>Ga0209172_10008468_pt1 | contig 10045 bp, 14 predicted proteins | sample LarsenN4metaG_FD_184113 | JGI IMG/M metagenome (GOLD analysis project Ga0209172, IMG submission 184113) | Hot spring sediment bacterial and archeal communities from British Columbia, Canada, to study Microbial Dark Matter (Phase II) - Larsen... ...
GGTCGCGCGGACCAGCGCGCGGTTCGCCTCCTGATAGTTCGCATAGGTGTTGTCGCCGGGAATGCCGAGCAGCATCGGCGGCACGCCGAAGGCGAGCGCGATCTCGCGCGCGGCGTTGTGCTTGGCGTCGAGGAAATCCATGTCCTTCGGCGACAGCGACATCGGCTTCCAGTCGAGCCCGCCTTCCAGCAGCAGCGGCCGGCCGGCATTTTTCGCGCCCTGGTAATGATCTTCCAGTTCGCCCTTCAGGCGCTCCACCTGGTTGTCGGTGAGCGCCCAGGCCTCCGGCCCGGCATAGACCAGCGCACCGGAGGGCCGCGCCGCATTGTCGAGCAGCGCCTTGTTCCAGGCCGCCGCGGCATTGTGCGTGTCGACCGCGATCGCCGCCGCTTCCAGCGCGCTCAGGCCATAATGATCGTCGAGCGGGTGAAACTGCGACAGATGCAGGATGGGCGGCGGCGGCGCGGTCTGGTCGAAGCGCAGGCTGCGCCCGGCCACGCTGTACTCATACGCCTCCGGCCAGCCGTCGGCGCCCGGCACCACCTTCATGCGGTCGGGCCGCAGCGCGTAAAGCTCGCGCACCGCGCCGTCGAGCGCGACATGCTCGATATAGGCGTTGCCGGCGAGCAGGAGATGCGCGGTGACGCTCTCGACAAAGGCCGCGCCGTCCTGGCGCGGGTTCGGCTTGCTGAGAAGATCGAGCAGCGGGTGCGTGTCGCGCTCCGCCTCGCCCTCGAACAATAGCCACGTCACCGCGGCGACATTCTCGGCGACGAGCCGCACCGCGCGATGCACGATGGCGTTCTTCATGTAGCCTTCGCGCGCCAGCGCCGCGTAATCGCGTGGCGTCCAGCGCGCGCGTCCCGCGCTCTGGAGCGCGACCAGCGAGGCCGCGCGCGAGGCTTTCTGCTCCGGCGCGCGGAAGAGATGTTTCAGTCGGTCGAACATGGATGTCATCCTGCAAGGCGTGCAGCCATGGGGTGGCCTGCCCTGGCGCGCGCTGCGCAAGGCGGCTGTGGTGTTTGGGCGCCATCGGGCGCAGATGTGGAGAATTCCAAAACCCTATCTGGGCAGGCACACCCTGTCAAGGATTATTTTCTTACATCACGACGCCCATGCCGGAATCTCGGCTTTTGGCAATTAGTCGAGATCTGTCCCTGTCCGGCTTCCCACGTATGAATAATGGCGATAGGGCTCCGGGAAGTATTCGCGCTGCAATCCATCTATGATCTCGTGATTGCGTATCGTCAGCCCCATATCCGGCCATAGCTCATCTGTTCCTGGAACCGAAACCGCAATAGCAATCTCCCAGCCCGGATAGCCCAGCAGCATTCGCTGCAGCCCGCTCACGACGACAGGATCAAGCAGCTTAAGGTTCCTCACATAGATTTTCTGCTGCAGGGTCCCGAGATTGTCATCGTCCACCCAAAAATCCGCGCTTCGATTTTCGCCCTCTGTGCCTTGCTGTTGCAAGAACTCCAGCAGCGCTGCGTAAAGCTTCTCCCATTGCAAGCCTTGTTCGTCTTCCGTCTCATCGGCTGACATAGGTCTTATTCCGTTGCTATTGCTCAGGTCGGCGGGGCCCAAATCGCATAATGTAATTTAGCTCTCGCCTGAGAATGTTGAGATTGAACTCTCTTATACGAGGATCGCGGGACCTACGCACGACGTCAATGAACTCGCGCGCATGTTCAGGACGTGTAGCTTCAGATGTGAGACCCTTTTCCCCCAGAAATTTATCGAGCAACTTATCTACAGCCTCGTTGTAAATGTCATGCTCTCGGCTCCACCGGTGAGGCCCAGCCCGTAACGGTCCGGTCGAGGTTTCTTCAAACACTTTCTTGGTTTCTTCCGGAAATGCACGCTTCCGAAATACGGCTCTCGGCACGGGATGATGGCCTTTGGCCCTTGAAAACCCAGGTGCTCGCCGTGCCGCACCGACCTCCGCATTTTCGCCGGCACCACCGCCTTCGCTTTCGCTAACCGCAGATCCCTCGTCTGCCCCCTCATCTATCCACTGCCCACCATCAGGATTCCCCTTCGGCACGCGCGGCTGGCTGGGATTGAAATTGGCCTTGCCTTCGAGCAGCGAGAGGATGACCGGCTCGAAGCCCGGCTGCACGCAGCGTTTCCAGTCCGGTCGCAACCGGCGCTGCAAGTCCGGTTGCACGAAGCGGTGCGCGTCGGGGCGCATGCACAGATGCGCGTTCGGGCGCATCCAGCGCGCGCGTTGCCGCGCCAACCAGGCGTCGTGGACTTTGGCCATGTTGATGTGTCTTGGTTTGCGACAAAGGAGCCGCGCGGCGGGCTTTTTGGCAGCAACCCTGAAATGCGCCGCTATTCCTGCGGCGTCGGGAATGTTTTGATCAGCTCGGCGACTTTCGGAAATTTTTGTGCCAGCTCATCCGCCTGGCCGAGCTCGACATCCTCCGGCAGCACGCCCGGCCATTCGGTCGAGCCGCCGAGAAACCATCGCCGCGTGCCGATCACCCGCGCGGTGTGAAAGGTGTTGCCGGGAATGAGAAACTGCACATACTGGCCGGCGCGCAGATCCGGCCCCATGACGATGCGCTCGCCCTCCCCGCGCAGCAGCAGCACCTCGAGCGGATCGCCCATGTAATAATGATAGAACTGGTCGTTCCTGATGCGGTGCAGCTTCACCGGCTCGTCCGGCGTCACCATGAAATAGAGGCCCGAGCCCACCGGCCTTTTGTCGGCGAAGGGCGGCTGCATGCCGCCTTTCGCGATCTCGTTCTTCGCGACGTAGGTGACGCGCACATAGCCGCAGGTCGCGTTCGGCGTCAGATCGAGAAGCTTGCGCACATCTTCCGACGTCATCCCGTTATGCATGTCGCGTCCTGTCTGGGCGCGTGCGGGCGTGAGCGCGGCAGCGCCGCTTAGCGAAGCGCCGGCGAGAAACGTGCGGCGGCTGGTGTCGGACATGGAAATCACCCATCAGTCTCAAGCTTCGCCGTCAAGGTTCAGGAAACGTTCCTTCCGGAAGGTCTCTGGCTGCAACCCAAGCAATATTTCGAGGCAGGTTGCCGTTTGTTTCAATGAATTCCCTGACCGCTCCCCAGGCCGTTTCGAACGGAATATAAAGACCGACAGGCATTTTGTCGCCGTGAACGGTCATAACCCACTCGCGCAGGCGATTTAAGTCACCCCTTGAGTAATAGGATTCGTTGCCCCGTTTATCAAATTTGAAATAACATAGCAAAATGCCCAGATCGGGATGTCCTAAAATTGTCAGATCGATATCGATCCTGTCTTTGAATGGCTGCAGATTGTCCGTGCCATCCACGCCGTGAGCCTTAAGCCCCCAACTGTCATTGCCAGCGGCAAAGAACTTTCGTCGACCCGCTTCGGTCAGGAAATAGCGAGCGAGTTGCTCCGTGTCCGGCCATCCGTGGCTGTCGAATGAATCAAAATACGTGCGCTTTTCCATTTTGAACCTTAATCCAGCCACTTGCCATCCCGCATCGTTTTTCGCTTCCCGGTAGGATCAATGAAAGTGACCGTCGGATTTCCGACTTCCTTGCCAACGAAAGGGAGGATCGCCTCGCAATTGTTGCACATTTTCGTGTCGCCAAACACCTCCAATGCCTTCCCCGCCAATGTGCCGCCATTCTGTCTTGCCGCCCTCAGCAGCAGTGTCGTCTCCGCATGATAGAATGCGTTGCTTGGCATCTGTCCCGCAGTCGTGGGACGAGGTATCGATCCTTCGGTGCCAAGGTATCGGCCACGAAGCCGATCCGCGTCCGCCCGGTCTGCTGGACTATAAGTAGGAGAACTCGAATTTGAACCAAAGATGTGGGTGTCTTCTATCGTAGTGACAGTTACCGCACCGCGTTTGCCGCCGAATATATCGTTCAGAATGTTCTCGGACCGATAGGCTTCGATAAGACGCCGCGCTATTTCAATCGCTATTGTTCGTTGGGCAGCACGGCCGAGCTCTGGCTTGTCAGAACTGGCAAACCGTATGCGACTAGCGCTGCCGCGCACCGCCTGTTTCCTCTTCCGTCCACTGCCCGCCATCGGGATTGCCCTTCGGCACGCGCGGCTGGTTGCGATTGAAATTGGCCTTGCCTTCGAGCAGCAGGATGAAGTCCAGCGGATCGAAGCCGGATTGGAGGCGATACTTGTGACCGGGCGGGAGAAACCGATGCGCGTCGTGTCGTATCCAGCGATGCACATCATGTCGCAGCCAGCGCTTGCGTTGATGCGCCAGCCAAACATCTTTGAAAGGCGTCATGAGAATGTCTTTTTTGACAGCACACCGCGTTGCGCGAAATCGCGCTCAGTCGCCGTGCACCTTTGAGAAAGCTTAGAGGATCCTGATCCTCGGCCCCTGATGCGCCCCAAAGCCCAAATGCGCCACCGCCCAGACCAGCGCATCGAGCCGATCGGGCGAACGGCCGGACGACAAGCCGTCGAGCCCGAAGTCGCACATCTCGTCTTCCAGTTCGGGAAACGATCCCGCGTGCTTCACCCGGCCCTGCTCGTAGAGCGCCGCGACCGGCTCGGCGCGCAGCCATTTTCCCCGCTTCGCGTGCACCGCGACCACCGGCACGGCGCGGTCCTGCTCGCCGATGACGGCGCGCACCATGTCGCCGCCCTGGTTAACCTCGACCACCAGCGCGTCGGCGGCGAGCCGCCGCCACAGCGCGATCGCGCGCGATGCCCACATGGCCGGCGACAATCCCGCCGCGCTTTCGTCGGCGATCACATAAATATTGCCGTCTTCGGCACGACCCGCCGCGACAAGGCCGCAGGCATCCGCGCCCTTGCCGCTCGAGGCCGGCGGATCGACCGCCACCACGATGCGCGCGAGCTCCGGCGCGGCGCCGACGCGCGCCGCCTCGATGATCGCGCGCGACCACAGCGCGTCGGGCCGGTCTTCGATGATCTCGCCGAGAATCTCCTGCCGGCCGAGCCGCGTGCCCTGATAGCGCTTGAGGATCGTATCGACGAAGGCCGGCGCGAGATTCGCCGCGTTGTCGTGCGTCGTCGCCCGCGTCACCACGGTCGCGGGATCGGCGATCAGCTTTTTCAGAAGCGGGATCGGCCGCGGCGTGGTGGTGATCACCTGCCGCGGCCGCTCGCCAAGGCGCAGTCCGAATTGCAGCATGTCGAAGGTTGCTTCGGCATGACGCCACTTGGCGAGTTCGTCGAGCCAGGCGGCCTCGAATTGCGGGCCGCGCAGGCTTTCGGGGTCTTCCGCCGAGAACACCTGGGCGATGGCTCCGTTCGGCCATTCGAAGCGGTGGCGAGTCGGAATCCATGTGGGGCGTTGCCAATGTGCATTGGTCCCGATCAGGCCGGACACGCCCTGCACCATGACCTCGCGCACCGCCCGCATGTCCTCGCCGACGAGCGCGATTCGTCTGTGCGCGCGTGTCGCATAGGGTTCGATGCCGAGCGCCTGCGCCGTCACCCATTGCGCGCCGGCGCGGGTCTTGCCCGCGCCGCGTCCGCCGATCACCAGCCACGTGGTCCAGTCCGGATTGTCCGGCGACCTCTGATGCGCATGTGCGCAGACGTCCCAGGAATGAAACAGGGCGTGCGCTTCGCGTTCAGCCAGACTTTCCAGCATCCTCCTCTTCCTGTTCGGCAACAAGCGCATCCAGCCGCGCCGCCAATGCGCGCCGAAGTTCGGAGAACTCTCTTGGGAAGTCATCGTGGTCCTTCGCTGTGGGCGACACGGCCGTGTCTTCGATCCGCCGCGCCTCCTGCAGGGCGCGCGTCAGTCCGGCGAGAATCCGCGTGATGCTCTCGGTCTGGGTCCGCTGCGCGGGGGCGATGTCCTTGCGTGCGATTTCGATCGCCGCCAGTTCATGCTCGACCGCACGGCGGATGCGCCGCGCCAGCGCGATGTCATCGGCCGGCTCGCCATCAATCGGCAGCTTGAGGCGCGCTTCCTCGAATTGCTGTTCGGTAATGACCGGCGGCTCGTAGTCGCGCGCCATCACCATCTGCCGCCGTCCGCGCCGGTCGACATTCTGCGCCTTCCAGCCCAGTTCCTTCGCACGCTGACGAAACGTCTGCGGCGCCATTCCGGCGCATTTCGCGAGGCTTTCGACGGACTCGTCCGTACACTCGTAGCGGAATTTCAAATCCGGCTGCAGCGCCAGCGGAATTTGCTTGCGATTCATGCGTCTCGTTCCGGCAAATAAAAACGCCGGCCGCTGCGGCCATGTCAGCCGCGGCGTCGCCGGCGCAATTGTGGAGTATGCGCAAACCCTATCCGAGCAGGCTCACCCTGTCAAGGCTTATTTTCCTAGATTGCCGAGGGGCCGGAAAATTCCCCCGTCCCTCTGCCGGTTGCAGCGGCCCGCCACACAATCCGGGAACCGGCCGCGCCGTTCCGCGTTCCCCGGCCATGCCCATTGTCGGACCCCTGCTCTCGGCGCTGCTGGTGATCGCGACAGTCACCGGCATGGCCGTGACCACGCAGCGCTGGTCGCAGCAGCGCAACGCCGCGCTGTATGCGGAGATCGAGGCCGATATCGAGAAAACCCTGCGCCAGCACAATGCCTGGAAGGCCGCGCTGGCGGCCTCCGAGTTGCAGCCGCCGCAGACCACCGGCGCCGCCGCCGCGGCGGAGACCGAGGGCGAGAGCAAGGCGCGCAAGGCGCAGACAAGCGCCATCCGCAAGCGCACCGCCGGTCCGCGGCGCGAGCGTTTCCTGCCGCCGGATTTCGCGCGGCTGCCGATCTCCATGATGCGCAGCGCGCTGGGCTTCCAGCGCTGAACCCTTCGAATCGTTTGCGGCGATATCCTGAGATCGCCATGTGAAGTGAAGCGCTCGCATTCCGGCCGCGCGCGGGAACTTCGCCGCGCCAATGCACGTTGCCTCACGGGACGTGCAGATGAGGCCATCGTGTCGCCATTCGTCGCCTACCTTGCCGGAATCGGAACCGTTGCCGCCGCCATCGGCGTCGGCTTCACCGGCGGCATCATGCTCACCGGAACCGACTTCATCCGGAAAGATCATGCCCAGCTTGCCTCGCCGCCGGCCCAGGCCGGGAAGGCCGAGACAGCGGCAAAGGCGCAACCGGCCGTGACCGGCGCGCCCGTGCGCGAGGCCGCAACCGCGTCTGCGCCGGAGCAGCCGCAGGCATCCGCCCCACCCGCGTCGACACCGTCGGCCGACGCGCCGCCGGCGTCCGGTGGCGCGGCGGCGCAGCGCGCAGACGACACGTCCGCCGCGCACGAGTCGCCGCACCCCCCGGCGCTGCAGGAGCGGCGCGCGGCGGATGCGGAGCCCGGCATGCTGCTGACGCCGGCCCGGCCGGCCGTGGCGGATCGCGCCGTGGCGGCGCCGCAGCGCCTTGTCGAGCCCGGCAAACCGGCCGCCGAAACCCGCAAGAGCAAGGCAGCGGTCCGTGATCGCGCGAGGAAAGACACCAGGCCGCGGCGCAAACCGGCGGAAGACGGGCCGGCCGTCGAAACGACGGGCACGGTCACGCGCGAGATCATCATCGAATACGGCGACGACGGCGACGCCGAGCGCCGCGTGGAGCGCCCCCACGGCATGCTCGATCTTCTGGGTGGACGCTGACTCCCACGCGACATCCGCAGCGGCGTTACGTCCCGGCGGCCTTGTCAGCCGCCGATCTCATCTTTCCGATCTTCTCTTGCATGCGCGCGCTTCGCCGGTGCTGCGAGCTCAAGCATGCCGCTGACGATGATGTAAGGCAGCCAGAACAGGAAGGGCATGTGACGTCCTCCGTGACCCTCCCTGTGCGGTGACACGTCAACGCCGGCGCCGGCGCGGCGGTTCCCGCCCGGTTGCGCCGGCCGGTTTCCCCCGCGGGACCGGCTCTTTTCCATATGAAATTTTATGCTATATTATTTCACATGAAAACACGGGCCGCGCCGCCGAAATCCAGCCCCCGCGCCGCGCCGGATCCGGGCGCCGTCGTCGGCAAGGCCGCCCTGCGCGCCGCCGAGCGACTCGGCGTCACCGGCAAGGCGCTGGCGCGCATCATCGGGCTGTCGGAGCCGACGCTGTCGCGCCTGAAGAAAGGCGCCTACCGGCTCGAGCCGGATCAGAAATCCTGCGAGCTCGCGCTCCTGTTCGTGCGGCTCTACCGTTCGCTCGACGCGATCGTGGACGGCGACGACGCCGTCGCCGCAGCCTGGCTGCGCAACGAGAATGCGGCGCTGGCCGGCACACCGCTGGCGCTGATCCAGTCGGTCGCGGGCCTCACCGCCGTCATCGCCTATCTCGATGCCCGCCGCGCACTTGTCTGATCCGCACGCACTGAAAGCGCATGCCCGCCGCGCCGCCGGCCGCTGCTGGCGCGCGGTGGAAGCGCAGCATCGCGTCTCCACCATGAAGCTCACCGACGACGCGACCGAGCAGGCGCTGCTGGAAGAGGCACTGGAGAGGACAAAGCCGGCCTTGCCGCCGGACTGCCGGCATCTCTCCTATCTGCTGGCGACGCCGTTCCGCTACGGCGCGCCCTATCCGGAAGGTTCGCGCTTCCGCCGCGCCGGCATGACGCCCGGCGTGTTCTACGCGAGCAGCGAGCCGGAGGTCGCCATCGCCGAACTTGCCTTTCATCGCCTGCTGTTCTTCGCCGAGTCGCCCGCGACGCCCTTCCCCGGCAATCCGGGCGAATACACCGTGTTCGCCGCCGACTATGCGACCCCGCGCGCGCTCGATCTCACCCGTCCGCAGCTCGCCCGCGGCCGCGCGCAATGGATGCAGCCGCAGGATTACGGCGCCTGCCAGGCGCTCGCCGACGCCGCGCGCGCGGCGGGCATCGACGCCATCCTCTATGCGTCCGTGCGCGACCCGCAGCACCGGCGCAACGTCGCCCTGCTCGCCTGCCGCGCGTTCGCCAGGCGCAAGGAAAGCGCGCGGCAGAGCTGGCGGCTGCATATTTCGGCGCAGGGCGTGCGCGCGATCTGCGAGGCGCCGCGGCAGACGCTCGATTTCGGACCCGAGGCCTTCGCGGCGGATGCGCGGATCCGGCGCATGGCGTGGGAGCGCTGAGCGGCCGCCTCTCGACCGCATGTCAGCAACCGCTGGCGCCGCATCCGCGGAGTCAAGACCCGAACGGCTTCACGCGGCGGCAGAACAATTCTTCGCCCGGCCTGCGCATGCGACCCTGCGGCATCTTCGCCCGCACCCCGCGCATGTGCCGAATTGCATTGTGGCGGACGGCAGGAGCTGTGACGGTGGCACAGTCCCGACACATATCCGGGAAGGCCTGGAGGCCCCCATGATTCCGCAGCGGCAATATCCCGTGATCCTGCTTGAATATGTCGTCTATGCGCTCGGCTTCGCCATCCTCTGCGCAGGGGCGGCGGCGTTCTATTTCATCGACAAGCCGATCGATTTCAGCCGGTGGTGGTAGACGGCGGCGCCGGCGCTTCTTCCCGGTGGGTGTGCAGAAAACGCGCGATCTGCCCGCGCAGATCGCCGGTGCGCAGCAACTCGCCCATGGAACTGGCGCTGTCGAAGAGTTCGCGGCGCAGCTTGGTGGGGATCGTGTTCCATTGCATCATCACCGCGGCCCCGAGGCAGCGCAGGATATGCTCCTCGCTTTCGGCGATGCCGTCATAGTCGGGCATGCTGTCGGCGCCCCGCGACGTCTTTTCAAAGGTCCCGGCCAGCCAGTCCTCGTTCTTCGCCAGTTCGGCGAATGTGCGTTCGAGCGCCTTGAACTCGCGGATTTCGGCGGGCACGCGCGCCGTCTCGCCCTTCTTGCGGTATTCCGATTCCTTGTCGCGATAGGGCTTGGACGTGAACATGAGGACGCCTCCTGTGTGCCGCAGACTGTCTGCGCGCTGCGCATCACCGGGCCATCCCCGAGCGTCAATGTGTCAAGATCAATGTCCGATCCTGGATCGGTGATCCATTAATATGGATACGGCGCTCCGCCTTTGCGAGGGCGGGCGGGCTAATTAAAGAGTCGCCGGGCCGGTTCAGCCGCACAACCTGAATCGCGACATGAATTCCTTCATGTGTCGCATGAGCTTGCCGGCGGCCGCCCCCTACCCGGCCTCCCTGCGATGGCCTATCTAGAGG
>Ga0209172_10008472_pt1 | contig 10043 bp, 8 predicted proteins | sample LarsenN4metaG_FD_184113 | JGI IMG/M metagenome (GOLD analysis project Ga0209172, IMG submission 184113) | Hot spring sediment bacterial and archeal communities from British Columbia, Canada, to study Microbial Dark Matter (Phase II) - Larsen... ...
CCACGCCCTCACGCTGCTGCCGCTGGCCCAGGCGGTGGCGATGAGCTACACGGCGCCGATCTTCATCTCGCTGCTGGCGATGCTGGTGCTGCACGAGCGGCCGTCGCGCTGGATCTGGCTGGCGCTCGGCCTCGGCCTGGCCGGCGCTGCGGTGGCGCTGTGGCCTGAGCTGCAGAAGGCCGGCAACCCGCGCCTGGTGGGCCTCGCGGCGGCGGCGTTCGCCGCCCTCACCTTCAGCGGCGTGATGGTGCTGGCGCGCATGCAGGCGCAGCGCGACTCGCTGTGGACCATCCTGCTGCTGCAGAACCTGCTGCCCACGCTGCTGCTGATCGTGCCGGCCGCCTTCTTCTGGCAGCCGCTGCACGCCGCCGACCTGAGGCCGATCGCGCTCGTCGGGCTGCTCGCCACGATCGGCCTGCTCAGCGTGACCTGGGCCTTCAAGCACATCGAGGCGAGCCGCGTGGCGCCGATCGAGTACACCGGCCTCGTCTGGGCCGGGCTGCTCGGCTACTTCCTGTTCGGCGAGGTGCCCACCGCCGCGACGCTGGCCTCGGCCGCCCTCATCGTGGGCGGCTGCCTGCTGCTGCTACGGCGCTGAGGCCGTGTTCGCCGTGAGCGCGGCGATGCCGGCGCGCGCGATCTGCGCGTCCTCGCTGCTCTTGACGCCGCTCACGCCCACCGCGCCGAGGCAGTGCCCGTCCACGACGATCGGCACGCCGCCTTCGAGCATGCCCTCGAGCACCGGCGCGCTCAGGAACGAGGTTCGCCCCTGGTTGATCATGTCCTCGTAGACCTTGCTCTCGCGCCGCCCGAGCGCCGCCGTGCGCGCCTTGGCCGGGCCGATGTGCGAGGAGATCGGCGCCGCGCCGTCCAGGCGCTGCAGCCACAGCGCGTGGCCGCCGTCGTCGACCACGGCGATCGTCACCGCCCAGCCGTGGGCCTGGGCCTCGGCAGCGGCGGCCTCGCCGATGCGCCGGGCGTCTTCGAGCGTGAGGTATGGCTTGTTCTTCATGCCCGCGACGATAGCGCCTGCGGCCGGCAGGGTCATCCCGTGCCTCGGGGCGGGTCACGGAACCTAGAATTCGACATCCGCATCCAACGCGGCGTCTTCCCTGTGGAGGTGTCATGAACCAAGGCCTACAAACCGCTGTCGATCTGTCGCGCACCAGTGGCATTCCTTCCGTTGCCGAACGCAACCGCGTCCTGCGCAACACCTACTGGCTGCTCGCGCTGTCGATGATCCCGACCATCATCGGCGCCTGGATCGGCGTCAGCACCGGCATCGTGCGCGGCCTGTCGCCGGGCATCGGTCTCGTCGTCTTCCTGGCCGGCGCCTTCGGCTTCATGTTCGCGATCGAGAAGTTCAAGAACTCGGCCGCCGGCGTGCCCATCCTGCTCGGCTTCACGTTCTTCATGGGCCTGATGCTGTCGCGGCTGCTCGCCGCGGTGCTGGGCTTCGCCAACGGCGCGAGCCTGGTGATGCTGGCCTTCGCCGGTACGGCGGGCGTGTTCTTCGCGATGGCCTCGCTGTCGAGCATCATCAAGCGCGACCTGACGGGCATGGCCAAGTTCATGTTCGTCGGCGTGATCGGCCTGTTCATCGTCGGCATCGCCAACGTGTTCATCCAGAGCAGCGCGCTGATGCTGACCATCGCCGCCCTCGCGGTGCTGGTGTTCTCGTTCTTCATCCTCTACGACCTGAAGCGCGTGGCCGAAGGCGAGGAGACGAACTACATCACCGCCACCCTCGGCGTCTACCTCAGCATCTACAACGTCTTCCAGAGCCTGCTGGCCATCTTCGGCCTGACCGGCGGAAGCAACGACTGACGCGGTTCGAGCCTGTTCGAATGCAACGGGGCCTCGCGGCCCCGTTTGCGCTTCTGCAGGCAGCGCCTTGGCGCCGTTGCCGGCCTACTCAGCCGCGTCGAGGTCGAAGACCGCCATGCTCTCCACGTGCGCGGTGTGCGGGAACATGTTGACCACGCACGCCGCCGTGCAGCGGTAGCCGGCGCGGTGCACCAGCAGACCCGCGTCGCGCGCCAGCGTCGCCGGGTTGCAGCTCACGTAGACGATGCGCTTCGGAGCCCCGAAGGCGTCGTCGGCGCGCAGGTCGGCCAGCGCCTTGGCCAGCGCGAAGGCGCCCTCGCGCGGCGGGTCCACCAGCCAACGCTCGGCCGGCGGCAGCGCGCGCAGGTCGTCGGCGCCCAGCTCGAACAGATTGCGCGCCTCGAAGCGTGTGCGCGCCGCCAGGCCGTTGAGCGCCGCGTTGTCGCGCGCGCGCTGCACGAGCGCGGCGCTGCCTTCCAGGCCGAGCACCGAGCGTGCCCGCGTGGCCAGCGGCAGCGTGAAGTTGCCCAGGCCGCAGAACCAGTCGATCACGCTGTCGCCGCTCTGCACGTCGAGCAGGGCGACCGCACGCTGCACGAGCACGCGGTTGATGGCCGCGTTGACCTGCGTGAAGTCGGTGGGCAGGAAGGGCATCGTGATGCCGAACTCGGGCAGCCGATATTGCAGCGGCGCGCCGCCCTCGTCGAGCCGGTGCACGGTGTCGGGCCCGCCGGGCTGCAGCCACCACTGCACGCGGTGGTGCGCGGCGAAGGACCGCAGCCGCTCGCGGTCGGGCTCGGGCAGCGGCTCGAGGTGGCGCAGCACGAACGCGATCACGCCGGCGCCGGCGGCCAGCTCGATCTGCGGCAGCCGGTCGCGCGTGTGCATCGCGCCGATCAGTTCACGCAGCGCCGGCAGCATGGCGCTCACTTCGGGCGGCAGCACGGCGCAGCTCGTCATGTCGGCCACGTAGCGCGACTTGCGCTCGTGGAAGCCGACCAGCACCGTGCCCTTCTTCGGCACGAAGCGCACCGTCAGGCGCGCGCGGCCGCGGTAGCCGAAGGCCGCGCCCTCGATGGGCCGCAGCATGCGCTCGGGCTTCACCTTGGCCAGGTGGGCCAGGTTGTCCTCCAGCACGCGCTGCTTGACCGCCACCTGCGCCGCCGGATGCAGGTGCTGCATCTTGCAGCCGCCGCAGGCGCCGGCGTGCAGGCCGAAGTGCGGGCAGGCCGGGGCCACGCGCTGCGCGCTCGCGCGCGCGATGGCGCTGACCTGGCCCTGCTCCCAGCTGTCCTTGCGGCGCGCCAGCTGCACCTGCACGCGCTCGCCGGGCAAGGCGCCTTCGATGAAGACCACCTTGCCGTCGGCGCGGCGCGCGACGCCTTGGCCTTCGAGATCGAGCGACTCGACCTCGAGCCAATCAAAGCCTGAACTCATGCGGCCGGATTATCCCGGCCGCGTCGCACCGCTCAGGGCTTGACGTAGTCGGACACGACCTTCCAGCGCCCGTCCTGCAGCATCGACAGGCGCGACAGGTCGCTGCCCAGCCGCTTCTGCGGCCCGAAACGCATCTCGGCGCTGCCGAAGATGTCCGGCGGCACGACCATCGTGTCCATGGCCTTGATGAAGCTGTCGGTCGTCAGGGTCGGGCCGGCCTTCTGCGCGGCGCGGATGAACAGGTCGATGATCGAGTAGCCGTAGACCGAGAAGACGGTCGGGTCCTCGTTGAACTTGGTCTTGAACTTGTTGGCCCAGAAGCGCACCGGCTGCGACTGGTCGTCGGTGTAGGGGTTGGCCACCGTCATCGTCGCGTACAGGCCGTCCATGGCCTTGCCGCCGAGCTTGTGGATCAGGTCGGTGTAGGCCGCCGAGGTGCCCATGAAGGTGGGCGTGAAGCCGGTCTTGCGCGCCTCGGCGATGGTGCCGATGGTCTCGCGGATGATGGTGCCCATGACCACGAAGTCGCAGTTCGCGGACTTCATGCGCGCCACCTGCGAGGAGAAGTCGGTCGCGCCGCGCTTGTACGAGGTCTTCTCGGCGATCTCCATGCCGATCGTCTTGAGCCCCGCCTCGGCGCCGCGCACCACCTCGAGGCCGAACTCGTCGTCCTGGTGGATGGCGCAGACCTTCTTGGCGCCCTTGTCCTTCACGAGCTTGGGCAGCGCCAGTCGCATCTGGTCGTAGTAGGTGGCGGCGAAGCTGTACTTGAGCTTGTGGAAAGGCTCGTACATCTCGCGCGCCGCGGTCACCGGCAGGAAGTTGATGACGTTCTTCTCGAACTGGATCGGCATGGCCGCGTTGTTCTGCGCCGTGCCGAGGTGGCCCACCATGGCGAAGATCTTGTCCTGGTTGACGAGCTTCTGCGCCGCCAGAACGGCCTTCTTCGGGTCGTACGCCGAGTCCTCCGACAGCAGCTTGATCTTGCGGCCGTGCACGCCGCCCTGCTCGTTGATCTCGTCCACGCGCAGCTGCATGCCCTGGCGCGTCTGCTTGCCGAAGGCGGCGATCGGGCCGGACAGGTCCTGGATCGTGCCGAGCACGATCTCGTTCTTCGTCACGCCCTGGGTCGGCTGGGCGAGCGTGCCGGTGGCCGCCAAGGTCATGGCGGCGAACAGGGTGATGCGGCGGTTGAGCATTCGATCGGTCTCCTTGGGTCAGGCGTACATGGCGTCGATCTGCGGTGCGTACTTCTGCTGCACGAGCTTGCGCTTGAGCTTCATCGTGGGCGTGAGTTCTTCGTCCTCGGCGGTGAGCTGGGTGTCGAGCAGATGGAATTTCTTGATCTGCTCGACACGCGCGAACTTCCGGTTCACCTTGTCGATCTCGCCCTGGATCAATGCTCGCACCTCGGGGGCGCGTGTCAAGCTGGCGTAATTGCTGAACGGCACGTCGTGGTCCTGGGCGAACTTCTCGACGTTCTCCTGGTCGATCATGATCAGCGCGGTGAGGTACGGCCGCTTGTCGCCGATGACCACCGCGTCGGTCACGTAGGGGCTGAACTTGAGCTCGTTCTCCCACTCGCTCGGCGTGACGTTCTTGCCGCCCGCCGTGATGATGATGTCCTTCATGCGGTCGGTGATCTTCACGAAGCCCTCGGCGTCGATCTCGCCGACGTCGCCCGTGTGCAGCCAGCCCTCGGCGTCGATCGTCTCGGAGGTCTTGTCCGGCAGGTTCAGGTAGCCCATGAAGACGTTGGGGCCGCGCACCAGGATCTCGCCGGTGGCCGGGTCCACCTTGACCTCGTTCCACGGCGCGGCGATGCCCACGCTGCCCGGGCGGATGCGGTCGCCCGGCACGTAGGTGGAGATGCCGCCGGTCTCGCTCATGCCCCAGACCTCGACGAGCGGCACGCCGAGCGCGCAGTACCACTTGACGAGATCGGGCGAGATCGGCGCCGCGCCGGTGATGCACAGGCGCGCGCGGTGCACGCCGATCATCTTGCGCACGTTGTCCAGCGCCACCCAGCGCGCGAGCATGAACCGCGCCTTCAGCCACCAGGGCACGTCCTGCCCCGCGAGCACGCGGTCGGCCACCTGCATGCCCACGCCGATGGCCCAGCCGTAGCCCAGCTGCTGCAGGCGGCCGGCCTCCTTCACCGCGATCACCACCGCCGAGTAGAACTTCTCCCACACCCGCGGCACCGCGGTGGCGAGCGTCGGCGTGATCTCGCGCACGTTCTCGGGCACCGTGTCGGGGTTCTCGACGAAGTTCAGCCGCGTGCCGGTGTACATCGACGAGTACTCGCCGCCCATGCGCTCGGCGATGTGGCACAGCGGCAGGAAGCACATGCGCTCGTCGTCCTCGCGGCCCGGGCCCCACAGGGTCTGGATGCCGCGCATCGCCGTCGAGAGCGTGCGGTGGCTGTGCATCACGCCCTTGGGCTTGCCGGTGGTGCCCGAGGTGTAGATCAGGATCGCCAGGCTCTCGGGGTCGATGGCGGCGATGCGCTCCTCCATCGCCTTCGGGTGCGAAGCGAGGTGCTGGCGGCCGAGCTCGCGCAGCGCGGCGAGCGACATCACCTGCTCGTCCTTGAGCCCGTGCAGCCCTTCCATGTCGAAGACCACGATGCGGCGCAGCAGCGGCAGCGTGGCCCGCGCCTCGAGCGCCTTGTCGAGCTGCTCGTCGTTCTCGACGAACAGCACCACGCTGGCGGAGTCGGCGCACAGGTACTGCACCTGGGCCGCCGCGTCGGTGGGGTAGATGCCGTTGGCCACGCCGCCGGCGCTCAGCACGCCGAGGTCGGCGAGCACCCATTCGACGACGGTGTTGGAGAGGATCGAGGCGCGCTCGCCCGGCGCCAGGCCAATCGCGATGAGCCCGTGCGCGATCTCGCGCACCGCCTCGCCGGTCTGTGCCCAGGTCCAGCTGCGCCAGATGCCGAGGTGCTTCTCGCGCATCCAGACCTTGTCGCGCCGGCGCTCCACCGCGTTCCAGAACACCTCGGGCAGCGTGCGGCCCGGCACGTCCTGCATCGGCTCGGTCTTGGCGTTCGCCACCTCCCAGAGATTGGCCATCGTTGCCTCCTTACCTCCAGGTCTTCTTCTTCTTCCAGCGCCGCTCGCCGCGCACCCCGGCCTCCTTCATGCCGAGGTAGAACTCCTTGACGTCCTCCTTCTCGCGCAGCACGTCGCAGCGGTCTTCGAGCACGATGCGGCCGTTCTCGAGCACGTAGCCGTAGTCGGCCACGTTGAGCGCCATGTTGGCGTTCTGCTCCACCAGCAGGATCGTCGTGCCGCGCTCGCGGTTGATGCGCACCACGATCTCGAAGATCTCGCGCGTGAGCTTCGGGCTCAGGCCGAGCGAAGGCTCGTCGAGCAGGATCATCTCCGGCGCGCCGACGAGCGCGCGCGCGATGGCCAGCATCTGCTGCTGGCCGCCGGAGAGCAGGCCGGCTTCCTGCCTGGCGCGCTCGCGCAGGATCGGGAAGTAGCCGTAGGCGAGTTCGATGTCGCGCGCCACGCCGTCGCGGTCGTGCCGCGTGTAGGCGCCCATCGCCAGGTTGTCCTTCACCGACAGCAGCGGGAACACCTCGCGCCCCTCGGGCACGTGAACGAGGCCCATGCGCACGATGTCGGCGGGGTCGCGCGCGGTGATGTCCTGGCCCTTGAAGTGCACGCTGCCGCGGCGCGGGTCGATGATGCCGCTGATGGTCTTGAGGATGGTCGACTTGCCGGCGCCGTTGCTGCCGAGCACGGTGGCGATCTCGCCCTTCCTCACCTTCAGGCTCACGCCGCGGATGGCGCGGATCGGGCCGTAGGCGCTCTCGACGTTGGACAGGACCAGGATCTCCTCGCTCATGGTGCCGGCGCCCTCCTCAGCGAGGACATGTCCTCCTGGGAGCCGAGGTAGGCCTCGATCACGCCCGGGTGCGCCTGCACCTCCTCGGGCGTGCCGAGCGCCAGCACCTCGCCCTGGTTCATGGCCAGCACGCGGTCGCTGACCTTGCTGACGAGCGACATGTCGTGCTCGACCATCAGCACCGTGGCACCGAACTCGCGCCGGATGTCGTCGATCCAGAACACCATGTCCTCGGTCTCCTCGACGTTGAGGCCGGAGGACGGCTCGTCCAGCAGCAGCAGCCTGGGCTCGCTGGCCAGCGCGCGCGCCAGTTCCACCACCTTGCGGATGCCGTAGGGCAGCCCGGCGATCATCGAGTCGCGGTGGTGCTGCAGGTCGAGGAAGTCGATCACCCGCTCGACCTTCTCGCGCGCCTCGTGCGCGGCGCGGCGCGCCCTGGGCGTGAACAGCAGGTCGTCGAGCAGGTTGGTGCCGCGGTGCGTGTGGCGGCCGATGAGCAGGTTCTGCAGCACCGTGGCGTGCTCGAACAGCTCGATGTTCTGGAACGTGCGCGCGATGCCGAGCGAGGCCACCGCGTGCGCCGGCTGCTTCGTCAACTCGGCGCCGTCGTAGACGATGGTGCCGGTGGTCGGCGTGTAGATGCGGCTGATCAGGTTGAAGACGGTCGTCTTGCCGGCGCCGTTGGGCCCGATCAGCGTGAACACCTCGCCGCGCCTGACGTCGAAGCTCACCTTGTTGACCGCCAGCACGCCGCCGAAGCGCACGCTGAGGTTCTGCGCCGAAAGCAGGACGTCGGTGCTCATGGCGCGCTCATCGCAAACGGTCCGACTTCTGGAACGACTTCTGCCGCTTGAACATGCCCTTGCGGTAGAACGGGAACAGCGAGAACCAGGTGCGCGTCTTCAGCCAGCGGCCGTAGATGCCGAGCGGCTCGAAGAGCACGAAGGCGATCAGCACCGCGCCGTAGATCACCGCCTTCAAGCCCGGCGCCTGGCCGATGAAGTCGGGCAGGAAGTCCTTCACGCTCGAGATGAGCTGCGGCATCGTGATCAGGAAGATGGCGCCGAGGAAGGCACCGTGCACCGAGCCGAGGCCGCCGATCACCACCATCAGCAGCAGGTCGATCGACTGGATGATGTTGAACTGGTCGGGGCTCAGGAACTTGATCATGTGCGCGTACAGCGCGCCGCCCAGCCCGGCGAGCGCGGCCGAGATCGCGAAGCTCAGCGTCTTGTACGCCGCCAGGTGGATGCCCATGCTTTGCGCCGAGATCTCCGAGTCGCGGATCGCCACGAAGGCGCGCCCGGTCGGCGAGCGCAGCAGGTTCAGGATGGCCAGCGTGGAGATCACGGTGGCGAGCAGGCACAGGAAGTACAGCTCGCTGGCCGTCTCGAGCTTCCACTCGAAGAAGGCAGGCGCCTTGACGTGCATGCCGGCGTTGCCGCCGGTCACGCTCTCCCAGCGCGCGAACACCTCCTCGACGATGAAGCCGAAGGCGAGCGTGGCGATGCCGAGGTAGATGCCCTTGACGCGCAGCGCCGGCAGCCCGACGACCACGCCGACCACCGCCGACAGCGCCGCCGCCGCGACGAGCGCGACCGGGAACGGGATGCCGGCGTTCGTCATCACCGCCTGCGTGTACGCACCGACGCCGAGAAAGGCCGCGTGGCCGATCGAGAACAGGCCGGTGAAGCCGGCGAGCAGCATCAGCCCGAGACCGACGATCGAGTAGATCAGCACCAGCGTGAGCTGCGCCAGGCCGTATTCGTCGAGCAGCCAGGGCGCGGCGAGCAGCACCAGCATCAGCAGCGAGTACCAGAGCTTGTGCCCGCCGTGTTTGGCCAGCGCGATGTCCTGCTCGTAGCTCGTCTTGAAGATGAAGCGCATGGGTGGGTCGCGGGCTCAGACCTTCTTGCGCAGCTGCTCGCCGAACAGCCCGTTGGGCTTGACCATCAGCATCAGCAGCACCACCACGTACGCCGCGATGTCCTTGAAGCCCTCGGGCAGGAAGAAGCCCGAGAGCGACTCCACCACGCCGATGATCAGCCCGCCGACGATGGCGCCCGGCAGGCTGCCGAAGCCGCCCACCACGGCGGCCGGAAAGGCCTTCAGCCCGATCAGCCCCATGTTGGCGTGCACGAAGGTGATCGGCGCAAGCAGGATGCCGGCGATCGCCGCCACGCCGGCGGCCAGCGCCCACACCAGGCCGTTGAGCCGCTTGACCGGGATGCCCATGTAGTACGCGGCGAGCTGGTTCTGGCTGCTCGCCTGCATCGCGATGCCGATCTTGGTGAAGCGGAACAGCATCGCCAGCAGCGCGCACAGCAGCGCGGTGGACGCGATCACCACCATCTGCTCGATGTCGATGACGAGCGCGCCGGCCTGGGTGATGGCGTCGTTGTACGGCACCGGCAGCACGCGCGTGTCGGTGCCCATGTCGGGGATCATGGTGATCGCGCCGCGCGCCACGTAGCTGATGCCGATGGTCAGCATGACGATCGAGAACGCCGGCTGGCCGAGGATCGGCCGGATCACCGCGCGCTCCACCGCGAGGCCCAGCACGCCCATCGCCGCGATGGTGGCCGGCACGCTGATCCAGAAGGGGAAGCCCAGCACCGTGAGCAGCGCCAGCGCACAGAACGCGCCCAGCATCATCAGCTCGCCCTGCGCGAAGCTGACCGTCTCGGTGGCCTTGTAGATGAGCACGAAGCCGAGCGCGATGAGGCCGTAGATGCAACCCTGGGCCACGCCGCTGATCAGCAGCTGCACGATCTGCAAGTGTCGTTCCCCCGCGCCGGTCGAGACGCCGCGCATGCTAGCGGCGGGCCCGGCCCGCAGGCCTTGCGGGAAACGCTGAGCGCAGGCCGTGCCGGCCCCGGCCTCGGGGGGATCAGAACAGCGAGTCGCGCCCGACGCCG
>Ga0209172_10008474_pt1 | contig 10041 bp, 4 predicted proteins | sample LarsenN4metaG_FD_184113 | JGI IMG/M metagenome (GOLD analysis project Ga0209172, IMG submission 184113) | Hot spring sediment bacterial and archeal communities from British Columbia, Canada, to study Microbial Dark Matter (Phase II) - Larsen... ...
CGTTCTGGGGGCTGGTGGCGTTCATCGCATTCCCGCTGGCGGCCACTGGCAGCGTGGGAGGAGCCATCTTCGGGCGGTTACTGGGCTTGTCGCGCTGGGCCACGTTTTGGGGAAGCGTGATTGGCGCGGTGATCGGCAACGCGGCGATGCTCTACGGATCGAGCGCCATTGTCCGCCACCTCCCGTCCGATTCCCCCATCGTGCGCTGGGGCGGGCTGCTGGTGATCGTGCTGATCATCGTGTTCCTCGAGCGGCGCTACTCGGCCATGAAGCGCCAGTTCCTCAAGGACCGCGAGCTGACGCAAACGCCACCGACGTGATCCCACGTGCGAAGCGCAAAGCCGCAAGCGTCGTTCGCTTGCGGCTTCGCGCATCGGGTGGTCGAAAGCCTACCCGAATGCAATCGGCTCGAGGCGCGCGCGGTTGATGTCGATCATCAGCAGCAGCTCCAGCACCCGTTCCATGTCGAGCTGCCAGTCGAGCGCCCAGTTGATGATCTCGAAGTTGTCGAAACCGTTCTCCATCCGGTCGAGGATGCGGTCCAGCAGCAAGTCCCCCTCCACAAGCAACTGGTAGACCTGGCCGAACTCCTCTTCCGCGAAGGCGTCCCACTTCTGCTGGCCCTCCACGTGTTCCAACCGCTTGCTGCGGCAGAAGGGGAGCCAGTGCTTGCGGAACCACTCCTTGAGGGCGGCATCGCCGGGATCGCGACCGAGACGCTCCCCTTCGCACCACTTGTGCTTGTGGGCCTCTTCCCACGCGGCGGACTGCAGACTCTGTGTTTGAACCGTCAACTGGGCATACGGCTCGGCGAGAGCCACCCTCGCCTGCCGAAAGCGAAAGGACGAGCGCAACATCGGCTCCTTTCGATCGCGTCGTGCGAACATCGTCATTTGTGAATCTACCGCTGACGCTGCGACGACGCAACCCGTTTTGCCGGGCGCCGGAGGTAGCCCGGAGGTCGCTCGCTGATTCTCCAAAAGCCAAATTCCAAGGAAGCTCCAATGTAAACAGTGCATCAACGGACGCGCGGGGAAGTCCGCACCATCGCAACTGGAATCGATGCGACGGGAACTCCGACGCTGATCGTGCGTCTCATGCAGAAGTGCGTCGCGAGCGTCGCTGCGGCCCCCGCTGTATACTTGCGCCTGGGCAGGAGCCACTCTTTGCGCGACGTCAAGGAAAGGCATGTCGATGAAACCGGTGTTTGTCTGGACCCTGTTTGGCGCCGCGACCGGCGCGCTGTGTCTCGCAGCGGTCGATGCCCCATCGGAATCGACCCGGCGCGAGACGGCTCGTCAGCAACAGAAGGACGGCAATTTCGACCAGGCCTACAAGGCGTTCCGGCATCTCGCGCTCTCGCCTACCAGCGCGGCCACGGAAGTCGGCGAAGACTTGAAAGCCGGCGTGCAGTGCCTCAACCAGTTGGGTCGCATCGACGAGCTGGACGAGTTCGTCGAGGCCGCCGTAGCCGCGCATCCGCAGAACTGGCGGCTCCTGGAAGGCGCGGCGCAAACCTATCTCGAAACAGACCATCGCGGGCATCTCGTCGGCGGCAAGTTCTCGCGGGGCGGCCGACGCGGCGGTGGGCAAATGGTCGGTTCGGCCGAGCGCGACCGTGTCCGTGCGCTGCAGCTCTTCCAGCAGGCGCTGCCACATCTGCCGAAGGACAAGGAACAATCGGTCGTCGCACAGTTCTATCTGCGGTTCGCCGGTGCGTGGCAGCACGGCGTCGGCAGTTACGAAGCCTGGAAACTTCAGATCCTGACCGACTTGTCGCAGTTGCCCGATTACGAGCCGGGCCGCTGGTGGTGGCACGGCGGAGAAGCGAAAGGGGCCCCGGTCGATGCCGAAGGCAACCCGATTTTCTACACCGTGCCGGAGACATTTGAGGCGGCCGCAAACGACGGCCAGCGCTGGCGGTGGCTGCTCGCGCAGGCCGTCAACGCCGATGCCGCCGTCCGCAACGAAGTCGACATGGTCTGGGCGCAGTTCCTGCACAACCAGTTCGGCGTGCAGACAATGGCCGGCTTCGGGCGTTTCGGTTCCGACGACGACCAATTTGAGGAGAAAACCGGACCGTATGCCGTGGCCTCCCTCAAGGACGAGGAAACCATCGCCCGCCTCGCCACCGGTATCAAGCGGTTCACGCTGCCCGACGAGTTCAACCCGCTCAAGGTCTTTCAATCGATTGCGGCCCGCGGCAAGGACGAACCGCAAATTGCCGCGGCCGCCGACATGGTTGCGCAAATCTACGAAGACCGCCGGCAATACGTGAAGGCCGCTGCTGCGTGGAAGGCCGCACTGGCCAAGTTCGGCGACCAGGACCATCGGCAGCAGCGGCTCGACCAGATCGTCGGCAACTGGGGCCGCTTCGAGAACGCCCAGGTGCAACCCGCCGGCACAGGCGCGACCGTCGACCTGCGATTCCGAAATGCAAAGCAGGCCACGTTCACCGCGCGGGCCGTGAAGATCGACCTGCTCCTCAACGACCTCAAGCAGTACCTCAAAGGCAGTCCGCCGCAAGTCGACTGGCAGAAGATCAATCTCGGCGATATCGGTTATCGCCTTGTCGTCGAGAACGAAACGAAGTACCTCGGCGATCCGGTCGCGCAATGGTCGCTCGACCTCGAACCGCGGACCGATCACCGCGACCGCATCACCAAAGTCACCACGCCGCTGCAGAAGGCCGGGGCGTATCTCGTGACGGGCCAACTCAAGGACGGCAACACCAGCCGGATTCTGTTATGGGTGGCCGACACCGCCATCGTCCGCAAACCGCTCGATGGCAAGGTCTGGTACTACGTCGCCGACGCCGTCAGTGGGCAGCCCGTCGCCCGGGCAAACGTGGAATTCTTCGGATGGAAGCACGAAAACACGCCGCGCACGCGCAACCGCCCGGTGGTCGTGACGCAGAACTTCGCCGAGTATTCCTCGCAGGACGGGCAAGTCATTCTTGACGCGCAGCGAATGCCGCAGGATTACCAATGGGTGGCGATTGCCCGCACCGACTCCGGTCGGCTGGCGTATCTCGGCTTCTCCCACGCGTGGTATGCGCGCTATCACGACGCCCAGTACAACGAAACGAAGGTCTATACGATCACCGACCGGCCGGTCTACCGACCGGAACAGACGGTGAAGTTCAAGTTCTGGGTAGGCCAGGCGAAGTACGATCAGCCGGACAAATCGCCGTTCGCCAATAAGCCGTTTGTCGTGCTGATCCACAATCCGCAGGGGGAGAAGGTCTTCGAGAAGACGATGACGACCGACGCCTTCGGCGGCATTGAAGGCGAGTTCCCACTCGCGAAGTCCGCGCAGCTAGGTGAGTATCAGCTCATGCTGAAAGACCACGGCGGAGGCTCGTTCCGCGTCGAGGAATACAAGAAGCCCGAATACGAAGTTGCCATCGAGGCGCCGACCGAGCCGGTGCAGCTTGGTGAAAAAATCACCGCCACCATTCGCGCGAAGTACTATTTTGGCACGCCGGTGGTGAAGGCGAAGGTGAAGTACAAAGTCGAGCGCACCAATCACACGGCCCACTGGTATCCCGTTGGCCGCTGGGACTGGTTCTACGGTCGCGGCTACTGGTGGTTCGCGTCCGACTACCTGTGGTATCCCGGTTTCAGAAACTGGGGCTGTCTGCGGCCAATCCCGTGGTGGTGGGGCCGCACCCCGACACCGCCGGAACTGGTCGCCGAGCAGGAAGTCGACATCGGCACCGACGGCGAAGTGAAAGTGGAGATTGACACCACGCCAGCGAAGGAGCTCCACGGCGACGAGGACCATTCGTATCAGATCACTGCGGAAGTGGTGGACGAGTCCCGCCGCACCATCGTGGGGCAGGGTTCGGTGCTCGTCGCGCGGAAGCCGTTCCGCGTGTACGTGTGGGTCGATCGCGGCCATTACCAGGTGGGCAATAACATCGACGCCCAGATGGCGGCGTACACGCTCGACCAGAAGCCGGTGAAGGGGACCGGCAAGCTCACGTTGTTCCGCATCACTTACGACGCGAAACAACAGCCGATTGAGACTGAAGTGAAGTCGTGGGACATCAACACGGACGAGCAGGGCCAGGCCCGGCAGCAGATTGCCGCGTCGGCAGCGGGACAATACCGATTGGCATATACGCTCGCCGATGCCCAACAGCACACGATCGAGGGCGGCTACGTGTTCGTCGTCCGCGGCCCTGGTTTCGACGGCCGCGAGTTCCGCTTCAACGACCTGGAACTGGTCACCGACAAGCGAGAATACAAACCCGGCGACACCGTACGGCTGATGATCAACGCGAACCGCTCCGATAGCGCGGTGGTGCTGTTCCTGCGGCCGGCGAACGGCGTGTACCTGCCGCCGCAGGTGTTCAAGCTCAAGGGCAAAAGCATGATCGCCGAAGTCGCCGTCGTGCAGAAGGACATGCCCAATTTTTTCATCGAGGCACTCACGATCGCCAACGGCGACTACTTCCAGGAAACGCGGGAAGTGGTCGTGCCGCCAGAGAAGCGCGTGATCGACGTGGACGTCGAGCCCTCCGAGACGGAATACAAGCCCGGCGCGCCGGCGACGGTGAAGGTGCGGCTCAAAGGCCCCGATGGCAAGCCGTTCGTCGGCTCCACGGTACTGAGTGTGTTCGACCGCAGCGTGGAGTACATCTCTGGCGGCACCAACGTGCCGGAAATCCGCGAGTTCTTCTGGAAGTGGCGCCGGCACCATCACCCCAGCCGCGAGACGAACCTCGACTGGTGGACGCACAATCTGCTCAAGCCGAACGAGAAGACGCTGGCCTCGCTGGGAGTGTTCGGCGAGATCGATGACGAGCTGACGGAAGAGAGCGGCATCGCGTTGAACGGCATCAAGCGGCAGACGATGACGAGCGGGCGGTTTGGCGGTGGTCTCGGCGGCGGTGGCATGGCCCCCGGCGCAGTGCCCGAAGCCGCCGCAGCGCCGATGGCACTGGACGCCACACCGATGTTCAAAGGCGCGGCGGGGGAAGCGGCTGCTGCACCGACGGTCGAGCCCACGGTCCGCCAGAATTTCGCCGACACCGCGTACTGGGCCGGCTCCATCACCACCGATGCCGACGGTTTCGCCGAAGTGAAGTTCACCATGCCCGAGAACCTCACCGGCTGGAAGGTGAAGGCCTGGGCGATGGGGCAGGGCACCAAGGTGGGCGAAGGCTCCACCGAGATTACGACGAAGAAAAACCTCCTGCTGCGGTTGCAGTCGCCGCGGTTCTTCGTCGAGAAGGATGAAATCGTCCTCTCGGCGAACATCCACAATGACCTCGCCACCGACAAGTCGGTGCAGGCCTTGCTGGAACTCGACGGCGGCTGCCTCGAACCGATGTCATCCAACGAAACCACGGTCATGGTCCCCGCCCACAGCGAGCAGCGCGTCGATTGGCGCGTGAAGGTCGTCAAGGAAGGGAACGCCATCGTCCGTATGAAGGCGCTGACTGACGAAGAATCGGACGCCATGCAGCAGTCGTTCCCGGTGTACGTGCACGGCATGCTCAAGCAGGAATCGTTCAGCGGCGCGATCCGGACCAAAGACGCCAGCGGCAGCATAACGTTTAACGTCCCCGCGGAACGCCGCATCAACGAATCGCGGCTCGAAGCGCGCTTTTCCCCCACGCTCGCCGGGGCAATGGTCGATGCCCTGCCCTACTTGGTCGATTACCCCTACGGCTGTACCGAGCAGACGTTGAACCGCTTTCTGCCGACGGTGATCACGCAGCGGATCCTGCAACGGATGCAGCTCGATCTGAAAGCCATCCGCGATAAGCGCACGAACCTCAACGCCCAGGAACTCGGCGACGCCAGCGCACGCGCCCTGCGCTGGAAACGGTTCGACCGCAACCCGGTGTTCGACGTCGACGAAGTTACCGCGATGGTGAAGGACGGCGTCGACAAGCTCACCGCCATGCAGCTCAGCGACGGCGGGTGGGGCTGGTTCAGCGGCTACGGCGAGCATTCGTGGCCGCATACCACCGCCGTCGTCGTCCACGGCCTGCAGGTCGCGAAGGCGAACGACGTGGCCTTGGTGCCGAATGTGCTGGAGCGCGGCATCGAATGGCTCAAGAACTACCAGGCTGAGCAGGTGCGACGTCTGAAGAACGCCCCGTCAAAGACGCAGCCGTGGAAGGACCATTGCGACGCGCTGGATGCCTTCGTGTACATGGTGCTGGTGGACGCCGACGTCGCCAACGCCGACATGCTCGAATTCCTCTACCGCGACCGCGTGCAGTTGCCGGTGTATGCCAAAGCGCTGTTCGGTCTCGCACTGCACAAGCAGCAGGAGGCCGACAAACTGTCGATGATCCTGGAGAACCTCGGGCAGTTTCTCGTGCAGGACGACGAGAACCAGACGGCGTACCTCAAATTGCCGGAGGACAACTCCTGGTGGTACTGGTACGGCTCGGGCATCGAGGCCAACGCGTATTACCTCAAGCTGTTCACGCGGGTGAATGCCCAGGATCCGCGGGCGTCCCGGCTGGTGAAGTACCTGCTCAACAACCGCAAGCACGCCACCTACTGGAACAGCACGCGCGACACGGCCCTCGCCATCGAAGCGTTGGCCGAGTACCTCGTCGCCAGCGGCGAGGACAAACCCGACCTCACGATCGAGGTCTGGCTCGACGGCAAGAAGCAGAAGAACGTCAAAGTTGACTCGCAAAACCTGTTCACGTTCGACAATGCGTTCGTCCTGGAAGGGGACGCCGTCGAGACCGGTCAGCACACGCTCGAATTCAAGAAGCAGGGGACGGGACCGCTGTACTTTAACGCGTACCTCACCAACTTCACGCTGGAAGACTTCATCGAGAAGGCCGGGCTCGAAGTCAAAGTGCAGCGCAAGTACTACAAACTCACGCGGAAGGAGGCCTCCGCCGACGTTGGCGGCTCGCGCGGGCAGGCGCTCAAACAGCGCGTTGAAAAGTACGACCGCACGGAGCTGGCGAACCTGTCCGAGCTGACCAGCGGCGACCTCGTGGAAGTCGAACTGATCATCGACAGCAAGAACGACTACGAATACCTGGTGTTCGAGGACATGAAGGCCAGCGGCTTCGAGCCGGTCGACCTCCGCAGCGGATACACCGGCGGCTCGCTCGGCGCCTACGTGGAGCACCGCGACGAACGCACCGCGTTCTTCGTCCGCGCCCTGCCCCGCGGTCAGCACGCCCTCACCTACCGCCTCCGCGCCGAAATCCCCGGCAAGTTCAGCGCCCTCCCCACTCGTGCATCGGCGATGTACGCGCCGGAGCTGAAGGGGAACTCGGATGAGATCAAACTGTCGATTGTGGACCGGGAGTGATCGACATCAAACCGCGCGGCCTCAAGCGTTGTTCGCTTGCGGATTGGCGATGATCTCTTTCATCCCAGACGCTTCAATTTCGACACGCGCCCCGTGCCCACCCATTCGGCGACGAAGATGCTGCCGTCGTGGCCGAAGCAGGCGTCGTGGGGGTGAACGAACTTGCCGGGCTGCCACTGACTGCGGTCGCCGCGGATCTTGCCGCCGTCCTTGCCCGTAACACGGGCCACGTCGTCACCGAGCCGCGCGACGACCTCATTCCTTGCGTTGAGGATCGTCACGCGGGCGTGCAGCTCCGGAATGACCATTAAGTTCTGCCACGTCTCGGCATTGGCGGGGAGACCGTAGCCCTTGAGTGTTTCGAGATACTTGCCGTCCATGGTGAAGTACTGCAGCGTGTGGTTGGCGCGATCGCAGACGATGATCGACGGCTCGCGGCCCGGGCGGTTGTCCACCCAGATGCCGTGCGGCGTGTTGAACTTGCCTTCGCCGCTGCCGGGACCGCCGAAGCACGAGATCCACTTGCCGTTCTTGTCGTAACGGTGGATGTAGAACGAGCCGTAGCCGTCGGCGAGCAGGAACCCGCCGTCGTCGAGGAACGCGAAGTTGGTGGGCATGAAGCTGGTGCGGCCCCACTTGGCTTCGCGGCTCTTGTCTTCGTCGGGAGCGTAGACGGCGGACTCGATGGGGGCGTACTGCTGCCAGACCGTTTCGCCTTTCAGGTCCAGCTTGGCGAAAGTCTTCTTCATTTGGTAGGCGCAAACGTAGAGGAACTCCTGGCCCGACTCCTCGCGGATTTCGATGCCGTGGCCGCCCCCCTGAAACTGGCTGCCGAAGGCGCGGATGAACTTTCCCGTTTCGTCGAAGACAAAGATCGACGGGTGGTCGGGCAGGTTGGCCCGGCCTTCATGGATGACGTACAGGTTCCCGGCCTTGTCGACGGCGACGTTGTGGGTTGTCTGCCAGGTGTACCGATCGGGCAGCTGCGGCCACTCGTGCTGCACTTCGTAGCGGTAGTCCCCCTCGCCGACGATGAGGGGCTTGTCGGACTTCTGCACGGTCACGACGGCCGGAGCACCGGCAACGACTGCGGCACCGACGGAGGCAGTGGCGAGAAATTCCCGGCGATTGAGCGAGGTCGACATGAATGATCCTCGGCGAGCAACAGGGGACGAATTGGGGGACTTCATGGTATCGTGCGGCGAGGCGATTGTTGAGCCGCAAACCTCGAGTGTGCAGCAATGCCTCAGGCGATGAGCTCGTTCACCACGCGGCCCGAAACGTCCGTCAGCCGGTAGTCGCGGCCCTGGAAGCGGTACGTCAACCGTTCGTGATTCACGCCCAGCAGGTGCAGCAGCGTGGCGTGAAAGTCGTGGACGTCGATGGGATTTTCGACCACATTGTAGCCGTAGTCGTCGGTCGTCCCGTAGGTCAGGCCAGCCTTCACGCCGCCGCCGGCGAGCCACACCGTGAAGCACCGCGGATGGTGGTCGCGGCCGTAGTCGTCGACCGTCAGCGGTCCCTGGCAGTACACGGTGCGGCCGAACTCGCCTCCCCACACCACCAACGTATCGTCGAGCAGCCCGCGCTGCTTCAGATCCAGCACCAGCGCGGCCGACGCCCGGTCCGTCAGCCGGCATTGCTTGGCCAGGTCGCGCGGCAGAAAGCGGTGCTGGTCCCAACCGCGGTGGAAGATCTGCACGAATCGCACGCCGCGTTCCGCCAGCCGCCGCCCGAGCAGGCAGTGATAGGCAAACGTCCCCGGCGTGCGGGCGTCGTCGCCGTACAGGCGGAACGTGTGTTCGCTCTCGCTGGACAGGTCCACCAGTTCCGGCACCGATGTCTGCATGCGGAAGGCCAGTTCGTATTGCGCAATCCGCGTGGCGATTTCGGGATCGCCCACCTCCTGCAATCGTCGCGCGTTGAGTTGCGCCACGTCATCCAGCATTCGCTTCCGCATCGCTGCATCGAGCCCTGCGGGATGCGAGAGGAACGGCACCGGGTCGCCGACCGAGCGCAGCTTCACCCCTTGATACTGCGACGGCAGGAACCCGCTGCCCCACAGCCGGTCGTACAGCGGCTGGTCACCGGTGCCGGAGATCATTGCGATGAACGCCGGCAGGTCGTCATTCAGGCTGCCCAGGCCGTAGGACAGCCATGCACCGACACTCGGCCGGCCGGCAAGCTGCGCCCCGGTTTGCAGGAAGGTCACGGCCGGGTCGTGGTTGATGGCCTCGGTGTGCAGGCTGCGGACAAAGCACAACTCATCGACGATTTCCGCGGTTTCAGGCAGGAGTTCGCTGACCCACGCGCCGCACTGGCCGTGCCGGGAGAAGCGGAACTTCGATGCCGCGATGGGGAAGCGGTCCTGCGTGGCGGTCATGCCGGTCAGTCGCTGGCCCTGGCGGATCGATTCCGGCAGATCGGTGTTCTGCCAGTCGCGAAGCCTGGGCTTGTGGTCAAACAGGTCCAGTTGCGACGGAGCGCCGGATTGGAACAGGTAGATGATGCGTTTGGCTTTGGGGGCCATTGGCGATGCAGCGACATCCGCTGAGGCACCGTCAACATTCAGTTGCGCCAGCGCCGCGAGGCTGACGACGCCGGAGAGACGATTGAGAAAGCCGCGGCGATCACACGCGGGCGGCATAGCGGCCTCGAACATTTCTCACTCCTTCGTCACCGCTTCATCGAGGTTGAATAACACGCTGGCAATTGCCACGTGCGCCGCCAGGTCGG
>Ga0209172_10008480_pt1 | contig 10031 bp, 7 predicted proteins | sample LarsenN4metaG_FD_184113 | JGI IMG/M metagenome (GOLD analysis project Ga0209172, IMG submission 184113) | Hot spring sediment bacterial and archeal communities from British Columbia, Canada, to study Microbial Dark Matter (Phase II) - Larsen... ...
CACAAAAGGACGTTATGATTGCTACTAGGTCTTCCATTAAATCATTGATGCGATTCTCGGCTGTGTTAACTACTTCGATAATCAACAGATTACTACAGAATGTATCAGGAGTCAATAACTAGTTTATAATGCAACCGCTGAGGCGGTTGCATAAGCCCTGTGTTAACCGATGAAATTGATCGCTGTCTGAAAGATACCGATAAGGAACCCTATCATCGCGCCAAACCAGATGATCGCTCTGATCTCCCTACCGGCAGTCTCCATAACCAGCTCTTCTATAAGCTCATTAGGAAAGGATCTCAATCGCCGTTTTAAGATGTCATAAAAATTCAGTCGCTGGCCGAGCGTCGTCACCAATCTTGCAGCCGCGTTGTCTTCAACCATCGCTCCGTTTTTTAAGACCGTCTCAGGGATCTGAAGCATCGCCTGCTGCACGGTCTCTCTCAAATAGATGCTCTCTTCGATCTCATCAACCAGCTCTTTGATCGCGCTATCTACTATGCGATAGATGAATGGGCCCTCGATGAATAGATTGGCAATCGTTCGCCTGAGCAGGCCATATTCGCGTATCAGCTCAGCATCGATGATCTTCATCAGCTCCAGTGTAATCTGATGTTTGATCTCTTCTCTGCCTCTCAGTTCTTCCAGCGCCTTCTTCAAACTTCTGGTTATGACCTTCAGAACGGCTGAGTTTTGAGAGTGCTGCTCATATTGCTGGCGGGTGATAGCTTCGATCTCAGCTTCCAGGCCAATGCGCATCAGCTCATCGGTTATTGTCTCTACCGTGAGCAATCGCTCAGATACAACTCGTGATACGGCATCTATAAACCGCTCGCGCTCTTTTGGCAACATGCCAGGAGTGAGTGGGAGCCTTTTGCCGAAGATATAGATCGGCTGGTGCGGTCGAAAGAGCATCTTTACAGCAAGCCAGGCTGCGCCGTATCCATGCAGAGTCGCAATCAGTAGCGGACTTAAGTCTATTAAGAGCCCTTTATTCATGACCCGTGCAACCGCTAAGTTATAATCCTTTGCTTCAAGCTAATGCAAGCGTCCTACGTCGAGCGTTCTGACGTCGGACGTCAGGATGTTTTGGACTTCGGACGTTTAATCATGTTTCTCTTGACTTCATCCATTATTTCGCCTATATTTCGCCTATATTTCAGCCAGGCATTTTCAGGCGAGAAATTCATAGCGAAATTCACAACAAGGAGGCGGCGCTTGATCTCAACTGAGGTTTCTGTGCCGGGACATTCATTATGAAGAAGACCGATCGGCAGCTTGGCTATATTTTACTTCTACAAGGCGGCAAGACCCTTACTGCCGAGAAGATTTCCCAACACTTTGAAGTCTGTAAACGCACAGTCTATCGCGACATTCAGGCGATCTCAGAAGCAGGCGTGCCAATAATCTCTCTGCCGGGCAAAGGCTATCAGATAATGGATGGCTATTACCTGCCTCCGGTGACATTCACCCCTGACGAAGCGACTGCGCTCTATATTGCCAGCCAGTTTGCTCGTCAGCAGACTGACGCCAGCATCCGCGCTGATTTAAATTCAGTGATGGATAAGATCGAAAGCATATTGCCCGAAGAGACTCACGCTTATCTGGCACGCCTCAAGAGCGCAATTCATCTGTCAATACCCAACCGCAGCCATTCCACCAGCGAGACTCGCTATCTGGTAACCATTAAAGAGGCGATAGTCCGGCGCCAGCTCCTTCGTTTGCGCTATCACGCAGCGACTACCGACCAGACGACCGATCGAGCTGTTGAACCGATGTGGCTGCTCTACTATGGCGGCACATGGCACATGATAGGCTACTGCCGTTTGAGAAACGATCTGCGCGACTTTCGAGTAGACCGCATCAAGCACATCATGCCTAGCTCGGAAACTTTCACCTTGCGCGAGCAGTACAAACTTGAAGATTACATAAAGCAGCAGCGATTTGAAGGCATGCACGAAGTCAAGGTGCGGTTTACTGCTCTGGCAGCTAACTACGCCAGGCGCTGGTTCCACTGGGGGACAACCAAAGAGGTTCAGGATGGGGACCATGTGATAGTCACCTTCCTGGTCGATGAGATAGATTACCTGTGGCGCTGGTTGATCTCTTTCGGCACAGATGCTGAAGTTCTCTCCCCCATCTCGTTAAGAGAGAAGATAGCAGAAGAGGCTTGCAAGATAGCTTCTATGTACTCGATGAAGATAGCCAAAGCGGTGTAAGGAAGCGGGCGTAGGGGACGCCGCAGACGCGCCGACGCGGAGAGAAAGAATGGGAGAGTGGGAGAGCGCAAGATGCGCCGACGCCGCAGATGCGGGGATGTATCTGCGGCGTCGCTTTCCCCCACTCTCCCCTGCTTTCCCCGTCAGACTGGCCACTGGTCACCCTTGAGGGCCATATCCCAGAACAGATATTCATAGCGCGCGGTCAGTCGGAAAAGCTCTTCCATTCGCTTCAGTTCATTAACGCCGCAGGCAGTTGCGATTGTATCGAGCACTTGAGCCAGCCAGTTCACCCAGGCAGCAAAGCTGTCGCTGCTCCAGTGATCAATAAATCTCTGATACGGGCTTGGCTGATTCTGAAGCCTTTTCACATAAGTCCAGGAATCGAAGTATGCTTTCTCTGCGCCGTAAAACACTGTGAATGATTCAGCGAAGCTGCGCGTATGCACAGTTGCCAGCAAAAACATGTTGTAGGCATGGCATATCGGAGAGGGCTCGACTGTGCTCAAATCGACCCCCAGCTCTTTTGCCATAGACTCAAACAGCTCCATTTCACTGTGCAGGGCAACGACGAACTCTCCCAGGGGGCGGCGCAGTTCCACAGGGGCCCTGGCTATCAAACATCCGACAAATCCTATGTCTTCCCTGACGAAGATATAATCCTGGCGCAGCCAGGTCTCGAACCGACCGGCAGGTAGCGTCCCATCGGCAGTCTGGCGCAAGAACGGGTGCTCCAACATCGCTCTCCATTGCGGTTCCACCGCCTGCAAGAGTCCCTCGGAAAAACCCATGGCTAGCTCCTTTCCCAGGTAGTACAAAATAACAACTTGTGCTATGCTTGCGATCTTATTGCCATTGCCTATTCTATAATCAAGTTTCAGATCGAAGCCAGCGAATAAATTATGAAAACTTCCGTCTTTTTCACAGTTGCTCTCGTTATGAGTTCCTGTTTGATTCTATGCCAGGAAGCGATGCGGGCTGCCCAGAATAAAGGGCCGGATAAAGGGTCGCCCGCGCAGGATCGCAGATTAACAGAAGTCCGCGATCTCAATAAGGTCTATACTTTCACCGGCTATCGCACAAAAGAAGAATGGCTGGCGCGCGCGGAACAGTTGCGTCGCCAGATCCTGGTGAGCGCCGGTCTCCAGCCGATGCCGCCAAAGGGCCCCCTCAATGCCCGCATCTTCGACCGCATCGAGCGTCAGGGCTATTCGGTTGAGAAGGTCTATTTCGAAAGCTATCCGGGCTTCTTTGCCACCGGCAATCTATACCGACCGTTGGGCAAAAGCGGCCCCCTGCCGGCAATCGTCAGCCCGCACGGGCACTGGCATTACGGGCGATTGGAGAATAGCGAAACCTGCTCCGTCCCCGGACGCGCGATCAACTTCGCCCGCCAGGGCTACGTGGTCTTCACCTACGACATGATCGGCTATAACGACAGCGCGCAACTGCCTCATACCTTCGGCGGGCAGCGCGAGGAGCTCTGGGGCATCAGCCTGGCCGGGCTCCAGCTCTGGAACAGCATACGAGCAGTGGACTTCCTCTGCTCGCTTCCTGAAGTGGACAGGGAGCGAATTGCAGCCACAGGCGCATCAGGCGGCGGCACGCAGACATTCTTGCTGATGGCAGTGGATGAGCGAATAAAAGTTGGGGCCCCGGTCAATATGATCTCCGCTCACATGCAGGGCGGCTGCTTATGCGAGAACGCGCCCGGCTTGCGCATCGACACATTCAACGTTGAGATTGGGGCCCTGGCGGCCCCCCGCCCGCTGCTCCTGGTCTCTGCCACAGGCGATTGGACGCGCGATACAATGAAAGTTGAATATCCGGCAATTCAGAGCATCTATCGACTGTTCGGCGCCGAGGACAGAATCCGAGCAGTTCAGATAGACGCCGGGCACAACTACAACAAAGATAGCCGCGAAGCAGTTTACAGTTGGTTTGGCCGCTGGCTACTGGGGATAACCGACGAGAGCCAGTTGAAAGAGAGGCCGTTCAGAGTCGAGATGCCGCCCCAGTTGCTCGTCTTTTACGGCATAGAGCGGCCAAAGTATGCCGTCAACGGCGAGCAGTTGACGGCATACTTAATCGAGAATGCTCAGAAACAGCTCGATGCGTTAACGCCCAGGGATAAAGATGGATTGGGAAGATTTAAGGAGCAGATGGGGCCCGCGCTGGCCTCTTCGCTTGCAGCCGTGTATCCGGCTCCGGGCGATGTGGAGGTCTGGAAAGGAGAGCGAACCGTCGCCCGTGATTTCGCAGTGGAGCGATTTTACATCGGGCGCAAAGATAAAAGCGACCGCGTCCCGGCGATTACCTGGGCCCCGGCTCGTCCGAGCCTCAATACAGTAGCTACCTTGGTTGTCCATCAGGATGGCAGAGCAGCAATTGCAGGCAAAGATCAAGGGGCCCCTGGAGAGATAGTGGCAGGACTTTTGAGAAAAGGCCATCTGGTAATGTCAATAGACTGTTTTCAAACAGGAGAAGCAAAAGGCGCGCAGGCTAAAGATATTCGCTTCTTCACTACCTACAATCGCACAGATGACGCCAACCGCGTGCAGGACATTCTTACAGCAATTGCTTATCTGAAGAGTAGAAGTGAAATTGCGCGAATAAACCTGATTGGGATCGGCAGAGCCGGCTTGTGGGCCCTGCTTGCGCGCGCGTTAGCGCCGGAGATCAATCGCGCTGTAATTGATGCAGCTCAATTTGACAATACAAGCGATGATGCATTTCTCAAAGATCTATTTGCGCCCGGCTTGCGCCGCGCCGGGGACCTTCGCACAGCCGCTGCGCTTGCCGCTCCGTCGAAGCTGTTGATTCACAATACAGGCGATCAATTCAGGATTGATTGGATCGCAAGCGTGTATCAATCGCTTGGCGCTGGCAGTGAATTTCAGGTGAGAAAGAACAGGTTAGTCGATTCGCAAATAGTTGATTGGCTGCAAGAGTAATCGCAATCTGATCTTCACCGTGTCGGCTATCCGGCTGAAGGCGTGGTTGTGCCTGATATATCTCTTTAGTTTTGCAGATTTCGCCATAATTCTGCAAAACTAAAGAGATTAACCCCGTTGCGGAAAGTATCAATATTACGAGTGGCTGGCACGCACTCTGCCCAAGCGTCGAATCAATCACTTATACTGTTTGGAGTTGGGCTACGAACTCATCTTGGTCCCAACCCAGGTTATGGCGCCCGGGGCTGCTTCCCGCATGATCCGATTTCAAACCAAAAACGGTATTAAAGGGTTGGTTCGGGCGCGAGAGCGCCCTCAAAACATCTCTTACTTTAATCTGTTTTGCGGGCGCTTGGCGCCCGAAGCATTTGCGCCCGAACTAATACCGTTAGGAGCTGGTAATGGAACTCATTTTGCTCCCAGCCCGGGTCAGAAGGCAGTAGGCAGAAAGCAGAAGGTAGTGAATGATACCGTTTGGTGTTGGGTTACGAACCCAGTTGCAAACTGAAACCACAAAATCCGTTAGTACCAGGAAATCTCAATCCTGACCTGATGGGGAGAACAGATCAACTACCTTCTTCTCCCCGCGCTTGAACTCAACAGGGATGGCTTTCTCCTTGTGCTCTTCCAGGTATTGCTCGATGGCTGAACTGGTGTTCAATCTAACTGTTATCAATACATCCTCTCGCGCAAGTGGCGGTTGCTCCCCTACTATAACATAGTACTTTCCCGGAGCAATGCCGGTAACTTTGTACTTGCCCGCTGAATCGCTTTGCGTCGAGTAGTTGTACAGCGCAGCTTCTCGCTTGTTATCGTCCACAGGCAGGAGAGTGACGCCTACACCACTGGCTACCTTCTGTGAATCTTTGTTCTTCACTACTCCTTCCAGACTGGCTGCTCCATCTGAAAGGACTATTATTATATTGCTGATATGTTCGCCTGCTGGAACGTCTAGTTTGGCTGTGGAGAGTTTCTCTTCGCCGCGAAGTATTGAGAATACATAGTAATCAGGGTTACTCGGCTGAATCACAAGCTGCACTTCAGCGCCCGGAACACCTCCGATAATAAAGCTATTATCACTATTGATCCTTCTCGGCCATTGGGTATATGGGTAAAGACCTCGATAATGAGCCTCGTTGTGAAGGATGTACATCCGGGAGTCCTGGATCTTTTCTGGTCTTTTTCCATCGCTCATTTTGATAATGCCTGAGATTGTTGCCCCTGTTATTAGCTCGAAGTCAACATTCAACAAATCAGTCCCATCAATGGCAATCGTTTTGAATTCATTGAGTAAGTCTTTCTCTCGTCTGGGCTCGGCGTAGACTTCGTATTCTCCGGCAGGCAGGCCATCAAACGTGAACCGCCCTTGCCCATCAGTTCCCATGCTTCGCGATGAGAGTTTACCATCCTTCTCTTTGATAGAAACTAGCGTATCCGCCAGCGGGATCGACCCATCCTTGCGCGTCACTCGCCCAGCAACAGTAAAGCCTTTGCGATTGAGCAGCTTGAAATCTAGCCCCTCGATAAGTTGGCCTGCACCGACTTCAATCTCTGTAGCTTGAGAGCGGAATGCAGTGGTAGGATAGTATGTCACTATCAAGCTGCGAGTGTGGCGGCTGAAGTAAGACTTGCTGGCATTGGCAGCTATTTGATAGCGGCCAGGAGGGATGCCGAAAATGCGATAGGTGCCCCGATCATCAGTATAAGTACCCAGTGGCAGCATATTGATCCGTTTGTCATCCTGACCACTTATCACAGGTATAACTGAGACATTAACTGCACTCACAGGCTCCTCATCCTCATCAACAAGTCTGCCAGTTATAACTCCTCCTTTGATTAATCTGAGGACAATCCCACTCCTCTCCTCCGCCTTATCGAGAATGATTTGCCCGGCTGCCTCTGAACTATCATCCAGTATGAAACCTGGACTCCAAACCCTAAGCTTATAGGTTCCCGCCGTGAGGTTGGTGAAGGAGAATGTACCCTGCTCATCGGTGATTGTATCTTGCCGGCCCAGACCTTTCTCGGGCAGTAGCTCTATGCCTACGACCGAAGCAGGCTTGCCGTTGCTAGCGAAAACAACCTTGCCTGAAATCCTAGCACTGCCTGTGCTGGAACTCTGCCCAACAACTACCAGTTGGAGAAACAACAGAAACAGCTGAGCCAGGAAACAACAATAGAACCTTATTGATGAATTGCTATTGCTCCTAGTTACCATGTCTTCCCTCTCGCAACCATTTATACTGCGCACGGTCACAAATTGAGCTTTTTGAAATCGGGCGAATCATCGTGCCAAATGTTCAGAGTTCACGCTTTAGCGTGCAAGCAGCCTAAAGGCTGAACTCTGAACAAAAGCACAATCTATGGCCGTGCTGAGTATAGCAACCAGCCATTGGACTTCAATGGCTTTGGCCAAGCTATGGCTCTTAAGAAAAACACTTTCCGGTTCAGGCGTTGAACGCCCGAACTAGCTCTGATCTTTTTCTTAAGCTCTATAGTCCGCGCCGAAGCTAAGATCTCAAAAACCAATCTTTCATTGATTAAGTGTGAGATTGAGCGCCTTGCTCTCCCCCGCTTTGACACTCACCACCACCGCATCAGCTTGATGACTGATAATTAAATCTTCAAGTTTGCTTAACTCACCTCTGTGCCTAACGAACACCAGGTAACGACCCGGCGCAAGGCCACTGAGCAGGTATCTCCCCCAGGGATCAACTGCGGCTGTCCTGATCAGCTCCCCCAGCATTCGTTGTTCTAACTCCTCGGGCACTGCATAAACGACTGAGCCTTTGACACCTTTTCTGTCACCCATTGCCGATACTGTGCCGCTCAGAACAGCAGCGCCCGGAGTAAGAAGAATGCGGATACCCGATAGAGTCGCGCCAGGCGCGACCTCCAGCGGGAAGTTGCTGATGTCACCTTCGGCGCTCACAATTGACTTCAAGTAATAGCGATGATCTTTGATCACAACTCGAAGCCGTACTCTGCCATTGGGCACGCCGACTATGGTAAAGGTATAGTCGCTCCCGATCCGCGCGCTGGCCTGACGGGGCCCAGGCGAGCCATCATCTGTGAGACTAATTGCATCGATAGCCATTAAATCGACTCGCTCAAGCTTTCCTCCGTCTTCAATCTCAATCAGCCCTGAGATGGTTGCCCCCTGCTGAACCTTCAGCACTAACCCGGTAACATCTGCTGAATCAACTACTACCTTCTTGCTCTCGCTTACCAGGTTAGCCTGATTATAGTTGGGATTGAGTTGTAAATTGTATACATCAGGCTCAACGCCCTGAATGGTAAAACTCCCCTGAGCGTCACTCGGATTGGAATTGAACGACGCGGAGTTTACCTCGGCTCGCGCCAAAATACGAACATTAGATACAGGGGCCCCATCGCCGGTGACTACCTTTCCTGATATCGAGTACCCTTTAGATAATCGCCCGAGACTAAAGTCAATATCTGTCAGCTCCTGCCCGGCAGATACCTCTAATATCTTGGCTTTGGCCAGGCTCCTTACCCCTGGATAATATACAACCCCATACCCGCGTCTCTGACTCTGATTAGTCCCGATCACATACTTTCCTGCTGGAAGCCCGTAGATACGGTAGATGCCACGATCATCAGTAAATCTGGGTTCAAGCGCAAACTGGAATTGCCTGTATGAGCCGTCGTCCCGCTTGGGAAATGGCGTGATAAGCTGACCTATTACCGGATTGCCATCTATATCAGTTATTTTGCCTGTGATGACGCCTCCCCTGACCATGCGAAAGTTGATGTTGCGGCGACTCTCTCCCTGGGAAATAGGGATTTCCAGGCCCTCCTCGTATGGCTTTACCTGAATGTCATCTATCAACGGCACAAACCCGTCTTTATTGACAAATAAAGTATATGAGCCTGCTCTCAGTCCTGTGATGGTGTAATAGCCTTCCTTGTCTGTGTAAGCCAGCTTGACGCCTGGAACATAGAAGTCCTTATCTCCACCGGGCCCCCTTGCCCGCACTTCAACATTCTTCAACGGCTTGCCTGTCTCGTCTAGAACTACACGCCCTGAGATCTCACCCAGCGCCTGATCTTGCGCTCTTCCCCTGAGAGAAAGAGCCAGTGATGCAATTAGTATTGCCAGACAAAATGCTGCAATCGATTTCATAAGAGTCTTCCTGAAGTAAGGTTGTAAGGCAGGAACCCTGCCTTCTGTGTGTTCCCAAAAAACCGGGTTCAAGACTAACGATTCCCCCAATACTACACCAGTTCAACCGCGCCTTGAAAGCTAAAGTAGCGATGCTACGCGCCCCTATCGGATCATAAACAAATCGTAGCATCGCTCGAAAAACAGATTGAGCTTCAGACACATATCAGACACATAGCAGTAAGGCAGACAGGCGCAGATAAAACGATGCTGATAGCGCGCCAATCCGTCTTATCCTGGTTCTACTTGATACGCAGCGGTAAAACCCTGTCCCTGACATGCCCGGTCCCATTGCCTGTTCAAGCTGGTAGCCTTGTTATAAGGATTATTGGCAGGTCTGACAATGAATGCTTCCTGCTCTGAGCAAGGATCGCTGCTGCACCAACTTCCATCTGCAAAAACTTCTCCTGGGGTTGTGCAACAGCTTTCCTCCGCCTTCACCTTATGATCTTTAAGAGTTGTCATGGTTAGAGCAAACCCGAGCAACAAACCGAGAAATGCACAAGCTACTATTCTCAAAGCTCTGGGTAGACTCTTCATCAGATTGCTCATTACTTTCACAGTTGTTTAACCTCCTTTCGCAGTCGATAATAGATATAGCCGCATACGGCTAACAGGACTATGTCCTGGACGATGAGCAGGGGCCCCACTTGCCTCTGCTCAAACCCGATC
>Ga0209172_10008481_pt1 | contig 10030 bp, 5 predicted proteins | sample LarsenN4metaG_FD_184113 | JGI IMG/M metagenome (GOLD analysis project Ga0209172, IMG submission 184113) | Hot spring sediment bacterial and archeal communities from British Columbia, Canada, to study Microbial Dark Matter (Phase II) - Larsen... ...
CGGGTTGGGCGGTTTGCTCAGCACGTTATTGCGCTGGGAGGCAATTGACGAACTCGAAATTTTCGGCGGGCGTTCCACGCTCGATCGCGTACATGATCTGTTGTATGGCGTCGTCTTGCGCGGCAACCAGCCGCCGATGCCTTTGCGCTTAACTGAGATCAAACCCGGCCTCATCTTCGAAGCGGATGATTTCACAGTGACTGCCTTTCCCGTTTCGCACCGCGGACCGGATTGTCTGGGATATGTGTTTGAAGGCAAGCCGCGCCGTCCGTTTTTGCCGGAGAAGGCGGATGAACTTGGCGTGCCGTTCGGACCTGAACGCCGCGAATTGGTCGCCGGTAAGGAAGTTGTTTTGCCCAATGGCAAACGCGTCAGGCCGGACGATGTGCTGGGTCCGCTTCAGGCGGGGGTAAAACTCGTGATTGTGGGCGACACTGGCAAAACGGAGAATCTGATCGATGTCAGCAAAGACGCGGACGCGCTGGTCATCGAATCCACCTACCTTGAAGAGGAAGCGGAGATGGCGGGTCAATTCTCGCATCTCACCGCGCGTCAGGGTGCCGAGCTGGCAGTGAAAGCCGGTGTGAAGAAGCTGATCCTCACGCACATCTCGCGCCGTTATCGCGAGAAAGATGTTTTAAAAGAAGCCCAGGCTGTTTTTCCGAACACGGCAGTGGCAAGGGATTTCGATTCATTTCAGATCAAGAGAGACGAGCAAGCATGACGAGTACAGGTAATTTTACATTAGGAGTCCTCACCTCCGGCGGCGACGCGCCCGGCATGAATGCGGCGATCCGCGCCGTGGTTCGTGCGGCGTTGGTGAGCAACGCCAAAGTGATCGGCGTGGCAAATGGATTTGAAGGTCTGGTCAATGGAGAGTTCCGCCCGATGGGCGCGCGTGACGTGGGCGGCATTTTGCAGCGCGGCGGCACGATATTGCAAACGCGGCGCAGTAAACGATTCGCGGAACCCAAGGGTCAGCGCGAGGCGATCCGTCACATGAATGAAGCCGGCTTGGACGGTTTGGTCGTCATCGGCGGTGACGGTTCACTGCGCGGCGCGCACGCGCTGGCTCAGCAGGGGATCAAAGTGGTGGGCATCCCTGCGAGTATCGATAACGACATCTGGGGTACGGATATGTCCATTGGTGTGGATACGGCGTTGAACACCATTATGGAAGCCGTTGATAAGTTGCGCGATACCGCGTCGTCGCACAGCCGAGCCTTCCTCATCGAAACGATGGGACGCAACTCCGGGTATCTCGCGGTGATGGCGGGCATTGTGTGCGGCGCGGAATTCGTATTGGTCCCTGAAGCGCCGGTCACTGTGGAGGAGATCGCACACCTGGTGGAGGATGCTTATCGCCGTGGTAAAACGCATGCGATCATCATCGTTGCCGAGGGCGCGAACATCCGCACCACCGACCTGGCGCGCATCATTGATGAAATGGATGTGGGGTTCAAAACGCGTGTGACGATTCTCGGTCACATTCAGCGGGGAGGGCGTCCCACTGCGCTCGACCGCCTCATCGCGGCGAGTCTGGGTGTCAAGGCGGTGGAGGCGATCCTCGACGGGCAATCTGACATCATGATCGGCATGAAAGGCTTGGGCGTGACAACCGTTCCGCTCGCCGAAGTGTCGGAACATTCGCGCAGCACCGCGCTCGATTATTATGAGATGGCGAAAACATTGGCGCGGTAGTCGCAAATCGCTTGATGAAGGGAGTGTTGCTACCAATAGGAAGGTAAAGAGGAGTCTGCTTCTCCCTTCCATTTTCAATCAAGAAGAATACAAAATGAATATCCTCAACGAATTACTCAATCTTGCCACCTAATAATTGTGCCGTTGGTCGTCGTCATCCTCGGCTTGTTCGTCGCGTGGGTGGCCGGACGCTTCATCGCGTTTCTCGTGCGCCGCGCCCTCGAGCGAATCAAGCTTGACGAGCGTGCATCGGCGTCGCTTGGTACACCGACACAGATCACACGTTGGGTCAGTGGGTTGACCTTCCTCGTGTTCATCCCATCCATCCTTGGGAGCCTTGGGCTCGGCGAGACCGCCACCTCAGTTCAAACGCTGGTCAATCAACTGCTTGGTATGTTCCCGGCATTATCGCCGCGGTGGTTAACTTTGTGCTTGGCGTGTTGTTTGCCCGCATCGTGCGCCAAATCGTTACCGGCTTTCTCGAGGGAGTCGGCGCGGATAAACTTGGAGAGCGCGTCGGCCTGAGTCAGGCGCAGAGTGCCATGCCGCTTTCCACGTTGATTGGAACCGTGGTTTACGTCATTATCATGGTGACGGTCATTGGGCAGGCTTTAGCCGCCCTCAACCTCGATGTTCTCACAAATATTAGCGAGCAGGTGTGGGAAGTGTGACCTCAGCCATCCTTAGTGTGCTCGGCGCGGCATTCGCTCTCGCTTTTGGTTTGGGCGGCCGCGACGCGGCGGCGCAACAGGTTGAGAAATGGTTCAACCGTAAGAAATGATTTTGGGCTTGGATGAGAAAACTGGCTTGCGAAAGAAGGCAAGCCAGTTTTATTGTCGTTGAGATGTATTACCCAGTTGAGTCAATTGGAAAGGAATTTCTTGTTTCCATCCTGCTTGGGTGTTTGGAGCGTTGTGTCAACGAGCGGGTTGATGGCTAATTATGCTAATCCTGCAAAATCTGCTTCAAGTCGAGTGAACCTGCCCGAGACACCAACTGCCGGGGCGTTACTTTTTAATCCACTTTTCGTCATGATTAAGATCTCAGTCCTTATCAGTTGGAGAAATGAAACAAATGTTCCGATATCTCGTTCGCCGGTTCCCGGCATTCGTGCTGGCAACTTCATTGATATTTGCCTCCGTGCAGGCGAATCCTGTGCAGGCTGCACCGCTCTTCCCGCCCGGCTTCACTTCTGAAGTAGTGATTCCAAATCTTACCGGTCCCACAACCATTACTTTCGCGCCCGACGGCCGTATGTTTATCGGTCAAAAGGATGGACGCGTCCGAGTCTTTGAGAATGGGGTGCTATTACCAACGGATTTCATCGACATTTCATCCGAGGTCAACAATTATTGGGATAGAGGTTTGCTGGGCATTGCGATTCACCCAGATTTTCCAACTACTCCATATGTATATTTATTGTACACTTACGATCCGCCAGGCACAACGGACAATGGCAGCGGCGCACGCGTATCGCGTCTGTTGCGTGTAACGGCGGATCCAAACAATACCAACGTCGCACTCCCCGGCAGCGGGGTAGTGCTTCTTGGAACCAATAGTACACTTGCCAACATTGGCAACCCTAATAGTGGTGATATCGGACAACCACCCTCCTGTCAGAGTGGGTCTGTATACGTTCAAAATTGTATTGCGGCAGACAGTCCCTCCCACACCATTGGGACGGTCATATTCGGCACGGATGGATCGCTGTTCGTCAGTAGCGGCGACGGAGCTCATTTTAATAACGTCGATTCTCGCGCGCTGCGCGCATTGGACCTTAATAGTCTAAATGGAAAGCTGCTGCGCATCAACCCGATCACAGGCGAAGGCTATGCAGATAATCCATTTTATGATGGGAATCCGAATAGCAACCGCTCGAAAGTATATAGCCTCGGCTTGCGGAATCCGTTCCGCACCACAATTGATACATTGACCAACGAACCGTTCATCGGTGATGTGGGCTGGAATTCATGGGAGGAGATCAACGCCGGGCGCGGCGAAAATTTCGGCTGGCCCTGTTATGAAGGCAACAATAACGGAAGCGCGACGCAGGGAAGCTATTCCAGTCACCCTACAACCAGCGCCACGTGCTCGTCCTTATATCAGCAGGGAGCCAGCGCAGTGGAGGCTCCAACTTATGCATATTCTCACAGTGGAGAAGGCGCTTCGATACAAGCGGGGGCGTTCTATCGCGGTTCCGTATATCCAGCGCAATACCAAGATGCTTTGTTCTTTGCAGACTACAATCGAGATTGGATTCAATACCTGACCTTCGATGCGGGCGGCAACGCAACCAAATTCGACTTTGCCACAGATGTTTCACCCGTGGAAGGAAGCGGAATCGTTCAACTATTGGTAGGTCCCGATACAAACCTCTACTATGTGGTATACAACGGACCTACCCCAGATACCAGTGAAGTTCGCCGAATTCGGTATACCGCCGGTGGAAATACGCCGCCGACTGCCCTTGCCTCTGCCAACCCTACAGCGGGCAACCCGCCTCTCGCTGTGAATTTTTCCAGCGCTGGAACGTTTGACCCAGATGCTCAGTCGCTTTCGTACAATTGGGATTTCGGCGATGGAAATTCATCTACCGATCCAAACCCGGCCTATATCTATAACGCGAACGGCAGTTTTTTAGTAACGCTTACAGTGACGGATACGCTGGGCGCTATCGGTACGGATACCCTGACGATAACAGTTGGAAATCAGGAACCCGTGGCGGATATCACAACACCGCCGAATGGCTTTATGTATAACACCGGCGATACCATCAACTTTAGCGGCACAGGTACCGATGCCGAAGATGGCAACCTAAGCGGCGCGAGTTTGCAATGGGATGTACTTCTTCACCATAATACTCATACCCATTTTGACTATGTTCCCGGCCTGACAGGCAATTCGGGAAGTTTTGTTGCCGGCGATCACGGCGACGATACGTGGATGGAACTTTGCCTCACTGTTACCGATAGTGGTGGGTTGAACGATCAGAAGTGTGTTGACCTTCTCCCCAACACAGTCACGTTGACTTTTGAAACGAATCCATCCGGATTGCAACTCGAATACGATGGTATCGGCTATATCACGCCTTTTACTGTAGTTACCAATGTTGCGGCGCAACGCGACTTGATCGCCGCTCCAACGCAGGGTTGTCACAATTTCGTCTCCTGGTCCGATGGAGGTGCTGCGAGCCATCAAATCACCGTTCCAGCCAGTGCACAAACTTATACTGCAACATATGCACTCTGTCCGATCACCATTACCGTTAATCCCGGTCAATCTAAGATTGATGGTAATCCTGATCCTACTTTTACGTACACTTCCTCTGCTCCTTCGGTCTCAATGAACGGCGCACTTTCACGCGTGGCAGGTGAAGCCGTGGGAACATATCCTATTACGCAGGGCACACTGGCAAGCGCCGATCCCAAGTATGAGATCACAACGTTTATTGGTGCAGATTTCACGATCATTCCCGCCGGCCCGACGATTACGATTGGAGAGACGAATATTCTGTCTACGAATTACTCCGGGAACGGGAATCGGCTTTTAGCCCAGCAAGTGACTCTATCACAAGATGCCACCATTCAAAGCCTAAGTTACTATGTTTCCACAGCAAGCGGACAACTCCGACTGGGTATCTATGACAATGACGGTTCAAGCCCCGGGAATTTAGTTGCGGAGACAGCCGCCTTCACGCCCGTTGTGGGTTGGAACACACAGAATGTGATTACTCCCACGCTTCTTCCCGCCGGAACGTATTGGCTCGCTTTCCTGCCGCAGAACAACAGTTTCGCAGGGAGGGTAGAAGCATCCGGACCCGGTCGTTATTACAGTTATGACTTCGGACCGTTGCCTGGTATATTCTCGAGCTCACCTTCCACGAGTTCATTTCACTTTTCCTTCTATGCCACGCTGATAACCACCCCAGTTCCGACAAGCACGCCCACCTCCACACCTACGCCAACCCTAGCCTACACACCTACCGCGACAGCTACCTTCACCCCGACCGCGACTGCAACTTCTACCACCACGCCCACCTTTACGCCATCGTCGACTCCTACTTCAACGAACACCCATACAATCACACCTACGGTTACCTTAACTCAGACTGCAACTGGAACTGCAACCAACACTCCTCTGGTTGCGCATACTCCTACAATGACGCCCTCGCTAACATTGACTCCGACACTAACTACATCAAACACCATCACGATTGGAGAGACGAATATCCTTTCCACAAGCATTTCTGGGAACGGGAACCGGCTGATTGCCCAACGAGTAAACCTACCCCAAGACGCGACAATCCAAAGCCTGAGTTACTACGTTTCTACTGCAGGCGGGCAACTTCGGTTGGGCATCTTTAATAATAACGGTTCGAACCCTGGAAATCTGGTTGTGGAGACAGTCGCCTTCACACCCGTTGTAGGTTGGAATACTCAGCCTGTTCTCGTGCCTACTCTGTTACCCGCCGGTTCATACTGGTTGGCATTCCTGCCGCAGAATAACAGCCTTGCAGGTAGGATGGCAATGACTGGTGTAGGTAAGTATTCGTCTCACTCCTTTGGACCCCTACCTTCTTCCTTTAAGAGCGCCGCAACAGATACTTTCCATTTCTCTTTGTATGCCACGCTTGAAATTTTCTCTGGCCCAACGAGCACGCCCACTTTCACGCCTACGACGACCCCGACCCCTACGCTCACCGTAACCCCAAGCGTCCTTACCATTGGCGAAACGAGTGTGTTCAGGGCGAAAAATTCTGGAAATGCAAACCGGTTGATCACCCAGCAGGTAACCTTACCGCAAAGCGCGACGATTCAAAGCCTGAGTTATTACATTTCCACGGCAGGCGGACAATTGCGGTTAGGCATCTACGACAATAACGGCTCGAACCCCGGGAATCTGGTTGCGGAAACCGGCGCGTTCACACCCGTTGCAGGCTGGAATACTCAATCCGTTCTTACGCCTACGCTATTGCCTGCCGGTACGTACTGGCTTGCCTTCCTGCCACAGAGTAACAGCCTGATAGGGAGGGTAGCCACCGCGGGCGTAGGCAGATATTACACCTACACCTTCGGTCCTTTGCCGGGCACGTTCTCGGGTTCACCTTCCACAAGTTCATTCCGCTTCTCCTTCTATGCCACACTGACAACGGGACCTTAGCACCAACATCAAGAATCCCTTTCCGAGTCATTGGTTCAGTGGAACAAGATTGAACGAAGGACTCCGTTGTCTGTTTGAATACAGCACCAAAGATTAATCTTGCGAGCTAGCTATGTTCTACCTCAGTATAATTGAAAAGGTTACACATCCGCTTTGGGTTCGTTTTTAGAGACGCGATTCATGGTAATATATTTCACGAAAGGAACAATTAAGGTTTATATCTATTCTTGCGAATATAGGGTGATTTTGTTCTATGCTTGAAATTGCGATTTTCTTCATAGTTTTCTCAAAAAGTTGAGGCATCGTTATGTTTCGAAAAATATGTATTGTGTTGTTATGTTTTAGCCTGACGTTTATCTCCTATCGCACAGTATCCGCTGTCCCATCAGGAGTTGGTGTGCTGGGAGATAGCGCTACCCAACCGTACCAGTGCATAGGGCGCGGCGATGCAACTACCTTCACGTGGACGGAGGTTTTAAACAGAGCGCGTAGTGTTAATTTCGGTGGCGAGCCGTGTGAGCCATATAACAAGGCTTGGAGTGGGCACACCATTCGGGTCAACATGACTTCCCAGACCAATAAGATCATCACTGATTTTAATAATGGCCTGATCAGCAAAGTGATTAGCATGCTTGGTCGTAATGATGTATACGGATCGGTTAATCCACCGGATGTTCCAGCCTTGATGGACCTTTATGATGCGAATATTCAGGCGATGATCAACGCCGGTATTTCCCCGTCTGACATACTGATCGTTGATATCAATCAGGAGGCCGAGGATAGTCATCCCTCCACAGTGTATATAAATCAACTTAACGCGGGTTTATTGGATATCGCTAACGCCAAAGGAACGGCGTTTGCTTCGTTCGATGCGTTTAATGCAGAGCTGGATTGCCGAGAAATTGGAAATACCAATACCTACAATGTAGGTGGGCAAATTATTACGAGCGGCTGGGGTAATGAGTATCACAATTTGCGTGTGGCTGATGGGCATTTGGGTACGGTTGGTAATGGACTGCTTGCCAACACCATGATCATTGATTTTCTTGGTTTGCCTCGTATGACCGATGCGGAAATTCTGGCTGTTGCTGGCGGTGTGGAGAATCCCTCCAACCCGCCGCCCGTTTGTGGAAGCGCAACCTCTACGCCTCCTCCTCCGACGCCGACCGGTCCCACCTCCACTCCGACAACGACGCGTACATCCACGCCGATCGGTCCTACCTCCACCGCGACTCTGACGCGTACTCCCACGGCGACGCGTACCGCCACTGCAACATCCTCCTCGGGTATGATCACTGTCGGAGAGACAACTGTGTTGAGTACAAGTTATTCAGGCAACGGGAATCGATTGGTTGCACAACAGGTAGTACTTTCACAAAGTGCCACCATCCAAAGCCTGAGTTACTATGTCTCCACTGCCAGCGGACAATTGAGACTCGGTATTTACAACAACAACGGGTCGAACCCGGGGACGTTGATGGCAGAAACCGCCGCATTCACACCTGTCGTAGGCTGGAACACGCAACCTGTGCTGGCACAAACTCTGTTGCCAGCAGGTACCTACTGGTTGGCGTTTTTACCACAGAACAATAGTTTGGCAGGCAGAGTGGTAGGAACAGGAACGGGTCGTTATTACAGTTACACCTTCGGATCTTTGCCTGCGTCCTATTCAAGTTCCCCCACGAGCGCGGCCTTCCGATTCTCGTTCTATGCCACCTTGTCAACTGGTGCAGCTCCAAGCAATACACCAACAAGTACATCGTTGCCAGCTAACACGGCCACTTTCACACCGACGAATACACCCCTGCCAGCTAATACAGCCACCTTCACACCAACGAACACACCTTTGCCTGCTAACACAGCCACCTTCACACCAACGAGTACTCCTTTGCCGGCCAATACTGCTACCTTTACACCCACGCGTACCCCTACGGTTGCAGCGACAGCCACGTTCACACCGACACGCACGCCGACCGCCTCTTCCGGCACGATCACTATCGGCGAAACGAATGTGTTGAGCACAAACTATTCAGGGAACGGGAACCGCTTGCTAGCGCAGCAGGTGACGTTGTCGCAAAGTGCCACTATTCAAAGCCTGAGTTACTACGTGGCAACGACCGGCGGACAGTTGCGGTTGGGTATTTACAATAACAGCGGAAATAGACCCGGGGCGCTACTGGCCCAGACTGCCGCGTTCACACCGGTGGTGGGGTGGAATACCCAGCCGGTCATTACCCCAACCCTATTACCGCCGGGAACTTACTGGCTGGCCTTCCTGCCTCAAAACAATGCACTGGCTGGCCGGGTTGTGGCTTCTGGCACAGGTCGTTATTACAGTTACACTTTCGCGGCTCTTCCCGCCAATTTCTCGTCGTCTCCTTCGAGTGCTGTCTTCCGTTTCTCCCTTTACGCGACTTTGTCAACAGAACCGTAAGCCACCTCAAGATCCTGGAGTCAAAAAAGACCTCCGAGTTTGAACTCGGAGGTCTTCGTTTATATCATCGTCGGCTCTTCGTACACGCCGAACACTTCTTTCATTACTTGTATGATCTCACCCAGAGTCGCGTACGCGTGTACGGCTTCCATGATATGCGGCATCGTGTTCTCGGTTCCTTCGAGGGCAATACGCAGGCGGTCCAGAGTCTGACCGACCCGGCCGTTGTCGCGCGTTTTTCGCAACTCTTCGAGCCGTTTCACCTGCCTGTCATATCCTTGTGGGTCCATCTCGAGGATCGGAATCGCCAGCGGTTTCTTTTCCGCGTACGCGTTCACGCCCACGATCCTTCGAATGCCCAGATCGATCTCGCGCTGATAGCGATACGCCGCATCAGAAATTTCACTTTGGAAGAAACCCTTTTCGATGGCGGGGATGACGCCGCCCAGCTCTTCGACGCGGCGGAAGTAATCGTACGCTTCCTTCTCCATTCGGTCTGTCATCGCCTCGACGAAGAAACTACCCCCCAGCGGATCCACCGTGTTCGTCACACCCGACTCTTCCGCGATGATCTGTTGTGTGCGGAGGGCAATCGTCACAGCGTGTTCGGAGGGAAGCGCTAATGCTTCATCTAATGAGTTTGTGTGCAAACTCTGCGTGCCGCCCAAGACCGCAGCAAGAGCCTGAATCGCAACACGCACAACATTATTTTCTGGTTGTTGTGCTGTGAGTGAA
>Ga0209172_10008487_pt1 | contig 10025 bp, 9 predicted proteins | sample LarsenN4metaG_FD_184113 | JGI IMG/M metagenome (GOLD analysis project Ga0209172, IMG submission 184113) | Hot spring sediment bacterial and archeal communities from British Columbia, Canada, to study Microbial Dark Matter (Phase II) - Larsen... ...
TGGCGCCTGGCGCTGCTGCGCAACCCGCGCACCCTGCTGCAGCCGCTGGACGCCATCGGCGCGGCGCTGTTCACCGACGACGAGATCCTCACCACCGGCGAGGTGCCGTCGACGCCGCAGCTGCGCGCGCTGCAGCAGTGGGTGCAGTCGCAGGCGCAGCCGGGCGACCGGCTGTTCCACTGCTCGTCGGTGGAACGCGCCAATCCGGCGCTGGCTTCGCTCACGCCCACCGCCAGCGGCGTGATCGCGGCGCGCCTGGCCAGCGACCGGCCCGATTACCTGATGTGGTTCCGCAAGGAGCAACTGCTGACCGTCACCTGGGCGGGCAACCCGGCCAAGGCGGTGGTGGCCACCAACCCGATGGAGCTGTCGCCACGCAGCTCGTTCGCGGCCTGGTCGGAGCTGGTTCGCGGCACGGCGCTGCCGTGGAGCGGCAGCGAGCTGGCGCTGGCGCGCGCGATCGGCGCCTCGCTCGTGGACATCATCGTGCAGGTCAACGCGGTGCGCTTGCTGATCGCCGAGCACCAGCTCGCGCAGGTGCGCGACAAGGTGGTCAGCTCCGACGAGGCGGTGATCGTCTGCGACGGCCGGCAGCGCACGCTGTTCGTCAACGATGCCTTCCTGCGCCTGGCCGGTTGCACGCGTGCGCAGCTCGAAGACCTGTCAGGCGTGGCCGCCCTGTTCGTCGAACGCGACGCGGCCCGGCGGGCGTTCGCGGCGATGGCCGCGGAAGGGCACGCCTGGCGCAGCGAGCTGACGCTGGCCGGCGAAGGCGCGACGCCGGTGTCGGTGCGCGCCGAGGTGGTGCCCTCGCGCGACGGCACCACGCTCGGCTTCATCCTGATCTTCGACGACCTCACGGAGGCCCGCCGTGCCCTGCGCGCGCGCGAGCATCTGGAGGCTTCGCTGGCCCAGGCCGCGCCGTCGTGGTCCGCGTTCGGCAACGGCAACGGCAGCGGCAAGCGCGAGACCGACGAACTGATCAGCGCCATCCTCGCCAGCGCCAGCCTGGCGGCCATGGACATCGCCGACGGCAACCTGGCGCCGTCGGTCACGCCCATGCTCGAGGACCTCGAGGCGGCGACCCGCCGCGCCACCGCGCTCTACGCACGCATCCGAAGCTTCAAGGGCTGAGCGCCGTGCGCGCCGCCTCGAGTTCGCCGAACAGGCGCTCGTGGCGGGCGAATGCCTGCTCGGCTTCGAGCACGATGGCTGCACGCGTGGCTTCGTCGGCATCGATGCGGTCCAGGCCGGCGCGCAGGCCGCCGGCCAGCGCCGCGGCCCGTGCCGACGGCCCGAAGTCGTAGAACCGCGTGCCTTGATCGCCCTGCAGGCCCAGCGAACCGGCCACGATGCGCCGCAGCGCCTGGCCGCCGCTGAGGTCACCGAGGTAGCGCACGTAGGCGTGGGCCACCAGCAGCGCCGGCGACGCGTCGGCCAGCGCCGACAGGTGCGCGGCATAGGCCAGCGCCTGCGGTTGCGCCTTCAGGGCCTGCGGCCAGTCGGCGCCGTGGAGGTGGACGAGGTCGGCGGCCAGCGCCGGCTCGCGCAGCAGCTCCGCCGCGTAGACGGCAGCCACCTCGGGCCGGCCGGCATGACGCTGCAGCCCGGCCTCGAGGGCGGCGTAGATCGGGTGCAGGCTGGCCAGCAGCAGGCAGTAGGCTGGCAGCGACAGGCCGCCGCGCAGCATCGTGCGCACGAAGGGCGTGGCCTCCACCTGCCGGTGGGCTGGCCAGGTCTGCGCGCGCAGTCGCGCGGCGAGCGAGTTCATCGGGCCATTATGGTCGTGCAGGAACGATCCTTCGCACCGACAATGCCGGCCAAGAGGAAGGAGCGGGGAACATGGCAGACACCGGCACGAACGGACCGGGCCAGCCGCATCGCATCGTCGTGGTCGGCGGCGGTGCGGGCGGGCTCGAACTGGTCACGCAGCTCGGCGACAAGCTCGGGCGCAAGGGCCTGGCCCACGTCACGCTGATCGAGAAGGCGCGCACGCATTTCTGGAAGCCGCACCTGCACGAGATCGCCGCCGGCAGCACCGATCTGCACGAACACGCCACCGACTACCTCGCGCAGTCGCACTGGCACGGCTTCCGCTATCGCGTCGGCGAGATGGTGGGGCTCGATCGCGACAAGCGCGAGGTGATCGTCGCGCCGGCCATCGACGAGGAAGGCGCGCCGATCACGCCGCCCTACACGCGCGGCTACGACACGCTGGTGATGGCCGTGGGCAGCATGACCAACGACTTCGGCACGCCGGGCGTGGCCGAGCACGCCATCGCGCTGGAGACGCCGGCGCAGGCCGAGCGGTTTCACCGAAGGCTGGTCAATGCCTGCATCCGCGCCCACATGCAGGCCGAGCCGCTGGCGCCCCGGCAGCTGCAGGTGGCCATCATCGGCGCCGGCGCCACCGGCGTGGAGCTGTCGGCGGAGCTGCACAAGGCGACGCGCGCGCTGGTGTCGTACAACCTCGAGCGCATCGACCCCGAGCGCGACATCCGCCTCAACCTCATCGAGGCCGGACCGCGCATCCTGCCGGCGCTGCCCGAGCGCATCTCGGGCTCGGCCCATCGCCTGCTCACCAGCCTGGGCATCAAGGTACGCACCGGCTCGCGCGTCACCGCGGTCAGCGCCGAGGGCGTGCACCTCGCCAGCGGCGAGCTGATCCCGGCCGAGCTGGTGGTGTGGGCGGCCGGCGTGAAGGCCCCGGACTTCCTCAAGGACCTGGGCGGTCTGGAGACCAACCGCCTCAACCAGCTCGTCGTCGGCCCGACGCTGCAGACCACGCGAGACCCGAACGTGTTCGCCCTCGGCGACTGCGCCGCGGCGCCGTGGCTGGGCCACGAGGGCAACGTGCCGCCGCGTGCGCAGGCGGCGCACCAGCAGGCCTCGCACCTGGTCAAGCAGCTGCAGCGCCGCCTCAAGGGACAGCCGCTGCAGCCCTGGCGCTACCGCGACTTCGGCTCGCTGGTCTCGCTGGGCGAGTACAGCACGGTGGGCAACCTGATGGGCTCGCTGGTCGGTGGCAACCTGTGGGTCGAGGGCCTGTTCGCACGCACCATGTACCTCTCGCTGTACAAGATGCACGAGGTGGCGCTGCACGGCTTCTGGCGCACCGCGCTGGGCTCGATGAGCCGGCTGATGACACGCGGCACCGAGCCGCGCGTCAAGCTGCACTGATCAGACGCCGACGTCGTCCAGGTCGCGGTAGACGTCTCGCAGCCACATCTTCACGCGCTGGCGGTCCATCAGGCCGAGCGCGATCGGGCTGTCGGTGTGAGTGGCGTGCCAGAAGCTGCTGCTGTTGATGTCGATCTTCTGGATCGCGCTGTCGTGCAGCTTCTTCACCGAGACGATCTTCGCGCCGAGGCCGAGCGCGCGCGCCTGCTCGCCGGATTGCTCGAGCGCCGCGAAGTCGGCGCCGCGCACCTGGTTGCGCACCAGCACGTACTTCAGGCTGGTGCCGAAGCGGTCGAGCAGCTTGCGCAGCAGGTCGACCGAATCCTTGCCGGTGTCCATCACGTGCCAGTAGTGGATGGTGATGCCGCTCTCGTCGGCGAGGTTGAGCACGCCGGAGTCGTCCATCCAGCGCACCAGCGGATCGTGCGTCTGCGCGGCGAGATCCACGAGGATGCGCCGCTCCGGCTGATCGACGGCGGCTTCCATGATGGCGTCGAGCGCCTCGTAGCGGTCGACCACCACCGGGCTGGCGTAGCCCGCGTAGAAACGCATCAGCGCGCCGTGCGAGCGGTCGGTGTCGAAGCCGAGGAAGGGCATCTGGTGGTCTATCAGGTACTGCGCCAGCACGCGTGCCAGCAGCGACTTGCCGACCCCGCCCTTCTCGCCGCCGATCAAATGGATCTTCGCCATCCGCTTCGCCTTTCGTGGTGTTCCGATGCCGTGACCGGCCGATTCTGACCCGATTCGCCGCGGCCGCGCCAGCGGGGCATCACGCGGCTGTCATGAAGCGTTCACGGCGCTGTCACGGGCGCTGCCGAGACTGCCGCGGTTTCGACAACCGCAGTCAAAGAGGACGACATGAACAAACCCGTGGACCTGCCGCTCGCCCACTTCCAGGAAGAAGAGGACTCCAACACCTCCGCCAACCCGAGCTTCGAGTCGGTGCTCGCCGCCCGCCTGAGCCGCCGCGGCGTGCTGCGCGGCGGCGTCGGCACGGCCGCGACCGCCTTGTTCGGCAGCGCCGTGCTCGCCGGCTGCGGCGGCGGCGACGACGATCCCGCCCCGGTCGCGCCGACCGAGACGCTGCTGGGCTTCGATGCCGTGGCCAAGAGCCTGGCCGACAGCGTGGTGGTGCCGGCCGGCTACACCGCCACGGCCCTCTATGCGCTGGGCGACCCGCTGGCCGCCGGCGTGGCGGACTACCGGAACGACGGCACCGACGACGACTTCGAGAACCGTGCCGGCGACCACCACGACGGCATGGAGTGGTTCGGCCTGTCGGCCAGCGGCGCGCCTTCGGCGACCGCGGCCGACCGCGGCCTGCTCGCCGTCAACCACGAGGCCACCACCGACGAGACCCGCTCCTCGTTCTTCCTGCACGCCGACGGCGGCACCACCACGCTGCCGCGTCCGGCCGCCGAGGTCGACAAGGAGGTCGCGATCCACGGCGTCTCGGTCGTCGAGGTGCGCAAGACCGGCAGCACCTGGGCTACGGTGAAGGACTCCAGCTTCAACCGCCGACTCACGCCGCTGACCGACATCGAGATCGCCGGCCCGGCGCGCGGCAATCCGCTACTGGTGACCAAGCACTCGACCACCGGCACGATGACCCGCGGCACGCTGAACAACTGCGGCACCGGCAAGACGCCCTGGGGCTCCTTCGTCACCGGCGAGGAGAACTGGGCCGGCTACTTCACCCGCCCGGCGGGCGACAACGCCGCGCGTGGCAACGACAAGAGCGTGACGGCGCTGAACCGCTACGGCCGTGCCGAAGGCGCCGCCTCGCGCCACGGCTGGGAGAGCGCCGGCGCCGACGACAAGTACGCACGCTGGATCAATGCGAAGACCGGCGCCTCGGCCGACGGCAGCGACGACTACCGCAACGAGATGAACGGCATGGGCTACATCGTCGAGCTCGATCCGTACACGAAGACGAAGGCGGCGAAGAAGCGCACCGCGCTGGGCCGCTTCGCCCACGAGAGTGCCGCCTTCGGCCGCCCGGTGGCGGGCCAGCCGATCGCCGTCTACCAGGGCGACGACTCGCGCAACGAGTACATCTACAAGTTCGTCTCGACGGCGCTATGGGATGCCGCCGACGCCAACCCGGCCGACCGCATGGCCACCGGCGACAAGTACCTCGACAGCGGCAAGCTGTATGCGGCGAAGTTCAACGCCGACGGCACCGGCGAGTGGGTCGAGCTGACGATCACCAACCCGGCCATCGCCGGCTTCGCGACCTACGCCTTCGCCGACCAGGCCGACGTCTGCGTCAACAGCCGCCTGGCCGGCGACGCGGTGGGCGCGACCAAGATGGACCGTCCCGAGTGGTGCGCGGTGAACCCGGCCAACGGCGAGGTCTACTTCACGCTGACCAACAACAGCAACCGCCGCGCCGAGCCCACCGGCGGCTCGCAGCTCGCACCGGACAGCGCCAACCCGCGCGCCTACACCGACATCAAGGGCACCTCGACCAGCCAGCAGGGCAACCCGAACGGCCACATCCTGCGCCTGAAGGAAGGCACCGGCGGCAACGCGGCCACCACGTTCACCTGGGATGTCTACCTGTTCGGCGCCGAGGCCGGCGCGCCCGCGGCGATCAACCTGTCGGGACTGACCACCGACCAGGACTTCTCCAGCCCGGACGGCCTGGTGTTCAGCGCCTCGACCGGCATCTGCTGGATCCAGACCGACGACGGTGCCTACACCGACGTGACCAACTGCATGATGCTGGCCGCACTGCCTGGCCAGGTGGGCGACGGCGGCAAGCGCACGCTGAGCTACGCCCGCAGCGCCGGCGGGCCGCTGGCCGTGGACACCTACGTGGGCAAGGCGGCGACGGAAAGCACGCTCAAGCGCTTCCTCGTCGGCCCGGTGGGCAGCGAGATCACCGGCCTCGCCGAAACCCCGGACGGCAAGGCGATCTTCGTCAACATCCAGCACCCGGGCGAGACCACGGCGCAGGCCAACATCGGCGATCCGACGAAGTACACCAGCCACTGGCCGGGCAACGCCGGCTACGGCGCGGGCGGCGCAACGGCCCGTCCGCGCTCGGCCACCATCGTGATCACCAAGAACGACGGCGGCCGCATCGGCAGCTGAGGCCCCGCCGCGTGCACTGGTTCATGGCGCGGCCCGCGCGGCCGCGCCAGAATCACGGCATGCGGAGGCCCGGGTGATCGAGAAAGTCTTCGCCGTCCTCGTGGTGGCGGTGTGTGCCGTGATGCTGCTGCGCCTGGCCCTCGGCCCGGCGCGGCAGCAGCGTTTCGACCGCTTCTTTTTGCGGCTGTGGCACGGCCTGCGGGCCCGGGCGATCGCGCTGTGGCGCTGGCCGCGCTCACGCAAGGCGGCGCAGCAACTGGCCGACGACGCCATCCGCCGCGCCCGCGAGGGCCGCTGGGAGGGCAACGTCTATACGCCCGAGCAGTTCAAGAAGCCGCCGAAGGACAAGATGCACTGAGCGCGTGTCGCCCGGCTGCGGCGGGTTTGCTCAGAAGTAGTAGCCGAGCATCAGCCCGAAGTGGTTGCCGTCGACGCTGAGGCCCGTGCCCTTGGGCTTGTAGGTGTGCGAGACGAAGCGCGCCTTCGCGCCCAGGTTGGGCGTGAAGAGGTACTCCGCCTCCACCAGCGCGCCGGTGGAGCTCTGGAAGTCCACGGCCACCGCGCTGGCCACGCCGGAGCCGGCCAGCTTGGCGCTGCTGACGATCTGCGCGCCGGCGCCCAGGCGCACGCGGTCGTTGACGCTGTACAGCGCGATCAGGTCGACCGGGTAGCGCGAGAAGCGCAGGCTGCCGTTGCTGGAGCTGCGTGTGTCGTCGACGTGGTAGCCCACGGTGGCCTGGATCGCCATCTCGGTGCCCACCTTGAACTCGGCGCCCGCGTAGAGATGCGCCAGACCGCCGGCCTTGATGCTGTCGGTGGTGCCGTCGCTGAACTGCACGGTGGCCAGCGTGTCGCCACCGAAGGTCAGGCCGAAGCCGACCAGCGGGCGCACGGCGGGCGTGGCATCGGCAGCGTGCACGGCGATGGTGGAGGCGGCCAGTGCGGCGCCGATGAACGAGTGGCGAAGGAACATGTGCATGGCTTTCGAAGAAGACCTCAACCGCGACCGACGAAGGGCATGTTCGTCGCCATCACCGTCATGAACAGCACGTTGGCGTCCAGCGGCAGGCTGGCCATGTGCACCACTGCGTCGGCCACGTGCCTGACGTCCATGCGCGGCTCCACCTTCGTGCTGCCGTCGGCCTGGATGACGCCGGCGGCCATGCGCTCGGTCATGTCGGTGGCGGCGTTGCCGATGTCGATCTGGCCGCAGGCGATGTTGTGGCGACGGCCGTCGAGCGCCGTGCTGCGCGTCAGGCCGCTGATGGCGTGCTTGGTGGCGGTGTAGGGCGCCGAGAAGGGCCTGGGCGCATAAGCCGAGATCGAGCCGTTGTTGATGATGCGGCCGCCTTGCGGCGTCTGGCTCTTCATCAGTCGGATGGCCTCCTGCGTGCACAGGAAGGGGCCGGTCAGGTTGACGTCGACCACGGCCTTCCACTGCTCGTAGCTCAGGTCTTCCATCGGGATGGCGGGCGCGCCCATGCCGGCGTTGTTGAAGAGCACGTCGAGTCGGCCGAAGGCTTCCTTCGTCTTCGCGAAGAGCGCCTTCACCGAGGCCGGGTCGCCGACGTCGGTGGGCACGGCCAGTAGCCGCCCGGCGCCGCCCGCGGCGGCGGCGATGGTCTCGTTCAGTGCGTCGAGGCGGCGGCCTGCCAGCACGACGTGGTAGCCCGTCCTGTGCAGGGCGAGGGCGCAGGCGCGGCCGATGCCGCTGCCGGCGCCGGTGACGAGGGCGACGCGAGGGGGGGTGCTCATGGAGTGCTTTCCGCAGGGGGGAGGGGCGCCGGCTGGTCGCGCTCGACGAAGCAGTCGGCAAAGGTGAAGTACAGCGAGGTGTAGAAGACCGTGGACAGGAGCAGCGAAGCCGGCATGGCCAGCAGCGCGATCAGCTGCGGCTGGCCGAGCAGCCCGGCGACGATGTTGGCGCCGGCGCCGAACACCAGCACCACCGCGCACCAGGTCAGCCCGAAGACGAGGAAGGCGCCCTTGTTGCGCCAGATCGCCACGGTGCTGGAGAACAGCGACTGCGCCACGCCCTGCGTGCCCCAGTGCACCAGCGCCGGCGCGTGCCAGAACGGGATGGACAGCAGGCCGGCCAGGCCGAAGCGCAGCAGCAGGCCCAGTTCCAGGCGCGGATCGGCCAGGCGCGCGCCGACGTCGGCCGGCGTGGCCTTGCCGTCGGCCAGCACCTGCATCAGTTCGTCGAGCGCGCCGCCGTCGGCCCATTCGGCCAGGGTGATGATCAGCACGCTGGCCACCGCGTAGACCACGCCGAGCACCACGATCGCACGGGTCTTGGCGGTGCCCCGGCGCAGCGGCTCGACGAAGGCGCGCGGCAGCGGGATGCGGCCCTGCTGCTGTTCGCGTGTGGCGACCATGAAGCCCAGCGAGCCCAGCGGCAGCAGCGCCAGCAGCAGCAGCGAGCCCACCAGCGGCACCAGGGTGAGCACGAAGATCACGAACAGGAACGCGGCGAAGAGCCCGCTGAAGGCCAGCGGCTGCTGCGAGAACGCCTGCCAGCCCTGCCTCACCCAGGCGAAGCCGGCGGCGGCCGGAACGGTCTGCAGTCTCATGGTCGGGTGTAGTGCCAGGGCGCCTCGCGGCGCGCCGTGAGCACGCGCTCGAAGTGCGCGGGATCGTGCGGCTGGAGCAGGTGGGCGTCGCGCGGCAGGTGCAGGTCCCACAGGCGCGAGATCCAGAAGCGCAGCGCCGCCGCACGCATCAGCGCCGGCAGGCTGCGCAGTTCGGCGCTGGACAGCGGCCGCACCGCGTCGTAGGCAGCCATGAACGCCGCAGCGCGGTCTTCGGCGAGGCGGCCGCTGGCCAGGTCGATGCACCAGTCGTTCAGGCACACGCCGATGTCGAACAGGAGCGTATCGACGCCCGCGAAGTAGAAATCGAAGAAGCCGCCGAGCCGGTCCGTGCCGTCGTCGCCCTGATCGAACATCACGTTGTCGCGGAACAGGTCGGCGTGGATCGCGCCGCGCGGCAGGCCCTGGAACGCGGCCGAGGCGGCGAACTGCTGCTGGAAGGCCAGTTCGTCGTTCAGCAGCGCGGCCTGCTGCGCGGAAACGAAGGGCTCGATCACCGGAACCGTCTCCGCCCACCACGCCAGCCCGCGAAGGTTGGGCTGCACGAGCGGGAAGTCGGCGGCCGCCAGGTGCATGCGCGCGAGCATGTCGCCCACCATCGCGCAGTGCACGGCATCGGGGGCAAGGTGATGTCGGCCGCGCAGCCGGTCGACCACCGCCGCCGGCTTGCCGGCCAGCGTGTGCAGGATGGCGCCGCCGCGGTCGGCGTGCGGGCGCGGCACCGGGATGCCGCGCTCGGCGAGGTGCTTCATCAGCTGCAGGTAGAAGGGCAGTTGCGCGTGCGTGAGCCGCTCGAACAGCGTCAGCACGTAGCGGCCGCTCGCGCTGTCGGCGAAGTAGTTGGTGTTCTCGATGCCGCTGGTGATCGGCTGCAGCGCGGTCAGCGCGCCGGTGTCGAGCCGGGCGAAGAGTTCGGCTGCCTCGTCGAAGGAGACCTCGGTATAGACCGCCATGCGCCGTTCAGAAGCTCAGCACGTTCCAGACGCGCTTGCCGGCGGCACCGCGCGAGGTGTTGACCCCTTCGCCGAGATCGCGCGAGCCGTCGCCGACCAGGATCTCGTAGCCCTTGGCCGTGCCGACCTTGGGCTGCACGGTGATGCGCTGCGTGGCGCCACGCACGCGCAATTCCTCGATGCGGCTGCCTTCGTCCTCGAC
>Ga0209172_10008489_pt1 | contig 10023 bp, 9 predicted proteins | sample LarsenN4metaG_FD_184113 | JGI IMG/M metagenome (GOLD analysis project Ga0209172, IMG submission 184113) | Hot spring sediment bacterial and archeal communities from British Columbia, Canada, to study Microbial Dark Matter (Phase II) - Larsen... ...
CATGGGCGCCGACGCGTTCCACATGACCGCACCGAACGTCGACGGCCCGAAGCGGTCGATGAAGGCGGCGCTGCGCAATGCCGGCATCGACGGGTCGCAGGTGCAGTACCTCAACGCACACGGCACGTCCACACCGCTCGGCGACGTGAACGAGACCAACGCCATCAAGCTCGCCTTCGGTGAGCACGCGAAGAAGATGGTGGTGAGTTCCACCAAGTCGATGACCGGGCACCTGCTCGGCGGGGCGGGCGGCATCGAGTCGGTGTTCACGGTGCTGGCGGTGCGCGACCAGGTGGCGCCGCCCACGATCAACATCTTCAACCAGGATCCCGAGTGCGACCTGGACTACTGCGCCAACGCGGCGCGCGAGATGAAGATCGACTACGCCGCGAAGAACAACTTCGGCTTCGGCGGCACCAACGGCACCTTGATCTTCAAGCGCGCCTGATCGCGCGCCCGGCATGCGCGCGGCACCCGCGCTGCAGTTCACGCTCCATCGCTTCGGCCTGTGGCGCGGCTTCGTGGTCGTGCTGTCCGCCGCCGCGGCCGCGTCGCTCGCGGCGTGGATCGCGCCGCGCGCAGGCGTCGCGGCGTGGGCGGTGCCCGCGGCCATGGCCGCGGCGCTGGCCGCCGCCGCGTGGTGCTGGCCATCGACGCGGCGGCCGCCGGTGCGGTTGCGCTGGGACGGGTCGCGCTGGTACCTGGGCGACGCGTCTCGCGCGGCCGACGAGCTCGTGGCCGGCGACCTGCGTGCGACCATCGACCTCGACGTCTTCATGCTGATCCGCTTCGCACCCGAGCGGGGTGCGCCGACGTGGCTGCCGGCGCAGCGGCACGGCCACGAGGCCGACTGGCACGCATTTCGCTGTGCGGTATATTCGCCGCGCCCTGCAGCACCCGAGTCCGCGTCCGCGGACGATGCCTCGCCCCCCGCATGACCGCCGACGCCGATGCCCTGCTGATCGACCGCGTCAAGAAGGGCGACGTCCGGGCCTTCGAGATGCTCGTGGTCAAGTATCAGCGCCGCATCGAGCGGCTGATCGCGCGCATGGTGCGCGACGTGGACCTGGTGCCCGACATCGCGCAGGAGACCTTCATCCGCGCCTACCGCGCCATCCCGCAGTTCCGCGGTGACAGCGCCTTCTACACCTGGCTGTATCGCATCGCCGTCAACACGGCCAAGAAGGCGCTGGTCGAACTCAAGCGCGACCCGGTGGTCACCGAGGCGGCCATGGCCACCGTCGACGGCGACGACGAAACTTCGCGGGTCGAAAATGAACTAAGCGACGGCGAAACGCCCGACGCCGTGCTGGCCAGCAAGGAGATCGCCGCCACCGTCAACGCCGCCATCGAAGCCCTCTCCGAAGACCTGCGCCAGGCGATCACCCTGCGCGAGATCGAAGGCCTGAGCTACGAGGAGATCGCGACGGTGATGAATTGCCCGATCGGCACGGTGCGCTCGCGGATCTTCCGCGCGCGCGAGGCGATCGCAGAACGGCTGAGGCCGCTGCTCGACACCCGCGAGGGCGAGCGCTGGTGAGGCCAGGAGTGTGAAGCATGTCTCGAGACGATGACCGGATGGAGTCGCTGCAGCAGCTGTCCTCGCTGATGGACGGCGAGGGCGATCCAGGCGCGGCGGTGCGCGCGTGCGGACTGTGGCGCGACGATGCCGCGGCGCGCGCGACGTGGCACCGATGGCATCTCATCGGCGACGTGCTGCGCTCCGAAGACCTCGCGTCCGACTCGCGGCGCGATCTGGCGTTCCTGCAGACGCTGCGCGCGCGCATGGCCCGCGAACCGGTCGTGCTCGCGCCGCCGGCCGAGCCGGCGGTGCCCGCCGCGGTGGCTGCGGTGGCCGCGCGCCGGAGCTGGCGTCGCTGGTCGGGGGTCGCCGCCGTTGCCGCCGGCTTCTTCGTCGTGGCCGGGACCGTCGTCGTGATGAACTCGGTGACGCCGACCGCGGCCGACGCACCGTCGTTGGCGCAGTCCGCGCCGCCTGCCGGCGTGGTGCCGGTCGTGGCGGGCAAGACGACCGCTGCCGCCGCTGCGACCGCGCCGGCGACGGCCGTCCCGGCCGAGCCCGAGTTCATCGTCGTCAACGGCGAGGTCATCCGCGATGCGCGGCTGGACCGCTATCTCGCGGCCCATCGGCCGCTCGGCGCCGGCGCGGCTGCCGTGATGCCGTCGAGCTTCGATCGCGATGCCGCACGCGGCGCACCCCGTCGCTGAGCCAGGGCTCATGCTGCGCCGCTCGATCGCCGCCCTCGCGTTCGCATGCTCCACCGCGGGCTTCGTGCCGGCAGCGCTCGGCCAGGGCGCCGCGGACCCGTCGGCCGAGGCGCGTGACGTCCGCGCCTGGCTCACGCGCATGCACGAGGCCGCCGGGCGCGTGAACTTCCACGGCACCTTCGTCGTCAGCGCCGGCGGCATGCTCGCCAGCAACCGGGTGGTGCACTACTGCGAAGGCAAGAACCAGGTCGAGCGGCTGGAGGCCCTCGACGGCCAGCCGCGGCGCGTGCTGCGCCACAACGACATGGTGCAGACCATGTGGCCGGCCAGCCGCGTGGTGTCGGTCGAGCAGCGCGACGTGCTGTCGTCGTTCCCCGCGCTGCTGCAGCGCGCCGACGGCGCGTTCGCCGAGCACTACGTGCTGCGCGTGCTGGGCGACGATCGCGTGGCCGGGTACGACGCCCAGGTGGTGCTGGTGAAGCCGCGCGATGCGCACCGCCTCGGCTATCGGCTGTGGGCCGAGAAGAACAGCTCGCTGCTGCTGCGCGCCGAGGTGCTCGGGCCGCGCGACGAGGTCCTGGAGTCGGTGGCGTTCTCGGAACTGGCGATCGGCGTGAAGCCGCAGCCCGAGACCGTGCTGCAGGCGATGAAGCGCCTGGACGGCTGGCGCGTCATCCGGCCCAGCGTCACGCGCACGCGGCTCGACGCCGAAGGCTGGAGCCTGCGCGCGCCGGTGCCCGGCTTCCGCGAGATCAGCGTCGTCAAGCGCGCGACGGAGCCGGCCGACGAGGGCCATGGCGCCAGCCCGCCGATGCTGCAGTCGGTCTGGTCCGACGGGCTGACCTATGTGTCGGTGTTCATCGAGCCGTATCAGGCCGATCGACATGGCCGGCCCATCCACACCGCCCTCGGCGCCACCCAGACCCTCATGCGGCGCCAGGGCGACTGGTGGGTCACCGTGATGGGCGAGGTGCCCGCGCCGACCTTGAAGCTGTTCGCGCAGGCGCTCGAGCGGTTGCCGCGTTGAGCATCACCGCCGGTCGGCGGCCGCAGGCCGTGCAACGTTGTCGGCGCACTCCGTGTTCGTGCATTCCGAGAAGTCCGAGAGGCTCACACTCATGCAAGACGTGCTCACCTCGCCGCTGCAGCGGTACCTCGCGGCGCCGATGGCGGCGTTGCTGCTTGCCGCGGCGTCGCTGCTCGCGCCGACCCCTGCGGCGCACGCGCAGGCCGTGCGCGGTCTGCCCGACTTCACCGAACTGGTCGAGCAGGTCGGCCCTTCGGTGGTCAACATCCGCACGCTCGAGCGCGGCCGCGGCGTGCCGCAGGTCGACGAGAGCGTCGAGGAGTTCTTCCGCCGCTTCGGCATCCCGCTGCCGGGCCGGCCCGACCCGCGTCGCGGACCGCGCGAAGACGGCGAGCCCCAGCAGCGCGGCGTCGGCTCGGGCTTCATCCTGAGCGGCGACGGCTACGTGATGACGAATGCGCACGTGGTCGACGGTGCCGACGAGGTGATCGTCACCCTCACGGACAAGCGCGAGTTCAAGGCGCGCATCGTCGGGGCCGACCGGCGCACCGACGTCGCGGTGGTGAAGATCGACGCCGGCGGCCTGCCGGCCGTGAAGATCGGCGACGTGAGCCGGCTCAAGGTGGGCGAGTGGGTCATGGCGATCGGCTCGCCGTTCGGCCTGGAGAACACCGTGACCGCCGGCATCGTCAGCGCCAAGCAGCGCGACACCGGCGACTTCCTGCCGTTCATCCAGACCGACGTCGCGATCAACCCGGGCAACTCCGGCGGACCGCTGCTGAACCTGCGCGGCGAGGTGGTCGGCATCAACTCTCAGATCTACAGCCGCTCCGGCGGCTTCATGGGCATCTCGTTCGCGATCCCGATCGACGAGGCGATGCGCGTGGCCGACCAGCTGCGCACGAGCGGCCGCGTGATCCGCGGTCGCATCGGCGTGCAGATCGCGCCGGTGACGAAGGACGTGGCCGAGTCGATCGGGCTCGGCAAGCCGATCGGCGCGCTGGTGCAGAGCGTCGAGTCCGGCGGTCCGGCCGACAAGGCGGGCGTGGAGGCCGGCGACATCATCGTGAAGGTCGATGGCCGCGCGGTGGAGAAGTCCGGCGACCTGCCGCGCATCATCGGCGGCACCAAGCCCGGCACGAAGAGCGCGCTGCAGGTCTATCGCCGCGGCAACTACCGCGACCTGACGGTGACCGTGGCCGAGTTCGAACCCGATCGGCCGCGTCGCGTGGCCGACGCGGGCAGCGCACCGCGCGATCCGGGCTCGCAGTCGACGACCGCGATCGGCCTGACCGTGTCGGACCTCAGCGAGACGCAGAAGCGGGACCTCAAGGTGCGCTCGGGCGTGATGGTCGACGCGGTCGAGGGCCCGGCGGCGCGTGCCGGGTTGCGCGAGGGCGACGTGATCCTGTCGGTCGACAACACCGAGGTCAGCAGCGCCAAGCAGTTCGCGACCCTGATCGGCCGCGGCGAGCGCGGGCGGCCGCTCAGCGTGCTCGTGCGGCGCGGCGAGTGGGTCAACTACTTCGTGATCCGGCCGAACCGCTGAGTCCGGCCCGCGCTTGGCCCGGAGCGGCGCCCGGGCTTTTCGCATCGTGGTGGAGTGGCTGGAAGGGTCCGGGAGGGCAACCAGCGATCGGGCTGTCGGCGGCCGACACGGCGGGTCCGATTCGGGCCCCGCGCCAATAGAATCCGCCCGTTCGCTGCGCCGATTCGGTCGTCGGTCGGCAATGACGGAGGGCGACTGAAACAATCCCCAAGGCGTCCACAAGACTTTGTGGATATCTTGTGCACGAAATGGGATGTTGGTGGCCTGCAACGACGCGAAATCAAGCATTGGCGCGGGTTCCCGCGGGGTGCTTTTGGCTACAATGAAAGCCCAACAAGCAGTTGCCATACGTTTTGTTGGAAGGCGCGTCTGGACTTGGACGTGCCTTTTTTTTGGTCGCGGCACGGCCTCGCGAGCCGTCACGTCGCTTCGCGACACGAGCCCTCACCGCAGCGGCATCGCCGCTGTGATCCTCGCCCGAAGCCGCCTGCACATCAGCTGATGGATCACATCCGCAATTTCTCGATCATTGCCCACATCGACCACGGCAAGAGCACCCTGGCCGACCGGATCATCCAGCGCTGCGGCGGCCTGTCCGACCGCGAGATGGAGGAGCAGGTGCTCGACTCGATGGACATCGAGCGCGAGCGCGGCATCACGATCAAGGCGCAGACGGCGGCGCTGCAGTACACCGCGCGCGACGGCCGCACCTACAACCTCAACCTGATCGACACGCCCGGCCACGTCGACTTCAGCTACGAGGTGAGCCGCTCGCTGTCGGCCTGCGAGGGCGCGCTGCTGGTGGTCGACGCGAGCCAGGGCGTCGAGGCGCAGACCGTGGCCAACTGCTACACCGCCATCGAGCTGGGCGTCGAGGTGGTGCCGGTGCTGAACAAGATGGACCTGCCGCAGGCCGACCCCGAGCGCGCCAAGGCGGAGATCGAAGACGTGATCGGCATCGACGCGACCGACGCCATCCCGTGCTCGGCCAAGACCGGCGAGGGCATCGACGAGATCCTCGAGGCCGTGATCACCCGCATGCCGGCACCGCGCGGCACGCCCGACGGCCCGCCGCGGGCGATGATCATCGACAGCTGGTTCGACAACTACGTCGGCGTGGTGATGCTGGTGCGGGTGGTCGACGGCGGCCTGAAGAAGGGCGAGCGCATCCGCCTGATGGCGACCGACGCCGTCTACGGCATCGAGCAGCTCGGCGTGTTCACGCCGAAGTCGGTGCCACGCGAGCAGCTGAGCGCCGGCGAGGTCGGCTTCGTGATCGCGGGCATCAAGGAGCTGCACGCGGCCAAGGTGGGCGACACGATCACCCTCGAGAAGAAGCTGCCGAACAACGCCGGTCCGGCGAGCGAGCCGCTGCCCGGCTTCAAGGAGATCCAGCCGCAGGTGTTCGCGGGCCTGTATCCGACCGAGGCCAGCGAGTACGACGCGCTGCGCGACGCGCTCGACAAGCTCAAGCTGAACGACTCGAGCCTGCGCTTCGAGCCCGAGGTGAGCCAGGCGCTCGGCTTCGGCTTTCGCTGCGGCTTCCTCGGCCTGCTGCACATGGAGATCGTGCAGGAGCGGCTGGAGCGCGAGTTCGACCAGGACCTGATCACGACGGCGCCGTCGGTGGTGTACCAGGTCGAGCTGAACGACGGCACGGTGCTCGAGGTCGAGAACCCGTCGAAGATGCCCGAGCCGGTGAAGATCCGCGAGATCCGCGAGCCGATCGTCACGGTGCACCTGTACATGCCGCAGGAGTACGTCGGCCCGGTGATGACCCTGGCCAACCAGAAGCGCGGCGTGCAGATCCAGATGGCCTACCACGGCCGGCAGGTGCACCTGACCTACGAGCTGCCGCTGGCCGAGATCGTGCTGGACTTCTTCGACAAGCTGAAGTCGGTGTCGCGCGGCTACGCGTCGATGGACTACGAGTTCAAGGAGTACCGCGCGGCCGACGTGGTCAAGGTCGACATGCTGATCAACGGCGACCGCATCGATGCGCTGTCGATCATCGTGCACCGCAGCCAGAGCCAGTACCGCGGGCGCGAGGTCGCCGCCAAGATGCGCGAGATCATCCCGCGCCAGATGTACGACGTCGCCATCCAGGCCGCCATCGGCGCCAACATCATCGCGCGCGAGAACATCAAGGCGCTGCGCAAGAACGTGCTGGCAAAATGCTACGGTGGCGACATCACCCGCAAGCGCAAGCTGCTCGAGAAGCAGAAGGCCGGCAAGAAGCGCATGAAGCAGATCGGAACCGTCGAGGTGCCCCAAGAGGCGTTTCTGGCCATCCTGCAGGTGGACGATTGAGCCCGACGATGAGCTCGCTGACCGGGCTGCTGTTCGGTGCGCTGGTCGTCTACCTCGGCGGCTGGTTCCTCGGCCACTGGACGGGCAACTTCTCGCTGCTGCTGTTCGTGCTGACGGTCGTGACCCTGGCGTACTGGCTGGCCGAGCGGCTGCACTTCCGGCCGGCGCGCGAGGCGGCCGCCGCGGCGCTCGAGGCGCAGCACGCGCAGCGGCGCGCCGAACTGGCCCGGCGCGGCATCCAGCAGGTCGACGGCGACGTGGCCGCGGCGCGCGAGCGCATCCTGGCGCAGCCGTGGTGGCTCGACTGGACGGCCGGGCTGTTCCCGGTGATCCTCATCGTGTTCCTGCTGCGCTCGTTCCTGTTCGAGCCGTTCCGCATCCCGTCGGGCTCGATGGTGCCGACCTTGCTCGTCGGCGACCTGATCCTGGTGAACAAGTACCACTACGGGATCCGCCTGCCGGTGATCAACCGCAAGATCGTCGCCAACCACGATCCCGCGCGCGGCGACGTCATGGTGTTCCGCTTTCCGCAGAACCCGAGCATCGACTACATCAAGCGCGTCGTCGGCGTGCCCGGCGACGAGGTCGCCTACCTCAACCAGCGCCTGTCGATCAACGGCCAGCCGGTCCCCGTCACGCGCGACGGCGAGTACTACGACGAGGACACCTTGCGCTACCTGCCGCACTTCCGGGAGAAGCTCGGGGCCGTCGAGCACCGCATCCTGGTCGATCCGCAGCGCACGCCGTTCTACGGCTCGGGCAATACGCCCTTCCCGCACCGAGACAACTGCCGCTACAGTGCGCAGGGCGTGGTCTGCAAGGTGCCGCCGGGCCATTACTTCGTGATGGGCGACAACCGCGACAACTCCGAAGACTCGCGCTTCTGGGGTTTCGTGCCGGACGAGAACATCGTCGGGCGGGCCTTCCTGGTCTGGATGAATTTCGGCAACTTCAGCCGCATCGGCCGCTTCCAGTGACGGCCCGGGCGGCGCAACCGTGGGAGTCGAGGGCATGACGGGACAGCAGGCGGCATCGCGCCGCGCGCAGCGCGGCATCACCTTGATCGGGCTCGTGCTGTGGGCGGTGGTCATCGTGTCGGTGGTGCTGGTGGCGCTGCGCGTGTTCCCCACCGTCAACGAGTACTGGACCATCCTGCGCGCCGTCAACAAGATCGCGCAGGACAGTCCGGCGACGGTGCAGGAAGTGCGCAACGCGTTCGACAAGCAGAAGGAGATCGAGTACTCCATCTCCAGCATCGAGGGCAAGGACCTGATCGTCACCAAGGAGAACGAGCGCCTGGTGATCCGCTTCGAGTACGACAAGGAAGTGGAACTCTTCCCGCCGGTGTACCTTCTGATCAAGTACCGCGGCGAGGGCAAGGCTCCGCCGCGCTGACCGGCCCGGTCTTCCGTTGCCCGGCTCCCCGACCTCCCGGACACCCGACGTTGGACGCCTCGCTCGAATCGCTGCAGCAGCGCCTCGGCTACCGCTTCCGGCAGCCGCGCCTGCTGGTGCGCGCGCTGACGCACCGCAGTGCCGGCGCCGACCACAACGAGCGCCTCGAGTTCCTCGGCGACGCGGTGCTGAGCGCGGCCATCTCCGGCATGCTGTACGAGCGCTTCGCCGGCTCCGACGAAGGTGACCTCACCCGCGTGCGCGCGCACCTCGTGCGCGAGGACAGCCTGTACCGCGTGGCGCTGTCGCTCGGCATCCCCGACGCCTTGCGCCTGTCCGAGGGCGAGGCACGAGGCGGCGGCGCGCTGCGCGCGTCGATCCTGGCCGATGCGCTCGAGGCGCTGATCGGCGCCGTCTCGGTCGACGGCGGCTACGACGCTGCGCAGGCGCTGGTGTGCCGGCTGTTCGGCGAGGTGATCGCCACGACCGAGATCGACAGCTGGACCAAGGACGCCAAGACCGAGCTGCAGGAGTGGCTGCAGGCGCGCAAGCTGGCCGTGCCGTCGTACCGCATCGTCGCCACCAGGGGTCAGGCGCACGCGCAGACCTTCGAGGTCGAGTGCGCGGTGCCGGTGCTCGGCCTGGCCGAGACCGGCGAGGGCCGGTCGCGCCGCGCCGCCGAGCAGGAGGCCGCGCGCCGCCTGCTCGACGTGCTCAAGGCGAGCGACCGCCCCGGCGGACCGCTGCGCTCCTGACACGCCGATGGACGTCGCCGCGCCGGCGCCTGCCCAGCCGCGTTGCGGATTGATCGCCATCGTCGGGCGACCCAACGTCGGCAAGTCGACCCTGCTCAACGCGCTGGTCGGGCAGAAGATCTCGATCACCTCGCGCAAGGCGCAGACCACGCGCCACCGCATCACCGGCGTGCGCACCCTGGGCGCCTCGCAGTACGTGTTCGTCGACACGCCGGGCTTCCAGACGCGGCACTCCGGCGCGCTCAACCGCACGCTCAACCGCACCGTCCAGGGCGTGCTCGCCGACGTGGACGTGGTGCTGTTCGTGGTCGAGGCCGGCCGCTTCGGGCTCGACGACGCGAAGGTGCTGGCGCTGCTGCCACCCGACAAGCCGGTGATCCTGGTGGCCAACAAGCTCGACCTCGTGCGCCGGCGCGCCGAGCTGGCGCCGTGGCTCAAGCAGATGCAGCAGCGGCGCGACTTCACCGAGTACGTGCCGCTGGCCGCCACCCGCGAGGCCGACGTCGCGAAGCTGCTGGGCATCGTCGAGCCCTACCTGCCCGCGCAGCCGTGGCTGTACGACGAAGACGCGCTGACCGACCGCAACGAGCGCTTCCTCGCGGCCGAGATCGTGCGCGAGAAGCTGTTCCGGCTGACCGGCGACGAGCTGCCCTACAGCTCGACCGTGGTCATCGACGAGTTCGAGGAAGAGGGCCGCCTGCGCCGGGTGGCCGCGACCATCGTGGTCGAACGCGAGGCGCACAAGGGCATGGTCATCG
>Ga0209172_10008490_pt1 | contig 10023 bp, 11 predicted proteins | sample LarsenN4metaG_FD_184113 | JGI IMG/M metagenome (GOLD analysis project Ga0209172, IMG submission 184113) | Hot spring sediment bacterial and archeal communities from British Columbia, Canada, to study Microbial Dark Matter (Phase II) - Larsen... ...
CCACACGTTCGTGCCGCCCGGCATCCACGCCGGCGGCCTCCGCTACCACGGCATGGCCCCCCTGATCTGCGAGCTGCACGCCCGCGGGCACATCGAGGCGAAGGCGTACCCGCAGACGGGCGTCTTTCAGGCCGCGATCCAGTTCGCCCGGACGGAGGGCATCATCCCCGCGCCGGAGAGCGCCCACGCCATCCGCGCCGCCATCGACGAAGCGAAGGCGGCGGACGACGCGGGCGAACGCCGCGTCATCCTCTTCAACCTCAGCGGCCACGGCCACTTCGACCTCGCCGCGTACGACCAGTTCCTGTCGGGGCGCCTGCAGGACTACGCCTACCCGGAGGAGATGGTGCGCCAGGCGATGGCGGCCGTGCCGAAGGTAGGCGTCTGAAGTGCAGAGTACAGAGTACACAGTGCAGCCACTGGGGGCCGCGAAGGGAGGCAAGCCGGCTTTCTATAACCTGCTCCTCTGGGAGAAGGCGCAAACGCTGGCGTCCCAGCTCGTGCTGCTCGTTGACGGGTTACCGCAGACGCGCTCGGCCAACGCGCTCGGGAACCAGCTCCTCAGAGCCGGCACCTCCATAGCGGCCAACATCGCCGAAGGGTACGGACGCTATTCGGACCCGGCGTTTCGCAATCACCTGTCCATCGCTCGCGGGTCCTTATTCGAAACCGAGTCCTGGATAGACTTGCTGGCACGCGCCAGCTACTTGCCCCATGACAGAGCCGCCGGGCTTATCGACGCCTGTGAAGAAATCGCCCGCCTCATCACGTCCGCGATGAAGCCGCTAAAACGCGCGAGAGCGACAATTCGAGAGGAGCGTGGGGAATATGTCACGAGCGCTACTTAGGTCCTGCACTCTGCACTCTGTACTCCGCGCTGCGCGGCCCGCTCTCTGCACTTCGCTATCCCTTCGGAGGCGCATGTGACCGGCTCCGCCTCCCCGCGCCGCCGCATCCTCACCGGCACCCGGCCCACCGGGCCGCTGCACCTCGGCCACTACGTCGGCGCGCTGGAGAACTGGGTCCGGCTCCAGCACGAGTACGACAGCTTCTTCATCATCGCCGACTACCAGGTGTCCGACTACGCGGACGACTTCGACCGCGTGCGCGATTCGGTCTGGGAGGTGGCGCTCGACTGGCTGGCCGTGGGCCTCGACCCCGAGATCAGCCACTTCTCGATCGAGAGCCAGGTGCCGCAGAACATCGAGCTCGCCTTGTGGCTCTCCTGGTATCTGAGCGTCCCGACGTTGCAGCGCAACCCGACGCTGAAGGCGGAGATCGCGGACCTGGAGGAGAGCCACAAGACGGTGCCGGTGGCGTTCTTCATCTACCCGGTCATCCAGGCGGCGAATATCCTCCTGCCCCGCGCCCACCTCGTGCCCGTAGGCGAGGACCAGCTGCCGATCCTGGAGATGACGCGCGAGATGGTGCGGCGGTTCAACCGCCAGTTCCGGCCCGTCTTCCCGGAGCCGGAGGCGCTCGTCGGCCGCGTGCCGAGGCTCGTCGGCATCGACGGCCAGGCGAAGATGAGCAAGTCCCGCGGCAACACCATCGACCTCAAGGACGACGCCGAGACCGTGAACGAGAAGGTCCGGCGCATGTACACGGACCCGACCCGCATCCGCGCCACCGACCCCGGCCACGTGGAAGGCAACCCGGTGTTCATGTACCACGACGCCTTCAATCCCGATAAGGCCGAGGTGGAGGACCTCAAGGAGCGCTATCGCAAGGGGCAGGTGGGCGACGTGGAGGTGAAGCAGAAGCTGGCGCGCGCCATCAACGCCTTCCTGGACCCCATCCGCGAGCGCCGCGCTCACTACGAGGCGCATCCCGGCGAGGTCCGGGACGCGCTCGAGAAGGGCATCCGCGAGACGCGCGCTATCGCCGACGAGACGATGGCCATGGTCAAGGACGCGATGCAGATCAACTACCTGGCGAAATGAGCGGCATGGACGGTTATCGCCAGCACACAAGTGCCGCCCGCAAGAATCGTTGCCGGAGCCTTCGCGAAGGGGACGGCCGCCGCCGGATAATTGCGCCAGCGGAGACTCGCCGGCCATTTCCCGCGGCCGGGACGAAGCCAAGACAGGAGGAACCATGACTGAGACTTTCGTCGACTCGCTGGACGCGATCATCGCGGAGCGGAGCCTGCTGAAGCACCCGTTCTACCAGGCCTGGACGGCCGGCACGCTGCCCCTGGACGCGCTGCGGGAGTACGCCCGCCAGTACTACCACTTCGAGGCGGCCTTCCCGACGTTCCTAAGCGCCGTCCACAGCCGCATGCAGCCGGGACCGGCGCGCCAGGCCGTCCTGGAGAACCTCTGGGACGAGGAACACGGGCTCGACAACCACCTCGCGCTGTGGCTGCGCTTCTGCCGGTCGCTCGGCCTTTCGGACGGCGAAGTCCTCGCCGGCGAGCCGAACGCGGAGACGCGGGCGCTCGTCGAGGGCTTCAGGGCGGCGTGCACCGAGGGCAGCGTCCCCGAAGGCCTAGCGGCGCTCTACGCCTACGAATCGCAGGCCCCGGGCGTCGCGCGCCAGAAGATCGCGGGCCTGCGGCGGTTCTACGGCTTCGAGGACCCCAGAGGCTACGAGTTCTTCAGCGTCCACGCCGAGATCGACGTCCATCACTCGCAGGCGGAGCGCGAGGTCATCGCCGCGGCCGCGGCCGACGCCTCGGCCCGCGCCGGACTGGAGGAGGCGGCGCGCACGGCCGCCGGCCGTCTTTGGCGCTTCCTGGACGGGGCCTACGGCTGATAAATCCTGTCGTAGGGAAAGAGATCGCCGTATGCCGCCCGACGGGCCTAGGACTGACGACCGGCAATCGGGCAAGCGTGCAATCGGGCAGGGCAGCTTTCTGGGCTCCAATTTCCAGGGCATGGCCCTTTGGCAAGAAGCTCAGGAACTTGCGGAGCGCGTCGCGCGGGCCGTTACAAGCCTCCCGAAGGACACTGCGGCGCAGTCGATTGGGTCTCAGCTGGTGCGCGCGGCGGGCTCGGTCCCAGCCAACATCGCCGAAGGATACGGACGGTTCTCCCAGGCGGCATACCGCAATCACCTCTCCATCGCTCGCGGCTCGGCCTTTGAGGCCCAATCGTGGCTGGATCTGCTCGTGCGCCTCGGATTCCTCGAAAAACGAGACGGAGCCAGACTGCTTGGTCTGTGCTCCGAAGTCCAGCGAAAACTCTCAGTGCGCATGAAGGAGCTCGAGAGGCAAGTCGATAGGCGCATTCGGGAGCAAGGAGGTGCGTATGAGGTCTAGGTGCCTTCCCTGTTGGATTCCCGGTTTCCCCGATTGCCTGCCTGCAGAATTGCCAGCCTGGGGGATTGCCCGATTGCCCGATTGCCCGATTGCCCGATTCGTCGGTCCGCAGGGCCGCGAGGGGGGCGGCCCGTGATCCTCTACCCCTCCCTCGACGAGGCGCGGGCCCTGGCCGCGCGCGGCAATTTCTGCCCCATCTTCTGTGAGGTCCCGGCGGACCTCGAGACGCCGGTCTCGGCGTTCCTGAAGGTGGCCCGCGGGCGGTATTCGTTCCTGCTCGAAAGCGTGGAGGGCGGCGAGCGCCTGGCCCGCTACAGCTTCATCGGCACGGAGCCGTACCGGACGTTCCGCGCCGGCGAGGGCATCAGCGGCGACGGCGCCGCGGGCGACCCCCTGGCGACGGTCGAAGGGGAGCTCTCGCGCTTCCGTCCGGTGGCGGTGCCCGGCCTGCCGCGCTTCACCGGCGGCGCCGTCGGCTACCTGGCCTACGAGGTCGTCCGCCACTTCGAGCCGCGCGTCCCCAAGGCCGCGAACGACGCCCTGCGCATGCCGGAGGCCGTGTTCCTCTTCACCGACACGCTCCTGGTGTTCGACCACCTCCAGCACAAGATCAAGGTGGTGAGCCACTTCCGCCTGGACGGCGAGATCGACGCGGCCTACCGTCAGGCGGCCTGGCGGATCGAGGAGCTGGTGGGCCGCCTGGAGAAGCCCCTCAGCCAGCTGCCCTATCGCGCCGCGGTCGATGCCGCGCCCGCGGAAGAGCCCGTCACGTCCAACATGACGCCGGCGGAGTACGCCGCGGCGGTCAGGCGGGCCAAGGACTACATCGTCGCGGGCGACGCCATCCAGGTCGTGCTCGCGCAGCGCTTCCAGCGGCGCACCGCCGCCCATCCGTTCGACGTTTACCGCGCCCTGCGGACGATAAACCCCTCGCCCTACATGTTCTACCTGGACCTCGGCGAGGCCCAGCTCGTGGGCACCTCGCCGGAGATGCTGGTGCGGGTGGAGGACGGGAAGATCGACTACCACCCCATCGCCGGCACGCGGCCGCGAGGCGCGACGCCCGAAGAGGACGCGGCGCTGGAAGCGGAGCTCGTGGCCGATGAGAAGGAGCGGGCCGAGCACGTCATGCTCCTGGACCTCGGCCGCAACGACGTGGGCCGCGTCAGCGAGGCGGGTTCCGTGCACGTGCCCCAGGTGATGGACGTGGAGCGCTACTCCCACGTCATGCACCTGGTCTCGCACGTGACCGGCCGGCTCCGGAAGGGCCTGACCTCCTACGAGGCGCTGCGCGCCTGTTTCCCCGCGGGCACCGTCTCCGGCGCGCCGAAGGTCCGCGCCATGGAGATCATCGCGGAGCTGGAGCGCGACCAGCGCGGCCCTTACGCCGGCTGCGTGGGCTACTTCGACTTTTCCGGCAACCTCGACACTGCCATCACCATCCGCACGATCCTGATGAAGGACGGCGTGGCGCACGTGCAGTCCGGCGGCGGCATCGTCTACGATTCCGACCCCGCGACGGAGTACCGGGAGACCGAGAACAAGGCGCTGGCGCTGATCCGCGCCATCGAGCAGGCGGAGGCGATGTCGGCCGGCCGCCCTGCGGGAAGCCTGGGGTACTGATGGGCGGGCCGGCTAAGGGCAATCGGGCAATCGGGCAGGCGGCAGCCGTCTCGCCGTACGATGGGCACCGCGGCCTCAAGGCCGCGGCATCCGAGCGCCCCGCCCCCCAGCCGCCGCCGGGGAGCGCCTCGCTCGCGGAGCCGCGGGATTCATCCCGCGGGGTCCATCCCCCCGCCGGCGTCCCGGCGCCATCCGCCCCGGGGGTACAGGGGGCGGAGCCCCCTGACGGGGCGGTGCGGGGTGTCCCCCCACCCTTCGTACGATGGGCACCGCGGCCTCAAGGCCTCGGCATCATTGGAGCGCCCCTACCCCCCAACCGCGGCAGGGAAGCGCCTCAGTCGCGGCGCCGCGGGATTCATCCCGCGGGGGCCATCCCCCCGCCGGCGTCCCGTCGGCCTTCGCCGCGGCGGTACAGGGGGCGGAGCCCCCTGACGGGGCGGTGCGGGGTGTCCCCCCACCCTTTACTCGAGGGCGGAGCAGCGCGGCAGCGATGCGCAGCCCGCGGAGGGGACGGACAATCGGGCAGGCGGCAGCCGTCTCGCCGTACGATGGGCACCGCGGCCTCAAGGCCGCGGCATCCGAGCGCCCCGCCCCCCAGCCGCCGCCGGGGAGCGCCTCGCTCGCGGAGCCGCGGGATTCATCCCGCGGGGTCCATCCCCCCGCCGGCGTCGCGGCGGCCTTCGCCGCGGGGGTACAGGGGGCGGAGCCCCCTGGCGGGGGGCAAGGGGGGTGTCCCCCATCTCCCTTTACTCGAGCGCGGAGCAGCGCGGCAGCGATGCGCAGCCCGCGGAGGGGACGGACAATCTGGCAATCTGGCAATCTTGCAATGAGGGTGCGGCAGCGAAGCAATGACGGAGGAGCGGACGAATGGGAGGACGGACCATGAGGCGTGAGGGTTTGAAGATGCTATCTGCACCTCCGCATGGCGGGACCCCCGCATGCCGGCGCGCCCGTGGCGGCGGGTTGGGAACGGTGGATCGTGGCTGGTAGGCCGGCGGCGTGGATGCTCGTTGAAAACGAAGGGGCGCTCCTTCTCGTCCAGCGCAAGCGGCCCCCGTTCCGGGACTTCTGGACGCTGCCCGGCGACCTGGTTGGCGAGGGCGAAAGCGCGGAGGATACGCTTTCCCGCGTGGCCGAAGACCACCTCGGCGTCCGCCTCCAGGGCCAGGAGCTGGTCGATACGCTCACGATCGCAGACGGCGGCGTGGAGTACGACGCGTCGGTCTACCGCATCGGTTTCGAGGGGCGGCCGCGTTACCGTGAGAGCGGCCCCTACGCGGAGATCGGCTGGGCGGAGCCGGGCGAGCTCGAACAGCTGGACATCACCCTGCCGCAGGCCCTCCGCGACCTGATCGGGCGCATGGCGGAAGGGGGCTAGGCGTGCTGTTGCTGATCGACAACTACGATAGCTTCACCTACAACCTCTACCAATACCTGTGCGAGCTGGGCGCGGACGTGGAAGTCTACCGCAACGACAAGATCGGCATCGAAGACGTCGACGCCATGGCGCCGGAACGCATCGTCATCTCGCCGGGGCCCTGCACGCCGAAGGAGGCCGGCATCAGCGTGGAGGCGGTGCGCCGCTTCGCGGGCCGCGTCCCCCTCCTCGGCGTCTGCCTCGGCCATCAGTGCATCGGCGAGGCGTTCGGCGGCGTCGTCGCCGGCGCGGGCGAGATCAAGCACGGCAAGATGTCGTCCATCAGCCATGATGGCAAGGGCGTCTTCGCGGGCCTGCCCAACCCGTTCGAGGCCGTCCGTTATCACTCCCTCGCCATCGTGCCGGAGACGGTGCCCGACGTGCTCGAAGTCACGGCGCGGTCGGAATCGGGCGTGATCATGGGCGTGCGCCACAAGGCGCTGCCCGTGGAAGGCGTGCAGTTCCACCCGGAATCGATCCTCACGAAGCCGGGCAAACAGCTCCTGGCGAATTTCCTGAGGATGTAGGAGCATTGGGCGTGTTTAGCTATCGCCTCGCGTCGCAGTCGCCGCGGCCCCTGGGGGACAGTCCGGCGCAGTCCGGGCATGCGTCGACCGCTAAGCGGTCAGGGTCCGTCGAAGGCATGAGGATGGGCCGCCGATGATCCGAGAAGCCATAGCCGCCGTCGTCGCGGGCAAGGACCTCACCGAAGCCGAGGCCGCCTCCGTCATGGAGGAGCTCATGTCCGAGCAGGCGACGCCGTCCCAGGCGGCCGCCCTCCTCATCGGCTTGAGGATGAAGGGCGAGACGGTGGACGAGATCGCGGGCATGGTGCGGGTCATGCGGGAGAAGGCCCTGCGCGTCGACGCCGGCGACGTCCTCGACGTGGTCAGCACGGGCGGCGCCCCTTTCGACCCCTTCAACATCTCCACGGCCGCGGCCATCGTCTGCGCGGGCGCGGGCGTCCGCGTGGCGAAGCACGGCAACCGCGGCTTCACCTCCGCCGCCGGCGCCGCCGACGTCCTGGAGGCGCTGGGCGCCCGGCTGGAGCTGACGCCGGATCAGCTCAAGACGTGCATCGAGCAGACGGGCTTCGGATTTCTCTTCGCGCCGGCGCTGCATCCCGCCATGCGCTTCGTCGGGCCCACCCGGCGCGAGATCGGCGTCCGGACGGTCTTCAACTCCCTGGGCCCGCTGACGAACCCGGCCGGCGCGCGCTACCAGCTGATCGGCGTCGGCGAGCCGGCGCTCGCCGGCAAAGTCGCCGAAGTGCTGAGCCGTCTCGGCACGGGCCGCGTGCTCGTCGTCCACGGCGAGGACGGCCTGGACGAGGTCTCCCTGAGCGGCCCCACGACGGTGCGGGAGGTGCAGGGGGCTTCGGTCCGCCAGTACACGTTGACGCCGGAGGACGCGGGCCTGCCGCGGACGCCCCTATTGGCCGTGAAGACGGGCACGAAAGAGGAGAACGCCGCGCGCCTGCGCGCCGTTCTCGCCGGCAGTCCCGGCCCGGACCGCGACTACGTCCTGATCAACGCCGGCGCGGGGCTGGTGGCCGCCGGGCGGGCCGCAGGCGTCCGCGAGGGCGTGGCGCTCGCCGCGGAAGCCATCGACTCCGGCGCCGCGGCCGGGGTCCTGGACGCCTATGTCGAAGCGACGCGGAGCTTCGCCTGACCATGCTTTCCGATAACGGCATCGTCCGCACGGACAGCATCCTCGACCGCATAGTCGCGGATGCCCGCGGGCCGCTCGAGCGGGCCAAGGTAGAGGCGCCCGAGCCGAGCCTTCTCGGCGTCCAGCCTCCCGGCCCTGTAGCCGGCCTCGGCGACGCCGTCCGGCGGCAGGCCGCCGCCTCGCGCATGGGGCTCGTCGCCGAGATCAAGAGGGCGTCGCCGAGCCGCGGCGTCCTCGCCCCGCGCCTGGACCCCAGGGCCGTCGCCCGCTCCTACGCCCGCGCCGGCGCCGCGGGCATCTCGGTCGTCACGGAGCGCAACCATTTCCTCGGCGAGCTTGATTGGCTGCGCGACGTGCGACGGCTGCTGGACGACGAGTGGGGGCCCGGACGCCCCTCGCTCCTGCGCAAGGACTTCGTGTTCGACCCCTACCAGGTCGTCGAGGCGCGGGCCTACGGGGCCGACGCCGTGCTGCTGATCGTCGCCATGCTGGAGGACGCCTTGCTGCGCGACCTCCTCGCCTGCGCGGCAGGCCTGGGCCTGGACGCGCTGGTGGAGGTGCACACGGAAGCGGAGGCGGAGCGGGCGGTTGCCGCCGGCGCCGCCCTCTTCGGCATCAACAACCGCGACCTCCACACCTTCCAGGTCGACCTCGGCACCACGGAACGCATCCGGCCGCTGCTGCCCGCCGAGGCGACCGTCATAGGCGAGAGCGGCGTGCACACGCCGGCGGACGTGGAGCGCCTGCGCCGGGCCGGCGTCCATGCCATCCTCGTGGGCGAAGCGTTCATGACCGCCGCGGACGTCGAAGCCAAGATCGCGGAGTTGCTGGCCGCGCCCGGTAAGGGCATCCGCGCATGACGAGGGTGAAGATCTGCGGCTGCCGCACGGCCGGCCAGGCCCTCGCGGCCGCCGAGGCCGGAGCGGACTTCGTCGGCATCGTCTTCGCGCCGTCCAGCCGCCGCCGCGTCGAAGTCGCGGACGCCTACGAGATCGTCCGCGCCCTCGGCACGCCGCTCCGGGAGATGGAGCAGGAGGAGCCGCCCGCCGTCTACCGCGCCGAGGCCCAGGACCCGCGGTCGTGGTTCGAACACGGCGCCGCCGCCCTGGGGCGTCTGCTGGCCCGCAAGCGGCCGCTGACGGTGGGGGTGTTCGCGGGCAACGACCCCGAGGAGATCAACGAGATCGCCGACGAGGCGGGGATCGACCTGATCCAGCTGTCCGGCGGCGAGCCCTGGGGCGCCTGCCTGCTGGCGAACCGGCAGGTGATCAAGGCCGTCCACGTCTCGGCGGGCGAGGACGCCGCCGCGGTGCTGGGCCGCGTGCAGGCGGGCAGCGCCATGGCAGTGCTGCTCGATAGGGCGGACGCGGTCGAGTTCGGCGGCACGGGCGCCTCGCTCGACTGGGGGGTCGCCGGCGCCGTCGCCTCGGCGTTGCCCCTATGGCTTGCCGGCGGCCTGACGCCGGAGAACGTAGCGGGGGCGATCGGTATGGTGCGGCCCTGGTGTGTCGACGTCTCCAGCGGGGTCGAGACGGACGGCGTCAAGGACCCGGCGAAGATGCGGGCCTTCGTGGCAGCGGTGAGGGCTGCCCGGTGAGGCCGACCGCGTCCCTCCCCGACGAATACGGACGCTTCGGCGAGTTCGGCGGCCGCTACGTCCCGGAGACGCTCATGACCGCCGTCGAGGAGCTGGCGCGCGCCTACGACGATGCCCGCGCCGACCCCGCGTTCGCGGAGGAGATGCGGCTCATGCTGCGCGACTTCGCCGGCCGGCCGACGCCCCTCTACTTCGCCGAAAACCTGACCCGCGAGCTCGGCGGGGCGAAGGTCTACCTGAAACGGGAGGACCTCACCCACACCGGCGCCCACAAGATCAACAACGCCGTGGGGCAGGGCCTGCTGACCAAGCGGCTGGGCAAGACGCGCGTCATCGCCGAGACGGGGGCCGGCCAGCACGGCGTGGCGGCGGCGACCATCTGCGCCCACCTCGGCCTCGAATGCGTGGTCTACATGGGCGAGGTCGACATGGAGCGCCAGGCTCCGAACGTGT
>Ga0209172_10008492_pt1 | contig 10022 bp, 9 predicted proteins | sample LarsenN4metaG_FD_184113 | JGI IMG/M metagenome (GOLD analysis project Ga0209172, IMG submission 184113) | Hot spring sediment bacterial and archeal communities from British Columbia, Canada, to study Microbial Dark Matter (Phase II) - Larsen... ...
GAGAAGGTCGTCGTCGCCACCGTCGTGGCCGCGCGCCGCTCCGCGCCGAGGCCGATCGGCTCGAGCCTCGCCATCTCGGAGTCCGGGAAGATGTGCGGCTCGGTCTCCGGCGGCTGCGTCGAGAGCGACGTCTTCGAGAACGCCCAGCAGGTGCTCGCGACCGGCGAGCCGAAGCTGCTCACCTACGGGATCTCCGACGACGAGGCCTGGAGCGTCGGCCTCCCCTGCGGGGGCGAGATCGACGTCTTCGTGGAGCGGGTCGAGTGAGCCTGCTCGAGCGGCTCGCCCGGCTCCGCGAGTCCGGGGAGCGCGGGATCCTCTTCACCGTCGTGGAGGGCGACGCGGTCGGCTCCAAGCTCCTCGTGCTCGAGGACGGGGAGCGCACGGGCGACGCGTCCGCCGCGCTCGCGGAGGCTGCGGAGCGGTTCGACGAGCTCATCCGGCGGGGACGGAACCGGCTGCTCGAGCTCGGCGACGGGACGAAGGTCTTCGCCGAGTGGTACGGCCCGCCGCCTCGGCTCTTCGTCTACGGCGCCGTGGACACGGCCGAGGCGCTCTGCCGCGGCGCCAAGCTGCTCGGCTGGACCGCGATCGTCGCCGACGCGCGGGCGAGGTTCGCGACCCGGGAGCGCATCCCCTCGGCGGACGAGCTGATCGTGGCCTGGCCGGACGAGGCGCTCGCACGGGTCCAGCCGGACCACCAGACGGCGATCGTCGTCCTCACCCACGACGACAAGTTCGACGAGCCTGCTCTGATCGGCGCGCTGGCGACCGAAGCGTTCTACATCGGCGCGCTCGGCTCCCGCCGCAACCAGGAGCGCCGCCGGGAGCGCTTGCTCGAGGCGGGCGTCTCCGAGGAGCAGTGGGAGCGGATCATGGGCCCCTGCGGGCTCGACATCGGCGCCGAGACGCAAGAGGAGACCGCGGTCTCGATCCTGGCGGAGATCCTCGCCGTGCGCGCCGGGCGCCGAGGGGGCTTCCTCCGCGAGGCGAAGCAGCGAATCCACGCTGAGGTCGAGTAGCGCGATGGCGAGCGGAGCGGCCGGCCTCGGCATCGAGGCGAGGTCGGAGACGATCTACGAGCTCGTCGAGCGGGGCTCTCGAGCCGAGCGGGTGGCCACGGGGTTCGGGTTCACGGAAGGGCCCGTCTGGCACCCGACCGAGCACCACCTGCTCTTCTCGGACCTGGCCGCGGACGTCCGTCGCAGGTATACGCCGGACGGCGCGGTGGGGGAGGTCCGGCACTACTCCTACAAGGGCAACGGGATGACCTACGACGCCGACCTGAACCTGCTCGTGTGCGAGCACGTGACGAGCTGCGTCGTGCGGGAGCGCCCGGACGGGACGCGCGAGATCCTCGCGCGGGAGTTCGAGGGCGAGGAGCTGAACAGCCCGAACGACCTCTGCGTCCACTCGAGCGGCGCGATCTACTTCTCCGACCCCTGGTACGGCCGCATGCCCGCGCACGGCCATCCACGCAAGCGCCGGCTCGGCTTCCAGGGCGTCTACCGGATCCCGCCCGGGGGCGGCGACCTCGAGCTGGTCGTGGACCGAGACGAGCTCTCGATGCCGAACGGGCTCTGCTTCTCGCCGGACGAGTCGCTCCTGTACGTGGACGACACCCCGCGGGCGCACATCAAGGTCTGGGATGTGCATGCGGACGGCTCCCTCTCGAACAGGCGGCTCTTCTTCGAGGGCATCGGCTCCGGCACGGGTGGAGAGGGCGTGGTGGACGGAATGCGCTGCGACGAGCGCGGGAACGTCTGGGTCACGGGCCCGGGCGGGCTCTGGGTGATCTCGCCGGAGGGCGAGCACCTGGGCACGGTTCGCCTCCCCGAGATCGCGTCCAACCTCGCCTGGGGCGGGGAAGACTGGCGCACCCTCTACATCACGGCCACGACCTCGCTCTACGCCCTCCGGACGATCGTCGGCCCGCGCCGCGAGCCTCACATGCGCTACTCGGAGCCGGGCTCGTCGCCTTCGCGCGCGTTCCCGTCGCCCGCAGCGGCCGGCGGGCTCTGAGCGTCCTCGGCCAGGCTGTAGGGGCTGAGGCGCATGGACAGCCCCTGCAACCAGTCCGTCCCCTCGAGCTCGTCGCCGGGCTCGCTCGCCGAGCGACCTCTTCGCGGGCGGGAGGCAGGCCCGGGGTCGGGACGGGGCCGCCCGGCAGGCGGCGCCTCACGCTCCGCCCGCGCCGCGGCGTTCGCCGCCGGTGCGGGCCTCTGCGTCACGGTGGGGAGGTGGACGCCGGACGGACGCTTGAGCCCGGCCAGCGGATCCGGCGGCGTCTCCGGGGAGCCGAGCCGGTCGCCTGGCTGCCATTCCTGGCGGCCGGATGAGCGCTCGGGATCGACGATGTAGTCTGGGAGCGGCTCGGCCGAGAGGTCGGGCTCGGGGACCCGCTCGGGCTCGGGCACGGTCGCAGGGGTCTCGCGCGGCGGGACGATGTACTCGGGCAGCGGCTCGGGAACGGGCGGCGGCGCGGACGCCGGTGCCCTCGCCGGCCCTGTCTCGGCGGCAGGCGCGGGACCCTCTGGCTCGACGACGGCCTGCGGGTCGGCGGCAGGCTCGGTCGGCACCTTCGAGGCCAGAGGCGCGGGCTCCGCCGGAACGGCTTCGAGGACAGGCTCGGGTGGCGGTGCGGATGCACGGTCGGGCTCCGCGGCCGGCTCGACCTCCACCGCGCGCTCCGGCTCGGGCGGCGGCTCGGGCGCGACGGCCTGCGCAGGCAAGACAGGCGCCTCGGGCGCGGGCGGCGGCTCCACACCCGCGCTCCTCGTCGCCGCCATCGGGCCGGGCTCGGGGCCCGGCCCGGGCGCGGGCTCCGCGCTCGCGGCCGGCGCACGCTCGGAGAGCGGCTCGGGCTCTGCGTGCAGCGAAGCCTCCGCAGGCGGAGATGGCTCGGGCTCGGGCGCCGCGAACCCCTCGTGCTCGGGCTCGGGCTCGGGCTCGGGGGGCGACTCCGGTTCGAGCGTCCACGTCGGCGGCGGTGGGGCGGGCCACACCGGCATCGTCCCGGCGAGCGGACGCTCGCGCAGCTCGAGCCGGCGGAGCCTGCCGTCGGCCGTCCGGGGCAGCTCGTCCACGAACTCGATGTCCCGCGGAACTTGGTGAGCCGAGAGCACGTGGCGGACGTGCTCGCGGATCTCGGCGGCGAGCCGGTCGGAGGCCTCCGTCTGCGGCCGGAGGACGACCAGCGCGCGTACGAGCTGCCCGCCGCGCTCGAGATCGCGCATGCCGACGACGCCTGCCTCTGCAACCGCCGGGTGTCCGGCGAGCGCTTCCTCGATCTCGGCCGGGCCGAACCTGCGACCCGCGCTGGTGATGACGTCGTGGGCTCGGCCGAGGAGCCACAGGTAGCCGTCCGTGTCGGCGGCGGCGACGTCCCCGGTCAGGTACCAGTCCCCGCGGAAGGCGGCCTTCGTCTCCTCCGGCGCCTCCCAGTAGCCGGCGAAGAGGGGGGGTGGCCGGCCCCTGATCGCGAGGTCGCCCTCGATTCCGGGCGGCAGCCGCTCGCCTCCCTCGTCGATCACGGCGAGCTCGAAGCCGGGGAGCGGAAGCCCGACCGAGCCGCTGCGGAGCCCGGCGCCGGGTCCGTGCCCGGCGACGATCCCGGTCTCCGCCTGCCCGTAGCCGTCGTGGATGGTCAGCCCCCATGCCTCCTCGAAGGCGCCGACCAGGTCCGGGGCGAGGCGGTCGCCGCTCGAGACGAGGCGCCGGAGCCGTGCCGGGCGGTAGCGGGCGAGCTGCCCGCTCTCGGCCAGGGCCCGGTACTCGGCGGGCGTCTGGCAGAGGATGGTGACGCCCAGGCGACGGATGAGGTCGAGGCGCTCGAGCGGGTCGAAGGGGCCGTCGTGGAGCACGCTCACGGCTCCCCGCGACCAGGGCCCGAGCAGGAGGTTCCAGACCGCGGACGGCGCGCCCGTGTCCTCCGTCGACCAGACGAGGTCGCGTGGACCGGCGTCGAGCCAGTGCTCGGCCTGGACGCGCGCGGCGAAGGCGGCCCCGTGCGTGTGCGCGACGGCCTTCGGTTCGCCCGCGGTGCCCGGGGTGAAGAGCACGAAGGCGAGGTCCCGCGCGGCTGTGTCGTGCGCCGGCGAGGGCTCGGGCTTCGTGTAGGCGAGCCCCCGGACGTCCTCGACCCGCAGCATCGGTGGCCGTGCAGCTGCCTGCGCGAGCGCGTCCTCGGCCGCGTCCCCGGCGACGACGAGCCGCGGGTCGGCGCGCGCCAGGCGTGCGTCGACTGCGTCCGCCGGGAGCGTCTCCGGACAAGGCACGGAGACGGCGCCGACCTTGATCGCCGCCAGCACGACCTCGAGCCAGTCGGGGCAGCGGCCGACGAGCAGGCAGACCCGGTCGCCTGGCCGCACGCCGTGCTCGCGCAGCAGGTGCGCCCAGCGCTCGGCGCCTTCGGCGAGCTGGAGGAAGGTGCGCGGCTCGATGATGCCGTCCCGGCCCACGCAGACCGCCGCCTGCCGCTTCGGGTCGGTCGCGAGCGCCTCCACCACGTCGCGCGTGAAGTTGAAGCGGGTGGGAACGTCCCAGCTGCCCTCGGTGAAGGCGGGCGCGAGCGCAGCCTCGATCGGCCCGACGGCGGCCCGGGTCGTGACGGCTCTGCGGCGGCCGAGGGTCAGCAACTTCACGGCTTCCGCATTATCGACCCATTGTGGGCGCGAACTGAAGTGTTTTCACACCCTCGCGCCGGCGGCGGCCGCTCAGGGAAGGCCGAGCTCGTGCGCGAAGGGGGCGTCGGGCGGCAGCTCCGCGGGGAGCGTGAACCCGCCCGCCTCCTCGAGGGCGGCGATGCGAGCGGGGAGGGGGGGATGCGTCTCGAACAGGCTCGAGAGCGCGAGCACCCCGCGGCGCTCGGTCTCCACGCGGGCGGCCGGGCTCTCGATCCAGAGGTGGGCCACCGCGACGTCGGCATACCGAACCGAGGTCGGGTCGAGCTCCAGCCGGCGGAGGGCGAGCGCCATCGCCTCGGGATCCCCGAGCAGCTCCGCCGAGCCCGCGTCGGCGAGGAACTCCCGCCGGCGGGAGAGGGTCATCCGGAGGAGCAGGGCGGCGTAGGGGGCGAGGAGCAGGCCGACCAGCGCGACGGCGGCGACGAGGGCGGTGCTGCCCCGGCGCCGGCCGCCGCCGTAGACGAGCGCCCGGAAGCCGAGGTCGGCGAGGACGGCGATGACGCCGGCGAAGATCGCCGCCATCGTCATCAGGTACGTGTCACGGTGGCGGATGTGCGCGATCTCGTGCCCGAGCACCGCCTCCAGCTCCCGCTTGGGCATCGTGCGCAGGAGGCCCGTCGTCACCCCCACGTAGCTGCGCTCGGGGCGAAGCCCCGCGGCGAAGGCGTTCGGCGCGGGATCGTCGACCAGGCGCAGCTCGGGGGTCACGGGCAGGCCGGCAGCGATGGAGACGTTCTCGAGCAGCCGGCGCAGCGGCTTCAGCTCGTCGGGACCGACCTCCCGCGCTCCGGTCAGGCGCGCGACCATGCTGCGCGAGCGGAGCAGGGCGTAGAGCACGTAGATGCCCGCGCCGGCGAGGGCGACGACGGCCAGGGAGAGGTCGAGCGCGGCGCCGAGCAGGCCTGCGACGGCGAGGAGCAGGAGCAGGAAGCCGAGCAGGACGATCCCGCTCCGGAGGCGGTTGGCGCGGATCTGCTCCTGGAGCGTCACGACCCGGCGGCGAAGGTGACCTGCGGCAGCGCGGTGTCGCCCTCGGCGGAGAAGAGCTCGCGCTCGCGGAACCCGAACGGGTGCGCGAGCAGGAGCCAGGGGAAGCTCTGCATCATCGTGTTGAAGCGCATCACGGTCGCGTTGTAGTAGCGCCGGGCGGCCGCGATCTTGTCCTCGGTGTCGGTCAGGTCGTCTTGGAGCTGCCGGAACCCCTCCGCCGCCTGCAGCTCGGGATAGGCCTCCGCGACCGCGAGCAGCCGCCCCAGGGCGCCGGTCAGGCTCGCGTTCGCCTCCGCCGCCGCGGCCGGGGTGCCCGCGTCCCGGAGCGCAGCCCGCGCTCGGGTCACCTCCTCGAAGAGCTCGCGCTCGTGCGCCGCGTAGCCGCGCACGACCTCGACCAGGTTGGGGATCAAGTCGGCTCGGCGCTGGAGCTGAACCTCGATGTTCGCCCAGCCCGTGTCCACCTCGTTGCGCAGGCGGACCATGCGGTTGTAGCCGAGCACCGCGAGCGCCGCGACGAGGAGAGCGGCGCCGGCCAGGACCCAGAGCCAGACCATCGCCGGGCGAGTCTACGCGGCCTCGAGGGCGGCGGCGAGGGCGTCCCGAGCCCCCGCGAGCACGGGCTGTCCGTGCGAGACGAGGATCCTCTCCACCGGCAGCTCGAGCAGCGGCCGGAGCGAGGCGGCGAGGGCGGCTCGGCTGGTCGTCCGCGGAAGCCACGAGGCGGGGCACACCCGCACGCCGCCCTCGCCGTCGCCGAGGAGGACGTCGCCAGGCACGAGAGCTCCGTGGGGAGGGAGCCAGTACACGACCTCGCCCGCGCGGGCCGTCCCGTGGGCCTCGACCCCGCCCGGGAGCCGTCCGCCCGGCCGGAAGGGGTCGGTGACGAGGCCTGCCCGCCGCGCTACCGCCGCCCGTCCCCGCGCGGGCGCCCACACACGGGCCCCGTAGCGCTCGACCAGCGCGGCGGTATCGCGCGTGTGCCAGAAGACAGTGACGAGCACGTGCACCCCGCCGCCGGCCCGCTCGACGTCCCGGTCGAGCGCGCGCCAGAAGCGCTCGGTGTCCTCGGGGGGCACGAGCGGGTCGATCAGGACGACGCCTTCTTGGGTCTCGCAGTAGACGCAGCCGACCTCGTCCTTCCACTCGGCGTGCCAGCCCGTCCAGCGCCAGAGCCCGGGCGCGATCTGCGCGACCTCCACGGGCGCACCTTAGTGAACCGCGGGCGCGCCGAGCGCGTATGGTCGCTCGGAACCCGCGATCAAGGAGGAGCCGATGCCCATCATCCGCTTGGCCTTCGGCGCGACCCTCGCCGCCGCCGCCCTCGTGCTCGCCGGCTGCGGCGGAGGAGGCGGCGAGGCTGGAGGGACGGAGACGACCGCGACCGAGACGATGACGACCGAGACGACGCCCGCGGTCGGGGCCAAGCTGGTCGGCCGCATCGGCTCGCCCGACAGCCCTGATGCCTTCGTCATCACCCTGACGACGGAGGACGGGGCAGCGGTGACGACCCTCGCTCCGGGGACGTACACGCTCGAGGTCGACGACCCGTCCACGATCCACAACTTCCACCTCACCGGCCCCGGGGTCGACGTCGCGACCGACGTCGGGGGCACGGGGACGGAGAGCTTCACGGTCACCCTGGAGGCGGGCAGCTACCACTTCCAGTGCGACCCGCACGCGAGCACGATGGAGGGCGACTTCCAGGTCTCCGGCTAGCCGGGGCGGACGGCCGCTCCCTTCTCGGCCGAGCGGTGGAGCGCCTCGAGCGCGCGCGCCTGGGCGACTGCGTCCTCGCGCCCGAGGAGGAGCGGCGCCTCGCCGTGGATCGCGGCGGCCAGGTTCTCGAGCTCGAGCCGGTAGGGGTCGGCAGGGTCGAGCTCGATGCGCTCGACGCCTCCGTCCCGCCTGAGCTCGAGCACCGGCTCCCGGCAGTGCCAGGGGTCGTCGAGGAAGAGCGAGCCCTCGGTGCCGATCGCCTCCAGCTCGTCCCGTTCGGGCAGGGAGGTGCCGCAGTCGAAGAGCGCGAGCACGTCGCCCGGGAAGCGCATGAGACCCGCGAACACCCAGTCCGTCCCGCTCGGGCCGACGTAGGCCTCCCCGAAGACCCGCTCGGGCTCGCCGGCGAGCAGCCGCGACGCGCTGACGCAGTAGCAGCCGACGTCCATGAGGCCGCCGCCTTCGGCCTCGGGACGGAGGCGGATGTTCTCGGGGTCGTACAGCGCGTAGCTGAAGGCGGAGCGGACGAGCCGCAGCTCCCCGATCGCGCCCTCCCGGACGAGCGCGACGAGCCGTGCCGTCTGCGGGTGGTGGCGGTACATGAATGCCTCCGTGACGAGGCGGCCTGCGCGCTCGGCCGCGTCGAAGACCCGCTCGACATCGGCCGCCTGCCGGCTCAGCGGCTTCTCGCAGAGGACGTGCTTGCCCGCCTCGACGGCCCTGATCGACCACTCGCAGTGGAGGTGGTTCGGGAGCGAGATGTAGACCGCGTCCACGTCCGGATCGGCGAGCAGGGCCTCGTAGGAGCCGTAGGCGCGCTCGATCCCCCAGCGCGCGGCGTACTCCTCCGCGCGGTGCTGGTCGCGGCTGGCGACGGCGACCAGCTCGACCTTCTCGGACGCCTGCGCGGCGGGGATCACGAGCCGGTTGATATGGGCCGTCGAGAGGAGGCCGAGGCGGATCAGCCCCATGAGGCCTCCGTCATCGGGCGCAGCGCGGTCTCCAGGATCCGGTGGCCGCGCGGGCGGGTGAGGGTGAAGAGGACGACCGCGGCCACGTCCTCCGCCGACATCATCCCGGCGAGCACGTCGGGCGTGCGCCCGTAGCCCTCGCCGAGGGCGAAGTCCGTGGCGACGCCGCCCGGGCAGATGCTCGCGCAGCGGACGCCGTGCTCGCGCAGCTCGTGGTCGAGGGCGCGCGTGAGCCCGACCTGGCCGAACTTGGACGCGCAGTAGACGGCCTCGCCCGGCAGGCCGCGGCGGCCCGCCTCGGAGGCGATCGTGATCACGTCACCCTCTCCGCTCGCGAGCAGGTGCGGGATCGAGGCGCGGATGGCGTAGATCGTGCCCTTGAGGTTGACGTCGATCATCTCCTCGATGTGCTCGACCGGTGTCTCGGCGAGCGGGTGGTACGAGCCGACGCCGGCGTTGGCGACGCAGATGTCGAGCCGTCCGAAGCGCGCCACGGTCTGCGCGACGGCGTCCTCGACCTGCGCTCGGTCGCGCACGTCGCAGGCGAGCCCGAGCGCGTCCGGGAGCCCCAGGTCGTCGCCGCTCCGCGAGGCGAGCCCGAGCCGGACGCCTTCGCCCGAGAGCGCGCGCGCGACCGCGGCGCCGATGCCGCGGCTCGCGCCGGTGATGAAAGCGACCTTGCCGTCCAGAGCCGTCATCGCTCCTCCACTCCTCGTAGGGCCGGGTACAGGGCGCGGAAGCGAGCGTACCCCTCCCGGTACGCACGCGCCCACTCGAGGCGCGGCTCGACCGTCTCGCGGACCCCGACGCACGCCGCGACCGCCTCGCGTGCGTCGGCGTAGGCGCCCGTGGCCACGCCGGCGAGGAGGGCGGCGCCGAAGGCCGAGCCCTCCTCGACCGCCGTCAGCTCGAGCGGGAGGTCGAGCGCCGAGGCGACGATCTCGAGCCAGAGGCGGCTGCGCGCGCCTCCGCCCGACGCGCGTCCCCGCACCGGTGCGACCCCCAGCTCGCGCAGGAGCTCGAGGGAGTCGCGCAGCCCGTAGGCGACTCCCTCCAGCACCGCCCGCACGAGCGCGCCGCGGTCGTGGCGCAGCGAGAGGCCGGCGAAGGCGCCCCGGGCGTCGGGGTCGGCGTGCGGTGTCCGCTCGCCTTGGAGGTAGGGGAGGAAGACGAGGCCCTCCGCGCCCGGCTCCCAGCGCGCGGCCTCCGTGGTCAGCCGCTCGAACGCCGCGTCGGGTGCGAAGGCGTCCCGGAACCAGCGCAGGGAGCCGGCGGCGCTGAGCATCACCCCCATCGCCTCCCACCGGTCCGGTACCGCGTGGCAGAAGGCATGGACCCGGCCCAGAGGGTCGTGCGCGTAGGCGGGAAGCGTTGCGAGGACGACGCCCGAGGTGCCGAGGACGACCGAGAGCGTGCCCGGCTCGATCGCGCCCACCCCGAGCGCCGCCGCCTGCTGGTCGCCGGCGCCGGCGATCGCGGTCGACTCGTAGACCGGCGGGAGCCACTCCCCCGGCAGCTCGAGAGCGGCGAGCACCTCGTCGCTCCAGCGCCGGCCCGCGACGTCGAAGAGGAGCGTCCCGGAGGCGTCTGCGGCGTCGATCGCCCACTCCCCGGTCAGGCGTAGGCGGACGTAGTCCTTGGGGAGGACGATCCGCCG
>Ga0209172_10008499_pt1 | contig 10017 bp, 10 predicted proteins | sample LarsenN4metaG_FD_184113 | JGI IMG/M metagenome (GOLD analysis project Ga0209172, IMG submission 184113) | Hot spring sediment bacterial and archeal communities from British Columbia, Canada, to study Microbial Dark Matter (Phase II) - Larsen... ...
TGTCATTTCATGGATAAGTCAAGTATCCCACGATAATTATTTGATCGACGTACAGGGGAGCCTCGAGGACCTTGATGTAAGGGCGCGGCCTCCGCGCCCTTAGGACGGTTGCCGGCTAAATGAAACCGATACGGCCTCCCCCCCTCCTGCTTGACCTTACTCCCCTCGAAGCGTTATATTATAGTTAACTAGAACTATCGGCTCTTGAATTCCTTTTCTCTTAAATTTCCACAACACAAAAGGGTGTGATTTTTTATGAACGAAGCTCTGGTAAAAGAAATTCCCGGGATCGAGGAAGCGCCCCTGAAGGAGGCAGACTTCTGGGAACCTTTAGAAAACAAAAAAGTCTACTGCTATCTTTGCCCGCGGTATTGCAAGATCGGAGAAGGTCAGACGGGTTTCTGTTTCATTCGGGCGAACGTGGGTGGCAGGCTTTATTCCTTGGGTTATGGTCGGCCCGCAGCGATTAATATCGATCCCATCGAGAAAAAGCCTTTGTTTCATTTTCTTCCCGGTACGAAGATTTTTTCCATGGGTACGGCGGGATGCAACATGGGGTGTAAGTTTTGCCAGAACTGGGATATTTCTAAAGCTAAGGCCGATCAGGTCAACTCCAGGGATTTACCTCCGGAAGCCGTCGTATATAATGCCCTCAGGTACCGATGCCCCAGCATCGCGTATACGTATAACGAGCCGACCATCTGGGCGGAATATGTGAGGGATATTGCCAGGATCGCCAGGCAACACGGGTTAAAGAACGTTATGGTCACGAACGGCTATGTGACCGAGGAAGCGCTCCAAAGCGTTTACGAGTATATCGATGCGGCTAACGTAGATTTAAAAGCTTTTACAGAAAAATTCTACTCCAAAATTACCTTAACGCACCTGGAGCCGGTCCTGAAGGTTTTAAAGCTTTTAAAGCGTGAGACCTCGGTCTGGATTGAGATTACCAATCTCATGATCCCGACCCTCAACGATGCCGGAGAGGAAACCCGAGAGCTCTCCCGGTGGGTTTTAGATAACCTGGGGGACGAAGTCCCTTTGCACTTTACGGCGTTTCACCCGGACTATAAGCTGATGGATAAGCCCCATACCCCGAAGGAAACCCTGGAACGGGCCAGGGAGATTGCCCTGGAAGTGGGCTTAAAGTACGTCTACGTGGGCAACGTATTCTCCGAGAGCGCGAACACGTATTGTCCCAATTGCAAAAAGCTTCTCATCCAGCGCTCCTGGCATACCGTCTTGAAGTATAACTTGAAGGGGAACACCTGTACCTGCGGGCAGGTGATCCCCATCTGCTTGAATTAGGCCCGCATAAAGAGGCCGGGGAATGGGGAATGGAGGACACGAAGGCGCGGGGACGCTCCCCGGGCCTCCGCGTCCCCTATTCCCCTATTCAAGATTTTACCATGGAACTTGAGCTTAAAGTCGTACAACCTTTGCCTCCAAAATTTCAGCCCGCGCACTTGAGCCAAGTAGGCCGATATGCCCTTGGAGTGGCCTGGGGCGATGGCCATAACAGCATTTTTTCCTTCGATCTGCTCCGGAGCCTCTGCCCTTGTAAGGCGTGCTTCGAAATGAGGCAAAAAAAGCAGGCCTTCCCTCCTGCAGCCGTTCAACCTATTGAAGTCCGCCGCTTGCCGGATCAAGGGATGGTCGTTAAGTGGGCGGATGCCCACGATAGCGCCTATGAAGCGGAATATTTAAGGAATTTGTGCCCCTGTGCGACCTGTAGCGAAGCGGTCCAGGCCAGGCATGAGAATCCCCTGGGGAACCCCGGTAGGTAAATTTCTTGCCCCTTCCTATTGCGAAATTCAACACACCCTTGTATATTGGTGGGGTCGCATCTCATTGATACTTCTACGATGCTGACGACCCCATCCTAGGTTTCGACTTGGGATGGGGAGCTATGGCTTGATCGGAAGCCTTCCTAAATTTTTTATCCTCCGCGTTAAAAGCCCTGCACTAAAAGCTTGACACCTCTGCTTAGTTTCATCTAATCTTGTTACCCAATTTAACTATCTCTCGAAGCGAGTTTTTGAAGGAGCCGTTATGAGCAAAATAATCGAGGTATCCATCTTGGTTGTGGGAACGATCCTGCTTCCCTTTAGCCTGGTTCAAGGCTTTGAGGTCTACACGAAAAGCGGGCATACCTATTCCGCCTCTCAATACAAAATTTTTGAAACCACGATAGTGATCTCCCTGAAGGATGGCCGACAACAAAAGTTAGCCCTCGATGAAATTGACTGGAGTAAAACGTTGGGAGATAAAAACGTCTTCCAGCTTGTAGAAACCAATCTCGTTTACACCCGGGATGGTAAGGCCATCAGTTCGAAAAGCTACATGATCCGGCACGACGAAAAAGTGGAAGTGCTCACCCGAGACGATAAAATTTTGAGATATAATAAATCTGAGATCGATTTTGGGAGGATAGCCAACTACTTGATGAAAAGGAGGATAAAACCGTTGGACGGGGCGGATCGTGGGGAACGGGAAGTCACCCTTGAAGATCCTTCCTCCCCTCTATTAGCCGGGGCGGAAGATATTTATTGCAGCGACAGCATCTTAATCTCGTCTAACGGAAACCCCCTCATTAAATTCAAATTTGAGGTAACGACCTTGAAGGATGCGAGATTTAGCAATCTATTTCTGAATTTTGTAACCGTTAAAGCTTCCGCAAAGAATTTATCCGATACCGCCCGCACTTTGTCTTATAGCGATTTTACCCTCATTACCAGCGAAGGGGCCGAGGTAAAGCCGGATTCCAGTACCGATAATACTCTTTTCATAGGACAACTGGCTAAAAATGCAATGACCTTCGGGACCATCCGATTCTCTTTCACAGTCAACACTTCCGCTGGATTTGCCAAATATTTAACTTACCGGGGATCTTACGGGAGCTTTAAGTGCGCCCTTCAATAACCTGACGACGTTAATGATCCTTGACCCTCTGTCATAAAGGCCCTGAGGCCCCGGAACAGAAGATGGAAGATGGAGGTTACCGACCCTCCGTGTTCATCTGCCATCGTTATTTTTCCTCTGGCCCTCGGCGCCTTTAGGATTAAAGGGCCCCGTCCATGGAAGTAACCACCACGATTCGTCTCAGCGACGACTTTGACCAGTTCGAAAAAGATCCAAAATTTCAACAGCATCTCCAGACCTTGCAGTTGATCCTGCTTGACTTTGCGGTGATGATTAAGCGGGACTTAATCATCGATATCCGGCCCTCAAATCCACAGGCCGCCGGAACCCCCGCCCAATAGCCGCCGTCTGGGGCGTGGGGGTCGCCCCGGTTCCCCGTAAGAGTTCCAAATTGAAACAGTCCTGGCTGGTCTGGCTTTTGCTGATAAGGTAACTACGTGCTTTTGGGTAAAGCCCCGTCAGGGGTAGATACCGATTCCTCCATTAAACGGGGGAGTTAGGAGCCTGGTTTCTCTACAAGAAAATTTCAAACTGAATGGGCGGAAGATGAGCGACCTCCCATTTTTTTATTTGTTCTATCGTGCAGTGTCTATGGATTAGGATTTCCATTCTGGAACAGGTCCGTTTACCCCTCGACCCGATGGCTTTGGTTTTAATCTTTTAAACGCATCCTACTTCTATAACGCTGCATTCTAGAATTCAGAGTAATTGCCCATGGCTATAAGATATTGCTATCATCATCCTCAACGAGTTCAAATGGAACTTTATGCGCTGGACGGCTACAAGGATATCTACGAATGCCCCGCGTGTGGGTACCGAGAAAGGACCGGCAACCGGTTGGGACTGGGTATCCTGGGAACGGGCGCCCTGTTTATCAGTTTAGGTATGGGCCTTTTTGCCTTTCTAAGCTCAACCGGAGCCGCTTCCGATAAAAATAAAAATGCAAAACAGAAATCATTAAAGAACAACTCAGAACCTCTGCCTTCAGGGTCCAGATATATTTTCTGTCAGTGCTGTGAGCAACAAATCCCCAGTTACAGTAATTTCTGCCTGTACTGCGGGATGAAACGGACCCCGGTCTTAAATAAATAGCGGGTCATTAAGGACTTGACTTCTCCGGATTTCCGTGACAGAGTATTTCTTTAGGGAAAGAAAAGAATAGAGCTTCCCCATTAAACCTTAAGCTTGTAAAGGAGTGTGTGTCATGTGCGGGGTCAACGTCGCTTATTTCTCAAACCAAAAAAAGGAAGTATCCCCCCAGCTCGATGGAAAGGCCGGCGTCGTGGGTGCGGATGTGAAAAAAGTTGTTGCCGGCTCCTATGAAGGCGGCTCAAACGGATCTCCGGAGAAACCTGAGACCCGAGAGGAAGAGATCGCTCGAGAAAAGGTGGGCAGATAAGCGGGCGGATAGGGGCCTGGAGGAAGGGCGGCATAAGCGCCGAATTCCTCAGTCTCCCCTCCCCCCCTTTTGAGGGTATTTTTTCGGACCTAACCCCTCCGGCTCCCCTTCCCTCCCAGGAAAGGGGAGCCGGAGGGGTTAGGCTTTCTGGGGTAGGTTTCTTGCGGGAGGACTAGCCGGTAAGCGCCCCTACCCTGGCCCTTTTCATAGGCATTTTTTGAAGCTAACCCCCCCTGCCTCCCTAAGCGCCAGGAGAAGAAAAAATCCCCCCACCCCCCTTTACGAGAGGGGGGCACGGACGCGCATTTCCTCCTTTACGAACTATGCATTACCCACATTTTTTTAATTCAGGAGCTTACCTCCTTTAAAGCCCTGAAAGGGCGTGTCGTTAAAACCCAGGACACCGCCCCCATCGCATTCAGTGCACACCCAACCCTAAGTCTGAAGGGCTTTTTAGCTCCGTCAGGAGCAACTTGGGTAGAGCAAGCCCTGGCCGATCTAAACCCCTAAGCTCCGTCAGGAGCGGTCTGTTCTACAGGTCGCCCCTCCGGGGCTTTGAGAGCGTTTAGATTTTTATGCCTACAAACCGGTCGCCCCTCCGGGGCTTCACCCCTTAACTTAACGGGCTTGGGGCGTTGTCCTGGGCTATTCCATGAGGCCCCTTCGGGGAGGGTCACTGGTTCTAAATTCCCTATTTGCTCCCAAATGAAAAAATGTGGGTAAAGCTAAGCACCAGGGAAGAGGGGGCTCCGAAAGCTGGCCGGTAATCCCTCAACCCCCTCTCCCCCAGCGCTCTCAACTCCCCTCTCCCAAGCTTAACAACTCCTATCAGGCCGCGGTCTATATCCGCTCTCCCCCAGCGCCCTCGGCTCCCCTCTCCCACCGTGTGGGAGAGGGGCCGGGGGTGAGGGCCGAGAACCTCATGAAAAAATGTGGGTAAAGCTAAGCACCAGGGAAGAGGGGGCTCCGAAAGCTGGCCGGTAATCCCACAACCCCCCCTCTCTCCCCCAGCGCCCTCGGCTTCCCTCTCCCACTGTGCAGAAGCGTATTCCTGGGGGACCGCGTGGGCCTCTCTCCCCCAGCGCCCTCGGCTCCCCTCTCCCACAGCGTGGGAGAGGGGCCGGGGGTGAGGGCCGAGAACCTCATGAAAAAATGTGGGTAAAGCTAAGTTTACGAGAGGGGGGCTAGGGGGGATTTTCCCTGTATTTACAACCCTTCTCAGCCTTATCCGGGGGCTTTCGCAGGAGGAGGGCTTGGATCGCAACGTGCCTTCTCCTGCGATGGGGGGGAAGGCGGGGAAGAGGGCCTTAACTTAAGGGGATGGACCCTGGCCTTACAAAAACATGCCCTTGTGAGCGCCCCCCTTCCCGCGCCGGGAAGGGGGAACTCGGGGAGGGCCGGGGTCCCAACTCTCCCCTTTCCTGGGAGGGAAGGGGCGTCGGAGGGGGTCGGTTCAAAAAAGGGGGGAAGCTCTCTGCGTTCTGTTTAACCTTGTAGGAAATCTTGCACCAAGCGGGAGACCGTGGCAATCTGCTCAAGATGCGGCATATGGGCTGCCTTATCCAGGACCTCCACACGGGCGTTGGCCATCCGGTCGGCGAACTCCCGGGCGTAGATGGGCGGCACGAGCCCATCCTGCCGGCCCCAAATGAGGAGGGTAGGGGCCTGGATGCGATGCAAGCGCTTCTTGAGGCCTTTGTCCGGGATAGGCCAGACAAACTTCCCCGTGCAGCCCAGCGTCCAGATACGCTGGAGCTGGGCATCTCCCTGAGCTTCCGGGTCGTCCGGCAGGGCCAGGAATTGGGTAGCGATAGGCCCTTCCGGGTCGTAGAAGACCGCTTTAACCAGAGCTTCAGGGGCCAGCGCCATCCAATTCTTCACCGGCGCGTCGTCTCTCCATAGCCCAAGGGGACTGATCAGCACCAGCCGACTGACACGGCGCGGGTTGGTGGCCGCCACCTCCGCAGCTACCATGCCCCCAAAGGAGTGGCCTACGACGGCGGGCGCTTCTAGCCCGAGCTGGTCGAAGAGCTCGTAGTAATACAGGACCAGGTCCCACAAGTTATCCAGGGGTTTGATGGCCTCCGGGTGACCGGGGGTGGTACCGGGATGCTCGGGCGCATAGACGGTCCGATGTTGGGCCAGGATATCCAGAAACGGATCCCAAACGAGGCCGTAGGCGTTATGCAGGAAGACCACCGGGGGTCCCTGGCCGGCGCTCTTGACCCGGCACGGGATCTGACCTTTCCACACGTTGACGGTATACTCTTTCACGGCGATCATGCTGGCTTTCCTCCAGAAAGACGTTACGGATGACTTCTCGGGGTCGGGGGCCGCTTCCCGCGTAACCGCGCCGGCCACCAGTGATTCTCCCATTGATCGTCCCATAGGTTCCGCAAAGGGGGTAAGACCTCCTTGCCGAACAGCTCGATGTTCTTTAAGGTCAGATCGTGGGGCATAGAGCCGATGTGTAACAGGACCATGAGGTTGCCGACGCGAAGCTTCTTGATGGCTTCTTCCAGCTGCTCCCGCACCGAAGCCGGGCTGCCGCCGATTACCAGACCATTTTCTACGAAGTCTTTGTACTGCCAGTGATGGACCTTTTCCCTGATCTCCGATTGTGCTTTAAGGAAGCCCTTCTTGAGGGAATTTTCCAGGCTTCGGTAGTCCAGGTAACCCGGCGCCAGGTAGAATTCCGGGGCGATGTGGAGGCACTTTTTGTAGAAGTAGCGGATGTGGGGTTCATAATCTATCTCAGCCTGGGCATCCGTCTCGGAGACGACCACAAGTTGCAGGAAGCCGGCCCGGTAAGGGTTCGGGTCGAGCCCCCTGGCTTCGACAAACTCCCAGAATCCGTCCATGACCCGCTGGCCCTGCTTGCTGCCGTAATAGCTCAGGTAACAGTAACAGTGGCCCTGTTTGGCGGTAAACTCCCAAGTGCTCAGGCTACCCAGACCCGGCACCCATATGGGGGGATGGGGTTGCTGGATGGGACGGGGCCAGAGGTTGACCATGGGGAGCTGATAATACTTGCCGTTCCAGGCGAAGATTTCTTTCGCCTGCCAGGCCTTCAGGATGAGATCGTGGGCCTCGTAGTAACGCTCCCGCTGTTCCATGGGGGAAATTCCATAGCATAGATTGGCGTCCATAGAGGTGCCGAGCGGCATCCCGGCCACCAGGCGCCCCCCGCTGATGCCATCTAGCATCGCATACTCTTCCGCAATCCGCGTTGGGGGATTCGTGGTGGGCAGCGTCGACCCCATCTGCACGATGGCCACCTCCATACCCCTCGTCGCGCGCGCGAGGATCGAACCCATCAGGTTGGGACTGGCCATGAAGCCGTAGGCGTTCTGGTGGTGCTCATTGACACAGATTCCGTCCAAACCGGCCTGCGCCGCATAAATTAACTCGTCCAGGGTCCAGTTGTAATACTGACCCACCTTCTCCGCATCCGCCAACTCCCACCAGGGGGGATCTACCCATACGGAGTGATAACGCACTTCAAAATCGGCCGGGAGATCCCGATACGGCATCAAATGAAACATCGAAATCTTCATTTTTGTTCTGTCCTCCTTGGTTCAGTTTTGCCAGAAAGCTCGGAGCTCGCTTCTAGGACCCGGGCCAGCGGCGGAGATGCTCTGGGGACGTTCTTCTCCTTTCCATCTCGCAAGCCGGACGACCGGAAGGATAAAGCTATTTTATCCCCCTGCCCGCGGATGTCAATAAGAAACGCGCCATATTTTCCTAAAATTCTTGAGCCTCCTTCTGAAAAGGCCGATCAGCCTTTCCTCAGCAGCCGGACAGGGTTTATCGCCCCTATGTGCGTCTGCTGCAGGGATCGCATTTTGCTTGACAAGAAGGGATGCGTAGAGTAAAAGAAGGACCTGAGTATCTTTATTTAAGTATTAAGTCGTAACCGTTTTACCAAAAGGTGAGGAAGCTCAGAGGCAACCCCATCCTCATCGGGAAACGTTTGGAAAGGAGGAAGGTATGTACCATGACCTCGGAAAGCCGCCCCGTCCTCTCAGGATAAGACTTGGGGATTTACTGGGATACGTCGTATCAGGAATTGCGATCGGACTGGTTCTCACCGTTCTCCCTCCGCCGGTTACCCAGGCCTTCGAACTGGAGAAGGTAACCATCGCTGAATTGCAGGAAGGGATGCGGACAGGCAAGTATACGGCCCGTTCGATCGTGGAAATGTACCTGAAGCGCATCGAGGAGATCGATCGAAAGGGACCCGGCATCAACTCGGTTTTGGAGGTTAATCCCGAGGCTTTAGCCATCGCCGATCAACTGGATAAGGAACGTCGCGAGGGGAAGGTTCGTGGTCCGTTGCATGGGATTCCCATACTTCTCAAAGACAATATTGAGACGGCGGATAAGTTGCACACCACCGCCGGTTCCTATGCTTTGGAAGAGATTCCCGTGAAGCAGGACGCGTTCGTCGCCCAGAAACTCCGCGAAGCCGGCGCCATTATATTAGGAAAAACCAATATGAGCGAGTGGGCTTACTTCCGGTCAACCCGGGCTTCCAGCGGTTGGAGCGCTCGAGGCGGTCAAACCAAGAACCCCTATATTCTGACCCGAAATCCTTGTGGTTCCAGCTCCGGGTCGGGCGCAGCCGTGGCGGCGAACCTGGCTGCGGCGGCCATCGGTACGGAGACGGATGGATCGATCGTCTGTCCGGCGTCGGCAAACTCTATCGTAGGGATTAAGCCTACGATGGGCCTGGTGGGTCGGTCCGGGGTCATTCCCGGGGCCCACAGTCAGGATGTCGTGGGTCCTATGACGCGAACCGTCGCCGATGCGGCAGTCATCCTTGGGGTTTTGACCGGGATTGACCCGAGGGATCCTAAGACCCAAGAGTCCCAGGGTAAAGCCCTTAAGGACTATACCCAGTCCCTGGACCCCCATGGCCTGAAGGAGGCCCGGATCGGAGTGGCCCGAAACTATTTTGGTTACCATGAAAAGGTCGATGCCCTCATCAACCAGAGTATCGCTGCGATGAAGGAGCAGGGGGCCGTTATCGTGGACCCGGCCAACATCGAAACGGCGGGAAAATTCGGCGGGTGTGAGGTGACCACCTTCCTGTACGAGTTGAAGGCCGATCTGGAGAAATATCTTCAAGAACGTTCGTCCGCGGGCCCTCAAACGCTGAAGGATCTCATCGCGTTCAATGAAAAAAATAGAGATAAAGAGATGCCCCACTTCGAGCAAGAATTTTTCAAACTGGCCGAGGAGAAGGGAGGGCCTTTGACGGATCAGGCGTACCTAGACGCCCTTAAGGAATGCCGCCAGTTGGCCGCAACGGAAGGACTCGACGCCACCTTGAAAAAATACAACCTGGACGCGATCGTGGCTCCCACCCTGGGCCCGATCATGCCCATCGATCTGGTCCTGGGGGATCACCTGGTGCCGGCCTGGGCCACAAAACACTGGGCCCCGTCGGTGGCCGCCGTAGCCGGATACCCCCATATTTCGGTTCCCGCCGGCTATATTTCCGGGGTCCCCGTCGGTATTTCGTTCATGGGCGGCGCCTGGAGCGAACCCACGCTCATTAAGATCGCCCACGCCTTTGAGCAGGCGACCCGGTACCGTAAGCCACCTCAATTTCTGCCCGGCGACCCCATGCCCTGAGCCCCGTGCGCGAGAAATCTTGCACCGGTCAAGAGGGCTGTACCCTGTAGCGCGAA
>Ga0209172_10008503_pt1 | contig 10013 bp, 6 predicted proteins | sample LarsenN4metaG_FD_184113 | JGI IMG/M metagenome (GOLD analysis project Ga0209172, IMG submission 184113) | Hot spring sediment bacterial and archeal communities from British Columbia, Canada, to study Microbial Dark Matter (Phase II) - Larsen... ...
GGCCGGGCTAAAAGTTGCGATAGTCTTCGCTTTCGCGGCCTGGCCGATCCGGGTAACGGTCGCGGTCACCGCGGTCCGGGCGTTCGCTGCCCCGGTCCGGGCGGTCTGCGCCGCGGTCCGGGCGCTCGCGGTCGCTGACACGCTCGCTCCCCCGGTCGCGGTCCGGGCTCCGCTCGCCCCCCCGGTCGCGGTCCGGGCTCCGCTCGCCCCCCCGGTCCTCTCGTTCCGGACGGTCGTACCGCTCTCTTTCCGGGCCACGGTCATAGCGCTCCCGTTCCGGCCCGCGGTCGTAGCCCCGTCCGCCTCTTTCGCTCCCGCGATCCCGGTCACCGCGAGGCTCGCCGCGGTCACGGTCGCGATCGCTCCGCGGTTCACCACGATCACGGTCGCGGTCACCGCGAGGTTCGCCGCGGTCATAGCGGGATTCACCGCGGTCACCCCGGTCCCGATCAGAACGCGCGCCACGATCCCCCCGATCGCGAGGTCCGCGATCCCGCTCGCCGCGTCCGCCTCGGTCACTCCGCTCGCCGCGATCACCCCGGTCGCGCTCTCCTCGGTCAGCGCGCTCCCCGCGGTCGCGCTCTTCGCGCTCGTACCTTGGCGCGCGTTCCTGCGGTTCACCCCGGTCGGCGGGCGCCGCCGCTGGTTCGGCGGGCGGTGTCGCGCCGGAGAGTTCTGCGTCGCGCTCTGCCATCGCGGCTTTGCGGGACAGCCGAACGCGGCCCTTCTCGTCCACCCCCAGGCACTTGACCCAGATCTCATCGCCCAGCTTGACAATATCTTCCGTCTGTTTGACGCGGAAGTTGGCCAGCTCGCTAATGTGCACCAACCCATCCTTGCCGGGGATGAATTCGACAAAAGCGCCGAAATCCTTGATGGTGACAACCTTCCCGCGATAGATCTTCCCGATCTCCGCTTCCGCGGTCATTCCCGTGATCGCATCGCGCGCAATCTTCATTCCCTCTTCCGAGACAGAGTAGATGTTGACCGTGCCGTCGTCCTCGATGTTGATTTCGCAACCGGACTCTTCGACGAGCTTCTTGATGTTCTTGCCACCCGGACCAATCAGCGCGCCGATCTTCTCGGGGTTGATCTTGATTGTCTCGATTCGCGGCGCGTATTTGCTGAGTTCCTTGCGGGAGGCCGACAGCGTCTTGGCCATCTCCGCCAAAACGGCGAGCCGTCCGACCCGTGCGCGTTCCACCGCCTCTTCCATGATGCGAAGCGGAATCCCGGGCAGCTTGAGGTCCAGTTGGAATCCGGTGATCCCCTTTTCCGTGCCCGCAATCTTGCAGTCCATGTCGCAGAAACCGTCTTCCCACCCGATGATGTCGGTGAGCAGCTTGTACTTGGAGATCTTGTTGTCCGGGCCGGTTTCGGTGCAGAGCCCGATGCTGATTCCACCGACGGCGCGTTCCATCGGAACGCCGGCGTCCATCAAGGCAAGCGAACCGCCGCAGACGGTCGCCATCGAACTCGAACCGTTCGACTCCAGAATCTCGCTGGTGACGCGGATGGAATAGGGATAATTCGCTACCGGGACCATCGGCTCCAGCGAGCGCTCCGCCAGTGCGCCGTGCCCAATCTCGCGGCGGCCAGGGCCGCTGATGCGCCCGGTCTCGCCGACGGAGAAGTTCGGGAAGTTGTAGTGAAGGATGAACTTCTTCTCGCTCGCTCCACCGGTGTAGGAATCGAATTCCTGGGCGTCTTCCCCGGTGCCCAGCGTGCAGAGCACCAAAGCCTGGGTTTCGCCGCGCTGGAACAGAGCCGAGCCGTGCGCGCGCGGAATCAGCCCCGCCTCGCTGTAAATCGGACGAACGACATCGAGGGCACGGCCGTCAAGGCGCTTGTCCTCGTTCATGATCAAAGCGCGAACCGCTTCTTTCTGGATGTAATAGAACGCGTCCTTCAGCACGAACTCGGTGACTTTCTCCTCCCCGAACTTCTCCACGAGTTTCTTGCCGATCTCCTCGCTCAAGGCGGTCACCGCCGCTTCGCGAGCCAGTTTGCCGGGCGTGAGCAGGGCGGTGACAATCCGGTCTCCGGCCAAGATCTTGGCCTCCTCGAGGATCTCTTCCGGAACGACATTCACCGTGATTTGCCGTTTGGCCTTGCCGGCGCGCGCCGCGAGATCCTTTTGAGCCTGGAGCACGGGCTGGATGGTTTCCTGGCCGAACTTGAGTGCCGCGAGGAAATCGGCCTCGCTCGCTTCCTTGGCCGATCCTTCAAACATCACCAGGTCAGTCTCATTCCCGACATAGACAACGTCCATGTCGCTCTCCGCCATCTGCGAGTGCGTCGGATTGGCGACGAACTGCCCCCCAACGCGGCCAACTCGCACGGCGCCGATCGGTCCCGCAAACGGGATGTCGCTCACCATGAGCGCCGCCGAAGCCCCCACGACCGCCAGCATGTCGGGGTCGTTTTCGCCGTCCGCGCTCAGCACAATGCTCTGAACCTGGACTTCGTTGTACCACCCCTTGGGAAACAAGGGACGGATGGGCCTGTCAATCAAGCGCGAGGTAAGAATCTCTTTTTCGGTCGGGCGTCCCTCCCGTTTGAAGTATCCGCCGGGAAATTTGCCGGCCGCGGCCGCTTTCTCGCGGTAATCGACTGTCAGCGGAAAGAATTCCTGTCCTTCTTTTGCCTTGGTCGCGCCGACTGCGGCGACCAGCACAATAGTCTCCCCGAGTTGAACCGTTACTGAACCGTCTGCTTGTTTGGCGAGTTTTCCTGTTTCGATCGTGATCTGCTTGTCCCCCAGAGGGACGGTAGCTCGTTCTGGCATAGTAATGTGCCTCCGTTGCCGCCGAGGAACTTCAGTGAATCCCGAACCAATTCGGGACTGAATGAAATTTCCCAGGGCAACGGAGCCTTCCCAAAAATACGCGAGGTGTTAAGCGTTTGGCCCGGTCGCTCGCGTTTGACGGCCAGGCCAAAGTTCCATCTTCGTCCGGCCGCCCAAGCGGCCGTTCTGGCCTTACTTGCGCAGCTTCAGCTTGCGCGTCACCGTTTGGTAGCGGTTCAGGTCCGTGTTATGCAGATAGTCCAGCAACCGCCGCCTCTGCCCAACCATCATCAGCAATCCACGCCGCGAACTGTGGTCCTTCTTGTTCTTTTGCAGGTGTTCCGTCAAATGGTTAATCCGCTGCGTCAGCAGCGCGATCTGTACATCCGCCGACCCCGTGTCCCGTTCGTGCAGCTTGAAGTCGCTTATCGTCTTTGCTTTTTGTTCCATACTGGCTCTGTCGTCAGTCCACTCCGCTCTGTCCCTCTAAGTATAGACCGGGAATCATATTTATGGAGCCCGGGGGTGTAAAGGGCTTTTTCCGAGCGAAAAAAACCATGTCAAGTGACAAAAACCAATTCACTGCGCTCGAGGCGCGCCGCGACCCCGGCAAACGGCTAGACGAACTCCAAATCCGGCTTCTGCGGCAGCAGCCCGCGTTCGTGCCCCTGGCCGAGAAACCGGCGGATGGCTTCGCGGCCGCGTTCTCCATAGTCCAGCGTCCAGTCATTGACGTACATCCCGACAAAGCGATCCGCCATCTCCAGGCCCATGTCCCGGGCATATCGCAGCGCGTGCTCAACCGCTTCAGCGCGGTGATCCAACCCGTAACGGATGCTGTCGGTGATTATTCCCGAGATCATCCGGCGATCTTCCGCTGAAATCCTCTTGTGAATCACGTTTCCGCCCAGGGGCAGCGGCAATCCTTCGTTTTGCAGCCCCCACCAGACGCCCAGATCGACACACAGCTCCAGTTTCTCGCGGGAGTAGGTCAATTGGCCCTCATGAATAATCAGCCCGGCGTCCGCCTTGCCGGCGTGGATCGTCTCAAAGATGCGGTCGAAAGGCACAACCAGGTAATCGAACTGCGAGGCCGGTTTGCCAAGCCACAGTTGCAGTGCCAGGAATGCGCTCGTCATCGTTCCGGGAACTGCCACTCGCACCCGGGCCACTTCCTCGCGGCTGAGTTTCTTCGGGGCGACCACCATGGGCCCGTAGCCATCGCCCATGCTGGCCCCGCTCGGCAACAGGGCATACTGACCGCTCACATAGGCATAGGCGTGAATGCTGACGGCCGTAATGTCCAGCTCCCCCCTGGTGGCCCTCTCGTTCAGCGTCTGAATGTCTTGAAGGATGTGCTCGAAAGTGAAGCCGTGAGTGGGGATCCGCTCCTTCGCCAATCCGAAGAACATGAAAGCGTCGTCCGGGTCTGGCGAGTGGCCTAAGGTCAGTTTCCGCATCGCGCACCAGGATAGAGGATGGGATCCGCGGCTGTCACGTCCAGCGTAGAGCGCGGGGAGCGGAGTGTGTGAATCCCTCAAGCTTATTAGCAAGAGCGTGGGATAGACTACAAACGCAGGTAGGGCGCGTCACTCCGTGCGCGCCGCCGTGCCCGTTCCCCAAGCCCCCGGCGCGCACGGAGTGACGCGCCCTACCCGCTTAGCTGTGTTCAATCCCACTGACTCCTCAGTACTATTTGCGCAACTCCGCGCGCCAGGTCTCAAGCCGATCGGCCAGACCGATGGACTCCAAGTACTCCATTTGCAGTTGAGACGGGTTCGGCCCGGTGACAGCGCCGGAGAATTCCCGGTCCAGCACATTGGCGATATGAACGGCGGCGAGCGGGCTCAGCTCACTGGTGTTGCCGCGCGTTGGTGTGTGGTGAAAAGCCACAGCCTCCACAATCTCCGCGGGCAATCCCCACAAACCCAACAAATACGCGGCCACGCAGGCGTGAGTGGCTCCGTAGACCCTGGTTTCGGCATCGTGCAGGGGAATCTTCTCTTCCGTCGAGACCTGGAGCGCTTTCTCGAACTGGCCGGGCAGGTTGTGCGCCAACATCAGTTTGCCGATGTCGTGCAGCATTCCGGCGATGCACGCATTCTCGGTTCCGATCGGGTCGGCGTGTTCCCGGGCCATGATCTTTCGCGCCAGGTCGCCCGTGCGCAATGAGTGCTGCCACAGCGCCTCCGCGAACCCTTGCGGCAGGCGGCGGTCGCGTTCGAAGAAGGAAAAAACCTGGAATGACAAGACAATCGAGCGCACTGACGACCAGCCCAGGAACTGGACGGCTTGCATCAGGTCCCCGGTCTTTTCCGGCAGCCCGTACGCCGCCGAATTGACCACCTGCAGCATCTTTGCTGTCATTCCCGGGTCGCGCTTCACTATGGCGGCGATCTTCTCAATCGAGGGCTCCGGGCTCTGCAGCTCTTTCATCAGCTCCAGATACAAAGACGGAAAGCTGGGAATGGCCCGCAGCCGCGCGACGAGTTCCTGAAGTTGTTTGCCCTGCAGGTAAGCTTCCAGCCCAACGATCCTGGAGAGCGTGGACCTGAGGGTTCTCGGGTCCAGCGGCTTGGAGAGGAATTGGTGCGTGGTGCCCAGCGCGCGGGCCACCGCCTCCTGGTCGGTGATTCCAGACACCATAATCCGCGCGACCGCGGGATAGCGCTGCCTGACCTCAACCAGCAGTTCGAGTCCGCTCTTGCCTGGCAGCGCCATGTCCGACACCACCACATCATAGGGCTGCTGTCGCAGCATTTGCATGGCGCTGGCAGCGTCGGCCGCCGTCCCGACCTCCCAATTCCCCGTTTCAGGTCGCAGCATCAGCGCATACGCCTGCAACACCACCGGGTTGTCTTCAACAAAAAGGATCCGGTTTTTCATTTGTCAGCCCCGCCGAACCGCTGTGGCAACGCCCGCCATTTCCCCTCAGGCATTTCGATTCTGACCTTTCCGCCAGTCGCTGGCAAGGCAGGAGTTGCTTGACTGTCAAAGTGGCCGCCCTCAGGATCTGATCCGCAGCCATAGGAAAAACAACCGTGAAACCAGCCTTTCACCCCACCGCAGACCCTGGGCGGCAGATCCAGGTTGCCAGGCTCCCCCGGCGCTTCGTTCCCTGGCTGAGCTCCCCGTTCGGGGTGCTCGCTCCGGCCGTCCTTCTATGGGCGGCCTGGCTTGGTTCGGCCAGGGCGGCCGAGGATCCCGTTGCCGTGCTCGCGGCCGAGGTTCGGCATCTGGGTTGGATTGCCTACGGGGCGCGTTCCACCAATGGCGATTGGGATCTGTTTCTTTGCCGCCCCGACGGCTCCTCCGTCCGCCCGCTCACGCAGACCCCGCGTTGGAGCGAATTCTCACCCCAGTTCTCGTCCGATGGCCGCAAACTTCTTTACCGCCGCGTGCCGCCGTCCGAGCAACTCGATAACAATCGCCACGGCGAGCAAGGGGAGTTGGTGCTGGCCGGTGCGGAGGGCAACGACCCGGTGGTGCTGGGCAAGCCGGGTGAGCTCTCCTGGGCCAGCTTCAGCCCGGATGGCCGCCAGATCGCCAGCCTGTCCGTTAAAGGCATCGCTTTCTTCGACCTTGAGCGCCGGGTGGTCACCCGCACGCTGCCCCGGAAAGGCTTTTTCCAACAAATGACCTGGTCGCCCGACGGGAAGTGGCTGTGCGGGGTTGCCAATTCATTCGGGGCGAGCTGGAGCATCGCACGGATGGATGTGGCCACCGGGGAAGCTTCCGCGGTCAATACGGTGGATTGTTGCACACCCGATTGGTTCCCGGATTCCGCCTCGCTCATCTTCTCCTGGCGCCCACGCGGGCAGAAAGCCAACAAGGGGTATGGCTGGACCCAGCTCTGGCGCGCCACCGCGAACGGCGCTGCCCGCGAACTGGTGTACGCGGAGGAAGGGCGCCACGTCTACGGCGGCCACATCTCTCCGGATGGCAAGTACGTGCTCTTTACCGGGAATGTCGAGGAGGACGGGGATCCCGGGCGCGCAGGAGCCCCGATGGCGTTGATGAGGCTGAGCGACGGCCCGACTATTCGCGGGGAAAGCAAGGAGTTCAGGGCCCTTCATCCGAACACAAAAGATGGCCCGGTCCTCTCGCTGCCTGCGGGCTGGGAGCCCTGTTGGACGGCCAAACTGGCAGGCGCGCGGGCCGAATCGACCGCGGGGGAAGACTCCAGCTTCGCTGGCGCCAAGGCGGATCTGCGCTCCGAATTGCGCGGGCAAGGCACGATTGTTTTCAGCGACAGAACCGACGCGGGAGATTGGGATCTTTTCCTGATGACCCCGGACGGCGGCGCACGGAGGCGCGTGACCAGCACCCGTGAATTCAACGAGGCCGGAGCGCGTTTCTCACCGGACGGCCGGCGGCTCCTCTGTTATCGCATGCCGAAATCCGAGCCGGTCGACAACAATACCTACGGCACCTTCGAGCTGGTGCTGGCCAATGCCGATGGCACCGGGCCCGTTGTCTACGGCAGAGGCTTCGACTGGGCATCATGGAGTCCGGACGGGCGCCAACTCGCCTGCCTTGCGCCGGGAGGAATACGGTTCATCGAAGTGGAGACCCGTGCTGTCGTCCGGAAACTGCCGCGGCAGGGGATCGTCAGCCAGTTGGTCTGGTCTCCGGACGGCCGCCACCTGGCTGGCACTGCCAATCACCTGGGGCAGTTCTGGAACATTGGCTGTCTGTCTGTGGACACGGGAAGCATCACTGCCATCAGCGAAACGGAGCGGTACAACTGCACGCCGGATTGGATGCCTGATTCGCGACGGGTCGTTTACGCCAGGGGCATCGTTCCCCAGCAGCCGGGGCACGCCGAACTGTGGGTGGCGAATATCGATGGGACTGGGCGCTACCGCGTTTATGCGGAAGCCGGCCGGCACATTTATGGAGCCTGCCCTTCGCCTTCGGGAAAACACGTCCTGTTTACCCGCAGTATCCAGGACCTGGGAGTGGTGCCTGACATCGAGATGGCCGTTGTCCGACTCGCGGATAGGCCTGAAACAGAAACAAACCCGTGTGCCCGGCTGGATCTCGGTCCGGGGTGGGAACCCCACTGGACCGCGGCCGTCATTCGACAGTGAGGCGCGACCGGTCGTTTTCCCTTCCCCACGCAGCGATTTTCATTTGTGGATTCTTCATGCAAGGTTGCAGCGCTGTTCGGCGCGCTCGGAGAGACGCGCCCTACCGTTTTGCTGAGGTTTTCAACGGCAGGGCGCGTCCGTCCCGGGGCGCCGCATGTGCCATGGCAACTTCCCTCGCCGAGCGCGCCCCATCCCAAATGAGAATTGCTGTTCCCCACGTGTTCCCCACGTCCTCCGAGTTGCGCGGCCCGTTCGTTTGTCGCACGATTCTGGCCTCATGACAGCGTTGATCCGATCTTCCTCCATCGTAGCGGCCTTTCTTCTCGCCATGGGTTTTCTCCTGGTTTCATGCAGCGGAAAATCGGGAGACAGCGGCCCGGCCGCGGACCCGCATCTTGCTACCAACGGCACCGTCGAGGTCACTGCGGAGTTGGTCGAAATCCCGGAGGGCGCTATTTTCCAGAGAGACCTTTACGATTATGCCACGGTGCTGAAATACCGGGTGCTGAAGGTTCACCGGGGTGTCCCGGCGAGTGAAACCATCTACGTGGCGCATTATAACCCCTGGAAGCCCCGCTCAGAGGCGGCGGACAAGAGAGCCGCCGGGATTGGCGGGAACCTGCGCCGATTCCAGGCCGGCCAGCGACATCACCTCGCGCTGGAGTCGTCCATCGAGGATCATTTCATGGGGGGCGTGGTGAACAAGTACTTCGGCCAGGCGACCACCAATATCTACTGGGCGGTGTGGACCAATCTGGAGTAGCGGATGGTCTTCACGACCCACATCTTTCTGTTCTATTTCCTGCCGCTGTTCCTGGCGGTTTACTTCCTCCTGCCGCGGGCCTGGCGAAACCTGTGGATCACTGTGGCCAGCTACGTGTTTTACGGGTGGTGGGAGCCGTGGTTTGTCTGCCTGATGATGTTCACCACCGTGATGGATTTCATTTGGGGCAGGGTGATCACCCGGCCGGGGGCAACGCCAGCCCAGCGAAAACTCGCGGTGATCGCCTGCGTCGTGACGAACCTGGGGTTCCTGGGGTTCTTCAAGTATTACATGTTCGCCGCGGAAACCCTGAATCAACTGCTCGCCGCCTTGGGGGCGGAACAGTTTCGTGTCATGACGGTCATTCTGCCGATCGGGATCTCCTTCTACACGTTCCACTCCCTGACTTACATCCTGGACCTGTACCGGGGGCATGCCACTCCCGCGAAATCCTTCACGGATTTCTCCGCTTTCGTGGCGCTGTTTCCTGACCTGGTGGCGGGGCCGATTATCCGATACAAAACGCTGGCGCAACAGCTTTCTTCTCGCAACCACACGCTGACGCGCTTTGCTTCCGGCACCAGCATTTTCATGCTGGGCTTTGCCAAAAAGATTCTGCTGGCCAACCCGATGGGCGGAGTGGCCGACGCAGTGTTTGCCGCCCAGAACCCGCTCCCGCTGGATGCCTGGGTGGGCGTGCTGGCCTACGCCTTCCAGATTTATTTCGACTTCTGCGGCTACTCGGACATGGCAGTTGGCCTGGGCCGGATGCTGGGATTCGAGTTTCTGCGCAACTTCGATGCGCCCTACCGCGCGGAGAGCATCACGGACGTGTGGCGGCGATGGCACATCTCACTCTCCAGCGTGCTGCGCGATTACCTTTACCTGCCGCTCGGCGGAAACCGCAAAGGCCCCATGCGCACGTATTGGAACCTGGCGGTCGTGATGCTGCTGGGCGGCTTGTGGCACGGCGCGAAGTGGAACTTTGTGTTCTGGGGCGCCTATCACGGCGCGCTGCTCGCGCTGGAACGCTGGCGGGGCAAGCAGAGCCTTTATGCCTGCTTCCCGCGGCCCGCCCGGATCGCCTGCACGTTCCTCCTGATGCTGTTTTCCTGGGTGCTGTTCCGGGCCGACAATCTTACGGCTGCCTGGGAGTACCTTGGCTCGATGTTCGCCCTTCGACCGGTCGCCGAAGCCGCGCCGCTGCTGGCCGCCGGAATTTATACGCCCTATCGCCTGCTGATTCTCGGGATCTGCGCGGTGCTGGTTTTTCAGCCGCTTCAGGCGCACGACTGGGCCCTGCGCCCAATCAGCTTCGGACGGATCGCCGTGGCACTGCCGCTGTTCCTCGTCTCGCTGATGGCCATGT
>Ga0209172_10008504_pt1 | contig 10013 bp, 7 predicted proteins | sample LarsenN4metaG_FD_184113 | JGI IMG/M metagenome (GOLD analysis project Ga0209172, IMG submission 184113) | Hot spring sediment bacterial and archeal communities from British Columbia, Canada, to study Microbial Dark Matter (Phase II) - Larsen... ...
CCTACCTTTTCACAATGGATGCCGATTTGTCGCTCGATGATTACCTGCTCCTGGAAGGCGAGCACAACACCATTTCTCTTACCGAAATTAACACCGCCGAGCAAATCGTTCGCGGCACATTCCAACTGACTTTTGTGAGAGACACGCTTTTGTCGGCCATCAAACAGGACATTTTTCCCGATACAATTCGGCTCATGGACGGAATCTTTGAAACGCCGTACAAGAAAAGGTAGCGACGGTCGGTCAAAGCCGAGCCGCAGCAACTTCAAACCCCTCAAACAATTTCAAACTCCTCAAACAACTTCAAACTCCTCAAACAACTTCAAACTTCTCAAACAATTTCAAACTTCTCAAACAATTTCAAACTCCTCAAACAACTTCAAACTCCTCAAACAACTTCAAACCCCTCAAACTTCACTTCCGCCGCCTCGTTTGCTCCAAATGCGCTTTCGCGTAAGGCGTTTGCAACATGTCGTACAAATTCGCCTTCGCCCGAAACAACTGCGCCTTCACCGTCCCGATGGGCATATCGAGTTGCTGCGCGATTTCTTCATAACTCAAATCCTCGTAATAACGAAGTTCAAGCATCTGGCGATAACGTTGATCAAGGCGTCCCAACAGCCGCTGCACCAGCGCAATGCGCTGCTCCCGAATCATCATTTCTTCCGGCGACGGCGCTGTCGAAAACCACTCTGGCGAGTACCCGGACAACTCGCCCGCCTCTCCCAAACGCGTCAGCGAAGGCTGTTTTCTCCGGGTGAAATCAATCAAATTGTTCAGCGCGATTTTGAAGAGCCAGGTGCTGAAAGCGTGGGTAGGCGCGTAAGAATGCAGTTTTAAAAAGGCCTTTTCAAAAGCCTCCATCGTCAGGTCTTGCGCGTCTTCGGCATTTTTGACGCGTTGCAACATCAATTGGAAAATTGCCTGCCGGTAGCGGGCGAGCAGCGTAGCGTAAGCAGTCTGACAGCCGGTTTTAGCCGTCAAAACAAGGCGATAGTCATCTTCCTGGCGGGCAGGACGTGGTCCGATTACTTCCATGCAGAGCGGGCGCTTCGAGGCGCGATTAAAGAAAGTGGTACAAATGCTCCATAGTACGCTGCCAGCAGCGTGTCGTAAATCGGAATCCGGGAAAACAAGTGAAATTCGCGCAGTCGGGGCAGGATTTTACCGTACAAAAACAGCAAAGAACAACTGCGAACGAGGTAGAGCAACACAACACTTACCGTGCCAAAGCCCGCCAACAAAAGCACGACCAGCAGGAAAAAATGTAAAGTATGCGACAAACTTAACAATGTCAGCATGGCCTGATGCCGGGGGCGATAGCGATGCCCGGCGCTCAGGTGCCGTCGCTTTTGTCGCGCCCAATCGCGCCAGGTCTTTTTACTTTCCGAAAACATAAAAGCCTCGGGGTGCAGGCAAATTGCCGTGTTTCGGGCATTGGCGACGGCATTCACCAGCAAGTCGTCGTCGCCGGACGGCAAATCAGCGTGCGCTGCAAAACCGCCCACCCGTTCGTAAGCCTGCCGTTTGAAGGCCAGATTGCGCCCCACGCCCATGTACGGCATCCCGGCCAGCGCGAACGAAAAATACTGAATAGCCGTGTGCGCCGTCTCGAAGCGCGACCAGCCGTTCAGCCAGCCCTTGCCCTCCCGCATCGGCCCGTAACCCAGCACGATTTCCGTCGCTGGTTTTTCGTTCAGAACAGTCGCCATGTGCGCCAGCCAGTGCGGAGAAGCGGGTTCGCAATCGGCGTCCGTGAGTAAAAAACGGTCAAATTTTGCGGCTGCGATGCCCTGCGCGAGCGCGTGTTTTTTGCCCAAATGTTTTTTTTCAAAAACCCGAACTGCGTGCAAACGGGGATTTTTTTCCTGAAATAACTTCAAAACGGCCAACGTGTCATCCTCCGATGCGTCGTCCACGACGACAATTTCCCACTCGCCTGGATATTCCTGTTCCAAAATTTTTGGCAAAAACCGGCGCAAATTATCGGCTTCGTTGCGGGCGCAGATGATGACAGAAACCGGGGGCTGCGCATTGGAAATGAATGGTTCAGCAATATTTGATTGCCAGTTTCCAATTTCCAATTTCCTGAAAATCCCCCACCAAACGACCAACTGCGCCAGCGTGGCAGCGACGTACAATCCAAATAAAACGGGCCAGACGAAATCTGAAAACATGGAAAGATTGAGCAGGCGAGGCAGTAAAAGTAGGCCGAATTGTCACACATTTGCGGCTTCATTATGAAACGAATCATCATCGCCATTGACGGCCATTCCGCCTGCGGCAAAAGTACTTTGGCCAAAGGACTCGCCAAATCCCTGCACTACGCTTACCTCGACAGCGGCGCCATGTATCGTGCTGTGACGCTCTATTTCCTTGATAACCAGATAAATTACGACGACCCGGCGGCAGTAGATGAGGCTTTGCAACGCATCGAAATTCATTTTGAAAGAATTGACGGACAAAACCGAACCTTCCTCAATGGCCGCGACGTGGAGCGCGATATCCGCGAAATGCGGGTGAGCGAACACGTCAGCCCTGTGTCGGCGATTTCGGCAGTGCGCCGGGCGATGGTGCAGCAACAAAAAGCCATGGGGCAGCGACGCGGCATTGTCGCCGACGGGCGCGACATCGGCACGGTCGTTTTCCTCGACGCCGAACTCAAGATTTTCCTCATTGCCGACCTCGACGTACGCACCAGCCGTCGCCATCTCGAACTGGCCGCCAAAGGCATAGACGCCGAGTGGGAAGACATCAAAAAGAATCTGCTCGAACGCGACCGCATTGATTCGACCCGCGCCGACAGCCCGCTGCGCCAGGCCGACGACGCCATTGTGATTGACAATACGCTGCTGTCGGAAGAAGAGCAATTGGAAAAGGCGCTGACATTGGCGCGCGAGCGCATCGCAGCAGAAACGGCGCAATAAGTTTTCGCTAAGTTTTTCAGAAGTGCTGTTCAGGTCGGTTTTTACACAGGATTTTTGCCAAATTTTTGAAAAATTCTGTGCCATGACCGCTCCCGAACTTTTTTCGCTCTCCGGCAAAACTGCCATCGTCACCGGCGCTACCGGCCTCTTGGGTCGTCAGCATTGCCTCGCGTTGGCCGAAGCAGGCGCCCATGTCGTCGTCGCCGACTTGAACCTGGAAGCCTGCCGCGAAGTGGAAAATTCCTTGCCCGGACACGACCATTTTTCCTGTCAAACGAATGTGACCGACCCCGCCTCGCTTGCCGCAGCCCGCGACGCTATTTTGAAAAAATACGGCCAAATGGACATTTTGGTCAACAATGCTGCCGTGAACGACATGTTTGAAAATCCCGCATTAGCCGCCGAGCAGTCGAAATTTGAAAATTATCCGCTCGCCATGTGGCTCCAATCGCTGGAGGTGAATGTTACCGGCGTTTTTCTTGCGGCACAGGTTTTGGGTACGCCGATGGCCACACGCGGCAGCGGCAGCATCATCAACGTCGCCTCCACCTACGGCATGGTCGGCCCCGACCAGTCCTTGTATCAAAAACCTGACGGCCAGCAGGTTTTTTACAAATCGCCCGCTTATCCCGCCACGAAAGGCGCAGTACTCAATTTCACCCGCTACCTCGCCGCCTATTGGGGCAAAAACGGCGTGCGCGTCAATTCCCTATCACCGGGCGGTGTGGAAAACGGTCAGGAAAACTGGTTTGTGGACAATTACAGCCGCCGCACCGCACTCGGTCGCATGGCGCAACCAACTGATTATAAAGGCGCGCTCGTATTCCTCGCCTCCGACGCTTCGGCGTATATGACGGGCGCGAATCTGGTGGTGGATGGAGGCTGGACGGCGGTGTGAGTTCCGTTCCGAATGCCTCCTTGTCAAATCCGTCTCAGATGAAATTCATCGTTTTTACAACAATTCTGCTCGCCACGACCGCCACGCTTGCCCAATCGCCCGACCGGGGCGAAACGCTTTCAAAAATCTACTGCGCGTCCTGTCACGCCTGGCCTGAACCAGCTCTTTTGGACAAAACAAGTTGGGAAAAATACATCCTCCCGCGCATGGGGCAAATGCTCGGCGTATTGCCTTTAGAAATTGGCAATCAAAGTTTTATCGAGCGGGAAGTATTCGATTCGGTTTTTGAAAACCCGTTGGTATTTCGGAAAAATACGCCGCTCGCTACCGGCGACTGGGCGGCCATTCAGGCGTTTTACCTGCAACACGCGCCTGAGGAAATGGAAGCGCCCAAGCCGGCTGTGGAACAAAATCTGCCACAATTTGAGGTTCATTTTCCCGACTATTTCCTCTCGCCACCCAGCACGACGATGGTCAAAATACTGGACAAACAACTGTTCGTCGGTGACGCCAATTCCGAGCGGCTTTATCATTTCGACGCAAGTTTGAACCTGAAAAGAAAAGCCTCCGTCGGCCAGGGCGCGGTAAGTTTCAACCGGCTGCCCGACGGCGATATCGTCACCGTCATGGGTTCTTTTTCGCCGACCGACATGGCGAGCGGACAAGTATTTTTCCTTCCCAACCGCCCCGGCCAGTTACCTATGATATTGATTGACAGCCTGAAACGCCCGGTGCATACCGAAGCGGCAGACCTGGACGGCGACGGCCTGTGGGACCTCGTGGTGTGCGAATTTGCCAAATGGACCGGCTCGCTGTGCTGGTGGAAAAATGAAGGCAACGGCCGTTTTTCCCGAAAAATGCTGCGCGATATGCCCGGCGCGATTCGCACAGAAATCCGCGACTTCGACGGCGACGGGCGGCTCGATGTTATGGCGCTTTTCGGGCAAGGCGATGAGGGCATTTTTATTTTTTACAATCGCGGCGGCGGCACATTCGATGAAGTGCGCGTGTTGCAATTCCCGCCCAGTTACGGCTCCAGTTTTTTTCAACTGTTTGATTACGATGGAGATGCGCATCCCGACATCATCTACACCTGCGGCGACAATGCGGATTTTCCGCCCATTTACAAACCTTATCACGGCATCCGCATTTTTCAGAACGACGGCCAAAACCAGTTCAAAGAAGTTTTTTTCTACCCGCTGCCGGGCGCTTACGCGGCTATTCCGCATGATTTCGACCTCGATGGCGACCTCGACATTGCCGCGATTTCCTTTTTCCCCGATTTCAAAAACGCGCCCGAACAGGCTTTTCTCTTTTTGGAAAATCAAGGAAACGGGCGCTTCAAAGCCCAAACTTTCCCTGCCGTGAACAAAGGCCGCTGGCTCGTGATGGACGCGGGCGACCTCGACGGCGACGGCGACAGGGACCTGGTGCTCGGCGCATTGACGATGGAAACGGTACCCGAAACGGGCCTCACGGCGCAGTGGGTGCGCGACGGGATTCCTTTTGTGATATTGGAAAATAAAGCACGCTGACTGTCAACCGGAACGCTGTTCCGGTGGCGCCGAAGCGCCGGAACAGCGTTCCGGTTGACAGGATAGTTTTCATTAGATTTTTGCCTGTTTTACTTTTAAGTATTAAATACATAACACGAATTTTACAAAAGAAAAAGTCCTGATCAGAATGGGCTTGCCAAAAAAAGATTTTTGTTTTTTAAACTTGTTTAATCGTTGAAAATCAACGTTTTAAGACTTAACCTTCGCTTCTTCCGAAAGTTACAGTTTGCTCATCTAAATTTGATAAAGCCTTAATGTCTGGGTTGCCGCCATCGCTTGTCAAGGCAGGTAGATTTGTCATCATTTTTTTCAGTTTTCAAAAAAAGTTTTAAAATGAAAAAGACAAACATCCTGCTTGCGGTGATGCTGCTCGTCGCTGTTGCGAGCGCCAACGCACAAACGTTGTTCGACAACGAAATCCAAATCCCGGCTGGCTACGCCCCGACTGAAGTCGTGTTGCCGCCCTCGCCGCTTACCATTCAAGTGCTCTTCATCGGCGGCACCGACACCGTGCAAACCACGCCGACCTACGGCAACCCGGCTGGTCAGCAAGTGGCGAAAGAATGGCACGACTTCCTCGGCTTCACGCCCGACAACACCGGCCAGAGTCTCGGCTGGGTGACGGTGAATCACGAGATGATAACTGCCGACAACAAAATCGGCGACGGTGGCGGCATGACTTCTTTCAAAGTCGCCCGCAAAGCCGACGGCACTTTGGAAATTTTGAACCAAACGCTCGCCGACGGTCGTTCCGGGAAGTTTTTCAACGTGGACTTCGCCAATACTGTAGGTGAAACGGGCATGAACTGCGGCGGTATTTCTTCGCAAGTGGACGGTCGCATCTGGACTGCGGAAGAGTGGTTTCAGGAGTCCAATACCGATATCGTAGCGGGCATTCGCGACACTTCTAACTATACTGTCAATTCTGACATACCCGGCTGGAACGGTGTAACCTTGAAGCGCTACCAGAACCTGAACTGGATGGTGGAAATTGACCCGCGCGAGGCCAAGGCCATCCGCAAGCAGTACAATTGGGGCCGTCAGCCGTTTGAAGGCGGGGCTATCGAACCCAGCAATCGCCTCGTTTATCTCGGTCCCGACGACACGCCGGGTTTCTTCGGCATGTTCGTAGCCAACTCGGCAGGCGACTACAACAAAGGCACTTTGTTTGCGTACAAACACGACAAACCCGGCTACAACTGGGTGCCGATTTGGGAAGACGGTTCGCTGCTCGACCACAAAAAATTCGCTGTGCAAAAAGGCGCTACGATGTTCAACCGCATCGAATGGGTGGCGATGGACAAATTGAACAACGTGTATTTCACGGAAACTGGCGTGGACAAACCCGGCCCCCGCTGGGCAGACGAATTAGCAGCCGGCGGTGTATTCGATCCTTATCACGTTCAGCGCGCACAGGCCCTCGACTTCGACTCGCCTGCAGACGCAAACTATCCCGACTACTACGGTCGCGTATGGAAATACGACCCGGTGAAAGACACTTGCACGGTTTATCTCGAAGGTGGTCCGGCATTCGCGACCAGCCCTTCGGAAGCAAACTACCCGGAAAAACATCTCTCGAACCCCGACGGCCTGGTAGTCGTAACCATCAACGGCCAACAATATCTGTTGATTCAGGAAGACTTGAACGGCTCTTCTTTCGGTCGTGTGCCGGCTGGTGTGACCAACCGTACTTGTGAGGCGTTTTTGCTGGATTTGAGCATTCAAAACCCGACCATTGATGATTTGATTCGCCTGACTGCCGTTCCGGCCGGCGCTGAAATCACCGGCGCTATCCAGACGCCCGACGGCAAATCCATCCTTATCAACTCGCAGCACCCGAGCACGAGCAATCCTTTCCCCTACAACCACTCGCTGACTTTCGCTATTCACGGTCTGGACCAAATCGGCGCGCCAGATTTGAAAGGTAAAAAGTCAATCATTGCAGCCGAGCGCGCTGACAACACTTCCGAGAGCGGCACACCTGCTTTCAAAGTATATCCAAACCCGACCACGCGCACGGTTTACATGAATGAACCGACAGATGTCGCCCTCTTCGACGCACAAGGCAAGCGTGTGATGGTGCGCCGCAACACCAGCGAACTGGATGTGTCGTCGCTCGCACCAGGCACTTACTTCATTCAGAATGCAAAAGGCGAAATCCTGAAACTCGCTATCCAGTAATTCTTTTTGCCCAAAAAATCATGTCGGGGCGGCTACAGCCGCCCCGACATTTTTCAATCAGAAAAATGCTGTTGACGATGAACAAGACAATTACAATCACTGCCCTCTTAGTCCTTTTTTTTGCGGGGCTGATGAGTTTTAAAAATAGCAGCCCCGACACCGAAGCACTTCGAAAAGTCACCCAACAATTCCACCTCGGTCTGGAAGAAACGGCGGAAGCCATCGCCGCCTATGAATCTGTAGCACAAAATTTTACGAACGACGCAACATCAATTTCGCAGCTGCGCAAAGCCCACGCCGAGACACGCCTTTCGTTCAAAAAAGTCGAATTCCTGTTAGAATATTTTGACCGTTCCGGGGTAAAACGCTACCTCAACGGCCCGCCCCTTCCTTTTGTAGAGCCTAATGTTCCTGAAGTAATACCCGTCGAACCGCTCGGCTTGCAAGTGCTCGACGAGTTGGTGGCTGAAGAAAATCCTTTTGCCGAAAAAGCCGAAATCGCGCGGCTCACCCGGCAGTTGTCAAAAGATTTTGAGGGCCTGCGCCAGTTCCAGTCAAAACTGAAAATCACGCACCGCCACGTCTTCGAGGCCATGCGGCAGGAGTTGGTGCGGATGTTCACGCTCGGCGTTACGGGCTTCGACACGCCCGGCACGCTCCATGCTTTGCCCGAAGCCAGTGCAGCGTTCGGCAGCCTGAACACCGCTTTTCGCGCCTATCAGCCCCTGCTCGAATCGAAAGAGCGCGGCTTGGCGATTTTGCTCGATGCCCGTTTCGAGCACACGGCGCAGTTTCTCGCACAAGCCGACAATTTTGAAAATTTCGACCGGCTGGCCTTTTTGAAAAAACACATTGACCCGCTGTACGAATTACTTTTTCAGGCTCAAATGGCGCTCGGCATCGAAACAGCAGCCGAAACGACGGATTTGCCCCTGCCGGTAAATCAGGCCGCCCGCAGTCTTTTCGATGAAAAATTCCTGAACGCGGGCTACTACGCCAATCTTGATTTGTCTAATCCTTTTTTTGAAAAACGGGCCGCGCTCGGCAGGCTGCTGTTTTTTGACCCGATTTTGTCGTCCAACAACCAACGCGCCTGCGCCTCCTGCCACCAGCCGGAGAAAGGATTTACCGACGGTTTGCCAAAAAGCCTGGGCATGGACGGGCAAGGACACATCAAACGCAACGCGCCGACTTTGCTTAATTGTGTTTACGCCGAAAATTTCTTCTACGACCTGCGCGAACCGCAACTGGCGCGGCAAATCCTGCACGTCGTGGTAGATTCGGCGGAATTTGCCACCACTTACCCGCAAATCATCGAGAAACTCAACCAAAGTGCCGAGTACAAAAAACTGTTTGCCGACGCTTACGCCGACAGCCCTAAATACACGATTTCGCCCTACTCCGTCTCCGACGCACTGGCCTCATTCGTGGCGAGTTTGACTTCGTTCCAAAGCCCTTTCGATCGCTTCGTGCGCGGCGACACGGCTTTCCTCGACCCGGCCGCTTATCGCGGGTTCAACCTTTTTATGGGGAAAGCCAACTGCGGCATCTGCCATTTCGCGCCGGTGTTCAACGGCACGGTGCCGCCCGCCTACGAAGAATCGGAGTCGGAAGTGCTGGGCGTACCGCTCCGGCCTGATACGCTCCATGTTGCGCTCGACACAGATTTAGGCCGCTACGCCGGCGGCAAACCGCGCGACAAAGCGCCGTTTTACAAACATTCTTTCAAAACGCCGACCGTGCGCAACGTCGCCCTCACTGCGCCATATATGCACAACGGCGTGTATCAAACTTTAGAGGAAGTTATTGATTTTTACAATCGCGGCGGCGGGGCAGGCATGGGGACGGACGTACCCTACCAGACCTTGCCCGATTCGCCATTGAACCTCTCGGTGCAGGAGCAAAAGGATCTGATTGCGTTCCTGCATTCTTTGACCGACAACCCGGCGCGTTTGCAAGAAAAACCCAAATCGTTGCCAGAATTTAAAAACAAACCGGAATGGAACAAGCGGAAAATCGGGGGGGCGTATTGATTGAGGGTAACTCACGTTTACGAAACCTTCAAGGTTTCGTAAACGTCGCGTACAACCCAAACAAATACGCCACCCGCTTCGCCTCGCTTGCAAACGGCTTTTTCAGCCCATAGCAAGCATCCACCGCCCGGTCGAGCACCTGATGCGCGGCCAACAAATCGGCGGGCATTTTATCGGGGTCGTAGAGCTGAGCGAGGTTTTTCCCAGCGGACTCGTGCGCGGCCCGCACATCCAGCACGGCCTGAGCAGCGGCCTCCACGGCGGCTTTTTGGTCGGGAGTAGCGGCGCCGGGGAAGGGGAAGTTGTTGTAAACGATGTCTTTGGAGTAGCGATATCGTCCTTCAAGTTTGCCACAAACATGGCGCACCCAGGCCATGTGCATTTCGGAGTGCAGGATTCCGAAAAGGTAAAGGGTGGC
>Ga0209172_10008506_pt1 | contig 10009 bp, 6 predicted proteins | sample LarsenN4metaG_FD_184113 | JGI IMG/M metagenome (GOLD analysis project Ga0209172, IMG submission 184113) | Hot spring sediment bacterial and archeal communities from British Columbia, Canada, to study Microbial Dark Matter (Phase II) - Larsen... ...
GTCGGAGGGGGACACCGACGACCCGTTGTACTTGAGCGGCCGTTGCGACGAGACCGCGGCCGATGCGGCCGGCGAGTCCGCCGCAGCCAAGTTGAGTCTACCGATTCGTCGATGGGCGTGCAATGCTCACCGCTGTACAGGCTGGCGCCGAACCGCGCCGGGTCAGAAAGTACCCCATACGCAATACGGCACCCGGCGGATTCTGGATTCAAGAATTCGCACATCTCGCCATCTGGGGCGGTGGAGCGCGGGCTGTCCATAGGGCCGACAGCATCGGCGTCGATTCGCTGTTGCTGCTGAATCCGCTGGCAGGCGCGCCGCGTACTGTCTGCGAGTTGTTTTTCGACGGCCCCGTTCAGCAAAGGAGAATCGATGTCCGCTTTCCGTTCCGTCCGACCTGTGGCGATCGGCGCGGCCTTGTGGCTGCTTTCGACGTCGCTCGCGCTGGCGTCCAACCACAGCGACGCCCCGCTGATCAAGCAGGACCCGCAGGCCAACCTGACCGACGTGTACGCGTTCGTCGGAACCCGCTACAACGATCCGTCGGTGCGGGTGCTGAATGTCTCCATGAGCTTCCGGCCGTTCTCGGAGCCGGGCGACGGCGTGATCTACGACCGCTTCGGCGACGACGTACGCTACAGCATCCACATCACGGACCCGGTCACGGGAGAGACCAAGCTCCGCTACGACTTCTTCTTCTCGAGCGTGGACGCCGGGTACAAGAACCTGGATACCGCGTTGTCGTACGGACTGGGCACCGAGGTCGGCCCAATCCAGACGGTCGACGACGCCCGCCAGAACTACACGCAGACCTTCCGCGTGGAGAAGGTGATCGGACGTCGAAAGACGGTGATCGGTCGCGACCTTCTCACGCCGCCGCCCAACGTCGGCAAGAACGTCACACCCGCCTACAACGACGCGAACGGCAGGGCCGTCTCGGGTGCGACGACGCTGGCCGAGCTGGACGTCTACACGCGCTCGACGATCTACGGATTGCCCTCGGGCGAGGTCGTGTGGGCCGGGCATCGCGACGACAGCTTCTTCTGCGACATCCCGGGTATCTTCGACCTGCTCGACATTCGCATTCTGGACAACAACGGCGACCTGAGCGACGGCCTGGGCCAGGACGGCAACGGTGTGGACGGCTTCAAGGGCTTCAACGTGCTGACGATCGCGATGCAGATCCCGCTCAGCGAGCTTGACGAGCGCGAAATCCCGCAACTGTACGACACGGTGTTCTTCGGCCAGCAGAGCGGCGTGGGCGTCTATGCGTCGACCAGCCGGCCGCGCATCACGATCCGCAGGAGCGACGGCACGCGCCTGCTGCTGGGCGGCTGGGTCCAGGTCCAGCGGCTGGGCAACCCATTCTTCAACGAGGGGCTGGTGGCGCTGCGGGACAAGGACCGCTTCAACCGTTCGTCGCCTGCAGATGACGCCAGCTTCGCCACCTACGCGCTGAACCCGGAGCTGGCGACGCTGATCAACGTCGTGTTCGGGACGAGCTTCGCCACCACGAATCGCACCGATCTGGCGGCGATCTTCATTCCGGAGGTGCTGAAGGTCGTAACGACCACCGACCCTGTGCCGCTCTCCGGCCAGGCCGGGTTCAACCGCCTGGGTTTCATCGGCGGCGACACGACCAGCGGCGTGTCGAGCGGCTGGCCGAACGGGCGGCGCTTCGGCGACGACGTCGCGGATATTGCCCTGACGGCGATCGCGAGCGGACCGAGCTACTCGGCCATCACGATCGTCGGCGACAACGTGAGCGCGAACGATCTGCCGTATCACCAGGTGTTCCCCTACATCGCCACGCCGCAGTCGGGTTCCAACAACCGCAAGGACCCGGAGAACTGAGTCAAAGGAGAACCAGTAGCGTCTGCCCCCGTGGCCGACGTAGGCAGGCACAAAGCCTACGGCCGCCGCAGGGGGCGGCCGCAACCCCCGCGGTCGTTGAGCGCCGAGTGTAGTCGGCGGCTTGGGTAAGAGCAAAACGGAGGCAGCGATGAGTAAGTTTCGTACCCTGCTGATATCCCTGACGGCTGCGGTCCTGATCGCCGGATGCCCGTTGCAACCGGAGACGGGGCTGTCGAAGGGCGATGTGGACGGGCTGCTGGCGATCTTCAACGCCGACCTGGGCGACGAGGGCGTTCCCGTGAGCCGCCGCGAGCTGCAGGAGGCTTTTCGAGACGACCCGGAGCTGGTCAGCGCCGTGCTGAGCGATCTGAACGGAAGCTCGGCCGAGTCGAGTATGGACGCCATGCGTGTGGACGAAGACACGCGCGAAGAGGCCGCAGCTCAGAGAGGTAGCCCAAGCAAGGCGCCCGCACCCGGCGCCTGATCCGGTGCGATCGGCGCGGCGCGAGATCGAGTACGCCGTGAAGCCTGGGAGCCCCACGGCGGTGGCACGGACGGGGTGAACTCGTCCGTGCCACGATCCAGGTGCTGCCTTCCGAAGGTCGAGCCGGATTCCTCGTCGCTCTGCTCCTCGGAATGAGGTAGGATGTCGGGTCGTACTTGTCGGCATCCAGGAGGTTTCACATGCAGCGCAACGCGGACCGCTTGGCACTTATTGTCGGGCTGCTTGGGGCCGCCACCGCGGCGGCACACGACTTCTGGATCGAGCCGGACGCGTTTCGGCCGAAGGTTGGGAGCACCGTCCGGCTGGGCCTGCGGGTCGGCGAGAACTTCGAGGGCGAACCGGTGAAACGAGACGCCGGAAAGATCGAGCGGTTCGTCGTACGCACGGCGGCGGGCGAGGCACCGATCCCCGGAATGGACGGCTCGACCACGGCCGGCCTGCTGAAGGTGGGGCAGCCCGGCCTGCTGGTGGTGGGCTACCGCAGCAAGCACTCGCGCATCGAGCTGCAGCCTGAGCAGTTCGAGGCGTATCTCAAGGAGGAGGGGCTGGAGCGAATCATCGAGCTGCGCAAGCAACGCGGCGACAGCGGCAAGCCCGCCCGCGAAGTCTATTCCCGCTGTGCCAAGGCGTTGCTGGCCGCCGGCGAGACGGCCGAAGGTCACGACCGGGCGCTGGGCTTCCCACTCGAGCTGGTTCCGCAGGCCAACCCGTATGCGCTCAAGCCTGGCGAGGAACTGGCCGTGCGGTTGGTGCTCAAGGGCCAGCCGCTGGAAGGTGCGCTGGTCGTCGCGATCAACCGCGATGCGCCCAAGGAGCCGGTCGCGGCCCGCACCGCTCGCGATGGGCAGGTCAAGCTTCGCCTGCCGCGCCCGGGCGTCTGGCTGATCAAGTGCGTGCACATGTTGCCGGCGTCCGCCGACGCGGACGCGGACTGGGAGAGCCTGTGGGCCTCGCTGACCTTCGAGCTTTCCGCTGCGGACGGCGCCAGGCCGCCGGGGGACTGACGGGACGGCTGCGCGGGCGCGGGCGGCTGCGTAACCCAACTACAACAGATAACTGCCCTCATCCTTTTCCATAACGCTTGACAGGACCCTACATCTCGCGGTATAGTGCACTGTCGCTGTGCCGTCCGATCGGCATCGTTCACATCAGCGGGGCGAGTTGGGCACGTGACCTCCCCGAACTCCGGAGCTGCCCAGCCAGACCGCATCACGCGCATCCAGCGCGTCGTGGCGGAATGCGCGGCCCGGCGTGCGGCCGGGGAAGCGCTGTCCGATGCGGACGTGATTGCCGCCCACCCCGATCTGATGCCCGAGCTGGCCGAGGCGCTGACGCGCCTCGCGGCGCCAGCAGCGTCCGGCGACGCCACCACCATCATGCACCCGCGCCTGCCGGCCGCCGACCGCCCGCTGCCCACGAACGCCTTCCCGGGCTACACCGTGCTGGCGGAGATCAGCGCCGGCGGGCAGGGAGTGGTCTACCGCGCCATCCAGCAATCCACGCGCCGGCAGGTCGCGGTCAAGGTCCTGCGCGAGGGACGGTTCGCCTCGCAAGCCGCCCGCCGCCGCTTCGAGCGCGAGATTGAGCTGGCGGCCCAGCTCCGCCATCCGCACATCATCTCGATCTTCCATTCCGGGCTGGCCGCGGACGGGCGACAGTTCTACGTCATGGATTATGTCCGCGGCGTGCCGCTGCAGCGACACGTGCGCGAGCGCGGGCTGGCCTTGCGCGAGACGCTGGAGCTCTTCGCCCTGGCGTGCGAGGCCGTGGACCACGCCCATCGGCGCGGCATCGTGCACCGCGACCTCAAGCCGTCCAACATCCTGGTCGACGCCGACGGCACGCCGCGGATCGTCGACTTCGGCCTGGCCAAGTGGCTGGCCGCGCCGGCCGATACGCTGCTCTCGCTCAGCCGCAACATGCTCGGCACGCTGCCCTACATGTCGCCCGAGCAGGCCCGCGGCGAGACGGACGAGCTGGACGCCCGCAGCGACGTGTACGCCCTGGGCGTGATCCTGTACGAGCTGTTGACCGGCCATTTCCCCTATCCCGTCCAGGGCGACACGCCCGAAGTGCTCCGTTGCATCAGCGAGCAGCCCGCTCGGCCGCCGCGCCAGGCCTGGATCGCCAGCGACGGCGTGCCGGGGGAGCGGCGGCGCGTCGGCCGATCCAGCGTCTGCCCGATCGACCGTGAGCTGGAAACCATCGTGCTGCGGGCGCTGACCAAGGAGCCCCAGCGCCGCTATGCCGACGCCGGCGAGCTGGGGTGCGACTTGCGGCGGTATCTGGCCGGCGAGCCGATCCTGGCGCGGCGCGACAGCGCGACGTACCTGTTGCGCAAGCGACTGACGGCAGAGGTGCGGCGTCACCCGTCCGCCGCGCTGGTGGGCGGCCTGACGCTCGTTGCTCTGACGGCACAGATCGTGGTGAGCCAGTTTCTGTTCCGCTGGACGGCGATCGGCACGGTGTACGAGCGGTTGCTGGCCGGGCTGCCGGGGCCGGCGCCCGTGGACGAATTCCGGCACGTCCGCGTCGTCGCCCTGCGTGACGACACAGATGTGGAAGCGCTGGCCCGCTCCGCCGACCTGGACGGGGTACGGGCTGGATTGCGGCACACGCGGAGTCTCCGCCGGCTGCATGGCGCGCTGATGCAGCGTCTGGCCGACAGCGGCCTGCGCGTCCTGGCGTTCGACATCAGCTTTGACGGCGAGACGGAGTTCGATGAGGGCTTCGCGCGTGGGGTTCGCGCGCTGCAACAGAGCGGTGTGCCGGTGGTCATCACGACGACGCAGGGTTGGTGCCTCGAGCCCTCCGAGCAGCCCGGAGTCAGCCGCACGATCCTCCCAGCCCCGGTCCGCTGGGGCGTGGCCACGGTGGATTCCCGCCCGACCCGTCCCTGGAGCATCGATCTCATGGTGCAACGCGGCAACGTACGGCCTCGGGCGTCGTTTGCGCTTCAGGCGATCTATGCCTTTCGCCGCCCCGCGCTGGTGGAGGGCGACAAGGTGCTGGATCGGGAACGCTGGGTCGCGGAGCACTACTACTACTACGCGCCGACCAACGGCGCGCAGCCTGGCCTTCCCAGCGGCGACGTGGAACGCGTGCAGTTGACTTCGGTGCTACCGCTACCCAAGGACAATCCGGGAATGGGCTTGCGTGCGGGCGACTGGATGGGCGAGTTCATCTTCACCGTGCCCCCCGACGCAACGCTTGAACGCGCCTCGCTGGCCTATCAGGATGTGTTCCTGGCTGATGAGGCTCTGCTGCGACAGTGGCTGGCCGGAAAACTCGTGCTGGTGGGAGACACGCGAACCGGCGTGGACCGTCACCGCACGCCGGACGGCCGCGAACTGTCGGGCTGCTATGTCAACGGCGCGGCGATCGAGTCCATTCTCGACTCGCGTCTGATCCGCTACCCGCAGCCGTGGCAGGCCTGGGTGCTGGTGCTGGTCGTAATCGGGCTAGCGGTGGGTGTGGCCTGGCCGCGCTACGCCGCGCGCCCACCCCTTCCGCTGGGCGTGTCCGTGCTGGCGGTGGCCGTGCTGGGGCTCTCCATCTACGCCTATCTCGGGCACCGTTACCTGGTGAACCCGTTCGTTCCGCTGTTCACCCTTCTGACGGGTGCCGGGGTGGTCTCCGTCGTCCGTCGCATCTCGCACTCGCCCGCCTCGGGCCGCGCAGGGGCACCAAGATGAGAATGCAACTGCTGTGGCTGGGTCCGTTGCTGCTGTTGCTCGTTCTGGCCGGCTGCCGACCGAAGGAGGACGGGTCGATCCAGTACCAGACCTCGGCCGTGGTCACGGGCCGCTTCGAGCTCTTCCCCTTCGACCAGCTCCAGCAGACCGAGCAGCTCGTACGCGTCCGCGTGGGCCACGGACCCTGGGTCTCCTGGACCGCATTGATTGCGCCGATCCCCGGCGGCGGCCCGGTGAAATACCGCCTCGAGCACGGCTCCGACCCGGTCTACTACGTCAATGACGGGTACATCTACTTCATCGGCATGTGGGGCCGGGGGCGTACCGAACGCCTCTATGCCTCGGCCCAGGGCACGCGCTTCATCGTGGAGGAGCGCGGGGATGGGCCAAGCGCAGTCGACCGCGTCTACCTGCTCGGCGATTTCCTCGGCAGGGTTCGCGTCGTGCCTTACGAGACCATCACGCTTACCAGCCCCGAAGGCGACGAAAGCCAGGCCGTGTATCTGACCAAATCGCGCACGTATGTGCGGTTCGGCCCCAACGGTACCGGGATCAGCGAGCCCGCGCCGATCCCCGATCCGCCGGACCCCATTGGAGTGTTCGTCCAGAACGTCGAGGACACCGCCGACGCCGTGTACACGGATTGACGCGTCGGCGAACCGTGCGGCTGCCGCCTCCAGTGCGGCGGGCTCCGGTCAGATGCGCGGGCCTTGCGGGGCCAGGCGCTACAGCGTTCCCAGCACCTTGCGGGCCAGCTCCGACGGCATGGGGTCGTAGCGGCAGGGTTCCATCGAGTACGTCGCGCGGCCCTGCGACAGCGAGCGCAGGTGCGTCGCGTAGCCGAACATCTCGCTCAGCGGCGCCTCGCAGTCGATCACCTGGTCCCCCCCGCGCGCGTGCGTGTGCGTGATCGTCGCGCGGCGTGCGCCCAGATCGCTGTTGATCGCGCCGAAGTACTCCTGCGGCGTGACGATCTCGAGCTTCATGATCGGCTCGAGCAGCACCGGGACGGCCTCCTGCACCGCCCGTGAGACCGCGAGCGACGCGGCGGTTTCAAACGCCAGCTCGGTCGATTCCTGCGGGTGCTCCTCGGCGGCGAGGAGCGTGACGCGGATGTTGATCAGCGGGTAGGAGCCGAGCGGGCCGCTCTGGGCGGCCGAGCGCGCCCCGGCCTCGACGGCGGCCAGGAAGCTGTTGCGGATCAGACCGGCCGGCAGCGCACTGGCAAACGCGAAGTGCGGCTGGCCGGGCGATGGCTCGAACGGCTCGACCCCCAGGCGCACGACCGCGAAGTGCGCGCGGTTGCCGACCTGGCGGATGAAGCGGCCCTCGGCCTCGGCCGGGCGCGTGACCGCCTCGCGGTAGGCGACGCGCGGCCTGCCGACGCGGACCGGCACGTGCATGTCGCGCTCGAGCCGGTGGCACAGCACCTCCAGGTGCAGCTCGCCCATGCCGTTGATGATCGTCTGGCCGGTCTCCTCGTTGACCTTGAAGCTGAAGGTCGGGTCGCTGCGGGCCAGCATCGTCAGCGACTCGACCAGCTTGTCGCGGTCGGCCGACGAGACCGGCTCGATCGCCAGGCTGATCACCGTCTCGGGGAACTCGATCCGCTCCAGCAGCACGGGCTTGTGCGTGTCGCACAGCGTGTCGCCGGTCAGCGTCTCCTTCAGTCCCACCGCCGCCACGATGTCGCCGCAATACGCCTTCTCGATCTTCTCGCGCCGCTTGGCGAAGACGTGAAAGAGCTGCGCGACGTTCTCCTTTCTGCGCCGGCCGACGTTGAGCACGCGTGAGCCGGCCTTCAGCACGCCGGAGTAGATGCGCAGGATGTGCAGGTCGCCGTGCGGCTCGGCGATCACCTTGAACACCAGCGCCGTGAGCGGCTCGCCCGGGTCGCACTTGCGCCGCACGGTTTTCTGCGGGTCTTCGGGGTCGTGGGCCGCGACCGGCGGGATTTCCAGCGGCGACGGCAGGTAATCGCACACGGCGTCGAGCAGCGCCTGCACGCCCATGTAACGCAAGGCCGAGCCGCACAGCACCGGCTGGCAGCGCAGACTGACCGTGCCGAGACGCAGTCCGCGGCGGAGCTGCTCGTCGCTCAGCGTGCCGCGCTCCAGGTAGTGATGCATCAGCTCGTCGTCCAGCTCGGCGACCTTCTCCTCCAGGGCGTGGCGGCGGGCTTGGGCTTCGTCACGCAGCTCGGACGGGATATCGCCCGTCTGCGGCTGCGTGGCCTGGCCTTCCCCGCTGAACGTGACGGCCCGCAGGCCGACCAGGTCGACGAAGCCGCGGAAGTCGCGCTCCTGCCCGATCGGCAGTTGGATCGGCAGCGGGTTGGCGTGCAGGCGCTCGACCATGCTGCGCACGGCGTGGTCGAAGTCGGCCCCGGTCTTGTCCATCTTGTTGACGAAGCAGATGCGCGGCACGCGGTACTTGTCCGCCTGCCGCCAGACCGTTTCGGACTGCGCCTCGACCCCCTCCTTGGCGTCGAAGACGACGATCGCCCCGTCCAGCACGCGCAGGCTGCGCTCGACCTCGGCGGTGAAGTCGACGTGGCCGGGCGTGTCGATCAGGTTCACGCGGCAGTCGCGCCAATCGAACGACACCGCGGCGCTGTAGATCGTGATGCCGCGCTGCTGCTCCTCCGCGTCGAAGTCCGTGACGGTCGTGCCCTCGTCCACCTCGCCGGCGCGGTGGATCATGCCGCTGTAGTACAGCACACGCTCGGTGGAGGTGGTCTTGCCGGCGTCGATGTGCGCGGCGATGCCGATATTGCGGATGCGCGACAGGTCTTCCATCGCTCAAATCCCGGGGCCATGCCCGCGCCGGGCGGCAAAAGACGCGTGAGTATAGTCGGCCGACCCGGCAGCGATAAGCTTTGTTCGCGCGGCCGCCGCCGCCGGGATAGCGGCAGTTGCGGCTTCGTCAGGCACTGCGGCTGCGTATTACTTGACCTCCCGCCGCACACTTGCACGCGCGCGACGCGTTTCCAATGTTTGGAATTGCTTGCGGAGAATGTGCCTCCGGGCGTGGGTCCGGTAAACCGTAATCTGGGGAAACTGGGGCAAGCATGAAGAGCGAGAAGCACAACCCGCGACCGCGGCCGCCCGCAGGTCCGGGCGAATCCACGCAGCCGACGCAGGAGCAGCGCGATCCCGGCGGCCCTTCGTTCCAGATCGAGACGCTCGAGCAGCGCATTCTCCTGTCGGCCACCTGGACCGACGCAGACACCGGACAAGTCCTTCCCGGTCCCACCGACGGCGACGAAATCTATACGGGCGACAACGCCGCTGACGTCGCCGACGCGCTCGCCGGCAACGACGTCATGTACGGCGACATTGGCGCGGACACGTTGCACGGCGGCGCGGGCAACGATGAGCTGCACGGCGGCCAGCAGGCAGACACGCTCTACGGCGACGCCGGCAACGACCTCCTGTACGGCGACGGCCAGCAGGACACGCTGTACGGCGGCGAGGGCGACGACCAGCTCTACGGCGGCAATCAGCAGGACGTGCTGGTCAGCGGCGGCGGCAACGACTACATGGACGGCGGAAAACACAACGACACATTCCGCGTCGACGGTGCGCAGGCCGGCGACGTCATCACGGTCGAGGGCGGGGCGGGTACCGACACGATCGATCTTTCGGCGTACGGCGCCGACCACGTTCAGGACGACGGCTCATCGCTCACGGTCGATTTGGGGAACGGGCAGTCGTTCCGCATCAACTACAGCGGTGTGGAGAACGTCGTGACCGGCCCGGCGGTGGACGATCCGCCGACCGTGGACGCCGGTCCAAACCAGATCGTCAACGAGGGTGATCTGGTTCAGCTTTCAGGCACAGCCAGCGATCCGGAGGGCCAGGGGCTGAGCTACCAGTGGGTGCAGACCTCCGGGCCGGCGGTGACGCTGAGCGACCCGTCCGCGGCCAGCCCGAGCTTCACCGCCCCGCAGGGG
>Ga0209172_10008507_pt1 | contig 10009 bp, 7 predicted proteins | sample LarsenN4metaG_FD_184113 | JGI IMG/M metagenome (GOLD analysis project Ga0209172, IMG submission 184113) | Hot spring sediment bacterial and archeal communities from British Columbia, Canada, to study Microbial Dark Matter (Phase II) - Larsen... ...
AGCATGCGAAGTCCGGCCCGCCGGTAGTCCTCCCGATAGATCCAGGACAGGGCCAGGAAGTGCGGCAGCTGCCACAGGAACATGATCCAGAACAGCGCCCACGCCCCCGGCCCCAGCTCCCCGCCGGCGGCGGTCCAGCCCCCCACGATGGGCAAGGCGCCCGGCACCGCGCCAACCACAGTGGCAAGGGTGCTCCTGCGCTTAAGCGGGGTGTACACGAACACGTAGGACAAGAGGGTGAGCGCCGCGAGGGCTGCGGTCGTCTCATTCGTGAAAAACCCAAGCCAGACGATGCCGCTCGCACCGGCGCTCCAGCCGAACCAGGCCCCCACGAGCGGGCTCAGGCGACCGGCGGCCAGCGGCCGGCGCTCGGTGCGGCGCATCCGGGCGTCCACGTCCCGCTCGAACAGCTGGTTCAGGGCGTTGGTCCCGGCCGCCACCAGGGTGGTCCCGATGACCGCGTGCAGCAGGGTCGCCGCGTCGGCGCCGGGGGCCGGGGCGAGCAGGAAACCCGCCGCCACCGTGATCACGATGAAGGCCACGATGCGTGGCTTACCGAGGGCGAGGAAGTCGGCCGCCGTGGACCGCAAGACCTATTCCTCCGCCATGAACGGATACCGATACTCCAGCGGCGGCGTGAAGTTCTCCTTGATGGTCCGGGCCGACACCCAGCGCAGCAGGTTGAGCATGGAGCCGGCCTTGTCGTTGGTTCCGCTGGCCCGAGCGCCGCCGAACGGCTGCTGGCCCACCACGGCGCCGGTGGGCTTGTCGTTGACGTAGTAGTTGCCCGCCGCGAAGCGCAGCGCCTCGTTGGCCTCACGCAGGGCCCGGCGGTCAGTGGCGAACACCGCGCCCGTCAGGGCGTAGGGCGAGGTCGTGTCCACCAGCCGGAGGGTCTCCGCCCACTGGCGCTCCGGGTACACATAGAGCGTCACCACGGGACCGAAGATCTCCTCGCACATGGTGCGGTAATCCGGCCGTTTGGCTTCGATGATGGTGGGCCGAATAAAATACCCGACCGAGTCGTCCGTCTCGCCGCCCACCAGGATGGAGGCGTCCGAGGAACGCCGGGCTTCCTCGATGTAGCCGGCGATGGAATTGTAGGCGGCCCGGTCAATGACGGCGCCCATAAAGTTGCGGAAGTCAGCCACGTCGCCCATGGCGATGCCGGCGGTCCGCCCCAGCAGATCGTCTTGGATGGTCCGCCACAACGTGTCAGGTACGTACACCCGTGAGACCGCGCTGCATTTTTGCCCCTGGTACTCGAACCCGCCCCGAACGATGGCCGTGACCAGGGCGGCGGGATCGGCGCTGGCGTGCGCCACGATGAAGTCCTTGCCGCCGGTTTCGCCTACCAGCCGGGGGTAGCTCCGATACCGCTGGATGTTCTCGCCCACGGTCCGCCACATCATCTGGAAGACGCCGGTGGAGCCGGTGAAGTGAATACCGGCGAGGTCCGGGTGGTACAGCGCCACCTGGCTCAGCGTGCTCGCGTCCCCGGGGATGAAGTTGATGACCCCCGGCGGCAACCCCGCGGCTTCCAGGAGGCGCATGATGTGGTAGCCCGTGTATACGGTCGAGCTGGCGGGCTTCCAGATCACGGTGTTGCCCATGAGGGCAGGGGCCGTGGGGAGATTGGCGGCGATCGAGGTGAAGTTGAACGGGGTCACCGCCAAGACGAACCCCTCCAGCGGCCGGTACTCGAGGCGGTTCCAGGCCCCTCCCACCGACAGGGGCTGGTCCTCGTATAGGCGCTCGGCATAGTGGGCGTTGAAGCGATAGAAGTCCACGACCTCGCACGCGGCGTCGATCTCGGCCTGATGCGCCGTCTTGCTCTGGCACAGCATCGTGGCGCCGTTCAGGGTGGCACGCCAGGACGTCGCCAGCAGCTCGGCGGCCTTGAGCAGCACCGCGGCGCGGTCTTCGAACGGCCAGGACGCCCACTCCCGGTGAGCCCGGGCGGCCGCCTCGATGGCCTGGGCCACCTCCTCCTTGCCGGCCTTGTGCCAGGTGCCCAACACGTGACCGTGGTCATGGGGCATGACGGCATCGCAGGTCGTTCCGGTGCGCACTTCCTTGCCGTCGATGATCAGCGGGATCTCGATCGTTTCGCCCTGGAGCGCCGCCAGGCGAGCCTTGAGGGCACGCCGTTCCGGGGTCCCCGGGGCGTACGAGTGCACCGGCTCATTGACAGGGATGGGGATCTGGAAATGGCCATTCATGGGAGCGGGACTCCTCAGCGATCAGCAGTCAGGTATCAGCGATCAGCCGTCAGCAATCCGCGCTCAGCGCACGGCGGTCCCAACGCCCTCGGCAGCGTTGGTTCGAGGTTCCGCCCGGGCGACCTGCGCCGTCGCAGACTGCCGATCACCCAGAGCATACCACCCAAGCGCGGCGGCCGGTAGCGGCGCTGATCGCCGAATGCCGACTGCTGATGGCTTTCGGTTAGCCGCCGTCCAGCGCCTCCCGCACCCGGCGCAGCAGCTCGTCCACGTTCCAGGGCTTCTGGAGCAGCGGGCCCGCGTGGTCTAGCACCGTCCGATCGACCACATCCCGCGCCGCGTACCCACTGGTGAGGATAAACTTCGGGGGGTCCGGTTGGCGCTGCAGTTCCTGATACAACTGCGTGCCGCCGAGCCGCGGCATCACCACATCCGAGATCACCAGACGGATATCCGCCCGGTGTCGCTGATACAGCGCCAGGGCCTCTTCACCATCGGCCGCCAGCAACACCTGGTATCCGAACCGGCGCAGGATGCGGCTCGCCGACCGTCGGATCCCCTCTTCGTCTTCGACCAGCAGGACGGTTTCGTTCCCGCGCGGCAGGTGGGCCGCGACACCCTTGGGCTTGGCGCGCGCCGACCGCCGGGCTACCGGCAGGTAGACCTCCACAGTGGTTCCCTCACCCGGCTGGCTTCGCAGGTCCACGAATCCCCGCTGCTGCCTCACCAGCCCGTAGACCATCGCCATGCCGAGGCCGGTCCCCATGCCGGGTGGCTTGGTGGTGAAGAAGGGCTCAAACACGTGCGCCAGCGTGGCGGCGTCCATCCCGATACCGGTGTCGGCGACGGAGAGACGCACGTATGCCCCCGGCTCCCCCCAGCCGTGCGACCACTGGTAGGTCTCGTCGATGGTGGCTTCGGCGATCGCGATGGTGAGCACCCCGCCTGCCGGCATCGCGTCCCGGGCGTTGGTCACCAGGTTCAAGAGGATCTGCTCCACGGCTCCCGGGTCCACCAGCACGGCGGCCACCGATACCGGCACGCGGGTCTCCAGCGTGATATGCTCGGGGACCAGTCGCCGCAGCATACCCGTGAGATCCGCCACCAGCTTGGGCAGGTCCACGGGCCGGAGGCGCAGCTCCTCGCGACGGCTGAACGCCAGGAGCTTCCGCACCATGGCGGCCCCCCGCCGGGCCGCGCCCAGCAGGTCCTCCACGCCGGCGCGCAGCTCGGTGGCGTCCGGAGGCAACGACTTGGCGACCAGATCGGCGTTGGCGAGGATCACGGTCAACAGATTGTTGAAGTCGTGCGCGATACCGCCCGTCAGCTGTCCCACGGCTTCCATCTTTTGGGCCTGGCGCAGCTGGGCCTCCAGCGCGTGTCGCTCGGTGACGTCCTCTACAATCATCTCGAACGCTTCCACCGCCCCCGTGGCGTCGCGCACCGGCGTTCCGCTCAGCCGGACCCGCAGCGGGCGCCCGTCCTTGCGCTTCCAGTCCACCTCGATGCCTTCCACGTAGGGCGCGTTGCCGTGCGCGTCGATCAATCGGCGCCGCTCATCCGGATCCCGATAGACGTCGCGCGCCAGGTCCACCGCGAGGAGCTCGGCTTCGGAGGCGTACCCCAACATGCGAACCAACGCCGGGTTGACGGCGAGCAGCCGCCCGTCCGGACTGGAGCGATAGATACCGTACGTGGCCCGCTCGACCAGCATCCGGTAGCTCCGCTCCGAGCGTCGCACGGCCTCTTCGGCCGCCCGGCGGTCGGTCACGTCGCGGGCATGCCCCAGGACATACGGCGCACGGTCGGGATCCCGGACCACCGCGTTGCGGTACTCCCAGATGCGCTCCTCGCCGGCGGCCGTCACCACACGCATGAACCCGTCGTCCATCCCCTGAGCCTGAATCCGCGCCAGGTAGGCGCCGAAGAGCGGCCGGACCGCCGGGGCCAGGAACTCATCCAATCGCCGGCCGAGGGCCGCTTCCGGACTGGCCAGGCCGAGGGCCCGCGCCCCGGCCGGGTTCAGGGAGAGAATGACCCCGTCCAGGTCGTGCGTGCAAATCAGCCCGAGACTCGACTCCACCAGCTCGCGATAGCGTCCCTCACTCGCTTCCAGCGCGGCAGCCGCCCGGATCCGATCCCGCCACTGCGCCAGTCGCGCGGTCCGGGCGATCGCCACGAAGCCAAGCGCGAAGGCGCCGAGCACCGCCAGGGCGAGCAACAGCTCGGTGCGGAGCTGTTCCCGGTAGGCGGCAAACGCCTCGCGTTGTTCCACCCGGCTGATCAGCCCCCATCCGGTCGGCGCGATGTGGCGCGTGGCCGCCAGGATGGGAACGCCGGCGGAGCTGATGAAGGCGCCGAAGGTCTCGACCCCCCCGATGGCGAGCCTGGAGACCGGGGATACGGTGGCCCACGTAGTGCGCGCCGCCAGCGGCCGCCTCGCGTCCCCGCTCACGGGGGTGAGCCGCGCGACGTCATCGCCTACCCGCACCAGGATGCGGAGGTCCGCCGTCGTGCCCACTCGCTGTCGTCCCTGGAGCAGGGCGAAGACGGAGGTCGCGGGATCCAATCGGATGACGACCGCTCCCAAGGGACGCTGGCCCTCTCCCGGCACCGGAACGGCGAAGGAGACGGCGACGCTGCTGTCGGCCTGGAGGAAGGGCTCGGCGAACCCGGGGCGTCCGTCTCGCGCGACCTGTGTGGCCAGCTCGACCTCAGGCGGCGTGAGATCCGAGCCTCGAGGCACTTGCACCGCGACTCGCCCCGACCGGTCTACCACCCACTCGCCGGCGTAGCCGTACGCCTCGTGGATCAGCGCCAGATGGCGCCGCAGGCGCTCGACCGCGCGAGCGCGAGGCAGGCCCGACGGCGTCGCCGTCCGCGAAAGCAATTCGGGGACCGTCGCCGCGTACCCCGCCACAACCCGGCCGTCCGCCAGGCGCTCCTCCACCCACTTGGCGACGGCCAGCTTGGCGGCATCGGCCATGGCGCCGAGGTCGGTCTCCCAATGCCCCAGCGCGTCGGCCCGGAGCGCGGTGGCGCGCCATCGAAACCCGAACCCAAGGATGAGGAGAGCTGCCACCCCTGCGGCAAACCACAGCCACCGTTGTCGGATTACAGTCGTCCCAGCCTCCCAGGCAGCCTCGCCCGGTAAAATGCTACGCAACCGGCAGGCCGCAATGACGATGCGGGCTCACGGCAGAGCACGCGGAGGACGCAGGCGCTCGCAGGGAATGCAAGGTGGGGAACCCCGATTCCCCTCTGCGTCCGCTCCAATCGCTCAGGCCTCGGTGCACCCCGACAGGGTGAGGGCTAGAAGTGGAGCTGAAGCTCCAGGCTCACGCGGTCGGGCGTGGTCGCCTGCGGAATCCACAGGTCCGCCGTGTAGAACGCGGCCGCCCTCACGTATCCCACCGGGAACAGTTCCAGGCCGAAGCGCAGTCGCACTCGCTGGTCTTCCGGAATGTCCAGGTCCTTGTCGAAGTACCCGTACGTGACCTTCGCGTTGACTCCCTTGGCGGCGAGAAAGTCTCCTTCGAGGAAGCCCGCGAGCCGCTTCACCGTGCTATCCGCACGGACCCGCTCGACGATTTGGTCCACCTCGCCCAGGAGCGACACCGGGCCCACCGCCAAGCCGGCAAACCCGCCGAACACATCGGTTCGGGCCGCGCCCGTGGCCTCATTCCGCGAGGCCGACCCGCCGACCCGGAACGGCCGCCTCACGACCGCCAGCGCGGACGTGAACTGCTTGCCGTTGTTGTCCTCCGCAGCCCCGGCCGTGCCGTTGCTCATCGCGACGAAGAACGACAGCGCGCCCGGCTCAATGCCAACCTCGACTCCCTGATCCGGCGTCTTGTACGAGAAACCGGTCTGGGCTCGGATGAACTCGGCGTCGTCCTGGAGGCGGAGGCCGTAGGGGAGCAGGAACTTCCCGGCCTTGGCATAGCCGTGGAGCGGCAGCCCCTCGATCAGGGCGAACGCCTCGCGGGTAGTCGCCGGGCCGGGGCCCAACGTCTGGTCCAGGTAAAGCGCCAGTCGGCGCTCGATGACCCGCGCCTCGAGGTAGGCGTTGGCCTCGCTGAGCTCGATGGCCGTGCGGGGCGACCCGGACCGGTAGTCCGTGACGACGCCGGACCCCAGCGCCCGTACGTCCCACCCCAGCGCGAGGAAGTCGTTCAGGGCGCGGTTACGCACCGTGCCGGTTCGCATCGCCAGCTGGGTCTGCGCGTACACGCTCCCGTAGGCCGTGCGGCCGCCCCCGCCGCTCCGGTTGACGTGACAGGCCGAACACTTGAGCCCGCTGCGCACGGCCAGATACGGCTCGGGCGCGGCAGGCGTGCTCCCGGCGGCAACGATCGCCGCGACGATAGTCGAAGTGAGCATGGTCAGTTGCTCTTGGCGCCCTCGCTGATCCAGGCGCGGATGAGGGAGATCTGCTGCTGGGAAAGCGGCGCGAGGCCCAGCGGCATCTGCGCGCCCAACCCGCCTACGCTCGACTGGGTTCCCTGAACCTTGTGCACCAAGTAACTGGAGTCGGGCTGTAGTGGCCTCACGCGCATCATGCCCGGCCGCTCGGCCGACGCCACACAGACGAGGTTCGCGTAGGCCAAGCCGGCGCTGAGGTTCATGCCCTGTTGCGGGGCCGTGCCGGCGTGGCAGCCCGACAGCGCACAGTTGCTGGAGAGGATCGGTTGGATGTCACGCGCGAAGCAGGCGCCGTCGGTACACCCGCCGGTCGCAGCAACGCAGGGCGACGTGGAGACGACCGGGTTGCCGTTCTCATCGAGGCCGGTCCCGTCTCCGGCGCACGCGGACGTCGCGACCGCCAGCCACCCCACGGCGACTGCCCGGGCACGTGCGCTCACCAGGAAAGCGATCATGGCGGCTCCGGGGCGGAGGGGAATTGCTATCTATAACGACGTTGCGAGATCAGCAATCGGCAGTCAGCACTCAGCAGTCCGCAATCAGCGAGCCATTGACAGCCGCTTTACCATAAATGGTAACTATATGTCAAAGCCAACCAAGACCACCGTGTATCTCCCCGATGCCGAGTACCGCCGGCTGAAGCAGCTGGCGCGGCGTCGAGGAGTGCCCGCGGCCGAGCTGGTGCGCGAGGCGGTAGCGGAGTACGTACGTCGGCGGGCGCCCCGGCTACGGCCCCGGAGCATAGGCGCCTTTCGCAGCGGCATGCCGGACATCGGGTCGCGCGCCGAGGAGCTGCTGAAGGCATGGGCGAGGAGTGCTCGTCGCTGATACGGGGGTGCTGCTCGCTTTGCTCGACAAAGACGAGGAGCACCAGGCGTTCTTGGTCGATCTGGCCGAGGCCCGGTGGGGGGTCGAGTGGGGCACCGAGGATGATCTCGAGCGGGCGCACGACCTCCATCGCCAATACGGCGCGCTCAAACTCGGCGTGGCGGACGGCGTCGTGATAGCGATCGCCGAGCGGCTCAAGGCGGAGGCGATCGCCACGCTGGATCTCAAGCACTTCGGTGCGGTGAAGCTCGCGGGCAACCCGCGGCTTTTGCCACGCGACCTCTAAGCCCTGGGGTACCACGCTGGCGCGCGGCTTGGTCGGCACGTAGACTCAGGCGTGCGGCGACCGTTCCTCCCCGGCGTACTGCTGGCCCTGGGCGGGGCGCTGGGCTGCCTTTTTCCCGCGGACCACTCCGCTCAGCTCCGGGTGGAGCTCGACTCGGTTCCGGAGCTGTTCCTCAGGGACTCCGTGCGGTTCACCGCCCGGGTCCTGACGGCCGCCGGGGATTCCGTCCCCGGCGCCGTGGTCTCGTTCACCTCCAGCGAGCCCACGGTCCTGAGCGTCGGCGCGGCGGGGGAAGGGCTGGCGGTGGGCGTGGGCCAAGCGACGGTGACGGCCAGCGCCCTGGCCTTCGCCGGCGCGACGCCGGCCACCGCGGACGTCCGCGTGCGCGGCCTGCTGGAGATCGACAGCGTCAAGCCGCCCCAGGTCCGTTTCGGCGATTCCCTCCACGTCTTCGGCGTGGGACTCAATCCCGATTCGTTGTTCACCATGTCGTTGGGCGGGGTGGAGCTCAGCGCGGCCCAGTACCTCGCCGCGGATCCCAAGAAGCCGGGCCGAGTGGGCCGTCTGTCGCTGTGGGTGCGACCGCCGGCCGAGCGGTTCAGCACCCTCACGCTGGTGAGCTTTGCCGGGGGCGTGGTGTTCCCTGATACCATCGGCGTCCTCCAGCGCGACCGCTACGAGCCCAACGACACCACGCCCAGCAATCTCGGTGGCATCCCGTCCGGGTTCTACAACCCGGGGCTGGCCTTTGAGGCCGGCGGGCGGGCCGATGTCGCGCAGCCGGCGGACTGGTTCACCTTCACCAACGCCACGGTAACCGACCGCACCATCATCGTCTCGTCCGAGTTCGTCGGTGCCGCGACGTTCTCGGTGTTCATCACCGACTCCCTGGGGTGGAGAAGCGGCCAGTATGTCGTGGGCTCGCGGTCGTGGACCATCGGGCCGCAGACCTATCTGTGCTCCGGCAAGAGTGTCACCCGAAACGGCCAGCCGGTGGTGCTCAAAGAGCAGGTATTCCCTATCACCATCGTCTCGCTGGCGGGCCTCCCCGCCGGGACGTACCACGTCCTGGTGCCCTACCTGGCTCCGGCCCAGCCCCGGGCCTATCAGGTGTTGATCTCGTCCAGTTACCAATCCAGCCTGCCGCGCGACGCCACCGAAGAGAACGACTACTGCGACGTCGCCAAGCCAATCACGGCGACGGCGACGACGCCGCTGAGCATCGACAACCCTCACGACATCGACTGGTACCGGTTCAGTGTCACGACCGCAGGCGTGGTCCAGTTCACCGCCACGGCCGGTAAGGCCCTGAACCCCAACTTGCCGGACCCCGATCTCGACTTGTACCTGATCCGGAGCTTCCCGGATTCCCGCGTCAGCCCCCCTCTGGATTCGCTGGTGCTGGTCGCCGCGGCGCAGACCGATGGATCAACGGAGACGCTGTCCGCGCCGGTGCTGCCGGGGAACTACTTCCTGGTGGTGGTGGACTTCGCGGGCTCGCCCGCTACGTACACGCTGGCGTCTACCATCCCGCCCGCCCCGCCGCTGGCCCCACCCCAGCCGGAAGACGCGGCGACGGCCCGCCGGCGTGAGGCATCGCAGGCGGCCTCTCCCGTCGGCGCGTCGCTCCGGGCGCAGGGAGCCGGGCGCCCATGATCTGCGTTCATTGCCAGACGCCGCTCCCCGATGGGAGCAACTTCTGCAGCGCCTGCGGCGCCGATGTGTCCGATCCCGGATCTGCGCCCCGGGCACCCCGCACCGGCAGCGTCGATCTCCAGACGCGGCTCCAGGCCGCCCTCGAGGGCCGCTACCTGGTGCGGCGGTTGCTGGGGCGTGGCGGCATGGGCGCGGTCTTTCTCGCCACCGACATCGCGCTGGACCGGGAGGTCGCCATCAAGCTCCTGCCCCCGGAGATGGCGCATGACGAGAACTTCGTTCGGCGCTTCGAGCAGGAAGCCCGCACCGCCGCGAAGCTGGATCATCCCAACATCATGCCGATCTACGGCGTGGAGGGGATCGACGACCTCCACTTCTTCGTCATGAAGTTCGTCGCGGGCCGGAGCCTGGATCAGGTGCTCGAAGCCGGACCCCTCCCGACCGACGTGGCCCAGCAGATTCTCTGGGAAGCGGCCTGCGCTCTGGGCCACGCCCATCAGCGGGGGTTCGTGCATCGCGACATCAAGCCCGCGAACATCCTGCTGGACGCCGACGGCCACGTCATGCTCACGGACTTCGGCATCTCGAAGGC
>Ga0209172_10008509_pt1 | contig 10003 bp, 8 predicted proteins | sample LarsenN4metaG_FD_184113 | JGI IMG/M metagenome (GOLD analysis project Ga0209172, IMG submission 184113) | Hot spring sediment bacterial and archeal communities from British Columbia, Canada, to study Microbial Dark Matter (Phase II) - Larsen... ...
TGGCGAGGTGCGATTCCTCACGATCACCGACCGGCAGTTCGGCCGGATTCGCGTTTTCGTCGGAAAAAAGCGACAGAATCCGCAGGTCCCGGCCTCCCAGCTTGAGCTTTTTTGACGCCGGGAGGGGGGATTTTTCCTGCAATATCAGAACGATAATTCAGAGGCAAACGTAGCAAATCGAGAGACGGCCGCAATCCGCAGCTCCAGGCAGATCAGGCCGCGATACTCCGGGAACGTAGCAAATCGAGAGACGGCCGCAATCCGCAGCGGAGAACGTGTTCTGCATCTCGCCTTCCGGAACGTAGCAAATCGAGAGACGGCCGCAATCCGCAGCCAATGGCGTTCGGATCGTCTTTCGGCGCCTAACGTAGCAAATCGAGAGACGGCCGCAATCCGCAGCCCGATTGCCTTGACTTCGCCTAGCCGCGCCAACGTAGCAAATCGAGAGACGGCCGCAATCCGCAGCCATTGATTGTAACGGCCGCGTCCGCCTTCTAACGTAGCAAATCGAGAGACGGCCGCAATCCGCAGCTCTCCTTAATAACTTTCTCCACGCTGATGGAACGTAGCAAATCGAGAGACGGCCGCAATCCGCAGCGCCAAGGATCATGATATTTTCGCGTTCCTAAACGTAGCAAATCGAGAGACGGCCGCAATCCGCAGCCGATGTGAGAAGAAACCACGACGACGTGGTTAACGTAGCAAATCGAGAGACGGCCGCAATCCGCAGCAGGCGATCCTACGGGCCATGCTGTTCATCGAACGTAGCAAATCGAGAGACGGCCGCAATCCGCAGCATCTTCGAAGTCTTCCGCCAACGTTTCCGCAACGTAGCAAATCGAGAGACGGCCGCAATCCGCAGCGTTGCCGTTGTTCGTGTCGATCCAGATGTCAACGTAGCAAATCGAGAGACGGCCGCAATCCGCAGCGTTGCCCGACGTCCCCGACATATCGGTGACAACGTAGCAAATCGAGAGACGGCCGCAATCCGCAGCGCCGGCGGTCGAAGCCCGAGCGCGCCGTGAACGTAGCAAATCGAGAGACGGCCGCAATCCGCAGCGCCAGCGGCGCTGTCTCAACAGGGTGCCAGAACGTAGCAAATCGAGAGACGGCCGCAATCCGCAGCGTTGAACGTGAGGGTAAGACCGTTCACCGTAACGTAGCAAATCGAGAGACGGCCGCAATCCGCAGCTGATGAAGGTAGTTTAATGCACCTGTGCTTAACGTAGCAAATCGAGAGACGGCCGCAATCCGCAGCGCGATCGACAAAAAGGACCCACTACGGGGTCCATTTTGTCGATGCGCTTCGCGCAAAGCAAGCAAGCTTTCGAAAACGATTCGTCCCCGGATCAATTATCCAAAAAGCTCCGGAGCTTCCGGCTCCTCGACGGATGCTTCAGCTTGCGCAAGGCCTTCGCCTCGATCTGGCGAATGCGCTCGCGGGTGACCGAGAACTGCTGGCCAACTTCTTCGAGCGTGTGGTCGGTATTCATGCCGATGCCGAAGCGCATGCGAAGGACGCGCTCTTCGCGCGGCGTCAATGACGCCAATACGCGCGTCGTCGTCTCGCGGAGGTTCGACTGGATCGCCGCGTCGATCGGCAGGATCGTGTTCTTGTCCTCGATAAAGTCGCCGAGATGCGAGTCCTCCTCGTCGCCGATCGGCGTTTCGAGGGAGATCGGCTCCTTGGCGATTTTCATCACCTTGCGGACTTTTTCGAGCGGCATCGAGAGCTTTTCGGCGAGTTCTTCCGGCGTCGGCTCGCGGCCGATCTCATGCAGCATCTGGCGCGAGGTGCGGACGATCTTGTTGATCGTCTCGATCATGTGGACAGGGATGCGGATCGTCCGCGCCTGGTCGGCGATCGAGCGCGTGATTGCCTGCCGGATCCACCACGTCGCATAGGTCGAGAATTTGTAGCCGCGCCGATATTCGAATTTGTCGACCGCCTTCATGAGGCCGATGTTGCCTTCCTGGATGAGGTCGAGGAATTGGAGGCCCCGGTTCGTGTATTTCTTGGCGATCGAAATGACGAGGCGCAGATTCGCCTCGACCATTTCCTTCTTGGCGATGCGCGCCTCGCGCTCGCCCTTTTGCACCGTCTGCACGATGCGGCGGAAGTCCTTCACGGTAAGGCCGGTCTCGGTCGAGAGCTTGCCGATCTCCTCGCGGATCTGGACGATCTGCTTTTCGCCTTTCGTCGTGAAATTTTTCCAGCCCTTGCCGGTTTTTTCCTTGAGGCGGTCAAGCCAGTCGGGATCAAGCTCGTGGCCGAGATATTCGTTGAGGAACTCGCGGCGGTTGACGCCGTAATTGTCGGCAAGGCGGACGAGCTTGCCCTCAAGCGCCATCAGGCGGCGGTTGATGTCGTAGAGCTGCTCGACAAGCGCCTCGATCCGCTGGTTGTTGAGGCGCACGGAGCGGACGCGCTCGACGATTTCCTTCTGGAGCTTCTTGAAGCGCTTTCCTTGCGAGGAGGACAGCTCGCCGCCTTTCAGCTCCTCCTCAATCATGATGTCCTGAAGCCGGCGCAGCTTCTTGTAGTCTTCCGAGATCGCGTCGAAATTCTGCATGACGCCGTCTCGAAGCTCGGCCTCCATCGCCGAAAGCGACAACGCGCCCTCGTCGAATTCGTCTTCATCGTCGCCCTCGCCGACCGCTTCTTCCAGCCGCTCGGCCTCCTCGCGCTGGACGCGCGCGGCGATTTCGGGCTGCGTCATGTCGGGCCGCGCCTCGGGACCTCCGCCATAGGTGGCGTCAAGATCGATGATGTCCCGCAAAAGCACGCGGCCGTCTTTCAGTTCGTCGCGCCAGACGGTGATCGCTTCGAAAGTCAGCGAACTCTCGCACAAGGCGCGGATCATCGTTTCACGGCCGGCTTCGATGCGCTTGGCGATCGCAATCTCGCCCTCGCGCGAAAGCAGTTCGACCGAGCCCATTTCGCGCAAATACATGCGGACAGGATCGTCGGTGCGATCGGCGGACGCCGACGTGTTGCCCGTGGCGACGCCTTTCTCGCCGGTCTTTGCGACGGCGCGCGAGGGGCCTTCTTCTTCGGCGTCGTCGTCCGCCTCGGCGCCCGCGGCTTCTTCGTCGTCCTCTTCATGCTCGACGACGTTGATGCCCATTTCCGAAAGCTGGGCCATCACGTCCTCGATCTGTTCGGATGAAAACTCCGCAGACGGAAGAATGGAATTAAGTTCGTCATAGGTGACGTAGCCGCGCGCCTTCGCAGTCTTGATCAGCTTCTTGACTTCGGCGTCCGTCAAATCGAGGATCGGCCCGTCAACCTGGGCTTCCGCTTCCGGCGCGTCTTTTTCGGCCTTTTTCGCCATCGTGTCGCTCGCTTCCCGCTTGATGCGCGCCTTGGCGCGCCGCTCAACGCCTAATGTTCAAACTTGCGCTTGCGCCGTTTCGCGCCGACGCTTGCGCGCATCCTTTGAAGCCGCTCGTCGAGCTCGCCCGACCCGGCTTCGCCTTCACGGTCCGGGACGGCGCTCGGATGGCCCGAATTGATGAGCGCCTCGCGCGCCGTAATGGCGGCCTTCCAAGTCTCTTCTCCATCCGAAAACGCCTGAGATGCCGATGCCGCCATATCCCGCCTCGCGGAAGTCGCAAGGAGGTGATGGCGCAGAGCGTCGCTCCAGCCCCACTCGACCTCGTTTATCTCAGCACCCGACCTCAGGAAGCTCTGCCTGTTCAGCGTCTCGTCAGAGAGAATGCGCTGCAATGTCCTGGCCGCGGGCGTGGTGTGGAGATGAGCCTTGAGCCCTGCGCTGTCAAGGTGGGGATCAGCCAGAAGCGCTCCGAGAAGCTCGCTGAGGAGCTGATCGAGGTCGGCCATCCCAAGGTCGAGGTCGAAAAAGGCGGCCTCCCGTCGGCGGACAAGTTCCGGGTGGTTGAGGCCGGCAAGGATAAGCGTCGCTCCGCGTCGCGCCGAATCGGGAGGCGCAAGCCGCTTTAGCGCCGCACTCGGCGCAGCCTCCCGGAAAAGCCGTTCGGCTTCCGATTCAAAGCGCCTTCGGCGGGCAAATCCCGCGCGGTTCCTCGGAAACGGGGCCCCGCCCGATCCTGTGACGACAGGGGCGAAGACGTCGCGGAGGCGATTGGCGAATTCAACGCCATAGGCAAGGCGGACATCCTTGTCGGCGATTCCGGCGATCATCGAACGAAGATGCGCGCGCAAGGCGGCGCGTCGTTCGGGCGTATCGAGCGGCCTGGCCTCGGTTTCGCGCCGCCAGAGGACGTCGGCGAGCGATTGAGGCGAAGCAAGGAGCGCCTCAAGGCCCGCTGCATTGCCGGCGCGGATCATGTCGTCAGGATCTTGACCCTGCGGCAGAAAGGCGAAATTGAGGGACTTGCCCGGCTTCAGGAGCGGCAACGCGCGGTCGATCGAGCGGAACGCCGCCGAGACGCCCGCGCTGTCGCCGTCAAAACAGAGAACCGGTTCGTCGGACTGGCGCCACAAAAGCGCAAGCTGGTTTTCGGAAAGCGCCGTGCCGAGCGGCGCAACAGCGGTTCTCGCCCCGGCTCCCCAGAGCGCGATCACATCCATATACCCTTCGCAAACGATCAGCGGCTTCTTCGTTTCCGCTGCCGCCGCGCGCGCCGCCGCAAAATTGTAAAGAACGTCGCCCTTGTGAAAGAGCGGGGTCTCAGGAGAGTTGAGATATTTCGCGCGCGCGTCCGGATCGAGCGCTCGCCCGCCGAAGGCGATAACGGCGTCCTTCGGACCGAGGATCGGAAACATCACGCGATTGCGGAAACGATCGTAAGACGCGCCGCCGTCGTCCGGCTTGATGACGAGACCCGCTTCGACCAGCGTCGCCTCGTGAAATCCCTTGTTGATAAGATAATCCTTGAGAGCCGTGCGATCGCCTGGAGCGTAGCCGAGGCGGAATTGTTCGATCAGGCCTTCGGCGACGCCGCGGCCCTTGAGATAGTCCGCACCCTGACGCCCCTGCGAGCGGCGCAACATCGACTGGAAAAAGACCGTCGCCTGTTCGCACGCCTCGATGAGGCCCTGCTTTTGCGCCGCCCCTTCCGCCTCATGCGGGCTCGCCTTCGGAATCTCGAGGCCCGCTTCCTGCGCCAGCTGCTCGACCGCCTCGGGAAACGTGAGCCCCTTCGTCTCCATCAAAAACTTGATGACGTCGCCGTGTTGCCCGGTCGAGAAGCAGTGGTAGCTCCGGCGATTGTCATCGACCGAAAATGACGGCGTCTTTTCCTTCTTGAACGGCGACAGGCCCCAATAGGCGTTGCCGCGCTTTTGCAGCTTCACGGTGCGCCCGACGACGTCCGACACGCGGACGCGCGCGCGAAGCTCGTCCAGGAATTCAGGCGTGAAACGCATGCTTCGATCTTGGGCCTTTAGTCGGAAATCCGATGATGGGAATACGGCGGAACGGCCCGATCCGCATCACCTATATCCCCACATGGCGATGCGGAACGGATCGGCCGGAGCCGCCCTCCGCCTCGATCGTCGGGTGCCATCAGGAATCGCGCACGCCGATCAAATCATTCTTCCAGCGCGCCTTTTCGCGCAAAACCGGCTCCCGGCATTGCGCCCCGAGGATTACCCGAGGGTCTGCTTCATCAAGGCGCCGGCGCGGCCAAAATCCATCGCGCCGGCGTGACGCTCTTTGAGGGCCGCCATGCACTTGCCCATGTCTTTAAGGCCGCTCGCGCCAAGCTCCGAGATCACGGTTTTCACGGCGTTCGACATTTCGTCGTCCGACATCTGCCGCGGCAGGAATTCCTTGATGACTGCGATTTCGGCCCGCTCCTGCTCGGCAAGGTCCGGCCGGCAGCCCTTGTCGTAGATGACCGCCGAGTCCTCGCGCTGCTTCACCATCTTCATGAGAATCGCGAGGATTTCATCGTCCGAGACGCCGTCGCAGCGGTCGCACGCCCGTGCCGCGATGTCGCGATCCTTGATGGCCGCGTTAATCAACCGCAGCGTCGACACCCGCACCTTGGCGTCGCGGGCCTTCATCGCGTTTTTGAGCGCCGCATCGATTTTTTCTCTGAGCATTGCTGTCCTTGCCTTGGGGCCCTTCACTCGCCCGGGCGACCCAAATCCAGGTAATCGTTCTCTAGCTTGCTGATTTTCCTGGGTTTTCTTCAGCATCCGAAAGTTGACCGGATGGCCGCTTTCACCTAGTTTCCGTGCAATTTGCGCGCCGCACAATAAACCCAGACGCGGTCAATTCCAACCCAGAGAGATAGGAAGCGATGAAGCTTAGTCAAGCGCCCGCCCCAAGGCCGACCGGGCTGATCGCCTTCGCCGACGGGCTGACGATTTGGGGCGCCGGCGTCGGGGCACACGGGGAAGCTGTGGGCGAGGTCTGCTTCAACACCGCAATGACCGGCTACCAGGAGATCCTCACCGACCCGTCCTACGCCGCGCAGATCATCACCTTCACCTTTCCCCATATCGGCAATGTCGGCGTCAACGCCGAAGACATCGAAAACTCTTCGCCGGCCGCGGCGACGGCGGCGCGCGGGGCGATTTTCCGGTGCGACATAACGAGTCCGTCGAATTACCGCGCCCAGCTCGACATTCCAGCATGGATGAAACGCCGCGGCATTATCGGCGTCGCCGGCGTCGATACGCGCGCGCTCGCGGCGATGATCCGCGAGCGCGGCATGCCGCACGCAGTCATCGCGCACCATCCGGCCGGTCATTTCGACATCGCCGCCTTGATGGCGCGGGCGTGCGCCTGGAGCGGACTCGAAGGGCGAGACCTCGCCAGGGAAGTCTCGACGCTGCAAGCTTACGGGCACACCGAGACCGCGTGGAAATGGGACCGCGGCTACGGCAAATCAGATGAATCCGGGCCGCATGTCGTCGTCATCGATTACGGCGTGAAACGAAACATCCTTCGCCTCCTCGCGGATCGGGGCGCGCGCGTGACGGTCGTTCCCGCTACGTCGAGTTTCGACGACATCATGGCGAAGAAGCCTGACGGCGTCGTCCTCTCGAACGGTCCCGGCGATCCGGCCGCGACCGGCGAACATGCGATTCCCGTTATCCGCAGCCTCATCGTGAACAAAGTGCCGACCCTTGGCATCTGCCTCGGCCATCAGATGCTCGCACTCGCGGCTGGCGCGAAAACCAAGAAGATGCCGCAAGGCCATCACGGCGCGAACCATCCGGTCAAGGATCTCGAAACCGGCAAAGTCGAAATCGTCTCGATGAACCACGGCTTTACGGTCGATGTTTCAACGCTGCCCGAAAACGTGGAGCCGACCTTCACGTCCCTCTTTGACGGAACGAATTGCGGCATCCGTTTCAAGGACGCGCCGGCATTCTCGGTTCAGCATCACCCGGAGGCCTCGCCCGGGCCGCAGGACTCGTTCGGCGTCTTCACGAAGTTTGTCGACGGCCTGCGCCCGGCCTGACGCCCGCGCCGGAAATCCAGCCGGAAATGGCGGCCCCTTGCGTCGAGCCCGGCGTTCGGCTAGGTCCGCCGCCTTCAAGCGATGGCCGGCGCCGCCGCCCCGACGAGGCGGTTCGCGGGATTGTCCCGTCAGGTTCCGGGCCGAAGGCGGATCGCGCAACCAGCAATGCGCGGATGCCGTCTCCATCGCGACTGTGGAGCTGGCTTGATGCCTCTTTACGAGCATATCTTTATTGCGCGACAGGATATTTCGCCCGCGCAGGTCGAAGGGCTGACCGAGACTCTTCAGAAACTCATCACCGAGAATGGCGGCAAGGTCGCCAAGTCGGAATATTGGGGTCTCCGGAGCCTGCAATACAAAATCAAGAAGAACCGGAAGGGCCACTACAGCCTCTTCAACATCGACGCGCCTGCCGCGGTCGTTCATGAACTGGAGCGTCAGGAACGCATCAACGACGATATCCTTCGGTCGTTGACGATTCGCGTCGACGAACTTGACGAGACGCCCTCGCCCGTCCTCTCGCGCCGCGATCGGGACGGTCGCGACCGCGACTTCGGCGACCGCGGAGATCGCGGCGATCGCGGGGATCGCGGCGATCGTGGCGATCGTGGCGATCGTGGCCGCCGATTTTGAGAGAGGAGTAAGCATTCATGGCCAAGCCCTTTATGCGCCGTCGAAAGACCTGCCCCTTCTCAGGCGAGGACGCACCGAAAATCGACTACAAGGATCCGAAGCTTCTGCAGCGCTTCGTGTCCGAGCGCGGCAAGATCGTGCCGTCCCGGATTTCCGCCGTTTCAGCAAGAAAGCAGCGTGAACTGGCGCGCGCGATCAAGCGCGCGCGCTTCCTCGCGCTCCTTCCTTACGCCTCGGAGTGATGCGCCATGGAAGTCATCCTGCTCGAACGCGTGGAAAAGCTCGGCCAGATGGGCGACGTTGTGAAAGTGCGCCCCGGCTTTGCGCGAAACTTCCTCTTGCCGCGCAACAAGGCCCTGCGCGCCAGCGAAGCGAACAAGAAGGTCTTTGAGGCGCAGCGCGCCGAACTTGAAGCGCGCAATCTTGAGCGCCGGAAAGACGCGGAAGGGGCCGCTAAGAAGCTCGACGGACGGTCATTCGTGATCATCCGTCAGGCGTCCGAAGCGGGACTTCTTTACGGATCGGTGTCGACCCGCGACATCGCCGACGCCGCCGCCGCCGAGGGCGTAAGGGTCGACCGGGCGCAGGTCCGCCTTGACAAGCCGCTGAAGTCGCTCGGCGTCTCGAAAGTCCGCGTCGTCCTTCACCCCGAAGTGAGCGCGACGATTGACATCAACATCGCGCGTTCCGCCGACGAAGCGGAACGCCAGGCGCGCGGCGAGAACGTCTTGCTGCGCGTAGATGAAAAAGCGGCGAGCGCCGAAGTGGAATCGACCGCTGAGTTCTTTGACGAGACGGCGCAGTCGGCTGCACGACGGGAATAAGCGATTCCGGATGTGGAATTAAGGGAAAACCGGCCGCTCGACGGCCGGTTTTTTTTGTGTTTGATGAAGTCCATGGCGGACGGCGCGGTGAAACCGGACGAGAAGGACGCGACGCAGGCTGAGCGCACGCCGATCAGTCTTGAATCCGAGCAGGCGGTCCTAGGGGCGATCCTCTTTGACAATGAAATCTACTATCGGATCGCCGCCTTCCTGAAGACCGAGCATTTTTTCGATCCGGTTCACCAACTGATCTACAACACCTGCGGCGCCCTTATTAATCAGGGTCGCCTCGCCTCGCCGGTGCTGGTCGACGCCTCGCTCGCCGCGTCGCCCGGCTATGCGCAAGCCGGCGGGCGCAAATATCTCGAGCAGCTTGCGGCGAACGTTCCGTCGACCGCGGGCGCGCCGGACTACGCGCGCGTCGTCTTCGACATGTCGGTTCGACGTGGTCTTATCGCTGTCGGTTCAGAGCTGATTGAACGCGCCCGGGACGCTTCGCTCGACGATGAGCCTGCGGCGCAGCTCGCGGAAGCCGAGCAAGCGCTTTACAAGCTTGCTGAAACCGGAAAATACGGCGGCGGCTTCAAGAGTTTCAGGACCGCGATCGCAGAAGCGATCGACATCGCGGACGCGGCCGTCAAGCGCGACGGCGGCCTTGCAGGCGTCGCCACGGGACTTCGCGATCTCGATCATACGCTGGGCGGGCTCCATCCCTCGGACCTCATCATCATCGCCGGCCGTCCCAGCATGGGAAAATCGTCGCTGGCGACGAACATCGCGGTGAACGCCGCGCGCGCTTACCGGGCCGAGCGGCAGCCAGACGGAAGCTACAAATCGACCGACGGCGCCGTCGTCGGCCTCTTCTCACTTGAAATGTCGGCGGACCAGCTTGCGACGCGGATCATCGCCGAAACCTCCGGCATCCCATCAAACGAGATAAGGCGCGGCGAAGTCGATCAGGAGCAGTTCGAACGCATCTATCACGCCGCCCGCGAGCTTGAATCCTTGCCGCTCTATATCGACGACACGGGCGGCCTCTCCATCGTGCAGGTCGCGGCGCGCGCGCGGCGCCTCAAGCGACAGCACGGCCTCGGGCTCCTTGTCATCGACTATCTGCAGCTTCTCTCCGCTTCAGCCTCGCG
>Ga0209172_10008510_pt1 | contig 10002 bp, 7 predicted proteins | sample LarsenN4metaG_FD_184113 | JGI IMG/M metagenome (GOLD analysis project Ga0209172, IMG submission 184113) | Hot spring sediment bacterial and archeal communities from British Columbia, Canada, to study Microbial Dark Matter (Phase II) - Larsen... ...
CCTCATAACCTGCTACCTCAATGAGCCTCTCCTTACCCGGGAACTTCAGCCTTAAATTTCGCAGGATCGCCTTGGGAGGGACTGGTCCGCTAAATTTAATAGAAAAATCCAGATTACCTGCATATTCGCCGCTCGTATGCAGGATGCAGTCGGTGAACTGAGCCTCCAGCGGTTTACCCTCGATCCGAAATGTTGCCTTCATAAGATAAGATGCCTAACGCTCAGCATCAGCGGCGGCGCGTAGCGCCGTCCGCTGCATGCCGTTGTTAGCTGGCCTCAGTAAATTTGCGGTTTCGAATGCCATACATACGTTGGCGATTTGCTGAATCGGTGACTGAGATGGCTCCCTGTGCTCTACAGCTTCCATTGAGCGAGAATCTCATCGAGATACGCGAGGACTGGTCCCCTGGCGAGCCGGGGGTGCGCGAACTGATTCGCGAAGCTCCGCAGGCAACCGTAACAGCTCGCGTCCGCGGCGCAGCCGCAGGAGCCTCGCACACGGTCTCGAGCCGACTCGAGGCAGCGGCGGAACATCGCCGGGCTCTCCAGCCTGGCGACCAGACCAGCTCCTCCGGGCACGTCGTCATAGAGGACGATCTCGGGCAGCTGGTCGCCCGTCGTGCCAGGAACCGTGACGCTCAAGTCCTGCAGGGGGACCTCCAGAACCTCGTGCGCTCCCTGGAGTAGGGCGTAAGCGAGGGAATAGCCGAACCAGAGGCCATCCGGCGCCTCGACTTGTCCGCGTGGATGCTGAAAACGAATCCGAAGCACGTCGGTCACGAACTCGTGGCCGAGGGCCACGCGCTCGGGCCGACCCCTGCAGATACTCCCCACAGGCGTTCTGTGTCCCCTCTCGTCCTGCACGCCGGCACCGCAGGCGGGGCATATCAGGAAACCCTGACCCTTGCGGCCCTCGCACAGGACCACCAGCCTACCCGGCGCGGCCTTACGCACGCTCGCGGTGCTCCCCATGTCGATTGTGTCTGGCTCTACGCCGCCTGGCCCCAAAAAGTAGGGACGGGTAGTGTAGACGCGAGCGGGGCGGTAGCTCGGATCTTCCGGCGCCTTGCGCTCTGTGATGAAGCCGAAGACCGGATCGACGTACGTGCTGCGGCGCGCCGCATCGCAGCACTGACCCTGCGGCGGCGAATCCTCGCGCTTCCAGCTCACGAAGGTCCCGTGGCGCGAGCACTTCCGATACTCGCGCCAGCCCCATTCCCGCTCGGCGACCCTCTTCAGACCATAGGAAGCCCATAGCTTCTTGTTCGCCACCAGCTTGCATCCTGGGGCGAACTCGGCAACGGCAATGGAGAGATCCCGTTGCAGGGAGACGGTGCTGCTCTCCTGATGTTGGTCGGCCCTCGAGCGCTGAAGGTCCAACTCGACCACGTCCACCGGGAAGCCATATTTGGGGATCACGGCCTTGCGTGATAGAAACGAGATAACGTCCTCGCCAGCGATGGTCTCCGCGCGACGGCGAGCCCAGTCGGCATCCGAGTATCGCCTGCCGTTCCGGGCTTCCTCCTCAAACTCCTCCACCTTGCGATAGTCGCCGCTGACCTCGCTCTCTACGACCGACATGCGGCCATCTGGGTCCGTGATCGCTTGCACCCAGCTCCCGTCTTGGAGACCGATCTTGACATGGAGCGGCGTGGGAACAATGCGGCGTAGCCGACCCTCAAGTTCCGCGCGGTGCTCTTGTAGGAAACGCGCGATATCGCTCACCGCGTGTGGTCGTGTCATATCCCCGAGGAAGGTCGCTACGGTATCAAACCGCTCACGGTTGCCCGGTGTCCTAAAGAACTCGGAAAGGACCACCGCTGTCACGTGGCGCAACACAATCTTCTCGTTCGTGACCCGGAGGGGAGGTGGCACGGTCCGACCCGCGAGGAGTGCGCGAGGGTCTTGAAAGTGCACCAGGTCGTGTGGCCTGCGGCGGCAGTATGTCACCGCAAAGCCGGGATAGGCGACCCGCCGCCCCGCACGCCCAACCCTTTGGGCGTAGTTGAACGGCTCCGGGGGCACGTTGCGAAGGAAAATCGTGTCCAGGTCCCCCAGGTCGACCCCGAGTTCAAAGGTCGTGGAGCAGCTGAGGAAGTGGATGTCCCCCTTCTCGAAGTCCTCCTGGAACGTTCGTGCCTGCTCCTGCTCGATTTGCGCCGTGTGCTCTTCCGCACGCAAGCGGGGGGGCAACGCTTGCCCGTACAAGAGGCGGTAGTGGTTGAGCATGAGATCGTCGCCGGCAGCAGAGATTGCCGAAAGGGTGCCGGGGCACGCGTGCCTGGCACAGACACCGTGGACCGAGAGAGCCTGATACCGGCCGCAGGTCTCGCAGCGGTAGAGACGGCCGTCGGGTTTGAGCAGTCGAAGCCGCCACCACGTGGGGTTCGCGCGCTGCGCGTCACCGACGCGCACGAGAATGCGTTCCCGGCCACCGGCGGTCTTGAACGACTCCCACACCTCGCGGAGGAGCAGCTGCGCCGCCTCGACCAGTTCTGCCCCGTTCGACGGCGCTCCTTGGCGCGTTGCGAGGACCCGGGTGAGAAACACAACCCGCCTCGTCCGAGGTCCGTCCCAGGCCTTGACGTAGCGGCCCCCGCCGACCTCTACAGCGGCCTGAGCGGCGTTGAGTCGGAGGTCGCCCCAGGACAGACTGACCCCTGCGTCGGCGCGCAGCTCCATTGCGAAGTCGGTCCGGATCGAATCCAGGAGCCATCCGAGGAGGTTTCTTGCCTCGGCGTCGTCGAACGACCACGGGGGCTGAGAGAATGAGTCGGGGATCTTCAGGTCCTCTGGGAGGACCGGGAACCAGTGGACCAACCCGACTCCCTCCAGCGAGATCCGGGGTTCGTCACTTACGAATTCGCGGAACACGCACTCCCAGGCTCGCCTCAGGGCCTCCAAGTCATCCGCCGACGCAGCGATCACGCCGTGCTCACGCATGGTCATCTTGACCCGTGCCGCCAGAGTGCGCAGCGACACGTCTCTGTAACCCTCCTGGGCGAGAGCCCGCGCGCTGGCGAGCAAGAGGTTACGCGCGAGGACCGACTCGTAGCTTCTCTGGAGGTACCACGCGAAGAACGCTGCGTCCTGTCGACCGTCCACGAAGCCGAGGACCTTCCTTCGATCCTTCGGCAAGCAGCAGTGGACGGCCGTGGCCACAACGGCGTTCGGTCCATCGTTGCCGTGCACGATCTCCCGTACGGGATCCGGTCCGCGGTAGCCGCACGCTCCACAGGTCCGCATCTGGTCCTCTGCCGCGTCGCGTAGGCGTTCCTCGACCACATCAATTGCGCAGTCGTGACCGCATGATGGATTGGTCGGCTTGTGAGTGGGTCGCGAAATGGCGCCGCAGCGGACGCACAGCCGCGAGACTTTCGTTCCATCTTCACCGACGTCTCCTCCGCTGATCGGGCGGAAAAACGACACGCTGAACTCGTCATTGCCGTAGTCCCGCAGCGCCTCGCGGAGGTAGCCTTCTTCCCGGCGCCCAACGAAGTAGTGCTGGCCACATTCCCGGCACAGGGCCACCTCGAACGCCACCCCGCGGGCGCCCGTGTCAGCTGTCGGGTCCTCCTCGGCCGCGCGGGCAAGTGATACCCGCTTCGTCGGCCAGCAACTCACGAAGGCCCCTTCGAGTGCGCGCAGGAAGAGGTGGTAACGGAGTCCCAGGAGCGGTGCGCCTGACGCCGGGTCCTGACCGCTCGTCACGAGGCCCAGGAAGTGTTCGAGGGCCTCCTCGCGGTTTTCCGGGGCCAGCTCCGCGAACAGCGCGTTCTTCACGGTCTCGACCTGCTGTGGACTGCTCAGCAGCTCGCGCAGCCGCGAGAGACGCGTATCCGCCCTGAAGAGATCGTACAGCCGCTCCGGAATGCTAGCGGCATCGGACAGAGGGACGCCGTGCCTGGACGCCAAATCGCGAAGCGCCGTATCGGCGGCCGCGTGATCCGACGCAATCGCCTTCGACAGCGTGCTGTATTCCTCCGCTTGTATCTGGACCGACCCTGTGGTCGGGACGTTCGCGACCTTCTCCAAGATCACGTCGTCCTCGGAGAAAGTCGTGCCGAAGAGCTCCTGTGCGAACTCAGCGAGACCCGCGCGGTTGTCTTCCCCGCCCCCGAGAGAAGCACTCGTCGCGACGCATTGGAGGTCTTTCCCAAGGCCGCCGTCATGAAGCCTCTGCTTGAGGCGGCGCAGGAGCATCGCCATCTCCATCCCCTTGGTGCCGCGGTACTGGTGCGCCTCGTCGAGTACACAGAAGCGCCAAGTGGCCCCACGTCCGTCGTCGAAGAGCGGGCTGTCGTCCGGACGCAGCAGCAGGTATTCAAGCATCGAATAGTTCGTGAGCAGGATATCGGGAGGACGTGCCCGCATCTCCGAGCGCAGCACCAGCTCTCCTTGCTTCCGGTCGTCGATGTGCTGGCGCGCGTTCCTCCGCGAGTCTCTCTCGTCCTCGGGAGTCTCGCCCGTATAGCGACCGAAGGTGAAGGAGAACCGGCTACCGTTGTCCCGGAGGCGCTTCGCTAGCTCCCCAAGGCGGCGACGCTGGTCGTTCGCGAGGGCGTTCATGGGATAGAGGATCAACGCGCGCACCCCGGGGGCTCGCTCGCCTGTGAGGCTCTCCAAGTACAACGCGAGCAGGATTGGCAATAGGTACGACTCTGTCTTGCCGCTTCCCGTTCCCGTGGCAACCACGACGTTGCGCCCCTGGACAAGGCGTCGGATTGCTCGCTCTTGATGGACGTAGAGCATCCGATCTGGGTCGAGAGACGTCACGAAGCCGGGATCGACGTCCGGCCTCAGGATCTCTCGAAGGAGGGCCTGCGTGGTCGTCTGCCTCGCATAGACCGGAGTCGATTCAAGGAATGGACCGTTGACGAGCCGACCCCGCTCAAGCTCCGTTTCGAACGACCGGCGAAGTTCGGGGTCGCGGTAGTAAAAGCTCGTCTTCAGGTACCCGTGATACCGGTCCTGGATTTCGTGGGCCATCTGAAGAAGGTGCATGTGATTGAAGGAGTTTGTCATCGTGCCTTAACGTCGGCTCATCCACCTTCCGGTCAACGCTTGCCGCGAGGCCAGCTTACCTTCACGTCCTCGAAGACAGTGGGGAAAGCTGTCCGTGCAAGCTGCGCGCGCCGAACCCAGCGGGCCGCTACTAACGGGCCGGCGTTGGACCCCGCGTGCTCTTCGATGATGACGGCTAGAATGCACAGCGCCCTGCACAAGAACTCATCACGCTTTGCGCGGTCACGATGTCTACTGTGCCGCCCAGGATTGTAGTGCGCGCGCCTTAGCAGGTCGATCATCTTCTTGTGACGACCCCCGCACCTGTGCCGCACGCGCGTGAGCACGGTCATGACAGGCACGGGATTCAAGGCGTGCAGCCACAAGGCAACAGGAGGCCCGGGTTCGGGGGTCCTCTGCGGCGCGCAGATGCGACCCACAGCGACTTCCCAGTGGCGGGTAGCGCCGCTCCCATCAGGGGAGATCCATAGCTTCAGTTCGGCGTTCGCCGCGCTGAAGCGCCCGAGATCTCTGAGTGGGATCTGTGTCTCGCGCGGGCAGCCGGCAATAGGACGGAGCGCCAGACATCGATCGGGCGCAAGCCCTACGCGCACCTCCCTCGCGAAGGAGGGAGTACGGACGCGGAGAATCCGTCGTGAAGTGGCGGCGAGTTCCTCCGCCCGCAGTTCAAGCTGGCGATCGTTCCATTCGGTCGAGGCCGACGCGCTGGCCTCATCCACCACGGACCACCACAGCCGATCGACTCGGAGACAGATCTCGACCTCTGCACCGTTCCTCTCCCGAATTGTCCAGCGGGTTTCGTCGCAGTCGGGCAACGGTGGGATCTCGATGCGATAGCTGTCGTCTTGCTCTCTCGTCACGAGGAGTCGTCCATCCACGGGTGTGTCAGCGGACCTGACCTCGCAGTCCGCACCGCAGACCAGACGAAAACGTGCGGGACTGTGTCCGTCCGCAGCCGGAACAGGCGGGACTCCGTCCGATTTGATGGCTTGAAGTCCCGCGGAGAAGCGGAAGTTGAGGCTGTCGATCAGGTCATCGTTTGCATCGTAGAGCCGCACGAAGAACCATCCGGCTCGCCGGGTCATGATCCTGGGGCGGAGCGCTTCGAAGTCAGCAGCGCGTGCGCGCCAGCCGGATGTCCCTTCTCGGGGCCCTTCCTCTCCGACGACGACCGTTGTGTAGGCGATGTTCCGCACACTACGAAGCTGCGGCGGACTGCCGCGAAAGAGTGGCCCGGCCTCAGGATGCGCGTCACCCAGTCGATCTCCTTCCAGCTCAAAGCCGCCCGACTGCGCAGGCAGCGCGACATGACCACCAGGGGTATCGAACACTACGAGTCCTGCCAGCGGATCTGAAACCTCTAGGTGGTGCGCGCGGTAGGACGCTCCCATTACGTACTCCGGCGCGACGATCTCGTGGCCAGCGGACTCCGCGTGTCGCTCCCAATCGAGGGGGGTCACGACCAGGAACCGACCTCGTGTGAGGGACTTCAGGTGCCTACCGCGGTCGCGCTGTGCACCCACCAACTTGAAAACGCGGAAGGGTTCACCCGGAAAGCTAAACGACTCCTCGCCATCACCACGGACCAGGTCGACGCCGTCGAGCGGGCGGGTGAGGACCCAGCGACCCGGCCTCTGTTCGTCTTCGGTTAGGATCGATGTCCCCGTGACGTTCCATGAATCTTCTGTCGAGCGTTCGTCAACTTCAACACCGACGGCCCAGTTCATCCCCTGCCGCCAGCAGACGAGTTCTGGCCGGGGCCTCCGTTCTGCGTAAACCCTTTGCTCATCGGTCGACGAGTCGGCAACGGGTGTCGCGCCGGTCTGGCGTGGTCGCCCTCCGCGCTTTTCAGGGGATACTCCCCGCTTCGGGGTGGCCGGCGGGAATTGTTGATCAGGCTGGATCGGGAGCGATGTCGATGACGCCGATTCCCCGGAGGAGGCAGAAGCGTCCGTACTGTCTCGGGCATCGTTCCCTGTGGTAGCCGGCTCATACGGTCGGGCACTCTCCGATGCGGAAGGCCCTTCGGGCGTCGGCACGACGGCTGTCGCTTCGTCACCGCCGGGTGACTCTTGCCTGTGCTGGGTAAGTTGTGGAGCACAATTGCCGGCCGGGGAATTTCCTACCGTGGCTGGCGCTGCCGCCTGACCTTGCTCGTTGATCTCCGTATTGCTCAACGGCGGCATCGTGCCCGCGGGTTCATGGTGGACACCGCCACGGTCATCCGTCCGTGGTTCAGGTCCTTGAGGCGCTGCGCCGCGCACCGGCCGCAGCAACCGGCGGATCGCCCAAATGAGGCCTAGAAGCCAGCGGATCGTGATCTTCCTTTTCATGTACCATCATGTACCGAACTGCGTTGGCATCGGGACTGTCCAGCTAACTATAATCGGCGTCCGAATCATGGTGGCCAACCCAGCAGAAACTGCCTGCTCATCCCAGGCCCTGCGGAGGGCAAGCCATTGCGCAAGCTGCTGAATCCACATGGCTTTCGGCGGGACCACCAAGAGCACCTGCCAGCGCGTTAGCCGCCATCCCATGCATCCTAACATGAATCACCGGCTCCACTGAGCAGCCGATCCGCAGGGCTCTGCACGCCGCGGCCTCCGCGGCTGAGCACGTGCGTATAGATCATCGTCGTCTTCACGTCGCGGTGCCCGAGCAGTTCCTGGACCGTGCGAATGTCGTAACCCTCTTCCAGCAAGAGCCATCGGGGTCAGAGTACAGTTCAACCGCCGCCCCACTCTGTTACCAACCTCATTCTGAGCAATGAAATAGTACTCTGACCCCCATACCACGCGCTGACCCCCATCCCCGCTCCCAGAGGCCTAACGTCCGCGTTCAGCCGCGCGTTTCATTGCGTCGGCTGCAACGCGCGGTTAGATGACCTCACGCTCGCCGCTTGAACACTCAATGACTTGATCAGTGGCGTGCCGGCTCTAGGAACGGCGTGTCCGGATCGCTTACGTAGAAGATTACGACTCTCATGGAATCGGTGCCGCGGTTGTAGCCCGTCATTTTCACATGCGGCGGCTCCACTATCGCCTGACCGGCCTTAGCCGTCACCGGCGCGCGACCCTCCATCTCCAATGTAAATGTCCCTTCCAAGATGTAGACGGTCACTGGGAAACGGTGGGTATGGAACGGGGTAGCCTCGCCAGGCTTGAGGGTCGCCACGATGACCCGCACCTCCTGCTTCTCGCCCTTGGGCATCCCTTGCACGATCTCTCTCAGGAGCGGTGGCGGGGGCTTGCCGGGACCTTTCTCTTGCGCCACCGACGCAAACGGAACTACCACGGCCGTAAGCGCGAGACTGATAGCAATCAAGCTACGCATTTTTTCTCTCCCTTTACCTTGGACAATTTCGGACATGCGGTCGGGTCATCTAACGGCTCTGGCGCTGAGCCGCGAAGACTCCGCCGTAACCAACCAACACCAACCCACCGAGCGTAACGGCGGGGGCTTCGTCGGCTCCAGCGCGGAGTTAGCCAGACCGCTCGTGGCCTTGTTGGGTGTCGTGGTGGGAGGGGCGTGATGGATGAGGGGTTGGTTGCGCTTGCTGTGGGTGAGCCGGGTGAGTCGGTCTTGATGCCGGGGAGCCGGCTGGTGAGGTTGGATGGTTGTGAGATATTGGAGACTGTTCACGTCACACTCCGGCGGCGGTGCGGTGCCGGAGAGGGAGGCCGCGTCCAGGATGTCAGCCTGCGGGGCTCGTGGCGGTGCGGGAGACCGGCCTGATGTGGGCGAACATGCTGCGGGCGTTCCAGGTTGGGAAGGCTCTTACGAGCGACGGGGAGCCGTCGAGTTGGATGCGGCCCTCGCGGGTGGCTTGGGCCCAGGTGAGGTGGCCGGCGTGCCATTTGACGAAGGCTTCGGCTTCCGCCGTGATGTAGAGGTCCTCGTCGAGGCCGGGGTACGTCTTGCAGATCTCGGTGTCTCCGAGCTCGATGAGTAGCCAATAGCGCTCACGGCGCGGGCGGCCGGTGAAGTCGAAGCGGATGACGACGCGTCGATCCGGGAGCCGGTCTCGGCGGAGCGCGTTGCACATCGACCACAGGGCCACAAAGGGGTCGAGGTTCTCGGGGGCGATCTCGAGCCAACGCGCACCCCACTCGCCGAGCGACTGGCAGACCGTGAAGAGGTCGTGGCCCGCGGACGTGAGCTCGTAGTGGTGCCCGCGCCCGTGGGGCTTGGGTGCCGACTTGACGACACCGAGCCGTTCGAGCTGCTTGAGCCGCTGTGAGAGCAGGGTACGGGAGAGTCCGGGCGCGCCCTCCAGGATCTCACTGAAGCTTCCGCAGCCAAGGTACAGGTTGCGGATGATCAGCGGTGTCCAGCGCTCGGCGAAGATCTCGGCGCCACGGGCGATGGGGCAGTACTGGCCGTACGTCCTCACGACGCCAGTATTCCACACCCGCCTTCGGTTGTGAAGTCCAGATTCTTGACTTGACGGCCGCGGTCCGCCGTGGTCCGATGTGCCCGTCGAGAGAGGAGGACCCGATGACGACACCGACGACCGCGGAAGTCGGCCACGGGAGCAAGGGGCCAACCGTCGTGGAGATCGACGGGTTCCGAGGAAAGGAGGTAACCCCGATGGTTAAGCGCGAGAGCAAGGGGCCAACCGTCGTGGAGATCGACGGGTTCCGAGGCCGGCTGATCAGTGCCGACCACGCCGACTACGACATCGCCCGTGCAGTCTGGAACGGTGCCATCGACCGGCGCCCGCGCCTGATCGCCCGATGCATCGGGACCGCCGACGTGGTTGCGGCCGTGCGTTTCGCCCGCGACCACGATCTGGAGATCGCCATACGGGGCGGAGGCCACAACGTGGCGGGCACCGCCGTTTGCGACGACGGGATCGTCATCGACCTGTCGGCGATGCGGGCCGTGCGGGTCGATCCCGCCGACCGCAGGGCCTGGGTGCAGGGTGGTGCGCTGTGGGGCGACGTCGACCATGAGACGCAGGCGTACGGTCTGGCC
>Ga0209172_10008517_pt1 | contig 9996 bp, 8 predicted proteins | sample LarsenN4metaG_FD_184113 | JGI IMG/M metagenome (GOLD analysis project Ga0209172, IMG submission 184113) | Hot spring sediment bacterial and archeal communities from British Columbia, Canada, to study Microbial Dark Matter (Phase II) - Larsen... ...
CCTGCCCTCTTGACCGCGCTGGCCGCATCGGCGCTTGCGGCGGCCGGCGCAATGGCGCCCGGCGCCGCCGAGCAGGCTCCGCAGCCGCGCGCATACCAGCCGGTTCCCGTCGCCTTGCCGCAGCCGGTGCAGGACGACAGCTTCCATGCGTTCCGCAAGCTCCTTGTCGACATCGCAGGTCGCAAGGATCGTGTCGCGCTCGCCAAGCTGATCGCGCGCGACTTCTTCTGGATCGCCGATGGCAAGGACATTGCCGTCAGGTCGCGGCCCGGGATCGATACGCTGTCGCGCGCGATCGATCTTCGGTCCCCCGATGGCGAAGGCTGGGACATGCTCGCAGCCTTCGCGTCCGATCCGACCGCGGACCCCGATCCCCGGCGCAAGGGCGTGATCTGCGCGCCGGGCGACCCGAAATACGATGCGGCGGCCGCTGACGCGATCGGCAAGCTTACGGGAACGCCGCCGTCGGCGTGGTACTTCCCGCTGAAAGACGGCATCGACGTGCGATCGGGCATGACCGGCGACAGTCCGGTCATCGGCACGCTCGGCATGCATCTCGTCTGGGTCCATCCCGACGATTCACCGCTTGCCGCGGTCCGAACCGAGGTGGTGCGCATCGTCATGCCGTCCGGCAAGCTTGGCTTTGTCAGCACCGAGTCCCTGGCGGCCCTGCCCGCCGATCTGCTCTGCTACGTCAAGGCCGGCAACGCCTGGAGCATCGCCGGCGTGGTCGGTGGTGATGCCCCCGGCAAGTAGAGGCCGACGCGGCGGACCGCGCCGGGACTAATCACGGAAATCAGGTGTTTAACGTCAGCGCACGCGCCGTCCGTGGCGGCGGCGCAACAATTGCGCGAAGGCGCCGTTCCGGCGCAGTCGGGTAGCAAGACAGGGAGGACGGCAATGTCGGGAATTCGTCTGGGGGCCATGGCATCCGCGGTGGTTGCCATCGGGCTCGCGCTGGCGGCAGGGCCGGTGACGGCCGAACAGGCACAAGAGAAGGCAAAGGAGAAAGCCAAGCGTCCGCAGATCGAGACCACCAAGGTCGACGGCACGGACAACGTCTACATCTTCCGCAACGGCAACCACCAGTCGATGTTCGTGGTCACAAAGCAAGGCGTGATCGCCACCGACCCGGTCGCCTATGGCCGGCCGACCGGCGCGCAGGACTATATCAACGAGATCCGCAAGATCACGCAGGCACCGATCCGCTACCTGATCTACAGCCACCACCATCTCGACCACATCGCCGGCGGCAAGGCCTTCAAGGACGCCGGCGCGGTCGTGGTCGCGCACCGTACCGCGCGCAGACGGCTCGCCGCCATCAATCATCCCAACACCCCGCTGCCGGATCGCGTGGTCGGCAACTACACGGCCATCTCGCTCGGCGGCACGACGCTCGAACTGCACTATCTCGGCCTCAACCATTCCGACTCGACGCTGGTGATGCGGCTGCCGCGCGAGCGGATCATCTTCGTGGTCGATACCATCCTGGTGGGCACCGTGCCGGGCCGCGGCATGATCGATTTCCATCCGCTGGAAACGGAAGCGTTCATGAAGCGCGTGCTGGCGATGAACTGGGATCGCCTGATCCCCGGCCATCCCGGGCAGCCGGGCGGTCGGCTCGGCACCAAAAAGGACGCCGAGAACATCCTCAAATTCTATCAGGCGGCCTCGGCCGAAGGCCGCAGAGCGGGAGAAGCCGGCCAGTGCTGGCTGCCGGCCGAAAAGGAATTCAAGGTCGCGGGGTTCGAGGACTGGCCCGGCTATGCCGCCGCGATGCCGTTTGTCGGCCGGCGCTATTGCGGGCTCTGGGGCCGCGGCACTTGACGTGACGCGCGGGCGGCGCGCCAATCCGGCATGATCCCCGCCCGCCCCGAATCGGCATCCGTTGCGCGCCGGCTGACGTGCGCGCGTTGCGGTGCTGCCTTCGACTGTAGCCTCGGCGGCAAGTGCTGGTGCGACGCCGAGCCGTACCGCCTGCCCGTTCCGGACGCCGGCGCAGAGGATTGCCTCTGCCCGGCCTGTCTGCGGGCTGCGGCAGCGGAACGGCGCTATTGACGGCGTCCCGTTCCTCCTCTGTCATGCGCCGGACCCGCGGGACATCCAGCAACCGCCGCGCGTCGATCAAACCTCGTACCCGAAGGTGCTGGATTATCCACCTTTGCGGATGATGACGCCAAACTTGAAGCAGGACGCCAGGCCATGATCATCGAGACCGAACAGGACGTCACCAAGGCGGTTCTTGCCGAGGTCGCGCGCGCGCCGAATGCGCGCTTCCGCGAGGTCATGTCGGCCTTCGTGCGCCACCTGCACGACTTTGCCCGCGAGGTGAAGCTGACCGAGGAGGAGTTCCGCGAGGCGATGAGCATCATCGTCAGAATCGGGCAGGCCTCGAACGAGACGCACAACGAGGCGGTGCTGATCTCCGGCTCGCTCGGCTTCTCGCAGCTCATCGTGATGCTCAACAACGGCGCCAGCGACCAGGGCGACACCGACGCGAGCCTGCTCGGCCCGTTCTGGCGCATGCATTCGCCGCCCACGCCGAACGGCGGGTCGATCGTGCGCTCGCCGACGCCGGGCGATCCGATATTCGTCAACGCAAGATTCGTGGACCGCCGCGGCAAGCCGGTGGCAGGCGCCGAGGTCGACATCTGGCATTCGTCGACGGAAGGCTTCTACGAGAACCAGGACCCGGTGCAGGCCGACATGAACCTGCGCGGCAAGTTCACGACCGACGCCGATGGACGCATTGCGTTCCGCAGCATCAAGCCCGCGGGCTATCCGATCCCGATCGACGGGCCGACCGGCGATCTCCTGCGCGCGCAGGGCCGCCACAACATGCGGCCTGCGCATCTGCACTTCCTGGTCACCAAGGAGGGCTACAAGACGCTGATCTCGCAGGTCTACGTCCAGGACGACCGCTTTATCGACTCGGACGTGCAGTTCGGCGTGACGCGGCGCCTGATCGGCAACTACGTACGCCACGAGAACGAGCCGGCGCCGGCGCCGGACGTGAAGGGAGCCTGGTACTCGCTCGACCACACCTTCGTGATGGAGCCCGGCGCGACCAAGCTTCCGCGCCCCCCGATCACCGGCAAGGCGAAAGGCGAGCGCCCCAAGATCCCGCATCTGGCGTAGCGTACCCGGCGTCCCCGCCTTCGCGGAGACGACGGTTTGCACGCCCGTTACCGCACCGCGATCGGCGCGCCGCCGCCGGGCGGATCATGATCGACCATGGCGGGAATGCGGTTGTTCGGCGAGATCGCCAGGAACTCCTTCTTGAACTGCTCGCCCTTGCCGATGTTCACCGGAAAGATCGTGTAGGGCAAACCCGCCTCTTCCAGAAAAATCGTGACCTTGTGGCCGCTGGCGTGGTCCAGTCATGCAGGTCGATCATGAACGCTGTCCCTCATTGCAAGCCAGCGCGGGCGGCCGGCGCCGTTGACATTATGTATCGGACGATACAAAATTCCCCGCGACGCCGGAAGCGGGACATACAGGAACGTGGCCCGGCGCCTCGCTGGCCACGTTCGTTGGCCGGTCCCGTTCGATCGCCAAGGAGGAGGAACTCATGGACGCCAAGATCAGGCCGGCACCGCGACTTGCACCGCTGCCCGTCGACGTCAATCCCGCGCTGAAGGATGTGTTCGAAGCCTCCAGGAAGCGCATGGGATTCGTGCCCAACAGCCAGCTCATCATGCAGCGCAAGCCGAAGATCCTGCAGGCGTTTGGGGCGCTGTCGGCGGCGGTGAACGATCCCGAGGGCAAGGTGCCCAGCAGCTTCAAGCGGTTGATCGGGCATGTCGCGAGCCGCTCCGCCGGGTGTCAATACTGTATGGCGCATACCGCCGAGGGCGCGCACAAGCAGGGCATCGACGAGCAGAAGCTTGACGCCGTCTGGAGCTATCAGACGAGCCCGCTGTTCTCGCCGGCCGAGCGCGCGGCGCTCGACGTGGCGGTGGCGGCCGGCAGCGTGCCGAACGCCGTCACCGACGAGATGTTCCTCGAACTGAAGAAGCACTGGACCGAGGAGCAGATCGTAGAGATCGTCGCTGTGATCGCCATTTTCGGATTCCTCAATCGTTGGAACGACACGATGGCGACGCCGCTTGAGGACGATCCGGCGCATTTCGGCGAAACGCACCTCGCCCAGCACGGCTGGACTATCGGCAAGCACGCGCGCTGATTGCCTCCGCACGGAGCGGACGCGGGCGCCCGGTCGCGCCGGAAGGCGCATTGCTGATTTTTCTCGCCGGTATCGGGCAAGGTGCTCGTCCAGCAATCGGGCTGGTGCGTTCCGGCTTCGAGCTGGAACGATTCAAATACCTGATGACGGCCGCGCCGGCGCGCAGTAGCCTTGGCATGGCCCGGCCGGTGAGGCCGGAGCGCCACAAGAAGAATATGGCGACGCCGCAAAGGCGCGCTTCACGGGAGGACATCATGGAAACGATCGAGCGCCGCACATTCGTGCGAGGCGCCGCGGTGGGTGCGCTGGCATTCACCGTCGGCGGCGTGGAAACGCTGCTCCTGCCAAGCGAAGCGCGGGCACAAAAGGTCCCGCTCAAGGTCCTGACCGCCGACGAGGCGCGCCGGCTGGAGACCATCGGGGAAGCGCTTGTTCCCGGTGCGCGCGAGGCCGGCATCGCGCATTTCGTCGACCAGCAATGCTCGGTGCCGCCGCACGAGGCACTGCTCAGCATCCGCATTGCCAATGTACGTCCACCTTTCGTCAATTTCTATCGTGCGGCACTGAACGAGATCGACCGCCAGTGCAACGCCCGGCACGCCAAGCCATTCGCCGGGCTGAGCGCCGACGAGCAGCGCACATTCATCGCCACCATGCGCGTGGGCAAGCATCCGGACTGGAAGGGCCCGCCGGCCCAGCAGGCGGTGTACGGGCACTTGCGCTCCAACGCCGTGGACGTTGTCTATGGAACCATGGAGGGCGCCGAACGGCTCGGCGTCCCCTACATGGCGCTTGTCGCTCCAACGGCGAGGTGGTGACATGGCAACGCAGGAGAAAGTCGACGTCGCCATCGTGGGCGCAGGCCCGTCCGGCTCCATCTTCGCCGACGTGCTGGCGCGCGCCGGCAAGAAGGTCGTGATCCTCGAATTCGGTCCCGACTGGGATTACACGAAGTTCGTGAGCTCCGAGATCTGGAGCAAGCGCCTCAAGCACGCCCCGCGCTTCCAACTCGCCGGCAAGAACAATCCCGGCCACGGCTCGAATGCCGGCTGGGGCACCGGCGGCGCGATGATCCACTTCTTCGCCAACTGGCCGCGGCTGCATCCGGACGACTTCCGGGTGAAGAGCAAGTACGGCAAGGGCCTCGACTGGCCGATCTCCTATGACGAGCTGTCGCCCTATTACGACCGCATCGCCGAGGATGTCGGCATCTCCGGCGACGCGGCCGCAGAGCGGCGCTGGTATCCGATCGCCAAGGATTATCCGATGCCGCCGCTGAAGACCTTCCGCAACGGCAGCATCTTCCTTGATGCATTCAAGGCACACGGCATTCCGCTGGCGCCGATGCCGGTCGCCATCAACAGCACGGAGTACAAGGGCCGGCCGGCCTGCACCAATTGCGGCTGGTGCCACGCCGGCTGCGCCATCGGCGCGCATGGCACGCCGCTGGTCAGCCATCTGCGCGACGCGCGCCAACGTGGCGCCGAGGTGCGGCCGTTCAGCTATGTCACGCGCGTCCTCACCAATGCGAGCGGCGACCGCGTCACCGGCGTCGAATACTACGACGGCAAGCGCGAGCAGCACGTGCAGCCGGCGGCAACCGTGGTGCTGGCCGCCTTTTCGGTGGAGATTCCGCGCATCCTGCTCAACTCCGCGACCGACAAGCACCCGAAGGGCCTGTCCAACCGCAACGGGCTGGTCGGCAAATATCTGATGTGCCACAGCAACGCCGGCGTCTGGGCGCTGTTCGACGAGGACGTCCAGAACCACATGGGCACCGCCGCCAACCAGTTCATGTCGTATGAGCACTACGACAACAAGAGACGCTCGAAGAACGGTTTCGGCAGCATCTTCCTGCGCACCGGCTCGGCGCTGAAGCCGAATGTCGGCATTGCGGGATCGCGTCCCGACCTGTTCGGACAGCCGCTGGCCGAGTACATGAAACGCGCGGTGCGCGGCCTCACCCGGGTCAGCTTCTCCGGCGAGCAGATGCCGATTCCGGAAAACCGCGTCGAGCTTTCCGGCGACAAGGACGAGTTCGGCATGCCGATCCCGCGCGTCATCCACGGCTACGATCAGGACGCAATCGGCAGCTGGCAGCAGGGGCGCGAGGACGCCTATGCGATCGTCCGGGCCGCCAAGCCCAGAGAGGTCTGGGGTGCCGGCGCGCCGGGGACCTCGCACCTGCTGGGCGGTACCATCATGGGAACGGATGCAAGCAATTCGGTGACCAACAGCTACGGACAGACCCACGAGCTGGCGAACCTCTACCTCGCCGGCGGCGGCCTGTTCCCGACCGAGGGCGCGGTCAACCCGACCAACACGCTGATGGCGGTGTCGCTGCGCGGCGCCGAGCACATGGCCAAGAACTTCGGCGCGATCGCGAGCTGATCGCACGGCCGGACCGCTGCGGGGTGCAGACCTGCGCCCTGCGGCAGACAAGCGTGGCCGGCCCGCAGGCGCCGCGTTCAGTAGCGCGCGATCACGGGCGCCGGCACGAACCGGTAATTCACCCCGAGCTTGACCGTGTGGGCGGTGACCTCGACGGTTTGGCGGTAGAACTCGCCCGGCGTGCTGCTCGGGCCGGCGGTGGCGATCTTGCCGAAATCGAAATAGGCATATTCGGCCTTGGCGCTCCAACCGGCACCGAACAGCCACTCCACGCCGCCGCCGGCTGACCACCCACCTTGCTCCCGGTCATGGTCAGCGTGGTGGTCCCGCAGGTCGCCGGCGGCGCCACGCAGGGATCGATGGTCGACGCTTCGGCGTCGAGGAAGGCCACGCCGCCCTTGCCGTAGAACAGCGCATTGCCGCTGGCGAAGCCCAGCCGCCCATAGATCGCGTCATAGAGCGCTGACTTGAATCGTGTGACGGTGTCGTTGGTGTTGGGAAGGTCGTTCGGCTCGACCGCCGAACCTTTGAGGCCAAGGTATCCGGCCTCGCCTTCGACACCGTAGACGATGGCGCCGGACTGGATGTTGTATCCGACCGTGCCGCCGCCAAAGAAGCCTGCGACTTCGGCAGTGTAGGGCGCACCGAAGAAATTGTAGAAGAAGCCGGTATTGCTGTCGAACGGCGCGGTCGCCGCCGCGTTGCCCCAGCCATAGCCGGCGAACAGACCGACATAGAAGCCGCCCCAGGCCGGGGCCGCGGCAACCGCAACCGGCGCCGGCCGCGTTGCCACGCGCGCGGGCAGATCGGCCGCCTGTGATCGGGTGGCAGTGAGAAGAAGACCCGCCGTCGCCACGGCGGCAGTCATGGCGGCAGTCATGATGATACGCATCATACGTTCTCCTGTACGGGCAGACTCGCGCTGCCCCATCGAACAGCGTTAGAATTGGTATCCGACCTTGACGCCGACCTGATTGAGGCTTTCGTTCGCGCGACAGCCGGTCAGGACCGTGCCGGCCGAGGAATGGTCGAGCGTGAGCATCACGCTCCAGTGCTGGTCGAAGCGGTAACCGTGGTTCACGCCGACATGGAACAGGACGCGGCAGCCCAAGGCGTTGCGATTGGGATCGTAATAATACAGCTGCCCGTTGTGCCATGTTGCGCCGAAATACAGCTCGCCGAAAATCCGTTCGGTGTAATAGTGAGTCCAGGTGGCTCCCGCGTACACGAAACTGGTGCCGTGCGACGTATGGGCAACCACGCCGACATGGAGCCGGGGCGTGAAGAGTTCGGGCAACACCGGAATCACGAAGAACCGGGGAAAGAGCAGCTCCGCGTTGACGCCGACGGTGCCTTTCTCGGCGCCCAGCACTTCGCCGAGCACACCGGCGCGCAGTTCAAAGCGTTGCGGATCGTAGAGGCTGGGCGCGGGCACGCTGACCCACGGGTTCGCCGGCGAAGCGATCGGGCGCGGCGGCAGGTCGGCCGCATGGACCACGACGCTTTGGGCGCTCAGCAGGGCGATCATGACGGCAAGCGCCAGCGACCGCGGCATCGCGGTCGACAGCGCGCGCATGATCCTGGTCGCGGCAACCCACGCCGCTGGCATGACTGCCACCCCCGAGCCCCTAACCGACGCGATTCTATGGTCTCCGGGCAGGCCGAGTCCAGTCGGCCGGCCTCCGCTCAAGGCTGCGGTTCACAAGGAAAACGCCAGCATTCATCGCACCTTAGAAGGCCTCGCCGGCATCCGCGCCGCGTTCACTCTGTTGCAAATGCCTGTGCGACCGTGGCGCAGGCGCCACAGATTCGAGCCGCCTGCGGCTTGGCATCCACGGCGAGAACCGGCACGCCGGACAGTCCGGCGATCGACGCCGGGCCTCTGTGGGCGCGGATGCAACCGCCCGACCTGTACAACAGGGCGTTAGAACCGCGACAGGATGACGTAGGCCAGGCCGCAATAGGCGGCGAACAGCGCGGCTCGCCACGCGGCCGTGACACTGTCGTTGTGCTCGGTCAGGCAGGGGACGGCGATCTGCCAGCCCGACACCGCCGGGATGCACGTCGCCGCGGAACTCAGTCCTTTGGCCATGCTTGGAAACGCGGAGGCAAAGCCGTTCATCGCCCAGACCGTCCAATGGCCAGCGGCCAGAAATAACGGCTGAGCGGCATCGCCCAGCCACACAATCGGGCTGAACAGCGTCGCCAATATCTGCGGTATCCACGCCAGCCATGCGTGGCCGAACAGCCTGTCGACGCCGAGATCGAAAGCGGCCGCGCCGGTCATACCGTTGAACAGCGCCAAACCCAGGCCGACGACATAGACGGCGCCCGCAAGCAACAGGATCGTCGAGACAAATCCTCCTGCGCGCACCCAGAAGGATTGTCGTGCCGCTTCGCGCTCTGGCACGGTGCCACGCACGATGAAGCGCGCGATGTCGTCCCACTGGCTTTCCTTGATGCCGGCCGAGTGGCCGCCGTCGACGTACCGCACCTCACCAAACCGGTCGCGCGGTAGCGCCTCCTCGGGCTTGAACCCATCGTGGCCGGCACTGCCGAGGTCGAAGATCCGCAGCGGCTGCATCCCCTTGGGGAACAGCGCCACCACCGCATCCTTGGTGGCGACGTAGTTGAGCACGCCCTGCACGCGCGCGTCATCGCCGCCAGCCAAGAGCGGCGCCCACTCGTAGCGTTTGCGAACCACGCTGCCGGCAAACACGACGCGCTTGAACCTGACGGCGGGATAGTCCGCCAGCGCCCGCGCCGCCAGATAGGTGCCGTTGGAATGCCCGACATACGAGATTTGCGCGTTGGGAAAGCGCGCCTTGGCCTCGGTATAGCGCTCCATCAGCCAGGCGGTCTTCATCCTGCGAACCCACGGCAGCACGAACGGGAACATGGCGAAATAGCCATAGCTCGGCGTCAGCGAATGAAACAGCCGCCTTTCGCCTGCCGTCGATGCGTTCTGCGCCTGCCATTCCCGCTTGATGGTGTGCGCGATCTTCTGGGTCCAGAAGCCGCGATCGCGAATCCCGTGAATGACAAAGACCACGTCCCGCACGTCGGGGTTCGGCGCCGGCGCGTCGTCGTCCGCGAGATGCTCCGGTGCCAACGCGATCGCTTGGAGACCGGCCGCGTCGGCGCACACGGCGGCGGCAAAGATGCGACCGCGAATGACCGCAAGGGTCTCCTCGTCGACCTCCGGGTCGGCCAGCGCATCGGTGATCAAGGCACGCAGTCCAGACACGGAATCGGGCGCGGCCGTGCTGCCGCGGCGGGCGTCCCAGGTCCTGAACTTCGGATCGTCGGCCCGCATGCGGACCACGCTGCTGTGGTCGGTCCCCGGCATTTCCAGGAAGTAGAAGCGGCCACCGGTGTCCGGCAGGAGATCGATGGCGTGATCCACCGTGTCCTTGGGC
>Ga0209172_10008519_pt1 | contig 9995 bp, 9 predicted proteins | sample LarsenN4metaG_FD_184113 | JGI IMG/M metagenome (GOLD analysis project Ga0209172, IMG submission 184113) | Hot spring sediment bacterial and archeal communities from British Columbia, Canada, to study Microbial Dark Matter (Phase II) - Larsen... ...
TGCGGGGGCTGCGGTTGCGGAGGAAGAAGGTGGCGCGGGCGTAGAGCGCCTGCTCGCGGGGGTCGAGACGGGCCTCGAGCTCGACGCGCTCGATCTCAAGCTGCGCGGCAGCGGGTTCGCCCTGAACGGGCTCACCGTGAACGGGCAGCGCGGCCAGGAGCAGGCCGGCGGCCAGAAGCAGCGGCGCCGGTCTCACGCGGAGTGGGCGCGCCGCAGGCGGGTGACGTCGCGGACGCCGGCGACCTTCTTCAGCGCGGCCAGGATGCGGTCGAGCTGCTTCATCTGCTCGACGTCGAAGGTGAGCTCGATGACGGCGGTGGCGTCGGCCGGGTCGCTGCGGGCTTCGGCGGTGCGGATGTTGCACTTGTGGTTGGCGATGACGCCGCTGATCTGGGTGAGCAGGCCGGGCCGGTCGTTGGTGCGGATGGCGAGGTGGACGGGATAGGCCTCGGGCTGGCCTTCGTCTTCCGCCCAGGTGACCTTGATGCGGCGCTCGAGGTCGTAGAGCAGGTTCTGGACGTTGGGACAGGCCTTGGCGTGGACGGCGATGCCGCGGCCGCGGGTGATGTAGCCGACCACCTCTTCGCCGCGGATGGGGTTGCAGCAGCGGGCGCGGAACATCATAAGGTCGCGGTCGTGCAGGGGCAGGCCCTTGTCTTCCAGGCGGAACATGCGGCGCACCGTCTGGCGCAGCCCGGCGCCGACGCGGGCCAGCGGACGCTCGCGACGCGGGCCGCGGCGCTCCTCGGGCAGCGGCTCCGAGCTCAAGCGAGCCAGCACCTGGCGGGGCGCGTACTTGCCGAAGCCGACGCGGGCGATGAGCTCGTCCGGTTTCTGGCAGCCGTGCTCGCGCGCGGCCGCCTGCCACTGCTCCTCGGCAACCTTCTTCAGGCTGAAACCCAGGCGGCGGGCTTCCTTTTCCAGCAGGCGCCGGCCGAGCTCGACCGCCTGCTGGCGCTGGTGGGAGCGGATCCAGTGCTGGATCTTGTTGCGGGCGCGCGAGGTGCGCACCAGCGAGAGCCAGTCGCGGCTGGGCGTGTGGGCGGGCTGGGTGAGGATTTCGACGATGTCGCCGTTCTGCAAGTGGGAGCGCAGCGGGACGATGCGGCCGTTGACCTTGGCGCCCACGCAGGTGTGCCCGACCTCGGTGTGGATGGCGTAAGCGAAGTCAACCGGCGTGGCCTGGCGGGGCAGCACCACCACGCGGCCCTTGGGCGTGAAGGTGTAGACCTCTTCGGGGTAGAGGTCGACCTTCAAGGTGGAGAGGAACTCGCTCGGGTCCTGCATCTCGCGGGCCCACTCGATGAGCTGGCGGAGCCAGGCGATGCGCTGCTGGTCTTCGGGGGTGACGGCGTCGCCGTCCTTGTAGCGCCAGTGGGCGGCGATGCCCTGCTCGGCCAGCCGGTGCATCTCCTGCGTGCGGAACTGCACCTCGAAGGGCTGGCCGCTGGAGTGGATGACGGAGGTGTGCAGCGCCTGGTAGAGGTTCGGGCGCGGCATGGCGATGTAGTCCTTGAAGCGGCCGGGCACGGGGCGCCAGAGCTGGTGGATGACGCCCAGGGCGGCGTAGCAGTCCCTGACCGACTCGGTGATGACCCGCACGGCCAACAGGTCGTAGATCTGGTCGAGAGCAACGCCCTGGCGCACCATCTTCTGGTGGATGGAGTAGGGGCGCTTGATGCGGCCTTCGACCAGGGCGTGGACGCCGTTCGAGGTCATGGCCTCGGCGATGACCTTCTGCACGTCGGCCAGGAAGCTTTCGTTCAGGCGGCGCTTGTCTTCGAGCTGCCGGCGGATGTGGGCGGCGGCGTCGGGCTCGAGGCGCGAGAAGGCCAGGTCTTCCAGCTCGGAGCGCATGCGGCCCATGCCCAGGCGGTGGGCGATGGGGGCGTAGATTTCCAGGGTCTCGCGGGCGACGCGCTGGCGCTTCTCCGCGGGCAGATAGCTCAAGGTGCGCATGTTGTGCAGGCGGTCGGCCAGCTTCACCAGCACCACCCGCACGTCGTCCACCATGGCCAGCAGCATCTTGCGCAGGTTCTCGGCCTGCTCGGTTTCCTGCGAGGAGAAGTCGAGCCGGTCGATCTTGGTCAGGCCTTCGACCAGGTGGGCGACCTCGCGCCCGAACAGCTCCTCCAGAGTTTCCTGGCGGACGTGCGTGTCTTCGACCACGTCGTGAAGCAGGGCCACGGCCAGCGTGGTGACGTCCAGGCGCATCTCGGCGAGCAAGTGGGCCACTTCCAGGGGATGAGAGAGGAAGGGTTCGCCGGAGGCGCGGGTCTGGGCGCCGTGCTCGCGCGCGGAAAACTCATAGGCGCGGCGCAGCAGCCCGAGGTCGCCCCCCAGGCGGTACTGCTCCGCCTTTTCGACGAGCTCGGTGAAACGGGCGCGGGTCAGGGGGCTGGTACCGGCTTCCAAGTTCGCGCTGGAGCGAGGCGGCGCCATCGTCCCACCAAGAAAAATACCCGGTCTTGTCGACCGGGTTTCATTGTAGCAGAAAGGCGGCTACTGGATGGGGGCGCCCTGGGCCTCTTCGCGGAGGCGCTTCTGGCGGTCGAACATCTGGTCGGCGAGGTCGAGGTAGCGCTCGCGGTCTGGGCCCGGCTCGGCCAGGTCGGCCTTCTGGCGATAGATGAGGTTCAGGTAGGCGATGGCGTCGACGTACTTGGGATTGATCTGGATGGCATTCTCGAGCATCTCGACGCCCTCGTCGGCCAAGGCGCCGTTTTTCTCGGCCAGCTCCTTGCGGGCGCGGGCGGGCAGCGGCTCGTCGGGGCGCGGCACCCGGTAGGATAAGCGGATCTCTTCGTTGGCGCGGTGGCAGAGCGCCCAGTCGAGCACCCCGATGGAGTAGTAGTGCTCGGGGTTCTGGGCGTCAATCTGGATGAGTTTGCGGCGGTACTCCTTGGACTTCTCGAACCACTGGCGGATGTCCTCGAGGGACTTCTCGCCGCCCCCCAGGCCGTAGTAGAGGCTGGCGATGTAGCCGAGGGCGAGGACGTTCTTCGGGTCCTTCTCCAGCACCCGCTCGAACTCCGCGATGGCCTTGCGGGCAAGCTCCTTGTTCTCTTCCGAGGGGTTGCCGGGGACGAACTGGCTGGCGTAGGCGATGGCGAGATAAATGCGGGCGTTCAGCAGGCTGGGGTCGAGCTCGATGGCCCGCTGGAAGTGCTCGATGGCGGTGTCGAATCGGGCGGCCTTGTAGGCGCGCACGCCCTTGTTCAGCTCATCGCGGGCGAGGAGCTTGCTGCAACCGGCCGCGAACAGCAGAGCGGAGAGCGCGAGCGCGAGAGCCAGCTTGGCAGGACGAGGCATGAACAAGCTCCTTGGCGACTGCCGATGGGGTAAGCCGGCCAGGCGGCGCTACTCGCCCGCCTCGACCTTGGCGGTGATCAACCCGATCTTGTCCACGCCCGCGCCCTTGGCGATGTCGATGGCGCGGGCCACTTCCGTAAACTCCAGCTCATCGGCTCCCTTGACGAAGGCCACTTTCTCCGCCCGGGTCTTGAAGATCTCTTCCAGGCGGTAACCCAGTCGGTCCCAGGTCACGTCATCCTGATTGATCTTGACGCTGGTGCGCCCGCAGGTGGGGTTGGCGCATTCGATCTGGATGACGATGGTGCGGGCGAGCGTGGCCGGGTCGGGCTCGGTCTGGCCGGGGTTGGGCTGCGGCACCAGCGCGTCCAATCCCAGGGGCATCAGCGGCGTCACCACCATGAAAATAATGATGAGCACCAGCAGGATGTCAATCAGCGGCACGATGTTGGGTTCGGCCATCGCCCCTTTGACGCGGCCCCCGATTCCGGCTATTCCCATGAGTGTGTTCCTCCTGCGGCGGTGGTTAGCCGCCCGGCGGCGGCGCCGGGACGGGGATGGCGCGGCCGCCCGCCTTCTCCACTCTCTCGGTGAGCAGGCCGATCTGGTCGACACCGGCGGCGCGGACTTCGTCCACCACCTTGACCACGTTGCCGTACTTGGCGCGGCCGTCGCTCTTGACGTAGACGGTCTTGTCCAGACGGGGCTGAATCATGTCCCGGACCTTCTCGGTGATCTTTTCCTGGGGGATCTGCTGGTTGCCGAGGTAAATGCGGCCGTCGCGGGTGATGGCCAGCACCACCGCGTCCTCCTTGTCGGCGTCCGGCATCTCGCGGGGATTCTCGGTGCGGGCCATGTCGACGCTGAAGGTCTTCTGCAGCATGGGGGTGACCACCATGAAGATGATGAGCAGCACCAGCATGATGTCGGCCATGGGCACGACGTTGATGTCGGGCATGAGCTCGGGGGCTTTCGGCTTGTAGCCCATCCCAGTTCCCCTACTTCTTGCGGCGCAGGATGAAGTAGTTGATCAGCTCCTTGGAGCTGTTGTCCATCTCCACGTCGAAGGACTCGATCTTGCCGGTGAAGTAGTTGTAGGCCCAGACGGCGGGCACGGCCACGAACAAGCCGAGCGCCGTCGCCACCAGGGCTTCGGCGATGCCGCCGGCCACCGCGGTCAAGCCGGTGGTTTTCTCCGCCGAAATGCTGCGGAAGGCGTTGATGATGCCCACCACCGTGCCGAACAGGCCGACGAAAGGCGCGGTGGCGCCGATGGTGGCCAGGCCTCCCAGGCCGCGCTTCAGCTCGGCGTGGGTGATGGCCACCGAGCGCTCCAGGCCGCGCTTGCTGGCCTCGATGATCTCCTCTTCCGGCAAGCCCGCCGAAGACTGGAAGTCGGCCAGGCCGGCGGCGACCACCTTGGCGATGTGGCTCTTCTTGTTGCGCTCGGCGATGCGAATGGCCTCGTCGAGCTTGCCCTCGCGCAAGGCGCCGGCGACGGCCTGCACGAAGTAGCGGGACTGCTTGCGGGCGGCGGCGTAGGTGATGCCGCGGTCAATCATCACGCCCACCGACCAGGCGGACATGATGAAGAGCATAATAACCACGACGCGGGCGGGCCACCCCATCAAAGCCCACATGCTGCGCAGGTCCCACCCCCCCACGGCCGGGGCTTCCTGCAACAGCCAGAAACCCAACAGGTACAGATTGGCGAGCATAGTTCTCTAGTCCTCCCGAAGATTCTGCCTGCTACTGCGGTTCACGTCTCGAAGTCCGAGTATCTAATAGAGCCGGAAGACTACCTCAATGAAGGTCACCACTTCCACCGGTTCGCCGCTCAACAGGGTGGGCTGGTAACGCCACTGCTGCACCGCCTGCAAGGCCGACTGCACCAGCAGGGGGTGGCCTTCGATCACCCGCAGGTTCTGGATGCTGCCGTCGGCCGCGATCACCGCTTCCAGCCGCACCGTGCCGTAGATGCGGGCCTGCTTGGCCAACGGCGGATAGGTCGGGTCCACCCGGTGAACCATCTTGGCTTCTTGCACGCCCGAGCTGACCCGGATACGCTTGGGCGCCTCCGGCTTCGGCGGCGGCACGGCCGAAGGGATGCCACCCAGCACACCGCCAATCACGCCGCCCATCTGCCCACCGGGCACCCCGCCCGGCACTCCGCCCACCACTCCGCCGAAGTCTTCCTGGGGGTCTTCCCGGATGATTTCGATTTCGCGGGGGATTTCGCGAGGGGCGCGCAGCCTGCCCGCCTCCATCAAACTCACGCGTTTCACGCGGCGCACGGCCTGCTGGGCCGGGGGCGGCGGCGGCGGGGGCGGCGGCGGCGGCGCCACCAGCCAGCTCAGCATCTGCTGCTGCGGCAGGGCTTCGGTGTAGAGCAAGGGAATCAGGATGAGGACGCCGAGCACGATGGCCTGCACCGTGACCGACACTGCGTAGGCCCACGGGTTGCGCTCTTTCTTCTTCGCAGTGGAGGACTCCAAGAGCTGCTCGAACATCTCAAGCCCCCTTCCGTCCGGCGCCGCTTGTCCCCATCTGCCCCCGGCGCTCTATCCATCCTACCACAACCGGGCTGGCAATAAATATGGAGGAGTAAGTTCCCACCACAATCCCGACCACGAGGGTGAAGGCGAAGCCGTGGAGAACCTCCCCTCCGAGGAAGAATAGTGCCAGCACCGTCAGGAATGTCAACCCCGAAGTGAGGATGGTGCGGCTCAAGGTCTGGTTGATGCTGCGGTTGACCAAATCCGCCAGCCGCTCCCGCCGCAGCAGCCGCACGTTCTCCCGCACCCGGTCGAAGGTGACGATGGTGTCGTTCACCGAGTAGCCCACCAGCGTCAACAGCGCCGCCACGATGTTCAGGTTGAACTCGTAGTTCAAGAGCGAGAGGAAGCCGAGCGTGATGAGCACGTCGTGGAACGTGGCGATGACGGCGGCGATGCCGTAGATACGCTTGTCCACCTGCCGCAGAAACCACCGCCCCAGGCCGGTCAGCAGCCCGGCGCGGCCCGGGGCCGCCGCCGCCCCCTCGGTGGGGAAGCGCAGTCCGATGTAGACCAGCATCCCCGCCAGGGCGAGCCCCGTAGCCAGTAGCGCCTGCTGCCGCAGTTGCCGCCCCACCCGCGGGCCCACTACCTCGCCCCTCCGCACCACGAAGGGCGAGAGATACGCCTGCTGTTCGAGCGTCTGCGCCACCACCGGCGGCACCCCTTGCAGCCCGCGCAGCTCCGCGAAGCCGCCGAGCAGCCCTCCTTTTTGGTTATCGCGGAAATCGGTGATTCGTTCCGCGATCTCCCGGTAGCGAGTGGCGGCTTCGCCGGGCTGGCCGGCCAGGCCGAGCGGGTCGAAGCGCAGCAGGGCGTCGGCCAACGAGTCGGTGCCGCTGTTGTTCAGGTCGAGTTTGTCGGCGGGCGCCTGGAAGGTGGCGCGCATGGCGGTCAGGATGGCCTGCCGGCTGGCGTCGAGGGCTTCCTCCTCGTGGCCCACCTGCTCGGCGCCGATGATGACTTCGTTGCTGTCCGAACGGCCGTACTGCTGGATGGTGCTGGAGCCGAGGCCCTGCTGGGCGAGCCCGGCGCGGATGCGCTCCAGGTCGGGCGCGTCCGCGAACTTCAAGTACACAAGCGTGCCGCCCTTGAAGTCGATCCCGTAACGCGGCCCGCCCTTCACCCACAGCGACGCCGCCCCCGCCAGGATCAGCGCCCAGGAAAGAATGATGAAGTGCCACCGCCAGCGCAGGAAGTCGTAGTTCGGGTTGTGGAAGAATTCCATCATCTCAGATGCTCACGCTTGACGGACGCGCCTGCCGGCCGAGGGTGTATTCGAAGATCGCCCGGGAGACGTAGACGGCGGTGAAGAGGTTGGCCAGCAGGCCGATGGTCAGCGTCACCGCAAAACCTTTGATGGGCCCGGTGCCGAACATGAACAAGAAGATGGCGGCGACGACGGTGGTGGCGTTGGTGTCGAAGATGGTGAGGAAGGCGCGGTCGAACCCGGTCTCGACCGCCGCCACCACGCTCTTGCCCAGCCGCAGCTCTTCCCGGATGCGCTCGAAGACGAGCACGTTGGCGTCCACCGCCATGCCGATGATCAGGGCCACACCGGCGATGCCGGGCAGCGTCAGCGTCGCTCCCACGTAGGCCAGCGCCGCCAGCAGCAGCAACAGGTTCAGCACCAGGGCGAGGATGGCGTTCACCCCGGAGAAGCGGTAGTAGAAGAGCATGAAGAAAGTCACCGCCAGCATGCCCGCCACCGCCGAGGTCAACCCGGCGCGGATGGAGTCGGCCCCGAGCGAGGGGCCCACCGTGCGCTCTTCGAGGTAGCGGATCGAGGCCGGCAGCGACCCCGAGCGCAGCACCAGGGCGAGGTCCGAGGCCTGCTGCAAGGTGAAGGTGCCGGTGATGCGCCCGGCGTCGTCGATGCGGCTCTGGATTTCGGCGACCGACTGGATGCGGTTGTCGAGCACCACGGCGAGCGGCCGGCCGACGTTGCGCTCGGTAAAGGGCCCGAAGCGGGCGGCGCCGTCGCGGCTCAAGCTGAAGGAGATCTGGTAGGCGCCGGGCCGTTCCGGGTTGGGCTCGGAGCGGGCGCTGCGCAGGTCGCGCCCGGTCACGACCGAGGTGCGGCTGACGATGTACCACTGGGCCCCGCCTGCCTGCGCCCCGCGGGCGCTCGGGGTCTCGCGCACGAGCATGGAATCGGGCGGGAGAATCCCCCCGGTCTTGGCCAGGGCGTCGGTTTCGCTCGCGTAGGGGCCGTCCTCGACGAGCTTGATTTCGAGCAGGGCGGTGGATTGCAGGATGCTCTTGACGCGGGCCGGGTCGTCCACCCCCGGGAGCTGCACCAGGATCTCCCACTCGCCGCGGCCGTGCTCGGCGATGGTGGGCTCGCTCACCCCCAGGGCGTCGACGCGCTGGCGGATGGTTTCGATGGAGTTGCGCTGCGCCTCCTGGCGGAGCTGGGCCTGGAGGCTCGGGCTCATCTCCAGCACGAAGCCGCTCTGCTCGGCCGGGAGCGACCCGACGACGTAGGCGGGCGACACGGCGCTGCCGGCATAATTCTCTTGGAGCAAGCCGCGGGCTTGCTCGAGTTGCTCGACCGGGATGCCGGTCACGAGCACGTGGGTGGCGTCGGGCTTGCGGACGGCCTGGTAGCCGACCGCCTGCTCGCGCAGCAACGAGCGCAGGCGCTCCACCACCTGGTCGGTTTCGCTGTTGATGGCCTCGTCCACCTGCACCTGCAGAATCAGGTGCATGCCGCCGCGCAAGTCGAGCCCGAGGTTGATGCGCCCGGAGACGTTCTCGCGCAAATCATCGAGGCTCTTCGGTAAGCGGAACCGGGTCTTGCCGTCCGTCCCCTTGTGGAATCCCGTCAGCCCCAGCAAGCAGACGAGCAGCACGACCAGGATGACGGTGGCCTTCAGGCGCAGGGCGGAAGTCATCGGGGCGCCTAGCTCTTGGGCGGCTCCTCTTTTTGGGGTTGGTGGCCGGCGATGGCGCTGCGGGCGACTTCGATGCGCACCTGGTCGGCAATGCGCAGCTGCACGACCTCGTCCCGCAGGCCCACGATGGTGCCGTAAATGCCGCCGCTGGTGATCACCTTGTCGCCGGTCTTCAGCGCCCCGAGCATCTGCGCTTGGCGCTTCCGCTGGCGTTGGGCCGGCAGGATGAGCAGGAAGTAGAAGATGACCAGGACAACCAGGAAGGGCAGCAGCGCCGTCCAGCCGCTCGGCTGCTGCGCCTGCGCCAGGATGGGCGCGTCGAGCCCGGCAAGCAAGCTGTTCCCCCTCCCGCGACGATGAATGAAAATCCCGTCCCCTGGCCTTCGGGACGGGTCCGGCAACTCCCCGAAACGGCTAGAATGCCCGACCCGCGCTCTGCTGTCAAGGCCGCCTTCGCCAACGCCGCTTTCTTCTTGCTTGTCATTCTGAGCGGAGCCCGCGAGCGGTGGGCGCGTTCAAGATGAACCCAGAGGGCGGAGCGAAGAATCTCAGCTGAGATGCTTCGCGGTTCGACTTTCGCTCACCGTCCCGAGCGACAGACGAGGGACTTCGCTCAGCATGACAACTTTCGTTAGGTGTCCTTTTGTGTGTCGGCCTGTCTCAACTCCTTTTCGAGCCGATCGAGCGTGCCTTCGCGAATGGCGGCGCGGATACGGCGCATCAGGTCGAGATAGAAAAAAAGGTTGTGGTGCGTCGCCAGGATGGCGGCCGAGATTTCGCCGGCGTTGAACAGGTGCCGCAGGTAGGCGCGCGAGTAGCGCCGGCAGACCGAGCAGGCGCAGTGCGCATCGAGCGGGCGCGCATCGCTGGCGTAGACCGCGTTGCGGATGTGGAGGCTCCCCTCCGAGGTGAACAAGTAGCCGTTGCGGGCGTTGCGGGTCGGCAGCACGCAGTCCATCATGTCCACGCCGCGGCGGGCGTACTCGACCAGGTCAAGAGGATAGCCGACGCCCATCAGGTAGCGCGGCTTGTTTTCAGGCAGCTCGCTGACGCTGGCCTCGGTCATCTCGTAGCTCAACGCCGGCGGCTCGCCCACCGCCAGCCCGCCGATGGCGTAGCCGGGGAAGTCCATCTCCGCCAGACGCCGGGCGCCCTCGCGCCGCAAGTCGGGGTAGGTTCCGCCCTGCACGATGCCGAACAGCGCCTGCCCGCTTGCCAAGGGCTCGGCCGA
>Ga0209172_10008521_pt1 | contig 9994 bp, 13 predicted proteins | sample LarsenN4metaG_FD_184113 | JGI IMG/M metagenome (GOLD analysis project Ga0209172, IMG submission 184113) | Hot spring sediment bacterial and archeal communities from British Columbia, Canada, to study Microbial Dark Matter (Phase II) - Larsen... ...
CGCACGAGCCGCTCTCCGATGGCGCCCGCTCGGTGCTCGTGGCCGAGGTCGACCGGCTCTACGGCATGTTTGTCGATGCCGTGGCCCGCCGCCGTGGCCTGAGCGCCGTGGACGTGCGTGCCACCGAAGCAGGCATCTTTTACGGCGAGGATAGCGTCGCCCAGAGCTTCGCCGACCGCGTCGGCACGTTCCGCGACGCGCTGGCCTCGATGACCGAGTCGTTATCAAGACCCAAGTTCACGAAAGGAGGCACAACTGTGTCTGAAGCAACCCAGGCGGCCACGAGTCCGCCCGTCCCCGATCTCGCAGCGATCGAGGCCCAAGCCCGCGAGCAGGGCTACGCCGAGGCAGCCGAGATCGTCATCCTGTGCTCGATCGCCGGCCGGCCCTCGCTTGCTGGTGACTTCATCGCCCGGCATCTGTCGGCGGCTGAGGTCCGTAAAGAACTGCTCGCGCTGCGGGCCGAGGCTGACAGGGAAGAGATCCGGTCCCATGTGCTGCCGGAAGCCGGCACCAGGCCCGCGCAGAACCTCGAGGAAAACCCGGTCGTCAAGGCCTGCCTGGCCTTGGCCGGCGAGAAAGGAGCGAAGTAACCCATGCCCGTTCAATCCGAAACCAATTACCTCGGCGACTGGCTCAAATACGAAGAGGACAACCTCTACAGCCGCGACGAGGTCACCGTCTCGAGCGGCCAGAACCTGGCGACCGGCACGGTCATTGGCATCATCACCGCCAGCGGCAAGGTGACCCAGCTTGCGCCGGGCGCAAGCGATGGCTCGCAGAACGCTGCCGGCGTGCTGCTAAGAGCCGTGGACGCGAGCGCCGCCGACAAGCCGGGCGTCATCATCGCGCGCCACGCCATCTGCTCGGACAAAGGCCTCATCTGGCCCGGCTCGATCACCGGCCCGCAGAAGACCGCCGCCATCAGTCAACTCAAAGCCCTGGGCATTCTCGTCCGGGAAGGAGCCTAATCAACCATGCCGATGCTCAATCCATTCGCCACCGATGCCTTCAACATGGTCGCCCTCACGGCGGCCATCAACAAGATTCCCAACACTTACGGGCGCCTGGAGCAGTTGAATCTCATGCCCGCCACCGGGGTCCGCACGCGGACCGTCATCATCGAGGAGATGAGCGGCGTGCTGAACCTGCTGCCGACGCAACCCGTCGGCGCGCCCGGCACCGTGGGCACGCAGGGCAAGCGCAAGGTGCGGTCGTTCGTCATCCCGCACATTCCGCATGATGACGCTGTGCTGCCCGAAGAGGTGCAGGGTATTCGCGCCTTCGGTTCGGAATCCGAAACCGAGGCGCTGGCCGATCTGCTCGCCTTGAAGCTCCAAAACATGCGCAACAAGCACGCGATCACGCTCGAACACCTGCGCATGGGGGCGCTCAAGGGCGTGATCCTCGACGCCGACGGCTCCACGCTCTACAACCTCTACACCGAGTTCGACATCACCCCCAAGACGGTGAACTTCGCCCTCGGCACGGCTTCGACTGAGGTGCTGCTCAAGGTGCTCGAAGTGAAGCGCCACATCGAGGACAACCTCAAGGGCGAGTTCATGACGGGCATCCTGTGCCTGTGCTCGTCGGGCTTCTACGACGCCTTCACGACGCACGCGAAGGTGAAGGAGGCCTTCCAGTACTACCAGCGCAACCAGCAGCTCGGCAACGACTACCGCACGGGCTTTACCTTCGGCGGCGTGACGTTTGAGGAGTACCGGGGCCAGGCGACCGACGCATCCGGGGCCGTGCGGAAGTTCATCGCCGACGACGAGGCGCACTTCTTCCCGCTGGGCACCGCGAACACCTTCCGGACGTTCTTTGCGCCGGCCGACTTCAACGAGACGGCGAACACCCTCGGCCTTCCGCTCTACGCCAAGCAGGAGCCTCGGAAGTTTGGCCGGGGCACGGACCTGCACACGCAGCAGAATCCGCTGCCGATTTGCCTGCGGCCGGAGGTGCTGGTCAAAGGGACGAAGTCCTGACGATGAGCGGCTGGGAAGCGGCGGTGAATGATCTCAATGCGGCCGTCGTCAGCACGTTCGGCCGCGAGGTCGTCTACTTGCCCGAGGCGGGCGGCGCGGCGGCGGTCCGTGCGGTGTTTCAGCCGGCGCGGGAAGCCGAGGCAGCCTCGCCGGGCGTCTATGCCGTGCTGTTCGTGCGGCTCGCGGACCTGCCCGCGGCGCCCGTGCGCGGGGACGAGGTCGAGATCGAAGGCGTGCGCTACAAGGTCTTCGATATCGAAGCTGACGCCGAGGGCGCCGCCGTCCTCCGGCTGCGTAAAGCCAACTGACTTCCGGAAAATCTTCCGGAAGTCGCACCTCCGCCAAATCTGGCGGAAGTTTGCGACTTGTGGGCAATTGCGCACAAGTTCTCTGAGGCGATCGATGACCAGCGTCCGTGTCTACCAGAAGAAGCAACTGCGGCTCGACCTGCTCAGCTTCCGGCAGCGCCAGATGTATGAGTTGGGCGCGGCGGGCGTCGCGGCAGTGAAGGCGCGGCTCGCCGCAGCCCAAGGCCCGGAGGATGCCGCGGCCAAGCCGCTCACCAAGCGCTATGCGATCTTCAAGACCCGGAAAGGCAAGGGCAATCGCCGCAATCTGACCCTCTCGGGCGACCTGCTGCGCAACTTCCAGGTCCGCACGGTGAGCGAGAACCGCGCCAAGGCGAATGTCTCGACCCGCAAGGACCGGATCAAGGCCTGGGCCAACCAGAAGCGCGAGGCGTGGATGGTGTTCTCGCCGAAGAACAAGGCGGCTGTGCTTGAGGCCGCCCGGAAGATGCTCGACGCCATGAAGCCCCGTCTGCTTCTCGAGCGCAGCTTGGGAGGGAAGCAGCGATGATCAACCCGGCGGAACTGGTCGACAACTTGGTCAACCTGTTACGCGACATCCCGGAGCTGGTCGCGGAGATGGAGGGCGATGCCACGCGCATCTTCGCCTACCACGACCAGTATCCGAAGCGGGCGAGCCTCGCGGCGGCGATTCATGACATGCCCGCGCCGGGAATCATGGCCGCCTGGCAGGGCACGCAGCCCTCGAGTTTCGGCGGCGTGGACGTCTGGCGGCACCAGGTCACGCTGTATCTGCGGGCGCGCGAAACCTTTGACGGTGACCCGCCCACCGCCTACTACCGGCTGTTCCGGCTGATCACCAAGGGTGTTCCGTCGTCCAAGGGTGTGCCGATGCTCAATGTTACGGTCCATCCATCCTGCCACCCGATGGACCTGCCTCTCATTCAGCGGCAGACCGACGCCGAGGGGCTCGACTACTTTGAGGTACCGATGACATTCACGGAGATGGGAGATGACTAAAACCGTGCTCATGCGCTCGCCCGAGGGCGAGGTGCAGGAAGTGGAAGCCACGCCGGCAAAGATCATCCCGCTCATGGTGCGTGGCTGGCGGCAAGTCACGGAAGAGGAGGTAACGCCTGATGTCCGTCGCGAGGATGCAGGAAATCCAGATCTGCTTCGGTAAGCAGAAGCAGGCCGACATCTCGACCGCCAACACCGGCGTGCAGATGTGGCAGTTGCGGAAACTCAACGCCGCGCTCGCCAACCCGAAGCTCAATACCGAAAACGACGCCGAGGAGTTCGGCAAGGGCCACGAGTTTCCGACGCAGTCTTTCCAGACTTCCTGGGGCGTGAATGGAACGCTCGAGAAATACTTGGGCGCGGAGATCGGCGCCTGGGCGATGGCGTTCGGCCTGGGGAAGGTCGTGAAGTCGGGCGCGACGCCGAACTTCACCTACACCTGCACGCCGCTGTTCCCCGCATCAGGCGACGCGGCCGAGTTGCCCTACTTCTCCTTCGTCGAGCAGATCCGTCCGGGCGCGGGCGTCGTCGTCGACCGGATGGCGGTGGGCTGCGTGGTCGAAGGCTGGACCATCTCGATCGGCTCGGGGCCGGGCCGCGCCAACTCGAGGATCACGGTCGAGTTTGTCGGCTCGGGCAAGACCACCGAACCCTCGGGCATTACCATGCCAGCAGCGACCGTCGAAAAGCTCCTGCCGTCGGCGTCGCTCGCGCTCTCGATCAACGGCGTCAACTACGTCTCGAACAAGAACATCGTTTCGCTTGAAACGTCCTGGAAGAACAACGTCCGGCTGGACGGTGGCTTCTATCCCGGCTCCGGCTTCCAGACGCCGGGCGACGGCGCAAGCGGGGCGATCCGCGGCCGGCTCGAGTTTGGAAACCGTCAGGGGACGCTGCGCTTTGTCGCCCGCTTCGAGAACGGCTCGACGGAACTCACGAAGCTCAAGAGCCAGACCACGGGCGCGGCAGTCCTGGCGCTCACCTACGACGCGAACAACTCGCTCGAAATCACCTGGCACAAGGTCTCCTTCGCCTCGGCCGAGGTCGGTGAGACGGACGGCATCGTCACCGTGTCGGTCGAGTGCCTGCCGATGTGGGATGAGACCAATGGCATCGTCTCGGCAGTGGCCAAGTGCAACGTGGATGGAATCGCTCAGTAAAGAGGACTCTCATGTTTGACGCAAAGCAACCCATCAACATTCACCTGCGTACGCCCGATGGCGTGAAGCCTGTTCGGGTGCGCTTCCCGACTGATGAGGAATGGATCGACCGCCAGAAGAAGCGCAAGGTCATCGTGAAGCAACTGGGGCGCGGCGTGTCCGAAACGACGATCCCCGACTCGGCGGAAGCCGACGCCGCGTTGCTCGCCAGGATCCGCCTGCCGGAGGAGAATGCGCCCGAGGTCGATGCCTTCGAGGCCAGCCGCATCATCGAGCAGTTGAGCCAGGCGGACGTGGATGACGTCGTCCAGGAGGGTGACTCCTTCCGCGTGATGCTGCGCGTTCTTGGCGGCTCGGTGGCGCACATCCTGAAGATGCCCTCGGCCAAAGACGTCTTCGAATACCGGCGCAGCTTCGCGCGGGTGCTCGATCTGCCCTACAACCGGCAGGAGTTGATCATTAACCTCGCCCCGGCGGCTACGCTCTTTAAGAAGCTGCTCGAATCCTCTGAAGGGTACGCCGGCGATGTGCCGATCATCCATCAGGCCGTCGCGGTGAAAGCGGCGATCGACGCTCTCGACGGCGCTTTCCAGGAGACCGGCGACCCAAACTGACGCCAGGGGAGTGGCCCGAAAAACCCTCCCTGCGGTTTCTGATTCATTGGGCGCTCCGCCGCGAGGAACTCTGCGATCCCGGCCTTTGCCCGGACGCTCCCGACGATGGCGGCCGCTGCGGCCACTGCCCGCTGGACAGGCTGGATGCCGCGCAATCCTCCGAGGCTGGTCTCCTGCTGCGGCGCGCACTCGACCTACGGGCGGCACTGAAGCTAGGTATCCGCGTCTCACTCGACGAGGTCCGGGCGGATGAGTTCCAGGCGTTAGTGGTGTTGGAGGAAGAGCACGAGAAACTCGACCGGGAAAGGCTGAACGCGAGTCGGCCCTAAGCTGCCTGATGGACCGGTGCGTGGTGAAGGCGCATGAGTTGTTCCGCCTTCAGAGCAACCATCGCGTATGTGCGCCCTTGATCATCACTGAACTCGACTTCAAACACTCCGGGCGCCCAACTCTCGACAACGGTCCCCACTTGGCCGCGGACCAAGCCGTGAGCCGGCAGTTCTTCCAGGAGGGCGACAACCGAATGCAGCGTGATTTCCTGAACTGATGTTCCTTGGGGTTCGTTTTCCGTGTTCATGCAGACCGCCGGACCGGAACGAAACGAATCTCGACCCGTTTGTCTAAGGCGGCCGCAATCCGGCGCAGCATCGCGAGCGAGTGGCCTTCATAGTCGGCGTCTTCGAGGCGTGAAATCACCGACGCCGTGGTGCCGATCATCTTCGCCAACTGGGCCTGCGTCAGACCGGCCTTCTTCCGCAATTCGAAGATCTTGCGGGCCACCTCGTCGTCGGCCCGAGCCTCTTCCAACGCCTTCAGGCGCTCTGGTTGACTTCCAAAGTACCGCCGCTGAAGGATTTCCACCGCGTCCGTTGTGAGCCTTTTTCGCGACATCTTCTCAGACTTACTCCCCGCCATGTTCGTCAATTATGAAGCGAAACCTGCCTCAGCGATGACGGCGAGAGGATTCCCTTCGTCCGAGTCCTTCTGCGATCAAAGTGTTGACGAGCGTGTTGAGACTCACGCCCTCCTGCTGTGCGCGGGACACCAGGCGGGCGTGCAGGGAGCGCGGGACCCGCTGCCGCCACTGTCCACTGGCCGAGGCGCCCTGGCTCGGCTTGGGAATCGGGTCGCCGAACTCCTGCATCGTCATCAGTGCGGCCGCGAGCGCATCCTGACCGTTGCGGATCGCTTCTTCCGGAGTCTCGCCATCGGAGATGACGCCAGGAAAGTCCGGAAACTCCACCAAATATCCGCCTCCTTCTTCCTTGGAAAGCGGACGTACGAGAAACGGATACCGATTGAGAGGGAATTTCTTTCTCATTGCTTGCCCTCCACCAGGTGAATCAACGCCACGAATCGCCGGATATAAACCGGCTTGATCGGACGAGCGCTGGGAACCGTGAGCAACCCGCCGCGGGGTGGCGGAATACAACGTGGCTCGTGCCGTGCTGCCGATAGTCGATGGAAAATCTGTCCGCCACCACTTTCAGATCCTCGATCCGCCAGTCCCGCGGGTTGGTCCGCATGCGCGGAAGGATCTTGGCCGCATTACCCACAACAGAATGGTACCACGCGCGGTACCACTGAACAAGACCAATCGTCCCGATCATGGCCGATAACAGGCTCGAACTCGTCGTTGAAGTCGACACCAACAGGGCTAATGCGTCCATCAAGAGCGTCAACGCGAGCCTGTCCAGCATCGAGGCCTTGGCGGTGAAGACCGCCCGGGGCGCGGCGCAGGGAATCGACGGCATGACCGCATCCATGGTGAAAGGCGCCACGGCGGGGAACCTGCTCGCTGACGCGATCAAGAGTGCTCTCACCTGGGCCAAAGAGTTCACCGTCGGCTCGGTCATGATGGCCGCCGAGAATGCCAAAGCCGAGGCCTCGCTCAAGGCGTTGGCCAACGCCCACGGCGTAGGGGCGGCTGCTGCGGCCAGGCAGGTTGTCGCGATCGAAGAGATCGGCTTCGAGTACACCGAAGCCGCGCACGCCGTCGAGCGGCTAATCGTGGCCGACCTGGATCTGTCGAAGGCGCAAGGTCTGGCGAAGCTCGCCAAGGACGCCGCCGCAGTCCAGAACATCGCTGTCGGCGAGGGCCTCGAATCCATTGTGATGGCCATCGAGTCGGGCGCCTCGCGGGGCTTGCGCACCCTGGGCTTGTTTGTCGACTTCCAGAAGGAAGCTCAGATCGCCCAGCTTCAGCTCGGCCGCGCCCTGACCGAGACCGAGGAGAAGCAGCTCCGCTACAACGCGGTGATCCGCGAAGGCGCGAAAATCCAGGGCGCCCATGCGGCGGCCTCTCAGACGGTCGAAGGACAACTCGGTGCGTTGCGCCGCGAGTTCAATAACCTGCGCGAAGACATCGGGGCCAAGTTCCAGGATGACTTCAAGGCGCTGATCGGCAACCTGCGCGATCTGGTCGGCTGGCTGCGGGAGAACACCGATCTACTCAAGAAGTTCGGCGAGGTGGCGCTGTGGGTCTCAGGCATCCTCGCCACCTACGCGCTGGCTGACAAGATCATGGCGCTCGCGAAGTCCATCGCCTCGCTTCAACTGGCCAGCATCAACCCCTATGCTCTGCTCGCAGTGGGCGTCGTCGGTGCGGGATTCGCCATCTACTCGCAGTGGAAGGACACCCAGGATCAGCTTCAGGCCCGTTTCGATGAGATGCAGCGGCAGGCGCTGCGCGAGGATCTCTTCAGCGGACGGACCAGCGTTGATGCCCTGCGCAAGCAGGGGATGACCGATGAAAAGATCCGCGAACTCATCAGCGGCAGAAGGTGGCTGCCTGGCGAGCAGCCATTTGAATATGAAGGGCCCAAGCTGACCATCAAAACGTCGCCGGAGCCGGACCTCGAAGCGCTGAAGCGGGCGGCCGAGATCCGCAAGCGCCAGTTGGAGGTGGAGCGGGAGAGCACACGGGCCCTGGAAGAAGCGCGGCGGCGTGGCCTCGCGGGTTTCGCACGGGACATGGCCGAGGTCCAGGAGCAGGTCCGCAAGTGGACTACGTTTGTCGACGAGCGCGGCAATGAGCAGCGGATCGCTCTCACGCGCAAGGCCTGGGAGAATGTCATTGGCGAATTGCGCGTGCGCCTGTCGAACTGGCAGAAGGAGGTCCAGGAGAGCAACCGCAAGAATCTCGCCGAATATCTGGCTGCAGAAGAAGAAGCCGCGCACCGGCGGCTGGAGATCGAGTCGCACCTGTTCAGCCAGCGTCTGGCATACAACGAGGAGATTGCGAAGCGAAACCTCGATCAACTGTAGCAGATGCTCGGGATTGAGGAGACGCGGGCCGGGATCGCGCGCGAGGCCCAATTGCGCGCGATCGATGCCACGAATGCGCAGACCCTGGAGCAGAAGGTCGCCGTCGAGCAGCGCAAGGCGGCGATCGAGATCGAGTACCTCACGCGGGTCCACGAGGTTCGCATGAGGCTGTTCGATCTCGAAACCTCGCGGATGGTGATCGAGGAAGAGGCGCAACTCAAGCGGCTCGGCTACCGGGCCGATGAAATCCAGGCGCAGATTGCCGAACTCAGCGCTCAGCGGGATAAGATCCGGCGGTTCCAGCAGGAGGCCACGGACGCCGCGATCCAGGGCGCGCGCGAAACGGCGGCGATCCGCCAGACACAGTTGGTGCGCGACCACAACCAGCGGATCTTCGATTCCTTCAAACGCCAAGCCGAGGGCGTCTTCGACGCGTTGCTCACCAAGTCGCAGTCCATCTGGTCGGCGATCGGAAATTCGCTCAAGACCGCCCTGCTGACGGCCATCAAGGACGTGGTCAGCTCGCGCGTCGCCGCCATGCTCATGCAGTTATTCACCGGCACGCGGGTCTCGCTGGCTGGTGGAGGCGCCTCCGGCGGGGGCACGCTCGGCAGGCTCGGTGGACTGCTTGGTGTCGGCGCGGTGCCGGTCTTCGGACAGGGCGGCGGTGGTCCCATCCCCGGCGGCGCGGCCGGAGGGTGGGGCACGCCGCCCTTCATCCCTTCGAACAGCGGCGGTGGCTGGAGTGGTCTGCTCGGCGGCTGGAAGGATTTTCTGGGCTTCGGCGGCGGCGTCCAGTACGCCCCTGGCAAGGCCGTGACCTGGGAAGCGGCGACCGTGGGCCAGAAACTCTCGGCGCTCGGACGGTCCAATGCTGCGCTGCTTGGTGGCGCGACGCTTGCGATGATGGGCCTCCAGCGCGGCGGCGTCTCCGGCCTTGCCATGACCACCGCCGGCGGCGCGATGATCGGCTTCAAGTATGGTGGCCCTCTCGGTGCGGCCATCGGTGCCGGCGTCGGTGCTGTTGCCGGGCTGGTGCGGCTGTTCGTCAAAGGCGCCGAGGAGAAGGCGCGCGAGAAGATCAAGGCCACCTACGGGGTCGACATCCGCGACAAGGGCGTGCTGAAGCAGATCGTCGACATCGCCAAACAAGGCTTCGGCGGCAACCTGGAGGCGGCCATCCGCAGCCAGCAGATCCGCGACCTTGTCGAACTGTACGCGGTGTCCACCGGGCAGAGTACCTCCGGGCTCCCAGCCACCGTGCGTCCGGTGTCGCTCCTTCAGCAAGGCGGCGGGCTGTTCCAGTCGAGTTCCGGCGGCCTGACGCTCGCGCCGCTCGGCGGCGGCACGCCCTCGTCCGCGGCGGGACCCACGGTGATCAACATCACCGTGCCGGGTGCGAAGGAGTTCTTCGAGAAGGAAACGGTCCGCGTGGTGGTCGAGAATCCGCGAGCGGTGCAATCGGCGGCGATGACCGCGACCAAAGCCAGCGCTGGACGCCGGGAGATGACCGGGCTGCAACTGAGTCCCGGGCTGATCCTGTCGTAGGACTCAAGCAGCGTTGCGTGGCAGGACTTCGCGCTCGATTCGGCTGGCCAGGGCATCCTCGGCAGCCGCCAGATCGTACTTTGCCTGAA
>Ga0209172_10008522_pt1 | contig 9993 bp, 9 predicted proteins | sample LarsenN4metaG_FD_184113 | JGI IMG/M metagenome (GOLD analysis project Ga0209172, IMG submission 184113) | Hot spring sediment bacterial and archeal communities from British Columbia, Canada, to study Microbial Dark Matter (Phase II) - Larsen... ...
CCGGCTGCGGCAGGGCCAGCGCCAGGGCCAACCCACCGACCACCACGCCCACCGCCGTCCAGCGCCTCCAGTTGCGCCGGAACACGTGCAGGGCAATGAGTCCGAGACCGATAGCCGCGAATACTTGCACGAGGTCGATCATGCTTTTCCATCCTTCCCAGAACACGCCGCCGAAAAACAGCAGCGTCAGAAGGTTCCCGCCGCCCAGGCCGGCCTGCTCCAGTTGCTGCTGCCAGCTCTCGATTCCCGTCCAGACCATGTAGGCGCCCAGCGCCGCGAAACCCAGCGAGACGATCCAGCCCCATGGCGCCCGATCGCGCTCCGGCACTGCGAGCACGCGCGCCGGCACCGCTTCTTCCTCTTCCGCCAGCGAGCGGCGCAGCAACGCTGTTTCCCGCTCGAGGGCGCGGAGCAGCGCGCGACACTCCGCGCAGGCCTGCACGTGGGCCGTCAGCTCGACGGCGCGGTCGCTGTCGAGCTGGCCGTCAATGTACTGCAGGCAGGTGGTTTCGTCGGTGTGGATCATGTAGCACCTCCGGCCCGAGGTTCCCGGCGCCCCGCGGCGGCGCTTTGTTCCAGCAGCTCGCGCAACTGATGGCGCGCCCGCAGCAGCACCACGCCCACAAACGGGCGCCGGATCCCCAGGACTTGGGCAATTTCGTCGTAGCTCAATTCGCTGTAATAGCGCAGCACCAGGGCCATGCGCGCCCGCGCCGGCAGCTTGGCCAGCGCTGCGCGCACCTCCTGGCTGGTGCGCTCAGCCGCCAGCCGCTCAACCAGGTCCGCCGAGGGATGCTCGAGCGGCGGCATCTGACTTTCCGGCAGTTCGAGGTCCTGCCGCACGCGGCGCCGGCGCAGCAGGTCCCAGCAATGGTTCGCCGCCACCTTGAACAGCCAGGCATGGAAAGGCCGGCCGGGGTCATACTGGGCGAACTTGTCGCGCACCTTCAGCAGAATCTCCATGGTGGCGTCCTCGGCGTCCTCCCGCGTGGGCAGCACCCGTCGGCACAGCCGGAACACTGCCGGGGCGTACTCGCGGTAAAGCTCGCCCCAGGCCTCGCTCTCCCCGGCGCGGGCACGGGCAATAGCTTCCCGGGACTCTGCCGGTGCGCCCGCGACTGGCATCGCCTCGGACCGCTTCTTCGCGTCCACCATGTGTTACGCACCGGCCTGGCCGAATCTTTCAGCCGGGCGGCTACCAGGGCCCGTGCACGACTCTAGCAAATTCGCCCCGGGAGCGGGACGGGTTTTGCTCTGCAGTCCTGCGGCAAGCTTCTTCTGGCAAGCGCGCTGGGGTAGAGTGCATGCGTAGGTCGGCCAGCATGCCGGACAAGCTGCCATCGGTGGTGATTCTCGGGCGGCCCAACGTGGGCAAATCGGCGCTGTTCAACCGCCTCACAGGCGGGCGCCGCTCGATTGTCACCGACGAGCCGGGCATCACGCGCGACCGCATCCACGGCGTGGCACACTGGCGCGGGCGCAGCTTCGAAGTGGTGGACACCGGCGGCATCGTTCCCGGCGAGAAAGCCGGCATACCGCGCGAAATCCTCCGGCAGGCGCAGGTGGCCATCGCCGGCGCCGCGCAACTCGTGCTCGTGGTGGACGCGCGCGCGGGCCTGCATCCGCTCGACAAAGAATTGGCGCAACTGTTGCGCCGCACCGGAAAGCCGCTGGTCGTTGCAGCCAACAAAGTGGACACGCCGCGGCAGGCCTCGCTAGCCGCCGGCTTCTATGCGCTCGGCCTCGACGTTTTTCCCGTTTCCGCCGAACACGGCTTCGGCGTGGACGACCTGCTCGAAGCCATCACCAGCCGGTTTGCTGCGGGCGCAGCGGAAGAGGAAGCGCCGGCCGTGAGCGTGGCCATCATCGGCCGGCCCAACGTCGGCAAGTCCACACTGCTGAACCGCCTGGTCGGCGAAGAGCGCGCCATCGTTTCTCCGGAACCGGGCACCACGCGCGATGCGGTGGATACGCTGCTGCGTCGCGCGGGCCGGACTTACCGGTTCCTTGACACGGCGGGCATACGGCGGAAAGGCAAGACGCGCCTGCTGGCGGAAAAACTCAGCGTGGTGATGGCGCGCAGGCACCTTGAGCAGGCCGACGTGGCACTGTTGGTGGTGGATGCCGCCGAGGGCGTCACCTCGGGCGACGCTGCCATCGCCGGGCACGCTGCGCGGTTCGGCCGCTCCGTCATTGTGGTGATGAACAAATGGGACCTGGCGCTCGCTGCCGCTCGCCGAGGCGAACTGCCGCGGAGCCCGCAACTGGCCTCGGCAGGTAAGTTGCTCGCCGAGTACGAAAAACTCGTCCGCCGAAAACTCAAGTTCCTCGACTACGCCCCGGTGATTTTTCTTTCCGCGCTTACCGGCGAGCGCGTCGGCGAACTCTTCGGCCTGATTGACCGCGTCGCGGAAGCCCGCCGGCGACGCGTCTCGACCGGAGAGCTGAACCGCTGGCTGCGTGAAGTGGACATCGGCCGCGGCACTTCACCCGCAGGCCGCAAGGTGAAGATCTACTACGTCACCCAGGCTTCGACCGCGCCGCCTACCTTTGTCCTGTTCACCAACCAGCCCCGCCGGTTGCACTTCAGCTTCGCGCGCTTCCTCGAGAACCAGCTTCGCACCCGCTTCGACTTCACCGGCACTCCGATTCGCTTCCTCACCCGGCTCCGCGGCTAATAGGAGTCCGCCTCCGGCGGGCGGACAGCCCGGGAAAGCCTTGTCCGCGTCATCCCGAGCACAGCGGGGGATCTGCAACCTGCGAAGGATAGACCCGTTCCGCGACCGATGGCGGAGGCCAAGGGGGTCTATCTTGAGCGTTGACGAGCGGCGAAAACCGGGTAGGATGGCAGGAAAAGTGGCGAGTGGCTAGTGGCGAGGCAACAGGATGGCAGGGAACGGGCAAGGCGTAACAGACATCCCTGACAAGATGTACTTTCGCATCGGCGAAGTCTGCCGGCTGACGGCCACCAAGCCGTTTGTCCTGCGCTACTGGGAGACGGAATTCCCCATGCTCCAACCGGTGAAGACTCCCAAGGGCCACCGTCTGTATCGCCGTCAGGACATCGAGCTGGTTCTGGAGATCAAGCGCCTGCTCTACCGGGAAGGGTTCACGATAGCCGGGGCCCGGCGGCATTTGCGCGAGGGCTTCGGGGTGCGCGGGGGCAACAGCGCGAACGAGCCAGCACCGGTTGCGGCGCGCCCGGCTCCAGCGCAGCCCATGGCCGCGGCTGTGTCGGGCGCGGAGCGCAAGTTGTTGCTGACTCTGCGCGACGAATTGCGCGCAATCTTGACGCTTCTCGAACGCAAGTGATACCGTAGAGCTCTGCCGGGTTTCGGCTTGAAGGTTGATCTCGCCGAAGAACTCCGCAAGCGAAGCTGCCGGATTTTGGCGCACAACCTGGCCCGGTCGGGACGTGGCGCAGCCTGGTAGCGCGCACGCTTGGGGTGCGTGAGGTCGCTGGTTCAAATCCAGTCGTCCCGACCATTTTTTGTCCGCGTAGAAGAAAACTGATGGCCCACATCCTGATTACGAACGACGACGGCATCCACGCGCCAGGCCTGCGCGCACTGGTGGGTGCGCTGGGCGGGCTGGGCACGGTGAGCGTTGTGGCTCCCGGCGATGAGCGCAGCGCCACAGCGCAGTCCATCACGCTGCTGCGGCCCATCGCCTGCGAGCGCGTGGGCGAGCGGGAATGGGCCGTGGACGGCACGCCCACCGACGCGGTGATTGTTGCCCTGAACAAGCTGCTGCCAGAGCGCCCAGACCTGGTGATTTCCGGGATCAACCGCGGCGGCAACATGGGCGAGAACGTCTATTATTCCGGCACGGTGGGCGCCGCCATGGAGGCGGCCATCAACCACGTGCCGGCCATCGCCATTTCGCTTGCCGGGCGCAGCGGGGAGATTGACTACGAGCCTTCGGCAAAGTTGGCCCGCAAGCTGGCCGAGCTGGTGCTGAAAGAGAATCTGCCGGAAGGCGTGCTGCTGAACGTGAATGTGCCGCCGCGCTGGAGCGGCACGGTGCGCTTCACGCGCCAGTCGAAGCGCGTCACGCGCAATCTGCTCCAGGAGGGCACCGACCCGCGCGGCCGCGTCTATTACTGGCTGCACGAGCAGCGCGCCACCGACGACATCGAGCCGGACACCGATTACGCTGCGGTGCTCTCCGGGGCTGTTTCCATTACGCCGCTGCAGCTCGAACGCACCCACGTCACTTCGCTGAATCACCTTTCTCACTGGGCCAGACTGTTGGAGGCCGCCTCCCGCCCGTAGGGATAGGACGGACAAAGGCAGTCTGAAGACCAGCCCCACACGTGCCTTTTTTGGTGATCCCGAGCGCAGCGAGGAACCTGCTTTCCCTTCTGTCTCAGAAGTGCGTCAGGGTGCCGATGATTTTCGTGCGACGCAGGCTCCAGGCGAACACAGCCAACGACAGCGGCAGCAGCACTACGGCAAAGAGCAGCAGTGCGCGAATCGCCGGCCAGAGCAGGCCGGACGACGCACCTTCGAGCAGCGCGGCGCGCATGGCTTCGAGTGAGTAGCTCACCGGAATCAGCCGCGCGACGGCCTGCAGCGGCTCCGGAAGCACGGAAACCGGATAGAGCGTGCCGCCCAGCAGCCCGGAAAGTCCGATCACGACCCACTTCGTGGGATTGGTGCCCTTGAACACCAGCGAATAACTGGCCGAGATGACTCCCAGCCCCGCAAACGCCAGCACCGAGCAAGCCAGCACGAGCAGCAGCCCGAGCCAATTGGCTGCAGCCACGGGGAAATCGAACACGAGAACGGCCCAGGCCAGATAGATCAGCGTGCGCAGGGCCATCAGGACGAAGGGATAGATGGCTGAGCCGGCGAGGATGGTCGGCAACGACGTCTGCGTGGCGAGCAGCGCTTCGAGCGTGCCGTTCTGCCGCTCCTCCCGCAGGCTGCGCTCGAAGGTGATCACCGAGACGCTCAGGTAGTCGAAGAACGCCAGCCCCACCAGTGCGAAGGCGAAGTAATCTTTGCCGGCGGGCAGGGCGCGGCTCAACTCTTCGCTCTGCACGAACTGCGAGAGGTAATAACAGGAAGCAACGCTGAGCAGCGCTTCGGCCGCTTCCATGACGAACAGCGTGCGGTAACTGCGCGCCACGGCCAAATCGCGCCAGAACAGGGCCAGCACCTTGTGTACTGTGTGCACGATCATCGCGGTGCTATCCGCTCTGGGGAATGAGCCACAAGTCGGCCGAAGGCCTGCTCGAGCGTTGAGCTTCTCGTCGCGGCCAGCAATCCTGCAGGAGTGTCCCACGCCGCGAGCTTGCCCTGGTCGAGCACGGCGACCGAATCGGCCAGCTCGGGAACTTCGCCGAGCGTGTGCGTGGCGAACAGCAGGGTGGTGCCCTGCCCGCGCACCAGTTCCTCGCGGACCAGCCGGCGAAACTCTGCAGCGGTGAGTGGGTCCAGGCTGCGCGTAGGCTCATCCAGCAGGAGCACGGCTGGTTCGTGCAGGATGGCGCGGGCCAGCCCCAGCCGATGCACCGTGCCGGTGGAAAGCGTGCGCACCTGCTGGTCGAGCACGGGGCCCAGGCCGAGTTGTTCGCTGACGCGGGCCGTCCGCCGCGCGGCTTGCGCCGGCGAGAGGTTGTTGAGCGCGGCGAAGAGCCGCAGGTTCTGCCGCACGGTCAGCCGCGCGTAGAAGCCGCCGTCGCCTCCGGTGTGGAAGCCGATCTGCTGGCGCACGCGCGCGGGCTCGCGTTCCACGTCGTAGCCAGCAACGGCGGCACGCCCGCGCGTGGGCAGCAGCAGCGTGCCGAGGATGCGCAGCAGCGTGGACTTGCCCGCGCCGTTCGGCCCGATCAGGGCCATGGCCCGGCCCGCAGGCAGCGCGAAGGAAACGCCGGCTAGGGCGCGTTGTGTGGCCTGCGTGAACGGGTGCAGCAGGGCGCGCCAGCCGGGACGGGCCGGCGGAAAGTACTTTTCGAGGTTCTCAACGACCAGCGCGCTGTTCACGGTCGGGCAGATAGGCAGCGATGTGAGAAGGTTCGGAGTCGGAAGCTGGCGGGCGGCACCGCGTTGTTATACACGACTTCGCTCGGAAGAATCCAGTTGCGGCCGTCGCACCGGCGTCCCTAGAATAGCGCGGGCTCATTGTTTGGGCGCCCGCCGCCGGCGGGTTTTTCGCTTCCCGCTCGCGCGTCCGGAGACCAGCCCAGCTACGACTGCAAGAGCACTGAGGCGCACGTCGCTGACCGATGGCCAGCGCTCTTTCGACTCATTCGGTGGTTGTCGCAGTGAAGGAACAGGTTTGGTGCGACTTGGCCGGCGAAGCGGCCATCCTGAACCTGAAAAACGGAGTGTACTACGGCCTGGACGCGGTGGGCGCGCGCATCTGGACGCTGATCCAGGATGCCCGGAGCGTCGGGCAGGTGCGCGATGCGCTGCTCGAGGAATACGACGTCGAGCCAGAGCGCTGCGAAGCCGACTTGCTGGCGCTGCTGGCGCGGCTCGAAGCCGAAGGGTTGATCGAAGTGAAAGATGAATCGGCTGCGTAGGTACCTCGCCCTCCCCGCGGAGGAACGACGCATCTTCGCCACGGCTCTGGCGCTGGTCTGGGCCATCCGGCTCGGACTATGGCTCCTACCCTTTCCGAAACTGCAAAGGATTCTGGCCGCCATCTCCCGGCCGCATAGCACGTCGCGCCGGGCTCTTACTCCTGAACAGATCGCTTGGGCGGTGCAGGCCGCGGGGCGTTACGTTCCCGGGAGCACCTGCCTGGTGGAAGCGCTGGCGGGTCTGGTGCTCTGCGAGCGCGCCGGCCATGCCGCCCGCGTGGGCATCGGAGTGGCGCGCGACGAGCCGCCAAGACTGGCGGCGCACGCTTGGCTGGAAAGTCACGGAAGAGTCCTGGTCGGGCAGTTCGGGTCCGAAGGCTACACGCGCCTGCTCACCCTGGGGGTGGACCGCTCATGAGCGGCTTGGCCGGCCTGTGGAACCTGGACGGGCGGATCGCGCAGCGCGAGCTTCTGGCCCGCATGAGCGCTGCCCTGCAGCACCGCGGGCTGGATGGAGAGGGTCTGTGGTGCGACGGGGCGGCGGCGCTGGCCTGCCAGTTGCTCCGTGTTACTCCCGAATCGCTTCATGAGACGCAGCCGCTGGCCGGCCTGGCAGGCATTGTAGTTGTGTTCGACGGGCGGCTGGATGATCGCGAAGCCCTATTCTCGCGTTTGCCTTCCACGGCCGGAGTCTCTCCGGGGTCTCCGGATGCAGCATTTGTGCTCGCGGCATACGCCGCCTTCGGCGAACAATTCGCCGAACGTCTGGCCGGTGATTTTGCGCTGGTGCTGTTCGACCCCGCGCGCCAGCGGCTCTACCTGGTGCGCGACGCGCTGGGGGTGCGGCCGCTCTACTACCATTATCGGCCGGGCCGACTTTTTGTCTTTGCTTCCGAGATCAAAGCCCTACTGGCGCACCCGGAGATTCCTGCGCGCCCGAACGCACTGGATGTGGCCGACTTCCTGCTGGCGGACAGCGCCCTGCACGAGCGCGGGCTGACCTTCTTCGAAGACGTCCACAGCGTTCCCCCGGCCCATGTGGTCACCGTTACGCCGGAAGGTCTGCGGCTGCGCCAGTACTGGGATTTCAATGGAAGGCGTACAACGCGGCTGCGAACCCCCGAGGAGTATGCCGAGGCGTTCCGTGAGCGCTTTCAAGCGGCGGTGCGCAGGCGGTTGCGCTCTGCGTATCCCATCGCGTTCTCGGTGAGCGGCGGGCTGGACTCTTCCTCGGTGTTCTGCATGGCGCATCACCTGGGGAAAAGCAATCCGGGGCGTGTTCCGCCGCTCGCGGGCTTCACGTTTGCCTGTCCGGAAGGCGCGCCGTCCGACGAGTTGATGTACATCCTGGAGATTGAACAGGCCTGCAGGGTCAAGATTGAGCGCGTACCCGTCGGACGCGGAATGCTGGAGGGCGACGCCGAGAACCTGGAGAGCGTTCGCGCGCTGGCTTATTGCGTCGAGGGACCATTCCTCGACGAGCAGTGGTCGGCAACGCGCCGGCTTTTTCAGGCCATGCGCCGGCGAGGCGCGCGACTACTGTTGACTGGCCACTGGGGCGACCAGTTCCTGTTCTCGCAGGCTTACCTGATGGATTTGCTGCACGGTCTGCGGTGGGGCACAGTCTTGCAGCATCTGCGGGAGTATCGGCGGTGGATGGTGGATACCGACCCGCGCCATTTTCGCCGCCGCTTCCTGCTGGACCTGGTCAGGTATCACGTCCCGAACAGCTGGCTGCCGCACTTGCGGCGGATTCGAGCCTTGCTGTGCGGAACCCGCCGCGACTTCCCCTGGTATTCGCGGCGGCTTCGTGCGCTTGCCCGAAGGCCCGCGAGATTCCAGATGGCTCCCCCTGGCGGCTTCCTTACCGCTCACGCACAAGCCTTGTACCAGGACGCGCGCGCTCGCTACTACGTGCTGAGCCTGGAGTGGGATAACAAGGTCGCCTCCATGTTCGGCATGGAGATGGCCTTTCCCTTCCTGGACCGGGACCTGATTTCGTTTCTGATGAGCATTCCGGGCGAGGTTCAAACCCGCGCCGGCGTGCCCAAAGCGATTCTGCGGGACGGGATGCGCGGCCTCGTCCCCGAGGCCATTCTTTCGCGGCGCTGGAAAGCGGACTTTCTGCACCTGATTCTGGAGGGGATGCAGAGGGATTATCAGCATCTGGTTCAGTGGCTCGGATCCGACGGGTTAGCGGTGGGTTTCGGCTATGTGGAGCGCGAGGTGATGCAGGAGCGGTTGGCCCGCTTGCAGCACCTGCTACACGACGGCACCGACGCCGCGGCTACCCGCATCATGGAGATCCTCGGGCTCAGCGTCTGGCTGCAGGCCTTTTTCGGAGAGAATGCGACGCCAAAGCAGGTGACCAAGTATGTCAACGCAAGCGCGTGAGCCGCAAAGCAGTTTAGGCCGATGCCGCATCTGCCGGGATCTTTTCTCGGTTCGCGTTACTTCCGGGGTTGACAAAAGAGTCCGCCAAGGTCAGGATGGCTGCGGCCCGATGACTCCATTACCAGTCACGCACAAGCCTTGTACTAGGACGCGCATACTGGCTATTATGTGCTGAGCCTGGAGTGGGATAGTGAGGTCGCCACCGTTACCAGGAGCAACGAGCCTTTGGGGCTCTGCATTTGGCTGTGGGCCTTTTCGGGGAGAATGTGACGCCAGGGCAGGTGAGCGATGTCAACGCAAGGACATAAGCAACCCAATCGAAAGAGTGTTTTCCCAGTTGCCAACGGCAGCCCGAAAAAGAAGCCGTACCACTCGCCTCGCTTCCTGATTCACGGGGACCTCTACCGCCTCACCATGGCGAAAGGCGGGGGTCTGGGCGATGGCGGCGGCGCGAAACCTGCTACGCGTGCCTCGGGAGTTCCGACCTAACGACGGAGCGTTGCCCTTGGACCTCAACCTTTCGCGAAGGTGACAACGAGGCGATGAAACCTCCGATTGGGCGTAAGAGGAAGGTGTACCTCGCTCGAAGCTTGTGGCCTACGGATCGCTGCAGGCCTTGACGGGGGACAAAGGGGGCACCCATGGGGATGGCGGGGGCGGCAAGCCCAGTACTCGCGTCAACCATACGTCTCCAACCTAATTCAGTATTCTCGCTGCGCTTCCGCAACATTCAAGCTCGGCCGTGGAAGTGCTTTTACAGGCACATCCGGGGAGAGCGAAGAGCTGTGCTTCCTTGAGCATTTGATCTTCATATATTTTCCCTTACGAACTGCCTCATGTTTGCCGAGACAAAGTTGCCAGAGACTCGCGGTAGCCTGGGGGCCCGGATAGTGGCTCAGGTTGTTTCCTGGAGGTGGCCACGAGGTGGTGACGCTCAACACCGGAGGCAGCAGAAAGAGGTACGCGACGCCCGAAGTCGTGGTATATGGATCGTTGCAAACACTGACGAGGGCCAAGGGTGGGACTAGGGGCGACGGCGGAGGCGGCAAGCCCACGACGCGCATCCG
>Ga0209172_10008524_pt1 | contig 9991 bp, 12 predicted proteins | sample LarsenN4metaG_FD_184113 | JGI IMG/M metagenome (GOLD analysis project Ga0209172, IMG submission 184113) | Hot spring sediment bacterial and archeal communities from British Columbia, Canada, to study Microbial Dark Matter (Phase II) - Larsen... ...
TGACGGAGGCTTCCTCGCCCAGCGCCAAGGGAAGCGTTATCGCCAGCGCTGCGCCCGCGACGATTGCCGCTACCAAGGCTACCGAGGCGGCGTGAGAAAGGCTTCCGATATGCCACGGGTTGTTAATCTGGCCATGCGCGCCTTGTGCTGCCGGCAGAGCTTTATCGCCTCGTCCCCGCGGAACGCCGAGAGCGTCTGGCGGAATCTGCGCGTACTCACCTTCTGCGAGCAGGTAGCTCTCACCCGAGGAGATTTCGGTGATCGATACCTGACCTTGCTGGGCCGCTACCACGGTGGTCTTGTCCGGCAGCATGGCCACCATGTAAATCGCCTTCCCTGGGTCGGCCGGCTGGACCTTGTACTTCGGAGTCTCAATCACCAGTCCACCTGTCTGCCGTCTTTCGGCCACGAGGGTGCCTCGGGAAACTTCGGCAACCAAGCCACCTGGCGTGTTCCGAAAGCAGGCCGAGGTTTCTTGAGCGAGGGCGGCGCGGGCAGTTGGCGAAAACTCCACGAGCGCCCTGCCACCTTTTCCCGTGCTCAACACATCATCGGCCAGGATCGTGCCGTCATTCGGTAGCGCGATACCTCTGACCCCTGCATCCGACGAGACGAGAACCTTTCCAATGATCCGCCGGCTCTCGGCTCCCAGCATCGGCCCGCCGGGAAGCCAACCGAAAACCAGAATCCACGCAATTACTTTCTTCCCTGAAGTTCTGAACATCATACCCTCCTACTGGAGCGGCCCCGGCTCTGCTGGCGCAGTGCGCGGGCGCTCCTTCCACAATGCTTGCGCTCCTTGTACAAGAAAGAACCCCAAGGCAGCCCTCCAAGAAGGCGAAGCACCTTCGCGAAGCCCTGGTGAAGGTGGAGTACCTTTACCGAGTCTCCGGAATGCACGAAAACCCCATTTCATGCGGCCGGGAGGACCTTGAAGGCTTGGATTCTCTAGTTTCAAATGGACCAGTTTTCTGGGTCGGGTCACAATTCCTGGACCTCGCATTATGATTTGGTACAGAAAACGGGGGCAGAAGACGGGGGCAGTTGTTCATGAGCATTCTGCTCACAAAGAACCACCAAAATGGTGCGTCTTCCTCTCACCTGTGCCGCTCATCACGACCCTTCCTCTGCCTTTGGTCTCGACGAGTTAGCCTTCTATTTTGGAGGGAGGGCAGCGAGAGAAAGAGTAGATTCCTCGACTTCAGTTCTTCACTCCAGCGAAGTGTTTGGCCGCATACGATTTGGTGTGCCGAGAATAGAAAATCTTATTTATTAGAAGACCCCATTATTTTCGAGAGCCTATGAACAATTTTCATGTCCCCCTCCCAATCGTAGTAGTTTTTCTTCTGGTTTTTTCTATCTCCTTTGTGTTCGGCGCGCGCACTCCGACAGTCGGCGGCGACACCAACAATTGGGGGACGATTTTAAACGAGTTCCTGCAGCTGGAGGATACTGCGAGCGGGACTCACGGCAATGTGACTGCTGATTCCCTTAACGTAAGTGGAAATTTAGTTGTAAACACCTCCGTCTTATTCGTGAACGCAACTTCTGGCAACGTGCTGGTGGCACGCCTCGAGAACATCCGCTTCGCCGATCGTTTCTCAACACTTCAAGCAGCCTTCGACGATGCAGGAACAACAGGGACTGTGCTCATCCCAAGTTCGTATAACGGTACCGATAACTTTACGAACCCAAATAAGATTCCAGTCATCGACCTGCGTGGCGGAGTCAGCAGAAATACCGGGCAGTTTAACGTCAAGGATTTTGGCGCGAAGGGCGATGGGGTGACAGATGACCGGACCGCACTGGCCAATGCCGACGCAGCGGCGACTGCCAGCGGAACGGTGTACATCCCTCCAGGCACATACCGAATCGCGTCGAGTCTAAAGCTGTCGTCCCGGCTTGTTTTCTCGAACGGTGCTGTGCTCAGTCCTGATACCGGCGTTACAGTGACAATCGCGGGCCTACTAGAGGCGGGGCTCTTCAAGATTTTCACGGTTGGCGCGGGTACTATCTCGTTTGCCTCCACTAATGCCTCGTACCATGCGCTAGAGTTAATCCCCCAGTGGTGGGGCGCGAAGGGCGACGGTGTAACAGATGACGTGGAAGCGATCCAGGCGGCGCTGAACGCGAGTAGTAGCCAATGGGTGGGAATCGTTCGTCTGCCACCCGGCACTTATCTTGTGTCACGTAGTATCCAGCTGAGGACTCGGGTCTCGTTAGTCGGTAGCGGTGTGTCGACATCACTGGGTGTTGGCTATGGTGGTACCACGATAATGCTGGCAAACAATTCCAATACCGACGTCCTCTTCTCGAACGGAACGGCTCTCCACTGGGTCGTAATCCGAGATCTTGGGATTAACTGCAATAAAGCCAACAACTCAGCAGGTAACGGCATCTACATCGGAGGGCAGCCCGGCGAAGGGATGAAGGTCGAGCACGTCTTCATCGCTAACTGTGCCCAGAATGGCATCTATCTCGACAATGGGGTCGTGCCGCTGTACTGGGAGGACCTGCACCTCTTTAATAACGACGGGTCGGGAATCAAGCTCTACAGATCAGTGGGAACGTCGACCTACGCCTCCGTCACGCTGCTCGGTGTCAGCGGTGACGACAACGGGGTCGCGCTGATCGAGATCGACGGCAGAGGTGGCGCGGTCGATCAGATCGTAATCATGGGTGTGAAGTCGGAGGCGAACACGGCGGGCCGACAACGTGACGCGATCCGCCTCGTAAACATCTCGGGTTCCCACGTCTTTATCACCGGTGTGTGGGCTGGCGGCAGCGCAGCAGCGGACTCGGCGATCAAAATCGCCGGCACTGCGGCAGCACAGGTAGTGTGGCATAACGTCTTCGCGAGGGCGTCTACCGTGCCGAATATCCTTAATGACACAGTAAACAATATCGCCGTCAGGAACAATGCCGCAAGCAACTCAAGCAGCATGTCGGGGGCCAATTTCGCGCTCGACTACCGAGGGGGAATCCAGCTTGGCGGCGGCACCAAGATCCTCAAACACCTCTCGAACCAGTCGACGTTGAATTTCCCAAACACGGCGGCCCAGACGAGCAGCGATCTCAATATAACAGTAACAGGTGCGGCACTGGGCGATACAGTGACGCTCGGCGTGCCCAATGGATCAGTTAACGCCAATTCGTTGTATACCGCTTGGGTGTCAGCAGCAGATACCGTGACCGTGCGGTTCAACAACTACTCGAATGCGACGATCGACCCGGCCTCTGGCACGTTCCGTGTGGATGTCTGGCAACACTGAAGAGCGAATCAAATATGGAACCGACCGTCGTTCGAGCGATATGTGTATTGCTTTTTCTGAGCATTCCAGCCGCATGGGCAGATTCATACGGTTCAGGTGCATATGGAAGTGGACCTTACGGCATAGGAGAGACTGCGCGAACCCAACTGACTATTTCCAGTGAAACTGGAGGCGGTTGCACAATAAACTACACATTCACATCGCTTGCTTCTGTGAACGGAACACCAGGCAGTTCTGTGACAGTACCGGTTACGGTTTTCAACGCAGGCACATGCAGCGGTTCCGTGACGATTACAGCTATTGTTCCAGCAGGATGGACAGCTACAAGCGCGACCACGAAATTGCTTGGCAAAGACCAGTCAGACACAGTCAACATCACTGTGACGATTCCTGCCGCCGCGGCCACTTCAACCTTGACGTTCAACGGGACTGTAAGTGGCAAAACTTATACATCGACGACGACTGTGACCATCCCAGCTGCGCCAGCACCTGGCCCAACTCCTGCGCCGGCCCCACAACCGACACCTGCAAAAGAGCACGAGCCAGGGGTCGGACCTTCAGGCATCATGGAGTTTTTGGTGGTCAGCCTGACGCTGATTGTCGTCCTTCTTGTAGGATTTTTGTATTACAGACGAGCGTCGATCACTAGAATCCGCATAAATTGTTGGTGAGGCGGAGATAGGAACTTCGACCGCGCGGGCAGTGCTACTTCACCTCGCTTCTTTGCATGTCGCTGGCGCTGTTCGCCATCATCTCGTCAAGGAGCTCGATCCTGAAACCTTCTTGGCTTTCATGATTTCTGTAGAAGCCCCCTGGTTTTTGTGGCCCATCCCTCAATCAGAACGGAGACCTGCCATCCAGAGCTACCACTTCACGATAAGCCTGGCACCGTTCAGTCCAGCGATCAACCTGATCTGCGTGCAGGCGACTTGCATAACCCGCATGGCGCAACCATAACGAATAAGAAGTCCCAAGCCCAATACTCAAATCCTGGCTCGTAAAGCTGCTTGGACTGCGGCCGCTCACACAAAAAGGTGACGATCCATCACAAAAGAAATCGACAAGGCCCAACTGGATGAGTGGAAAAGCCGCCTTCCGAAGCGCCTTCATATCTTTCTGGAGAATTTCTTCGGCACGTGCAAGCGATACGATCCCGAAGTCAACTATCTGAACTATGTCAGGGATTTGGACCTCTACGCTCTGGACATCCGGGCCTACAGGACTCACAGGGGTGAGCTCATTGAAGCATTCTACGACATCACCGGCTTTCGCCCTCGCTCGGGGTGATCCCTATCTCTGACGACGACAATTCCGACGATCTGTTGAAGGAACTCTTCGGCGAACCCATTTTCTCATACACAACAGAACAAGCTGTCGAAGACGGTGTTCTGATCCATACAGGAAGCGTGGGGCCACATCAAGTCTACTTCACGGCGGCTCTTTTGGCAGATGGCTATGAGGAGAGTCAAAAGCGCATAGACCTGGTAAAGCGAGGCCTCGAGCTTCTCCGCCAGCCGGACCCCGAGGACAGCAAATACATGAAGCTGCGCGTCATCGAGAAGGACAAGATCTGGGTCATCGCCGAGCCGGGGAAGCTCACCTACCTGAAACCCGAGGACTACTGAGGTGATCGAGACGCCTCCGAAATTTAAGCGCAAAGTGAGCGCGTCAAGTGTTTCCGAGAGAAGGCTCTCCCGGCCAGACGTCGCTCGCACCCTTGTCTCTTCTGTCCGGAGGGAGATAAACAACTGGCACAGCTCACGGCAGGCCTTCCGAAAGATGTACCTGCAGGATCCTCACGGCTGCGTGCCCGACGAATTCGTCGGCAACGATCTGCTTTATTCAATCAAGGAGAAGTTCTACTGGCCTCTGAACGCAGTTCGGGAACAGCTGGAGAAGGAGTTTGGAAACGAGCCGCCATTGTGGGTCTATGTCGATCCCTGCTACGACGACACGACCTACGCCCTGCTTACGCTCGGAAACGAGCATGTCCTGTTCAGCTACGGATCAAAGCCTTGGACGTTCTGGTGGAAAAGCGAGGCGGAGATGGGGAAGGAACTTCGCGACTGGTATAAGACATCCAGGGCGCGCTATCAGAAATTCCGGTCGCTTCTGGAGAGGCCAAGCAAGGGATGATTCCATGATGAGCTACCATATGGACGTGCTTCGGGTCGACCTCCACCTGCAGAAAACCGACCCCAACACGCTTGAGCAAAAGGTAGCCGAGCTTCGCGAGCAGGAAAAGCTCTGGCTCGGCTGGATTGTGGGTAGAGGTCACATAGAACCCGAAATTGCATGTTTCGACTGGGATCGCTCCTTCATCCGCGACCTGCTTTATCTTCGCGATCTTGGCGTGCGCGGGCACATGATTCTCCTTGGAAGCGAAGACGAGCTGGTTAAGTACGAACTGGGGGACGATGCAGTCCGCGTGTACGAGGCACGGCACGTCCTCACGAAGAGACCGAGGCGTGTCTACAGAAGGCCGGGCGATGTCGGATGAAAAGCAAGCAGCCTTATCCTATCTGCCCAGATTGTGGTTCCTCGAACTTCAAGATCGACGGCTACGTGCGCCACACCCAACCCTACGACGCAAAGCTCAGCGACTACGGCGTCAGCAAGATCGAATGGGACGATGACATCCCCACAGGTGCCAGGTGCGCGGGCTGTGATAGGGACGCAACTGCGCTCCTCACGAAGCATGATGTGCTGGCCTTCTTCAATGTCCGGCTCAAGAAAAGGTGATTGTCATTCCACGCGGAAAGATTCTTTCAGCCCGCGATTGCGGAACAGTCTGGCAGCTCTATTACGAATTGGACGGCGACGGCCTAGGGGTCGTGAACTTCGATCACCGTCCTTTTTCTTACTTTTACGAAGGCGCTACAGGCCGCTCCTTCTACGACGACTACAAGTTCGGCGCCGGACGGGAATACATCTCGAAGCATCTCCGGGGCAGGCGGATCTCAGTGGAAGGCGAGCCGTTTGAAGAGGTGGTAAGGCTGGAGGATTGATAGGTATGCGCTACTATCTGCTCCAGATCTGGGGCGATGTCGAGCCCTCGGTGCTCGGTCCCTATCGAACAGAATCCGAGCGAGACAACAACGCCCGGAAGCTGAGACAGACCGACCCCGATGGCGAGCACGACATCTTCATGCTCGACATCTCAGCCCGCAGGGTCGCAAGGGTCCGGGCGTATCGAGGCGGATTTCTGCAGGAGTCGGGCGATGATTGATGAGCAGAAAGGCATTGAAGGAGTACAGGATCGTTTGGGAAGTCGTAGTCTACGCAGCGAATCCGCGTGATGCCGCACAGAAGGCCTTCGAAATGCATCGCGACCCCGAATCAACAGCTACTGTTTTTGATGTGTACCGACAGAAACTCGATGAGGGCCGTTTGTTCGCGGCCGCCACGCCTGTGCGTGTCGACCTTGGAGAATACCGGCAACGTGCGTCAACGAGGCAGAGGAGGTGAAAGATGTGCCGCGCCAAAAACTCAAAACGGTTCAGGATTACCTCAGGACCTACAGGAGGATCTGCGGCCACATCATCTGCCACAGCCTTGGCTACGCGACGCCTTCTTGCGCCGCTCGTATACTGAAAGACGCAAAGGAAGGCAACGAGAATTGGTGCGAGTGGATTTACAGCTGCTACGACCGCGACCCGAAGCCTGCGGTCCGTGCTGCGATCCGTGGGCGGCACACCCATCACGGGTTCATGGCCGAGTACAAGGTCGCGCGTGCCTTGGTCAAGCGAGCAATCCAAACCGGCGACGAGCCCCTCTTTGCAAGCTGGTTCTAGTGGTTTGGTCTATCCGGCTCGCGCCCCCGTCTTTTCTCGGTTCCCTTGTTGTAAGCAAGGAGATCGCGCTGGAGCGCGGGTCCTACGTCGTACTCCTTCAGATAAAGCTCGATAGCGAATGAAATCTGCCGCGCGATTCCTACAGAAGTCTCTTCCTTGATCTCGACCAGCTTGGACAGATAACGTGTCGGAACAACGTAGGTGTAGGTCACACTGACCACAACCGCACTCAGCATAGGGCCGCTTGCAAAGATTCACTTTCAAAGGGCTAGATTCCTGTTCTTAAAACTGAGTCCTGAAACTAAAAAGGCAAACGTATTGCTCCTGCGTCTTTTGCATGTGTCCCCAGTTGGGCGTCGCGAGTTGCAAGGCAAAAGCAGCATTCCCACGATGTCACTTCTAAAGGGAAGCAAAACCACAATCTCATTGGGACGATTGTTGTGGACCTGTTGCAGGAAGAGCTCTGGCGCCATTTCGACTTCGTTGAGGAGTCGTTGTTCCCCATAATCGGGCCAGCCAAGCCAGAGTGGGACGAATGGAAGCCTACGGGCCTCCTCGTCAAGAGCCTCTTCGACCTCAGACAATTCCTTCCCGAGGGCAAGGCATTACCTGAGCCCGAGGATGAAGCCCAGGCCTACCTGATTGGAAAGCTCACCGACGCCAGATCCGCTGTCGGCCAGCTCGAAGAAGAAGCCCTAGCACGGGCGCAGCTCCATGAAGAGAGCCTCAGAGAAATCGACTATCAGATATCCCGAGCAGCATTAAGCCTGGATCAATTCACTGGCTGGGGCATTGGCTACAACACCGGCGTGGACATCAAACGGAACCAACTGGAGCGGGAGCTGTCGAATCTTCGCAGGGAGAGACGCAGCACGCTTCTGAGAACCTGGGAAGACATCGCCAACCTCCGGGAAGAATTCCGCGAGGCGGTCGCCGAGTACAAGTCCTTACTCAATCGTCTCGGCCTACTGTGAAGGGGGTATGTGTGGAGACCGATGAGATCTTTCAGAAACTCAGGCCGATCCTAGGCGAGAAGCTCGATGCCCTTTGGCTTGAATATCAGCTGAATCCAAAGAAGAGAAGTGAAATCGAGGGATTCCTTCAGCTGCTCGCGGCAAAGCACCTGGGCAAGCCCTTCGAAGGGCGACCAATATTTTTGGATCCGCCACCTCCAGAACAATCGCAAGGCCAATACCCCCTCGGAACGGTCCTTTACGGAGATAGGGAAATGGGTTCGTTCGGCCTTCGGCAGACAGAGTGGATACAACATGTCGGGATATTTGGGCGGACAGGCAGCGGGAAGACGAATGTCGGCTTTTTGATAGCCAAGGCGCTGCTCGCTAAGGGCGTTCCCATCCTTGTGTTCGATTGGAAGCGCAATTACAGGGACCTGCTTCAGATTACAAGTCCAGGCCAGCTGGTCGTGTACACAGTCGGCCGAGAGATCGCTCCTTTTGCCTTTAACCCCCTGATTCCACCTGAAGGCACGAAGCCCTCAATCTGGCTCAAGAAGCTCATTGAGATCATGTGCCACGTCTACTGGCTGGGGGAGGGTGTGGCGTATCTGCTGCAGGAGGCTTTCGACAATGTCTACGAGCAGTTCGGTCTCTACACCAGCCAGCCTGAATCCTGCCCGACACTTGCGGACGTTAAAGAATGGCTGATCAAGGCGAAGGTCAAAGGCAGAGAAGCGCAGTGGATGGATTCAACAAAGAGGGCGATTGCGACCCTCTGCTATGGGGACATCGGCAAGGTCTTAAACGTCCGGCAGCCCTCTGATCTGCGAAATCTTCTTCAGAGGAACGCTGTCCTGGAACTCGATGCCTTAACGAACTCAGACAAGACCTTCCTCATCGAGGCCATGCTTCTGTGGATCCACCACTACCGTTTGCAGGAACAAAGCCGAGAGACGTTCAAGCATGCGATCATCATTGAGGAAGCACATCACGTCCTGCTCAAGCGGAAGCAGTCGAAAGAAACGATCATGGATGTAATCCTGCGGGAGGTCCGGGAGCTAGGCCAGTCCATCATCCTAATTGACCAACACCCGTCATTAATTTCCGTGCCCTCGCTTGGGAACACCTACTGCACGATAGCAATGAATTTGAAACACGGCCACGATGTAACGACCGTAGCGAATGCCACGCTCCTGGGGACCGAGGAGAAGGAATATCTCGGGAGACTGCCTGTAGGGTATGGGATCGTTCGACTGCAAGGCAGATGGTATAAACCGTTTTTGGTGAAATTGCCGCTTGTGGAGTTAGAAAAAGGCAAGGTCACTGACCTGGAGTTAGCTGGCCAATCGCTGAGTTTTTCTGGCCTGGAGGCTGAGATTCGGGCTGTTGAGGATGGGAGGGAGGAGATTCTGCCGCTGCGGGCGGCGGAAAAAGTAACAAGCGAAGAAATAGAATTACTGAAGGACGTTATCGAAAACATAACGGCTGGGGTTGCTGAGCGTTTTTGTCGTCTTAATTTTTCTTCTTATTTTGGCAACAAGGTGCGGAATTCGCTGGTGGCCAAAGGTCTCATTGAGGCAGTGAACGTAGCGACGGGTAAGGGTAGGGTTAGGGTGTTGTGGCTGACGGAAAAGGGGAAGCAGGCGCTAGAAAATCTTGGCTTCGATGTGCATGGGAGTGGTAGCGGAGGGCCGGAGCATGAGTATTGGAAGCAGCGGGTTGCCGAGCATCTCAGAGGCCTCGGCTACGTGGTCGAGGTTGAGAAGACAGTCGCTGAAAACAAGAGGATCGACCTGGTCGCGAGAAAAAACCACGACGCTCTGGCCATTGAGATAGAGACCGGAGAGTCAGATGTACAGGAAAACGTGAGGAAGTGCTTGGCAGCTGGTTATGAGAGCGTGAATCTGTTGGCCACTCGCAAGCATTTGGTGCCTGCTGTATGGCGGAAGCTCCGCGCAGCCGAAGGCTT
>Ga0209172_10008525_pt1 | contig 9990 bp, 9 predicted proteins | sample LarsenN4metaG_FD_184113 | JGI IMG/M metagenome (GOLD analysis project Ga0209172, IMG submission 184113) | Hot spring sediment bacterial and archeal communities from British Columbia, Canada, to study Microbial Dark Matter (Phase II) - Larsen... ...
AATTTTGAAGTAGACGTGATCGCCGAATCGCAGATCAATGTACTGAAGACCTGTTCGATCTGGGATTTCTTCGCGCAAAACCGTTTCCAATCGGACAACCTGGCTTGGAATGTCTGCCACCGGATCGAATAATACGTCAAAACCTTCTGTGGTCACAGCGGATGTCCACTTCCCCGCCTGCCGGTCAAAAATCGTCTGTTTGATGTGAAGTCCAACGCGTTGGATTTGATCAGCGAATGCCATCACGCCCTGGATTTCCTCCGGGCTGATTACGGAGCTACTGATCGTAACTGGCGTACCATTGATGTCAACGCACACCGGAAGACGGATAAGAGGATTGGTTGTTGATTCCGTGTATCCTGCGGGGGTTGGTGGAAGCGTGGGTGGAGCCTCGAGTGAGGCGATCTCCGCCTCGTTGAGCGGACGGATAACCTGGCCTTGGAGATCGACCAAAAAGCGTTCGACTCCGGATTGCCAGATGAGTTGCGATGTCTTTTCTCGCACAGAGATCGTGACGTGCTGATCCTCTACCTCAACGACGAGCGATTCGAACGCGTATTGCTGCGTAAGCTCCTTTTCGAGTTCGTTGGCGCGAAAGAGAAAGCGATTGGAGGCCCGAAACACGCCCCAGCGTGCTTGTTCCAAATAGCCTACGGCAATCCGTTCGATATCCGCGGGCGGGATGCTCTGTGTTCCGCTGACGGACACGGTCTCGATGGTAAACATCGGGGCTTTAAAGAAAAACCACAAGAGACCGACGACGGTTGTTGAAAGAGCGATTCCTACGGCCCATCCTTTCCATCGCAACGGCTTGTCGCGGCGGAAATAGGGATTCTGGTACCGACGCGCGTGGTACCGTTGCTTCTGGAGCCGTTGGAAGTGGTCGCGTTTGCGCGTACTCATATCGCTAGACGATCACGCGAGGGAGCGTTGGATTGATGCGTGCCAGGATTTCGTACGGAATCGTTTCGAGTTGGTCGGCGATGCGGTTGGCGGATACTTCGTGCCGGCCGGCGCGGCCAAGCAGTAAGACCTCCTGCTCGCGCTCGATGTTTGGAACCGTGGATACATCAATCACGATCATGTTCATGAACACGCGCCCAACCACGCGGCATCGCGATCCTCCGACGATTGTTTCGCCGATGGAAGACAGTCCGCGATCATACCCGTCCCAATAGCCCACCGGGACCACAGCCAAGCGGCTGTTGCGCTTGAGAACCTCCGTGAGCCCATAGCCAACCGGAGATCCAGTCGGGAGAGATTTGACCTGGGCGATCCGTGACTTCCATGATAGCACTGGCGTGAGATCACAGGGAACGCCGTGTTTTCTGCTCGTTTGCTCTGTGATCGGCGATGGCCAGATCCCGTACATGGAGATGCCGGCGCGCACGAGCGTTCCATGCGTTTCTGGATACAAAATAATGGCCGCGGAGCACGCGCAATGGACCCATTCAGGATCGAGTCCGCGAGCGCGTACGGCATCCACTGCCTCGCGGAACCTCGAAAGCTGCAGCGTGGCAAATCGGGTATCCGACGTATCTTCAATGTTGGCAAAATGCGTGGAAACGCCGGCAACGTGCACGTGAGGAGCGCTCTGCAAGGCGTCGATAACCGCATTCAAATCATCGGCAAGAACGCCCTGTCGAGCCGTGCCGGTTTCGAGTTTGATGTGTACATGTGCCTGACGAGCTTCTTTGGCGGCGATGTCTTCGATTGCCCGAATGGTGTCGACGTCATAGACCGTCAGGTGGATATCCGCAAGCACGGCATCGCGCAAACGCTCGTGCAACGTGTATCCGATCACGACAATGAGGGCGCTGGGCATCCAGCCACGGATGGACAACGCGTCATCGAGCGAGTCCACGGCAAACGCGTCGGTACCCGCCCGGGCCGCGATATGCACGACCTCACGGAGACCGTGACCGTAGGCATTGGCTTTCACGACCGCGCAAAAACGCGTGCCCGAGGATGTTAGGGCGCGGAGTTGTGAGATGTTACTCGAGAGCGCGCGCTCGTCGATTTCAACCCAAGTGCGGTATTTCATGGATAGAATTTCTTGAGAATCTCGGCGTTTGCTTCCAAAAGATCGAGTGCATCCGTTTCTTTTGGATGTGTCCAAAGGTGCTGGTACGCATGATCTTCTTCCAAACACAGATCCCCTTCCCCGGCCTTGCATCGGAAGAGATGCAAGTGGACGGTCAGGGTCATGTCCGGCAACTGCCAGTCGTAATGATGAAGTCCGAGAAACGTCGCTTCTGTAACGGATAGCCCTGTCTCCTCCAAAACTTCGCGTTCGACCGCAGAGCGAGCGTCTTCTCCGTGATTCATCTTCCCGCCGGGAAATTCCCATTTTTTATCCCACAGCGGATTTGCATCCTTACGCTGGATGAGAAGAATTTTGTCCTCGCGCTCAAGCAAAGCCAGCGCCACATTGATCTCTTTGTGTTTAATGCGTTCGATGCGAACGGTTTTGTGCGTTTGCGCGAGGTGGCGTCGAAAATCTTCCTCAAGCGCATGCTGATCGTATCCAAACACAACCACATCCGGGTGTACGCGCTCTAAAATCTCATACGTTCCCAACGTTTCGTCGCTGAGCTGCGCCTCGTCTACCAGAGGAAAAGCGGCAACAACGCGACGGCGCTCTTCCTCAGGAAATCGAGGAGTTTTGTGCTTGAGCGTTTGTACGTGGGCATCTCGCGCGATGCCAACGACGAGCCGGGTCCCGAAGGACGCGGCTCGTGTCAAAAAATACGCATGTCCAGGGTGAAAGCCGTCGAAGGTTCCGAAAGCAAGCACCACTCCGGCGGGGTGCGGTGTCATACTTCTGGTCGCAGGGTCGGAAACAGAATGACCTCTTTGAGGTTGTGCGAATCTGTGAGCGTGGCAGTCAATCGGTCGATGCCAATGCCGAATCCGGCGGTTGGCGGCAGACCGACTTTGAGCGCATCCACGTATTCTTGATCGCCGAATTGCGCTTCTTCATCGCCATTGGCGCGCGCCGCCTCCTGCTCACGGAAGCGCTCCTCTTGATCGATAGGATCATTGAGCTCAGAAAACGCTTTGACGTTTTCCACGCCACCGCCGTATACGAGCTGGAACATCTCTACATATCGAGGATCCTCCGGCTTGCGTTTGGCAAGCGGCGTCATCTCTGCAGGGTATTCAATCAGAAATGTCGGCTGGACGATTTTTGGTCGAACGAGATGTTTGTAGATGTTGTCGATGATGGTCATGGCACTGTCTGTTGTGGCCACCGGAACACCCAGCTTGAGAGCGGTCTTGGCCGCCGCGTCGCGTGACGTGAAAGTTTCGATATCCACGTTTGCATGCGTCATCATGGCATCCCGAAACGTCATGCGCGGAATCGATGTAAAGTTGAGCGCATGGCCTTGAAACGGAACCGCGGCTGGATCCAATCCGCAAGCACGAATCACTTCCACGAGCATTTCCTCGAGGAACTCCATGAGCTGGCGGTAGTCCATGTATGCGGCGTACCCCTCGATTTGCGTAAATTCCGGGTTGTGCGAGTGATCAATCCCCTCGTTGCGAAAACAGCGCGCGACTTCGTAGACGCGCTCCAGTCCGCCAACCACGCAGCGTTTGAGATACAACTCCGGCGCCACACGCAGATACATATCTGTATCCAGTGCGTTGTGGTGTGTGATGAACGGTTTCGCGGATGCGCCTCCGGGGACGGCTTGAAGGACCGGCGTTTCAACTTCAATAAATCCGCGTTCGTCCATAAAGCGGCGCATCGTGCGGACGATCGTGGCGCGCGTTTTGAAGATGGCCCGCACGTGCGGGTTTGCGATGAGGTCCAACTCGCGGCGGCGGTAGCGCGTTTCCACGTCGCTCAACCCGTGCCACTTTTCGGGAAGCGGCAGAAGGGTTTTTGTGAGGAGACGATACTCGTGCCCTTCCAGCGATCGCTCGCCTGCTTTTGTGACAAACGCGGTGCCGCGCACCTCAACGATATCACCCATGTCCACGGTTTCGTGAAAGAACGCGTACGCCGCCTCGCCGAGCCGGTCGCGCTTGAACGCGAGCTGGGTGACGCCGGAAGCGTCTTCGATCTGACAAAACGTCAGGCCGCCGTGCTTGCGGATGGTTTTGAGACGACCGCACACGCGCACCTCCTCCCCGCTTGTTTGCAAGGCCTCAAAGGATTCCAAAAAATGGGCGACGGTGTGCGTGCGGGTGGAGGTTGCCGGGTACGCATCGATACCGGCTTGCTGGAGCTTTTCTAACCGAGAACGCCGAACGGCTTCTTCCTCGATCATAGTTATTTGATTTCGACGATTTTGTATTTCATGGCCCCTGATGGCACGGCAATCTCTACCATTTCGCCCACGCCGTGACCCAAAAACGCTTGTCCTAATGGGGATTCGTTGCTGATTTTTCCCGACATCGGGTCGGCTTCGCTTGATCCGACGATTTCAAACGTTTTCTTTTTTCCGTCGGTTTCTACAACAAACGAGTTGCCGAGGCTGATGGTCGAGCTTCCGGTTTTCTGTTCGACGATGACCGAGTCCTTGATCATGGCTTCGAGCTCCATGATGCGTGACTCGTTCATGGCTTGAGAGTCTTTGGCTTCGTGATATTCAAAATTTTCGGAAAGGTCTCCGAGTTCTTTTGCTGCAAAAATGCGATCCGCGATTTCTTTTCGGATCGTGTTGCGTCGGCTCTCCAACTCGTTTTTTAACTTCTCCAGCCCTTCGGCTGACACATACGTAGGCATAGTCCACCTCATTCTCTCAAAAATTGAACACCCGCGGAGTTCGCGAGCGCTAGAAATAGGTTACGTTCGCGCACTGTAGCTGTCAAGAAGTTGGTTTTTGGGGTACTGAAACCACGGTTGCGAGCCAGGTGGCGATCGGAACCGTGAGCATGAGGGCAAAGGTTCCAGCGAGCGTGCGGATGATTTCTTCGGCGACCCCCTCGGAATTGATAAACGATTCAAACGTGACGTTTGGAGCCGCAAGAAACAGGAGAAAGAGCGGAAGTGATGCGCCGACGTATGCCAGAACGAGCGTGTTTACCGTCGAGGCAATATGATGGCGTCCGATCCGCATCCCTCGGATGAACAGCTCTTTACGGTTTAGATTCGGATTAGCCTCTTTAAGCTCTGCGATCGTTTCGCTCTGTGTGATCGCGATGTCGTCGAGGACACCGCATGCACCAAGCATGATACCTGCCAGCAGAATCCCGGTAGGCGCGAGATGTTCTTGCCAGAACAAGAACGCAGCTTCCTCGCTTGCGAGCCCAGAGAGATGTGCAAAGGCGATACTCAGTTTTCCAATGACAGCCGCGAGAACAACGCCGATCACCGTGGCACCAAATGCCGCCGCGGTTCGCCGAGAAAACCCGTGAGCGAGGTGCATATTGACCGCAAGAATGGCAACGCACGCAATTGCCGCGGTCCAAACGGGATCTTTGCCAGCAAGAATTTGTGGCAGAGCGAATAAAAAGAGAGCTCCAAATGTGAATGCAAGGCCAATCAAGGCAAACCAGCCTCGCCACAAACCGATGCCAACAACCACGGCACAAAAAAGAATCGCAAGGATGAGAATCGGCCATGTGCGTACCACGTCGGATAGGTACGCACTGTACGTTCCATCGGCGTTCGGAAGCAGTTGCAGGACCACTCGGTCTCCGGGCGAGATGTCGTAGCGCAAACCTTCTGTGTAGGAATTCCCCGTATCCACGGTGACGGTTGATCCGTCATCAAGGGTGGCTGTAAAAACAGCCTGCGGATTCCCATCTTGCTCGTACATCCGATCGATCGATTGAACGGTTGCGCGTTCATCGCGACTTTCCGCCGGGGTTTGCGCGTGGAGACTCGTCGGGACAACGAGAACAAGTAGGCTCAAGACGAGCGAAACAGCACGAATACGTTGCAACATACATGAACAATTATAGCGAAAAATGGCGATTTGACAAAATGCAAATGCATTTGCATAATGACGATGTATGCATGATTGTCATATTGAACGGGATTTGAGCGAACGCGGATTGCGCAAGACACGCGACCGTCATCGCATTCTCGAATTGTTCGATGAGCCGCGCCCATGGACCGTCGCGCAAATTCACGCACGGCTAAAAGGCATGGACCTATCGACGACCTACCGCAACATTCAAAAACTTGTTAACGAGGGGCTGATCGTGTCCGTACACGGCCATGAGTCCGAACACCAGTACGAGCGGTCTGATCGCCCGCACCACGATCACAAGCTCTGCACCTCTTGCCATGCGACGGAGTGCATCCCCTGCCCCGCACCAACGCTCGCGGACCATATACTCGAACTATTCGGCCGTTGTAAGGCCTGTCACACATAAATCTTATGTACCTGCTGTACGTCATTTTAACAACTCTGTGCGTTGCTCTGCTCTCGATGGTTGGTATTCTGCTGATGAAAACATTCAGCAAAAAATTTGAGCGCATGATCATCACGCTCGTAGCGCTCTCTGCGGGTGCCATGCTCGGCAACGCGATGTTTCACCTTTTCCCGGAGGCGCTTGAGGAAGGCACGGGCGCCGGCATGTCGATTTTGGGTGTTTTAGCGATTGCAACGGCCGCGTTTGTGCTTTCTTTCTTGTTTGAGCAGGTGTTCCGCTGGCACCACTGTCACTCAAGCGCACATCATGGCGAGGAGCATCCGGCATTCCACTGTCATGTTGATGTATTGCCGACCGCGCACCTGATTCTGTGGAGTGACGCGATTCATAATTTTGTGGACGGGCTCATTATTGGGGCGTCGTTCCTCGTTTCCCCCGTGCTTGGCTTCACGACCGCGGCTGCAGTCGCCCTGCACGAGGTTCCGCAGGAGGTTGGGGACTTTGCCGTGTTGGTTCACAGTGGGTTCAACAAGAAGCGCGCCATCCTCTTGAACTTCTTATCCGCCTCGACTGTGATTGCGGGCGGTGTGATCGGATACCTGCTCTCAAATACGATCGGCCAGGTCATTCCGTTTCTCCTCCCGTTTGCGGCAGGAAGTTTCCTGTACATCGCTGCGTCAGACCTCTTGCCAGAGCTCAAGCACGATGAAGATGTTCGCGAGACAGCGCTTCATTTTTTCGTCTTTTTACTCGGACTGCTCCTCATGCTTGCGTTCGCCCTTACGGAGTAGGATGTTGCGTGAACCACCAGGCAAACGCTTCTTTCGCGATGGGAACGGCGACGGAGGAACCCTCCCCGCCGTTTTCGATTAAAATGGCCAGGACAATGGAAGGATTTTCATATGGGCCAAACCCGATAAACCACGCGTGGGTCGGTTGGTCGCCGCCAGGTTGGGCCGTTCCTGTTTTGCCCGCGACGGGTGTTGAGAGTGATGAGAGAAATCGTGAACTGCCAGACACGACACCCTGTCGCATGCCTTCGCGCACAATCTGGATCGCATCTTGTTCAAAATTTTCCGATGCGGCTTCTGTTGTTGGAATCGATGCCGGCGCGCCGTCAACACCGTCCACTAAGTGCGGGGTCACACGGCTTCCTCCGTTTGCGATCACGGCTGTGGCAGCGGCGATCTGTAGCGGAGTCACCAGCAGGTCGCCTTGCCCGATCGCCAAATGATACGTGTCGCCGACGTACCATCGTTCGCCTTTCACTTCCTGCTTCCATTCCTTCGATGGTAGGAATCCGTCTGCTTCGCTCGGAAGATCAATACCAGATGGTGAACCGAACCCAAAATCTCGAGCGTAGTCCGTAATACGCTCTACCCCAAGGCCGGTGAAATTTTGAAACCCTCCACCGATGATGTAGTAATACGTGTTCACGGAGTCCGCAATCGCTTTACGAACATCTGTAATGCCATGACCGCCCGCGCGCCAATCCGGGAAAAACGAACCACCGACGGAGATCCCACCGGTCGAAACAAAACTTGTGTGTTCATCAACGATTCCTTCCGCGAGCGCCGCGTAGGAGACGAACGGTTTGAAGGTGGATCCGGACGGATATTCTCCCGCAATGGCCCGAGCGAAGAGCGGATGCCGCTCATCTTCTATAAGCGCTTGATAGAGCTCTGGTTCAATCCCATCGGCAAACGCATTGCTGTCATACGACGGCCAACTGACGAGAGCGAGTACAGATCCCGTGTTTGGGTCGAGCGCGACGGCCGCGCCTTTTCCGCTGCCAACGGTTTCCGCCGCCAACCCCACTTGCTGCTCGAGCAGCTGCTGAAGCCCCAGATCAATGCTTAGGGTGAGATTGGCCCCATCCACGGGTTCCTCGCGCGAAATCAGGCCGATTTCGTTTCCGAGGGAGTCCACTTCTGTTCGCAGGGTGCCATTGGTTCCGCGCAAAAGCGTTTCCGCGCTCTTTTCAATCCCGTTTTTTCCGATCTGGTCCGTCATGCGATATCCGACGGAGCGCAAACTCTGATACTCTTCTGCACTGACATTCCCCACGTATCCGAGAACGTGCGACAGCGTGGCCGACGATGTGTTATAGCGGCGTGTTGAAGATGTTTGAAGTGCAAATCCTGGCAGGTCTGAAGTTGCAATCGCGAGTCGCAATGCCGATTCGTAATCCAGTCCGCGTTTGACCGGAACAGGTTCGAATGGATTCGTGGCATGTTCCGTGATGAGAAAATCCAGATCCGCTCGGTGTACGCCCGCCAACTCCGCCGCACGGTTGAGTACCTTTTCGCGTTCATCAGTTCGATAGGGCGCCGGGAGATCGCCAACGGTCATGGTGAGGGTGAAGGTGGAAATATTTTCAATCAGCGGCGTTCCGTTTCGGTCGTACACAATCCCGCGCGTGGCTGGAAGCGCCTCCGAGCGAAATCGGTTTTGTTCCGCCAGCGCACGATAGTCGCCCCCCTGCCACATCTGCAGTTGTGCGGCACGTCCGATGAATAACACGCACGCAATCACGCAAAATCCCGCCATCAGCTTCAAACGCCCCAGCTGCACGCCGGTCGGACCTAAATATCCCCGCGAACCGAACTGAGCCTCCACAGTTGAGTCTGCAAGCGCCCCGTCAACATGTTCAAGATCGCGGCCGGAAACGCGGCCGAGGCGACCATCTTGTTGAATCGGAAAAATCACGCTCATATCTTTTGATCGGACTGGTGCAGAATGAGCGTAGAGAGATCGAGCACGTGCAAGCGATCTTCGCGGGGCTGCGGAAGCGTGTTCGTGACGATAACACCCTCAATCGGGAGTTTGAGAATTTTTTCAAGCGCATGTCCCGAAAAAACACCATGCGTGGCCGCAACGAGGATGTCCCCCGCCCCAGCGTCTTTCAAGCGTTTTACGGCGGCAATGACGGTTCCGCCTGTATCGATCATGTCATCAATGAGAATGACGCGCTTGTGTTTTACGTCACCCTCAAGCTGCTGGGCGGTGGCCGTGTTCGGTTTTGGGCGGATCTTATCGATGACCGCAACGCCCATCTCGGGCGAAAGCATGCTCGCCAGAGCCTGTGCGCGTGCCGTGGCTCCTCGATCCGGGGCAACCACGACATCGAACGGTTCGCCCTTTCGCAGCGTTTCTGCAATGAATGGAAGAGCAGAACGGATGGTCACGCCGGGGCCGAGCGCATCCGTGGCCCGCGGACTGTGCGGATCGATAACGTGGATCGCCGCAGCATTCAGATTACGCAGACATTCTCCGATCATGACGCCGAGGGCGACTTCCCCGGGTGTTTGGATATCTTGCCGAGCGTAGCCAAGATATGGGATGCAGAGGTTTGGGAATCGCGCGCGGTTCTCGCGCAGAAGCCGAAAATAAGCCATGACATCAAACAAACTCTCGGGTGCCGGAAGAATGGATCCGACCACCGTTACCGGAGCACGCGTCACATCCTCAAGCAGGCGGTAGGACCGTTCGCCATCCGCAAGCGCGGAGGGCCGAACCGAACCAACTGCTCCGCCGCGCTGGATGAGCCCGCGTCTGAAATGTGCCGCGCTTTCGGTGAGAAAATGGATCATAATTCACCCATCAGGCCGTTCGAATACCCAACAGCCGTCGCAGATGTTTTGTGGAGGAGAA
>Ga0209172_10008529_pt1 | contig 9988 bp, 9 predicted proteins | sample LarsenN4metaG_FD_184113 | JGI IMG/M metagenome (GOLD analysis project Ga0209172, IMG submission 184113) | Hot spring sediment bacterial and archeal communities from British Columbia, Canada, to study Microbial Dark Matter (Phase II) - Larsen... ...
CCCCCGAATCGCCGGTCGCGGCAGCGCGGTCTTTATTCATCTGGCGCGGCCCGGCTTCGCGCCGACCGCTGGCTGCATCGGGCTGGAGAAGAACAGATTGCTGCGGCTGCTGGAGCGGCTGGGGCCGACGACGCGGATCGAGATCAGATAGCGCGGCCGGTCCGTTTACAGGAATGCGGTCACGGACAGAATGGTCGAGACCGCGGCCACGAACGCCAGCGCAAGCAGAAGGCGCTGGAGCCGGCGGCCGGACAGAACGCTCACGTGAAACATCGCGTGCAGACTCCGCAGATACAAAACGTGCCGCATCACGTCCCGGCAAGCCTGTGGAGTCAATTTCAAACAAATTCCGCTCGGGAGCATGTTGTTTCAGGTATCTGGCCCCGACGAGCAAGACTCTTTCGCCCCCGCATGATCTGTTCTCTTCGACCGGTATCTGGGAGCATGGTTGCCCGGTCTTTCAGTTTGCAGCGGCTATGTCTTGCTCACGCTTGCGGGACTGCGCGCGCCGAAAATCGCCGAGCCGACGCGCACATGCGTGGCGCCGAATTCGATCGCGATCTCGAAATCCGAGCTCATGCCCATCGAGAGAAGCGTCAGCCCGTTGCGCGCGGCGATTTTTGCGGTCAGCGCGAAATGCGGCGCCGGCGCCTCGTCGAAGGGCGGAATGCACATCAGGCCGTCGATGGTCAGGCCGTAAACGTCGCGACAGTCGCGCAGAAAGGCGTCCGCATTTTCGGGAAGAATGCCAGCCTTCTGCGGCTCGGCGCCGGTATTGATCTCGACAAACAGTTTCGGCGCGCGGCCCTGTCTCGCGATTTCCTTCGCCAGCGCCTCGCAGATGCTCGGCCGGTCGACGGAGTGAATCGCCTCGAACATCGCCACGGCTTCTTTCGCCTTGTTGGATTGCAGCGGCCCGATCAGATGCAATTCAAGATCGGGATATTTTTCGCGCAAGGCCGGCCACTTCGCCTTTGTCTCCTGCACGCGGTTTTCGCCGAAGACCCTGTGGCCGGAGACGATCGCCTGTTCGATCGTCTCCGCCGGAAATGTCTTGCCGACCGCAATCAATGTCACGCTCGCCGGGTCGCGGTTTGCCTCACGGCAGGCGGAGGCCATCTGCCGTTTCACGTCGGCAAGCGCGTCGGCGATGGTATGGCTGGCACCTGGCATCCGCGGTCTATAACGGCGGCCGTGGCACGATGCAAAGCACAGAGCCCGGCTGAAAAGCCGGGCTCTGCAGATCCCGCTGCCGGCGGCTAGGCCGCCTGCCATTGGCTCATCGCCTCTCCGGATCCCTTGTTCAGATGCACCTGGCTGTCGACGTGATCAACCCATTTGATCGGGATCAGGTGGTGCTCGCCTCCGGCGGCCGGATCGTCCTTGGTCAGCTTGATCCAGTTGGCGCCTTCCATGTGGTCGACGGTGCCGATATGCGCGCCGTCCGACCCCACAACCTCCATGTGATGATGGATTTCCCGTGCTTTCACCATTGCTGTGCCTCCTGTGACGAGGAGGAAAACCGGCAGGCAGCGGTGAAAGTTCCGGAAAAACCCATATCCTGGCGGCTGGAATGCGCGCGCGGGCGCGCGACAGACCGTTGACCCGACTGGCGTTTTCGTGTCCTTTCGCCGCGTTCCGACGCCCGAAAAACCGACGATTCCGGCCCCGAAAAGTTCATGACCACCGAGCGTTACAACGCCCGCGATGCCGAACCCCGCTGGCAGAAAGTGTGGGACGAGCGCGGCATCTTCGCGACAAAGAACGACGACCCGCGTCCGAAATACTACGTGCTCGAGATGTTCCCCTACCCGTCCGGGCGCATCCATATGGGCCATGTGCGCAACTACACCATGGGCGACGTGGTGGCGCGCTACAAGCGCGCGGCCGGCTTCAACGTGCTGCATCCGATGGGCTGGGACGCCTTCGGCATGCCGGCGGAGAACGCGGCGATCGAGCGCAAGGTGCACCCGAAAGCGTGGACCTACGAAAATATCGCGACGATGAAAAAGCAGCTCAAGTCGATGGGCCTGTCCCTCGACTGGGCGCGCGAGATCGCGACCTGCGATCCCTCCTATTACAAGCATCAGCAGCGCATGTTCCTCGACTTCCTCAAGGCCGGGCTGGTCGAGCGCAAGCTGGGCAAGGTGAACTGGGATCCCGTCGACCAGACCGTGCTGGCCAACGAGCAGGTGATCGATGGCCGCGGCTGGAGAAGCGGCGCAGAGGTCGAACAGCGCGAGATGATGCAATGGTATTTCGCGATCACGCGTTATGCCGACGACCTGCAGTCTGCGCTCGATACGCTGGATCGCTGGCCGGACAAGGTGCGTGTCATGCAGCGCAACTGGATCGGGCGCTCGGAAGGTCTGCTGATCCGATTCATGCTCGATGCGAAAACGACGCCGGGCGGCGAGAGCGAGCTGGAAGTTTTCACCACGCGCCAGGACACCCTGTTCGGCGCCAAGTTCATGGCGCTGTCGCCCGATCATCCTCTGGCGCAGGCCGCGGCGGCGAAAAATCCGAAGCTCGCGGCCTTCATCGCCGAATGCAAGAAGCACGGCACCGCGCAGGAGATCATCGACAAGGCGGAGAAGCTCGGCTTCGACACCGGCATCAAGGCGGTGCACCCCTTCGATCCGAACTGGACTTTGCCGGTCTATGTCGCCAACTTCATCCTGATGGATTACGGCACCGGCGCGATTTTCGGCTGCCCGGCGCACGACCAGCGCGACCTCGATTTCGTCAACAAATACGGGCTCGGCAACGTGCCGGTCGTGTGCCCGCAGGGACAGGATCCGAAGACCTTCGTCATTACCGACACCGCCTATGACGGCGACGGCACGCTGATCAATTCGCGCTTCCTCGACGGCATGACCATCCCGCAAGCGAAAGAAGAGGTGGCGAAACGGCTTGAGGGCGAGACTCGGGGAAATCGTCCGGTGGCGCAGCGGCAGGTGAATTTCCGCCTGCGCGACTGGGGCATTTCGCGCCAGCGCTACTGGGGCTGTCCGATCCCGATCATTCACTGCGAGGCCTGCGGCGCGGTGCCGGTGCCCGTGAAGGACTTGCCGGTCACGCTGCCGGAAGACATCGCGTTCGATCGCCCCGGCAATCCGCTCGACCGCCATCCGACGTGGAAGCACGTGACGTGTCCGCAATGCGGCAAGAAAGCCACGCGCGAGACCGACACCATGGACACCTTCGTCGACTCGTCGTGGTATTTTGCGCGCTTCACCGACCCGTGGATCGCGGACGCGCCGACCGACCGCAAGGCGGTCGATTCCTGGCTGCCTGTCGATCAGTATATCGGCGGCATCGAGCACGCGATCCTGCATCTGCTCTATTCCCGCTTCTTCACCCGCGCGATGAAGAAGACCGGCCATATCGGCCTCGACGAGCCCTTTGCCGGCCTGTTCACGCAGGGCATGGTGGTGCACGAGACCTATCGCACCGCCGACGGACAATTCGTCACGCCGGCGGAGGTGAAGATCGAGGGCACCGGTGACGAGCGGCGCGCGACATTGATCACGACCGGCGAGCCGGTCGAGATCGGCTCGATCGAGAAGATGTCGAAGTCGAAGAAGAACACCGTCGATCCCGACGACATCATCGAGACCTACGGCGCCGACACCGCGCGCTGGTTCATGCTCTCCGACTCCCCGCCCGAGCGCGACGTGATCTGGACCGAGGAGCGCGTGCAGGGCGCCTCGCGCTTCGTGCAGCGGCTGTGGCGGCTGATCAATGAATGCAACGTAGTGGCGAAGTCGGCGCCCGCACAGCGCCCGGCGCAGTTTGGCGACGACGCGCTGAAGCTGCGCAAGGCCGCGCACGGGGCGCTCGCCAAGGTCTCGAACGAGATCGAGAAGCTGCATTTCAATGTCTGCCTCGCGCATATCCGCGAATGCGCCAATGCGCTGAGCGAGGCGATCGAGACGGTGGCGGAAGGCAAGGCGTCGCCCGACCTTGCCTGGGCGGTGAAGGAAGCCGCCGATATCCTGGTGCCGCTCTTCCACCCCATGATGCCGCACCTCGCCGAGGAGTGCTGGGCGGCGCTCGGTCACACGAGCCTGATCGCCGAGGCCCCCTGGCCGAAGGTCGAAGACGCCCTCCTGGTCGAGGACACCATCACCCTGCCGGTGCAGGTGAACGGTAAAAAACGAGCCGACGTCACCGTCAGCCGCGACGCCGGAAATGCCGATATTGAGGCTGCCGTCCTGACCCTCGATGCGGTAAAGAAGGCGCTGGACGGGAAAGCCCCCAAAAAAGTCATCGTTGTCCCGCAGAGGATCGTGAATGTGGTGGCATGAGAAGGGCTTGGGCGATAAGAGCCTGGGCGACAGGGGCTCGGGGATGAAGACGGCGCGGATTGTGATGGCATTGCTATGCGCGGGCCTGGTCGGCGGCTGCTTCCAGCCGCTTTACGGCCAGCGCACGGTCGGCGGAGGCCCTTCCGTCGCCGGCCAGCTCGCTGGTGTCGAGGTGCAGCCCATCGATGCCGCCAACGGCACCCCGGAATCCCGCCTCGGCGTCGAGGTCCGCAACGCTCTGATCTACGATCTGACCGGCGGCAGCGGCGCGGCGCCGTCGACACACAAGCTGAAAATCCAGCTGTCGGCCAACCGCGCCCAGGTCATCGTCGACATCACAACCGCCCGCCCGGACGTGGAGAATTACGGCATCGACGCGTCCTTCACGCTGACCGAAGCCGGCACCGGCAAAGTCGTGCTCACCGGCCGCACCTTCTCGCGCGTCTCCTACGATATTCCAGGCCAGCAGCAGCGTTTCGCCCGCCAGCGCGGTCTGCGGGATGCGGAGAACCGCGCCGCTCACGTCATCGCCGAGAACATCAAGTCGCGTCTGGCGTCGTTCTTTGTGACCGGCGGCTAACCGCGATCGCATGGTCGCGCTGAAGAGCCGAGACGCCGACGCCTTCCTCGCCCGGCCCGATGCCGCCCATCCCGTCATCCTGATCTACGGTCCCGATGCCGGCCTGGTGCGCGAGCGCATCGACGCGCTGGTGAAGCTGTCGGTCGACAATGCCGACGATCCTTTCTCCTTCATCCGCATCGACGGCGACGATCTCGCCTCCGATCCGCAGCGGCTGATCGAGGAAGCCAGCACCATTCCGCTTTTCGGCGGACGCCGCGCCATCCTCGTGCGCACCGGCAGTCGCAATATCGTGCCGGCGGTCGAGCCCCTTTTCTCCTCGCAGATTGTCGATTGCCGGGTGCTGATCGAGGCCGGCGACCTGAAGCGCAATGCACCGCTGCGCACCTTGTGCGAGCGCGCCAGGACCGCCGCCGTCATCGCCTGCTATGCCGATGACGAGCGCAGCCTCGGCCGCCTGCTCGACGAGGAATTGCGCGCAGCCAAACTCACCATCGCGCCGGACGCGCGCTCCGCACTCATTCCGCTGCTTGGCGGCGACCGCAGAGCCTCGCGCAGTGAAGTCCAGAAGCTGATCCTCTATGTTTCCGGCCGCGACCGCATCACGCTCGACGACGTTCTCGCCGTCATCACCGACGCCTCGGCGGAGGCGCTCGACGGCATCGTCGATTCCGCCTTTGCCGGCAAGCTGCCCGATGTCGAGATCGAATTCGCCAAGGCGCGCGCCGCCGGCACGCATCCCGGTGTGATCCTGTCGGCGGCCTTGCGGCAATTGTCGCAGCTGCACCGCCTGCGGCTCGCCGCCGATGGCGGACAGGGCATTTCCGCCGCAATTGAAAGCACGCGTCCACCTGTTCATTTCAGCCGCAAGCCCTTGGTTGAGGCAGCACTGAAAATCTGGAGCGGCGACAAGCTTCAGCAGGCCATGCAGCAGCTCGCCCGTGCCGTGCTCGACAGCCGCCGCCAGCCGATGCTGGCGGAGACCATCGCGCACAGAAGCCTGATGTCGCTGGCGACCGCCGCGCGGCAGCGGAAATAGGCGACGCGCCCTCACCTTCGCCGCACCTTGCTGCCGGCAAATACGCGCGTGTTCGTCGCCCTGGTAACCCAGACATTCAAGCGCGAACGGCTGGCAGAGACGCGGAGCTTTGGGTGAGTAAACACCGCTTGCCTCGTCGCGGCCGGGCTTGTCCCGCTCATCCACGTCTTCGATGCCGTCTTGTCCTTACGACGTGGGATGCCATCCGAAGTCGGGCTTGCTCGACTTCGGCATGAAAGCATGCTGCGCCAGCCGGATAAATCCGACTTGTGCTGACAAGCGCGGGCATGGCGAAATATGAAAGGGCTGCTCGAAGCAGCCTCAGCTCCCAGCCTCCAGCCGCTTGATCACATCTTCAAGCTGCTCCAGCGTCTTGTACTTGATCTGCAGGTGACCGCCGCGCGAGCCGTGCTTGATCTCGACCGCAAGACCCAGCAGGTCGCTCAGCCGCTTTTCCACCGCCGCAGTGTCGGCATCCTTGCGCGCCTTCGCCTTGCTCTTCTTCGGCGCCGCCTTCGCGTTGTCCTGCCGCAGCGCCTCCGCCTGCCGGACATTGAGGCCGCGATTGACGATGTCCTGCGCCAGCTGCTCCGGGTTTGGCTGTCCGACCAGGGCGCGCGCGTGGCCGGCGGACAATTTGCCTTCGTTGATGAAGGCTTTCACCGAGTCCGGCAACTTCAAGAGACGCAGCGTGTTCGTGATGTGGCTGCGGCTCTTGCCGACGATCGCGGCGATATCTTCCTGGCTGTGGCTGTAGTCGGCCGCCAGCGACTGATAGCCCGCCGCCTCTTCCAGAGGGTTGAGGTCGGTGCGCTGCACATTCTCGATGATGGCGAGTTCGAGCGCCTCGGCGTCGCCGACATCGAGCAGCACGATCGGCACGTCGTGCAGGCCGGCCTTCTGCGCCGCGCGCCAGCGGCGCTCGCCAGCGATGATCTCGTATTTGTCCTTCTCGCCCTTGAACGCGCGCACCACGATCGGCTGGATGATGCCGCGTTCCTTGATCGACTGCGACAGCTCGGCGAGATCCTCCTCCGCGAAGGTGCGGCGCGGATTGCGCGGGTTCGGCTTGATGCTCTCGATCGGCACGCGGCGCGGCGTACGCTGCCCGCCCCGCTCGCTCACGGCGGATTCGGCGCCGACATCGCCCATCAGCGCCGCCAGCCCGCGCCCCAAACGTGATCGTGTCTCTTCGGCCATTGCAGCCGCTCCTGCCAACTTGCTCACAGCGAGCCTCCGTTCGAGTTACGTTTTCGAGATACGTTTCTTGGGTGGTTCGTGGCTGTCAGCTTGCGGCGCAGAGCTCCCTTTCGCGTTGGATGATTTCGGTGGCGAGCCGCAGATAGGCTTCGCTGCCGACACACTTCAGATCGTAGACCAGCACCGGCTTGCCGTAGGACGGCGCCTCCGAGATGCGCACGTTGCGCGGGATGATGGTGTCGTAGACCTTCCGGCCCATGAACTCGCGCACGTCGGCGACCACCTGGTTCGACAGGTTGTTGCGCGAGTCGAACATGGTCAGCACGATGCCGTGGATGGTCAGGTCGGGATTGAGCGTCTCCTTCACCTGCTCGACGGTCTTGATCAGCTGCGACAGGCCTTCGAGCGCGAAGAACTCGCATTGCAGCGGGACGAGAATCGCATTCGACGCCGCCATTGCATTCACGGTGAGCAGGTTGAGCGAGGGCGGGCAGTCGACCAGCACGTAGCTGTAGTCGCTCTCCGAGCTGCCGCTGTTGAGGGCGGTGATCGCGTTGCGCAGGCGGAAGGCGCGGTCGCGCGCGGCCGAGATCTCGAGTTCGAGACCGGAGAGGTCCATGGTGGAGGGCGCGATGTGCAGGCGAGGGACCGCCGTCTCCAGAATCGAATCGCGCAGCTTCGCTTCACCGACCATCACGTCATAGGTCGAGCAGGCGCGGTTGCGGCGGTCGATGCCGAGCCCGGTCGAGGCGTTGCCCTGCGGATCGAGATCGATGATCAGCACGCGTTCGCCGATGGCGGCGAGGGCGGTGCCGAGATTGATCGCGGTCGTGGTCTTGCCGACGCCGCCCTTCTGGTTGGCGAGCGCGAGGATGCGGGGGCTCTTCACTTTTTCGTGATCAAGAATCTGGGTCATGCCGGGCGTCTCCAGCGTGGGGGAGAGGGGCACATCATCGTTGTCGATCATCATGACGGATTCCAACGGTATGACTAGAGGCGAGGAGCCAGAGAACGGACCACGACAATCTGGCTGTCGGGATTGGTCAGACTCGGGACCAAGTCGTACTCGAACTTCCAATATTTAGCGGCCTCGGTCAATTCAGCCTCAACATCTTGTCCTTTGGGAAACAGGCCTTTGGCGCCGGTTTTCAACAGCGGATACGCGAGTCCGAACAGCTCGCTCAAGGGCGCCAGCGCGCGCGCGGATACTACCTCGGGCTGACCTGAAAACTCTGCCGCAAAATCCTCGATCCGCATGGCGTGTACCTTGGCCGGGGCGGCGGTGAGGCGAATCGCCTCGCGCAGGAAGGCCGCCTTCTTCTGATTGCTCTCGACCAGGTGGACCATCGCTCCGGGATGTTCGGCGAGCGAGCAAGCGATGATCATCCCCGGAAAACCCCCTCCGGAGCCAAGATCAATCCAGAGAAGCGATGCTCCGGGTGCGAGGAATCGCGCTTCTACGAGCATTAAAAGCTGCAGCGAATCGGCGATATGGCGGGTCCAGAGCTGCGGCAGCGTCGAGGGGGAAATCAGATTTATGCTGTTCTGCCAACGGGTTATCAGGTCGGCAAAGCGGTCCAGCCGGGCCTCGGTTTCACGTGAAACATGAATCAACTTGAGCGCGCGGGCCTTGTCCGCCGCCAGATCCGCCCGAATATCCGCGGTTTTCATCCCTTCGCCGCAGCCCGCCGGGCGTTGCGGCGCAGATGCGCAGCCACCAAGGCCAGCGCGGCCGGGGTCATGCCGTCGATGCGGCCGGCATGGCCGATGGTGCGGGGGCGGTGGGACTGCAGCTTCTGGCGGGCCTCGTTGGAGAGACCGGTGATCGCCGCATAGTCGAGATCGTCCGGCAGCTCGAAGGCTTCATCCCGGCGATAGGCGGCGACGTCGGCAGCCTGGCGCGAGAGATAGACATCGTATTTGGCGTCGATCTCGAGCTGCTCGGCGAGCTTTGCGGGCAAGTCGTTAAGCCGCGGCCAGATGCGGGCGACATCGGCGAGGGTGATGGTCGGGTAGGAGAGGAGCTCGAAAGCGCTGCGGCGATGGCCATCCTTCTTCAACGAAAGCCCATATTTTTCGGCCTCGGACGGGGAAACAGACACCGACTTTGCGTAGTCTCGCGCCTCATCCAGCGCCTTCGCCTTGGCGCGGTAGGCCTCGCGCCGCACTCCGCCCACGCAGCCAATTGCGATGCCTTTTTCGGTCAGCCGCTGGTCGGCATTGTCGGCCCGCAGGGCCAGCCGGTATTCGGCCCGCGAGGTGAACATGCGGTAGGGCTCTGAGACTCCGCGCGTCACCAGATCGTCGATCATCACGCCCAGATACCCTTCCGCGCGGTCGAACACGATCGGGGCACCGCCGGCCGCCCGCGCCGCCGCGTTGAGGCCGGCCACAAGGCCCTGGGCGGCCGCTTCCTCGTAGCCGGTGGTGCCGTTGATCTGGCCGGCCATGAAAAGCCCTGTGACGGCACGCGTTTCCAGCGTCGGGCCAAGCTCGCGCGGATCGACGTGGTCATATTCGATGGCGTAGCCGGGGCGGACGATCCAGGCCTTTTCCAGCCCCGGGATCGACGCCACTACCGCATGCTGGACGTCCTCGGGGAGGGAGGTGGAAATGCCGTTCGGATAGACCGTGTGATCGTCAAGCCCTTCCGGCTCAAGGAAAATCTGATGCCCGTCGCGCTCCCCGAAGCGCACGATCTTGTCCTCGATGGAGGGGCAATAGCGCGGCCCGCGGCTTTCGATCTGGCCCGAATACATGGGCGACCGGTGTACATTGGCCCGGATCACCTCATGCGTGGCGCTCGTGGTCCGCGTGATGCCGCACTCGACCTGCGGATTGGCGATTCGGCCTGTGAGG
>Ga0209172_10008532_pt1 | contig 9986 bp, 8 predicted proteins | sample LarsenN4metaG_FD_184113 | JGI IMG/M metagenome (GOLD analysis project Ga0209172, IMG submission 184113) | Hot spring sediment bacterial and archeal communities from British Columbia, Canada, to study Microbial Dark Matter (Phase II) - Larsen... ...
GACTTACGCCAGCTCCTCACGCAGCCACGGCACCAGCCGCTCCGCCACCATGATCGTCGGGATGTTCGTGTTCGCGCGCGGCACCACCGGCATCAGCGACGCGTCCGCGACGCGCAGCCCGTGCACGCCGCGCACGCGTCCGCGCGGATCGCACACCGCCGTCGGGTCGCCGTCCGGCCCCATGCGCGCGGTGCACGACGGATGCGCGCCGGTGCTCGCGTTACGCCGGATCCACGCCTCGAGCACCGCTTCGTCCGAGAGCTCCGCATCGGTCGGCCGGCGCACGCCATCGGACACCGAGGCGATCGCGCGCGTGTTGACCAGGTGCATCGCGCGCTCGAGCCCGTCGCGCAGCTTCGCGTAGTCGCGCTCGTCTGACAGGTAGTCCATGAAGATGCCCGGCCGCGCGTCGACGTCCGCGCTGTCAAACTCGAGCCTGCCGCGCGAGTACGACTTGAAGACGCACGCCGCCAGCCCCATCAACAGCCGCCCGCCCGGAATGTGCATGTACGACAGCGGCTCCAGCTGCATGTCGTTGACGTCGTCGCTGCCGGTGGCGGTGTAGTACAGCGTCGTCTGGATCACCGGCTGGTCGAAGTGCGCGACGCCCTCCTTCGGCACGAGCGTCGGACCGATCGCCGGATGGTCCATCAGGTTCTCACCGACTCCCTCGCTGCGCGCCACCTCGGCGATGGCGAGACGCTGCAGCACGTCACGCGGTCCGACGCCCGATCGCACGAGGATCGCGGGTGTGTGAATCGCGCCCCCCGCGAGCACGACATGCGGCGCCGCGATCGACACGGTCGCGCCGTCGCGCGTGACGGCTTCGACGCCGGTGACGTTGCGTTCGTGGAACGTCACGCGTCGCACCGACGTGTCCGCCATGATCGTCAGGTTCGGCCGGTTGCGCGCCGACGCCAGGTAAGCGATCGCGTTGCTGATGCGCAGCGTGCCCTGCTTGTTCATCGGGTGCGGCCCGTAGCCGGTCGTGCCCGGCGCGTTGTGATCCGGCCGCGCCGGATACCCGAGCTCCGCGCACGCGTCGAGGAACGCCGCCTGGTACGGCACAAGCTCGTCGCGCGTGTGCCGCCGGATCGGCAGCGGCCCGCTGTTGCCGTGGTACGGCACATCCGGGAAGTCGAGGTCGTGCTCGAGGCGGATGAAGAAGGGCAGGACGTCCTCCCACGCCCAGCCGTCGCAGCCGAGCGCCGCCCACTCGTCGTAGTCGGCCGCGTCGCCCCGCAGCGCGATGCAGGTGTTCACGGCCGAGGAGCCGCCGGTCACGCGGCCGCGCGCGAACGGCACGTCGGTGCGGCTCGTGCTCGTCGGCGTATAGCGCAGCTTCCAGTCGTGATCGACGAACGACCCGCGACGGGCGTCGCGCAGGTCTTCCGGCAGCGCTTCGGCGTTCGGGTAGTCCGGCCCCGCCTCGATCAGGAGCACCCGCACCGACGGATCTTCCGTCAGCCGCGCGGCGATCACGCTCCCGCCCGAGCCCGCCCCGACGACGATGACGTCGTAGTCGCTCACGATGAGGAGGTTACAGGTTCCAGGCGACAGGTTACAGGCGAGGTGCCGGCGCCCGGCTTCACGTGACGGGCTCAATCCTCGCGCGCCTCATGACGATCGCGATGCGCCGCAACGCCCGCCGCCAGGAAACCCGCCTAGAGCGCATCCTCGAGTCCCGGTCGGCCGAAGCGGCGCGCGTCACGTTGTCAGCGACCAACCGGATCCGTCGCCCGCAGTAGCGCCCGTTCTACCGACTCCGCGCGATGCACGTGCGCCTCCCGGTACGCCGGATCGTTCACCATGTCGATGAACGCCTGCCGGTCCGGATACTCCACAAGCAGCAGCACGTCCCACTCCGGCGCGTCGTCCTCGTGCGCCCGTTCCGCCAGCCGTCCCGCGTACAGCAGCCGCCCCCAGCTTCTCGATCATCGGCATCGTCACGCTCGCATATCCCTCGAGATACCGCTGCTCGCCGCCCGGCTTGAACTTCAGCAGATTGAGCATCACCAACGGCCCATCGTTCGCGCGCTCGCTCATCTCAGCAACACCGTTCCACGAATTCACATCCATCGCCGCTCTCCTCCAACACCTCGTTGTCCGATGCTCCAGCGTTCTGCTCTCTACTTCCTGCTTCTGCTCTCTGCTGCGTCCCCTCTGTTGTCTGTCGTCTGTCGTCTGTTGTTGTCGATCGTCTATGTCCGCCCCCTACACCTCACACTCCCCTCCAACCTCATCCCCTCGCTCGACCGCATCGAGAAACTCCAACGTCGCCCGCAAGAACGCCTCCGGCCGCCACATCGACGTCCCGTGCCCCGCCCCCCGCACCAGCACGAACCGCGACCCCGCGATCCGCTCGTGGATCACCCGGCTCGCCCGCAGCAAATTGTCGTGCTCCCCCACCAGCACCAGCGTTGGCACGCGGATCTCGTGCAGCCGCTCGACCGTCCCCGCCCAGTCCTGCATCGCCTTCGCGCCGCCCAGATACCCGTCGACGCTCATCGTCATCATGCCCTCGACGTGCCGGCGCACGGCGTCCGGCACGTTCTGCGCCACGCGCGACGCCCACATCGGCGACTGCCGCATCAGCTCCACCACCGCAGACATCCCCTTCGTTCGCGCCATCTGCGCCATCATCGACCGGAACTGCTCCATCCGCTGCCGCATCGATGGGTCCGACGCCATCCCCGTCCCCGGCCCCGTGTCGAACAGCAGCAGCGCGCGCACCCGCTCCGGATGCTGCAGCGCGAACTCCTGCGCGATCATCCCGCCCATCGAAAGCCCGCCGACGATCGCCCGCTCGATCCCCAGCGCGTCCATCAGCGCCGCCTGGTCCCCCACGTAATCCCGCGCGAGCGAATACCGCTCCATCTCCGCCGGCGCGCTCGACTTCCCGTGGCCGCGCGTGTCGTACACCACCGTCCGGTACCGCGCCGACAGCGCCGGCAAGAACGCGCGCCACATCTCCAGCGACGCCGTGTACCCGTGCGCCAGCACCAACGGCGCCGAACCCTCGCCCCCGTGCGCCTCGTAATTGATCGAGATCCCGTTCACCCCAACAACAGGCATCGTCCCACTCCCCCGACTGCAAACCGCCCCTGGTGCCGCTTCCAACGCGCCGGCCGCGCGGCGGGCGCGCCGGGCACTACGACATCACCAGCGTAGCCACCCCGAAGTACGCGAGGATCGACAGCAAATCCTGGATCACCGTCGCCAGCGGGCCGCTTCCGAACGCCGGATCGATCCCGACGAGACTGAACAACCACGGCAACGATGTTGCGACCCACGCCGCTAGCGAACACGCCGCCACCAGGGCCAGCGCGACGGTGACCGCGACCTCGGTCGAGTCCCAGACCAGGATCCCCACCGGCAAGAAAACGGCTCCCAGAAATGCGCCCGCCAGCACGCCCGTCAGGACCTCGCGAAGTACGACGTCGCGAATCGACACGCCAACCGTCAAGCCGCGGATGATCAGCGCTTCCGTCTGCGTCCCGACGGCGTCCGCCAGGTACACCACACCCGGAATGAAGAAGGCCAGCAGCACTTCCTTCCGCAGCCGCTCCTCGAACGCGTCAACGATCAGTGCGGCCGCAAGCGCGCCGCCCAGCCCGACGACAAGCCACGGCAAACGGTGCGCAAGCCGCTGATGCAACGGCTCGACGCTCGCGGCACGCGCGACCGAGGCCCCGCGCAGGAATCCTCCCAGCCGGGCCAGGTCCTCGCCGTGTTCCTCCAGCAATACCCCCAACAAACGGCGTGGCGGAATCAGACCCAGGAACCGGCCGTCCTCGCTCACCACCGCGAGCGCCACCTCGCCGTGTTCCACCGCCCTCCACGCCGCGACTTCCGGATCCTCGTCCGGTGTTACCCGCGGCGGATCGCGATCCATGATCGCCGCGACGGGCGTCTCCGCCGGAACCGCAAATGCGTCCTCGATCCTGACGACGCCCCGTAGCGTCGTGCCATCCACGACGGCTACCTCGCTCAGTGAGTCGTACCGGCGTTCCTCGAGCGTCTTCCGCAGCATCGAAACGGTGGCGCCGGACTCGACAGTCGCAACGCTTGGCGTCATCAACGTCTCGGCGCGATGATGGCGTACGAGCGTCGCCGTCTCTGACCGGTGCTCGAGATTGGAACGCATGGCTAGCCTCCCCGCCGAACCTTAGAGGCGCCAGCCACCGGCCCGCCAGTCCGTCCGCGACGGCCCTCGAAGCTCTCCACCGCCGCCCGCATGACCGCGACGCTCTCAACCGCGCTCGTGGTTGCTCGTGCCGGCCACCGGGCGCCCATGTTGCTTGCCGTTTGCCGTCTTGCTGTCCGTCTAAGTGTCTGCCGCTCGTCTTGCCCTGACTTGTCCGTTCCCACCCGCCCTGTCAACGTCCCGTCCTTGCCCCCTCACCACCAACGCCGCGTCCGAAAGAACACCCCCAGCCCGATCAGGATCACAACGAACGATGCCAGCATCACCCAGAACCCCCACGCTGTGTCGTACCGCGGCACCGTCTCCTCAAAGTTCGTCCCGTACACGCTCGCGATCAGCGTCAGCGGCAGGAAGATCACCGCCACCACTGCCAGCGTCCGCATCACGTCGTTCGTCCGGTTGTTCACCGACGACAGGTACGTGTTCAGCGCGCTGTCAGCCAGGTCGCGGATCGAGTCGATCATCCCCTCCACCCGCATGGTGTGGTCGTGAATATCCCGGAAGTACATCAGCGCCTCGTTGGGGATCAACGGCGCGTACTCCCCCCGCGCGAACCGCGCCGCCACGTCACGCTGCGGCAGGATCGACCGCTTCAGCTGCTGCACCACCCGGCGCGCCACAAGGATCTCCTGCAGCGTGCTGCGCGTGGGCACGTCCAGCACCCACTCCTCCAGGTCTGCCACCTGCTCGTCCAGCGCCGCCACCACCGGATGAAAGTCGTCCACCACCACGTCCATCAGCGCGTGCGCCAGGAACCCCGCCCCGTGCTCCATCACGAGCGACCGCCCCTCCGCGCGCCGCCGCACGTCGTCGACCGCCCGCACCGGCCGCTGATGAAACGACACCACGTAGTTCGGCCCCACGTACAGGTCCAGCTCCGCCGTCGACAGGTCGCGCGCCCCCGTGTCGTACCGTACGTCGTGGATGATGATGAACAGGTAGTCGCCGTAGTTGTCGACCTTCGGCGGGTCGATCAGCGCGTTGTAACAGTCGTCGATCGTCAGCTGGTGGAACCCGAACACGTCGCGCAGCAACGCCTCACGGTCGCCCCCGCCCGAGTTCCGCGGCCCGTCCTCGATGTCCACCCACAGCAACGCCGACGGATCGCCAAGCGCGCGCCGGATCCCCTCCATCGGCACATCCAGCTCCACCGACCCGTCCGCGCACCGCACCATCGCCCGCACACTCGCGGGCGTCACCTTCGCCATCATCAACCGCAGCTCTCCGTCGACGACACCTGCTTCCGAGCATCGTCGCCCGAAGTCTAACCCGCTCCCCGCCCTCCCCACTGCCACGCTCGCCGCGCAGCGTCGACCCTCCCACGCTCCCGCATCCCTCCGATCTCCGCCCTCTGACCTCTGTGTTTGAAGTCTGCCGTCTGTCGTCTGCCGTCTGTCGTCTGTCGTCTGCCGTCTGCCGTCTGCCGTCTGCCGTCTGTCGACTATCATCCATCGTCCATCGTCCATCGTCCCTCGTCCCCACCTCTCACCAGCAACCCCGACCTCCGACCGCCCTCCCACCTGCTACCCTACCCGCATGATCCTCACGCGCCTCGGCTACCTCCTCATGGGCGCCGTCGTCGCCGTCGCCGCCGCCGGCATCTGCACCATCCTCCAGACCGACGAAGCCTCCACCAACCCGCCCATCACCGTCCCCGAGATCGTCCAGCACGCCGCCTTCATCGACTCCGTCACCCAGAGCGGACGACACGTCGTCGTCCGCTTCCGCGACGACTTCGACGCCCGCACCGCCCTCGACAGCGACTCCCGCGTCTTCGAAGTCACCCTCGACGAAGGCCAGACCATCGAGAACATCCTCCGCTACGCCAACGTCCCCACCGGCGAAGGCGGCGTCGAAGTGATCGTCGAGGACTGAACATGACGCGCTCAGGCGGCACGGCCTGCGTCATCTCGCGACGCGCCTGACCCGCGTGCCCTATTTGCGGAATCTCCGGCGCCGCGCCGCGCGCGTCCCGCGTGCCCTGCGACGCTACGGCCTCATGCCCGGGCCCGGCGTCGTCACCGGCGCCTCCGACGACGACCCATCTGGCATTGCCACCTACTCAATCACCGGCGCGCACACCGGCTATAGCCTCCTGTGGACCAGCGTCGCCTCGCTCCCGCTCAACGCCGCCGTCCAGGAGATGTGCGCGCGCATCGGCATCGTCACCGGCGGCGGCCTCGCCTCCGCGCTGCGACGCCACTACTCGCGACGGCTCCTCATCCTGCTCGTGACGCTCCTCCTCATCGCCAACACCATCAACATCGGCGCCAATATCGCAGCGGTCGCCGCCGGCATCGATCTGCTCAGTCCCCTCCCCGCGCAGGCCGTCATCATCCCCGTCGGCATCGCCATCGCATTGACCGAGATCATCATCCCGTACCGGCTGTTCTCCGCGTATCTCAAGCTGCTCACGCTCGTCCTGTTCGCCTATGTCATCGACGTCTTCTTCGTCCACCCCGACTGGCAAGCCGCCCTGCGCGCGACCTTCATCCCCCACCTCAGCCTCGACGCCGCGTTCATCACCACCGCTGTCGCCATCTTCGGCACGACCATCTCGCCCTACCTGTTCTTCTGGCAGACTTCCGAAGAGGTCGAGGAGCTGCACCAGCGGCGCGAGAGGACCAGCACCGACGCCGAGCTGCGCCGCATGCGATTCGACACCAATCTCGGCATGTTGCTTGCGCAGCTCGTCTTCTATTTCATCGTGCTCACCACCGCCGCCACCCTCTATCCCGCAGGCATCCGCGAGATTACGACCGCCAGCGACGCAGCCGAGGCGCTACGCCCCCTCGCCGGCAACTACGCAACAGCCATCTTCGCCATCGGGTTCATCGGCACGGGGCTCCTCTCCATCCCTGTGCTCGCCGCCTCAGCCGCCTATGCGGTGGCCGAAGTCTTCGACTGGCGCGAAGGGCTCGAGACGCAGCCCCGACAGGCTCCGCAGTTCTACGCCGTCATCGCGCTGGCGACGCTTGTCGGCCTCGGCATTGCACTCTCCGGCATCGGCGCCATACGCGCGCTTTTCATCACTGCCGTCGTCAACGGCGTCATCGCCCCCGCGCTCATCGCCGCCATCCTTGTCATCGCCAACGACGAACGCGCGCTCGGCGCCCGCAAGAACGGCTGGATCTCCAACCTGCTCGGCATCGCCACCGTCGCCATCATGGCCTCCGCCGCCATCGCCATGCTATTGACGTTCGCCATCGCTGGTTGAAGCCCGTCCGTGTCCGAAACGCGGACGATCGCCTCTCGCGTCACCCGCCAGAGATGCCGCCCTCACCCTCACCACACCTCAACCCGATCTATCCCCTCCCGCCCGACCGACGGGACAGGAGGGTGAGGTCCCCGCGCGTGGACAGCCATGCCTCGCTGCCCCGTCCACAATCCACCCTCCACCATCCATCTTCCATCCTCTATCTCGCCGATCGACCGGACGGGAGAGCGAGGTCCCGCGCGTGGACAGCCATGCCTCGCTGCGGCGCCCACCATCCACCCTCCTCCATCCATCTTCCATCCTCTATCTCGCCTCCCGCTTCCCGCATCCCGCCTCCATCCGCCACCCCTGTAACCTGTCACCTGTAACCTGTAACCTCAGACCACATGACCATCGAACTCGACCGGCCGGCCGACCTCGACCACGCGCTCGCCGCGGAGACGAACATCGCCGTCTTCCCACGCCGGCGACGCCTCCCTCTCGCCACCGCCGTCGAGCGCGCCATCGACATCGTCGCCGGCATCGCAGGCATGACCGTGTTCCTCGCCACCTACCCGCTCATCGCCCTCGCTATCAAGCTCGACTCTCGCGGCCCCGTCATCTTCGCCCAGCGACGCGTCGGCAAGGACGGCCGCATCTTCACCATGTACAAGTACCGCTCCATGTCGCACGACGGGCACCGCCCCTACGAGACCCCCGCCCTCGAGCCCGAGCACTTCCGCACCTTTGTCTTCACCACCCCGACGTCACGCCTCACCCGCATCGGACGCATCCTCCGCGCCACCAGCCTCGACGAGCTCCCCAACTTCTGGAACGTCCTTAAGGGCGACATGCGCATCGTCGGCCCCCGCCCCGAGATCCCCGACCTCGTCCGCCAGTACCCCGTCGAGTACCACCGACGCCACGCCGTCAAGCCCGGCATCACCGGCCTCGCCCAGGTCAACGGCCGCGCCAATCTCACCTACGAACAGGTCGTCCGCTACGACCTCGAATACGTCGACACCCACTCGCTCCGCGGCGACCTCCGCATCCTCGGCGCCACCATCCCCGCCGTCCTCCGCCGCAAGGGCGCCCGCTAACCCTCAACCCGATAGTTGCACGGACAGGTCCAGACCAGTCCGCATCCCCCGCGCCACCCACTCACACCACAACACACGTCCAGCCGCGTAGTCGCGCAGCTTCAGCTGCGCCCACGTCGGACGAGCGGACACAAAAGGAGGGCAAGCCACAAGCTCACCCTCCCTCTCACCTCCAACCTCTACCCTCTAACCTCAACCTCCACCCCCTAACCCCCTAACCCCTGACTCTCCGCGCCGCCACCGACACCGCCCCCAGCATCGCCGCACCCACCGCCAGCGCCGCAAACCCGATCGCCACGTCCCCGCCCGACGCCCCGCCACCGCCCGTCGGCGGCAACCCCGGCCGCCGCGGTCCCGGCGTCGGGAACTCCCGGCCGATCACCGTGCTGATCCGCGTCGGCGTCGCCGTGTTCGTCGCCGTCGGCGTCCGCGTCGCCGTCCCGCTCACCACCGTGTGCGTCGGTGTCCGCGTCGCCGTGCCCGTCACCACCGTCTGCGTGTGCGTGCTCGTCGCCACCGCCGTGTTCGTCGCCGTTGCCGTCGGCGTATCCGTCGGCGCCGCGGTCGATGTCGGCGTCGGCGTGTCCGTCGCCGTCGCCGTATCCGTCGCCACCGGCGTGCTCGTCGACGTCTCAGTCGGCACAGCCGTCGATGTCGGTGTCGCGGTGTTCGTCGCCGTCGCCACCGGCGTATCCGTCGCCGTCGCCGTGCTCGTCGCAGTGACCTCGGGCGTCTCGGTCCGCGTCTTCGTCGCCGTTGCCGTCTTCGTCGCCGTGTCCGTCGCGACCGCCGTGCTCGTCTTCGTGGGCGTCGACGTCTTCGTCGCAGTTGCCGTCTTCGTTGCAGTCGCCGTCTTCGTTGCAGTCGCAACCGATGTCTGCGTCGCCGTCGGCGTCACCGTCCGCTCCAGCACGCAGAACCGCACGAAACTGATCTGCGGCAGCTGCCCGCCCTCGTTCAGCGGCGCCGTCAGCCCGCTCAGCGACGTCGCCGGCAGCCCGTCCGCGTTCGGGCCGTACTGCCTCGCGCCCGGCCCGCCCTTCACGATCACGATGTCGACCGGGAACGGACTCACGAACGACACCGACGTCTTGTCCTCGCTGAACGTCACGACGATGCCGCCGTACGTGCCGTCCTCCGGCGGCTCCACCTTGATCGAGCGGTACCCCTCGGGACACGGGAACACGCCGCCGTTCTCGTCGTCGAAATCGTCGTCCGGTTTCGACGCCGCGTTCGACGCCGCGGCCGCGCCGCCCGTCTCCGCCGCCTCATCGCGCACGCAAAACTGCGCCGACCTGATCGCCTGCAACGACCCGTCGTTCGCGCGCGGCGCCGTTAGCCACGCCCGCTCCGTCGACGGCATGCCATCCCCGTCCGGCCCGTACTGGTTCGCGCCCGACGCCCCCTCGACGATCACCGCATCGATCGGCGACCAGCTCCGGTACGACAGCGTCCCGTTCTCCGTGAACGTCACCACGACCCC
>Ga0209172_10008534_pt1 | contig 9984 bp, 12 predicted proteins | sample LarsenN4metaG_FD_184113 | JGI IMG/M metagenome (GOLD analysis project Ga0209172, IMG submission 184113) | Hot spring sediment bacterial and archeal communities from British Columbia, Canada, to study Microbial Dark Matter (Phase II) - Larsen... ...
CCCTGCCCGACATGGAGTTTGACAGCGCGCAGGGCGCGATGCCGATGATGGGGCCCGACCTGCGCGAGCAGCTCGGCTTGACCGACGAGCAGGCGGAAAAGCTCCGCGCGCTCTGGGTCGAAGGCACGAAGAACGGCATCCGCACGCGCTCCAACATGATGATCGCGCGGATGGAGCTGGAAGAGCTGATGCGGGCCGACACTCCCGACCGGGCGGCCATTGACGCCAAGCTCCGTCAACTCACCGACGCGCAGGGCGCCCTGCTGCGCCAGCACATCGAGCACCGGCTGGCGATGCACGGCCTCCTGACGCCCGAGCAGCGGGCCAAGGCGCGCACGCTGATGCGCCACCACATGCGGCAGCGGATGTTCCAGCGCCGCGGGATGCGCGGGCAGGGCTTCGGCCCCGGCCGCGGGTTCGGTCCCGGCCAGGGGTTCGGCCCCGGCCCGGGGCGCGGCCGCGGTCCCGCCGGCCCGCCGCAGGAATAAGCCGTCAGGGCACGGCTTCAGCCGTGCCTCTACATTTGCAACTTTGAACGGGCTTTAGCCCCTGAGGCAATCCCTCAGCGGCTAAAGCCGTTTTCTTGCTGAGCGGAGAGCGGCACGCTTGAAAGCGTGCCCTGACGGAGCGGGATTGATGAGATCCTTCGCTTCGCTCAGGATGACAGAAAGATGCGGAGCTACTTCACCAGCAGGAGCTCGCGCAGGTTGTCGCGCCCGACGAAGGTGCGCGACGCCCGGAAACCCCCGAAGAGGTTGAGCAGGGCGCGGTTGGGGTAGACGCGCTCGATCCGCAAGGGCAAGGCGCCGGGGACGAGCTCGAGCGTGCGCCGGTCCAGGGCGCGGTAGCGGAGGAAGCGGACGTTCTCGGGGCGGTTGTGGAACAGTCCGAGGAAGACCCCGCCCGGCTCCAGCAACCCGCAGAGGCGGGCTGCCAGCGGCTGGGTCAGCTCCTCCGGCAGGTAGTCGAACAAGTCCCAGGCCAGGATGCCGCGGAAGGTTCCCGCGGGGTACTCGAGCGCGCCCGCGAAGAAGCGCTCGCCGAGCGGCGGCGCCTCCGGCCCACCGTTCGTGCGCAACTGGTGGAAGGCGGCAAAGAGGTCTTCGGTGTAGAGCTTGCAGCCGGCCCCGGTGAAGACGCTGACGGTGGCCTGCCAGACGCAGCCGAGGTCGAGCACGGCGGCGTGCTCGACTTCGGTCACCGCCGGGAAGAACTGCTCGAGGCCGAGCGAGGCGCGACGCGGCGAGCCGCCGGCGGCGGCTTCCTCCGCCGGGGCCTGGAGCCGGTTTGTCAGACTGCGGAGCAGGCTCCCCACAAGGCCTTCGGGTCCCTACTGAACCTTGTCCTTCGGGGCGGCGGCCACCGGGGTGATGCGGAGCTCGCCGGCGCCCTCGACCCGCCGCGCTTTCTCTTCGGGCTTCTGGATGTCGATGGAGCCTTTGAAGTAGGCGCCGTCTTCGATGACGATGCGGGCGGCCACCAGGTCGCCGACGACGTTGCCGCTCTTCGAGATTTGCAGGCGGTCGGCGGCGCGCAGGTTGCCGCGCACGGTGCCCTCGATGATGATTTCGCGGGCGCGGACGTCGGCCTGCACGCGGCCCTGGGGGCCGACGGTCAGGCTGCTCTCGCCGAGGTCGATCGTGCCCTCGAACTCGCCGTCCACCAGCAGCTCTTCGTTGCCGGCGAGCTCGCCCTTCACGCTCAAGCTCCGGCCGATGCGGGCCGCAGCCCGCGGCGGCGCGGCCGGGGCGGCGCCGAGCGGGCGCAGGTCGTGCGCCCCGCTCAAGGGCGGCGTCTCGCGCGTCGGCGAGGCCGGAGATGGATTCGTCTCTTCAGGCTTCTTGGTTCCCCACATGGCGGCTCCCCTATCCAGAGCTTCCCTGCTCCCCCAAGGTTCCGCCGACTATAACGCAGGTGCGGCGGGCAAGTAAAGACGGGCGGGCGCGGCCGGCACGGGCCCTTCGGCTTCGCTCAGGGTAAACAGGCCCGCCTGCGCTCGGGGAGCTTCTGCGGGCAAACTCCAGAGCTCGTACCAAGTGTGGAGGGTCTTGACCAGTTCAAGGAAGAGCCAGGCGCGGTCGTCGCGCTCCTGCCACCAGCGGTCGGGATGAAAGCGGACGTCGGGGGCGGCGCTGACTCGCACCTCGAGGCCGTCCTTCTCGTACACCGCCCGGAAGATGCGCCGGGCGCGCCGGGTGTGGAAGTTCGAGGTGACGACGATAACCTTCCGGAAGTTGTGCTGGGCCAGGAGCGGGCGCAACGCCAACGCCTCGTGGAGCGTGTTGGTGACCGGGTGGCGGAAGACGATGAGGCTGGCGGCGGGGACTCCCTGCCGCAGGGCGTCCTTTTCCATCAAGTCAGCTTCGCTCAAGTCGGCCCGCAGCGGCCCGCCGCTCAAGACGACTTTCGGCGCCCAGCCCTGATGAAAAAGACCGACGGCGTGGCGGGCGCGGTCGCCCTGGACGCTGTCGCCGCCGAGCACGACCAGGGCGTCGGCCTTCTCAAGCTCATCGTCCACGATCCAGCAGTCGGCGAACGCCCGCAGCAGCGGCCCGCGGAAGAGATAGAGCGTCCCGACCACCGCGGCCAGGAGCAGGAGGAGGAGCACAGTGAAGAAAACGCCGCCCCGTTGGGCGGGGCGCGCCAAGCGGGCGGCGCTCATGGGTCGGTGACGGAAAAGCCGCGCAGGCGCTCGGCCGCGCGCTCGGGCGACACGGTGGTGAAGTAGACCTCTTTGGCGATGTAGGGCCGGGGCGTGCGCGCCACGACGGGCATCAGCTCCAGATGCCAGTGGAAGTCGTCCTCGAGCGAAACCCAGAAGCCGACGCGGCCGAGCGCCCCGGCCACATTGGGTGCGGTGTGGAGGACGAAGTGATAACCCTCGGCCACCTGCTCGACCCGCTGCAGGGTGTGGCGCAGGAGCCGGGCGAGCTCCGGCCCGGCGGCCGTCCGCCGCGGGTCGGTTTCGAACTTGTGGTGGTGCTGGCGGGGCAGGAGCCAGACCTCGTAGGGACTGCGGGTGGCGAAGGGGCAGAAGGCGGCGAACTTCTCGGTGGCTTCGACGACGCGCGTCGCCTGGCGCAGCTCCTGCCGCAGCATGTCGCAGAAGAGGCAGCGCTCCTTCATCTGGAAGTACTCGCGGGCGGAGCGCAGTTCGTGCAGCACGCGCCGGGGGACGAAGGGCGTGGCCATCACCTCGGAGCAGGAGTGCAGGACGCGCTGGCCGGCGGCCGCCCCCACGTTCTTGTAGACGGCGACGTATTTGAAGCGGTCGTCGCGCTTGAGGTCGGCCAGGCGGCGGGCGTAGGCTTCGAGCACCTGAACGATCTCCTGGTCGGAGGCGCGGCTCAAGCGGCGGTCGTGCGCGGCGAACTCGACGACCACTTCGTGCGCGCCGACGGCGCGCATCTTGTCGTAGATGCCCTCGGCGGCGCGGGCGGTCTCGCCTTCGATGCGGAAGAGCGGGTCGTGCTGGGGGAAGACGCGGACCTGCGGGGCGTCGGCGAAGGGGGGCAGGCTCAAGAGCGGCGGCGGGGCGGCGCTGCCGGGACAGTAGGGACAGGGCTCGGCGGCGGGCTCGCGCGGCTCGCCGTCCCGAATCGCTACCCAGCTGCGGGTGATGGGGTCCTTGCGCAGTTCCATCGAATCGTTCTAGCCGGAGCCGAAGCCGGGCGCGGGCCGTTGGCCACGAGCGGCTTCAGGCACTCTTTTCCCGGACAGCGGCGGTGGCGATGCACATCAGGAACAGCAGGAAGCTCAACTGCCAGAAGTGGCGGGGAAAAACTTGCCAGGCGAGGGCCTGCTCCACGCCCACCCATTGAAGCTTGATGAAGAGCTTGTAGAGGACGGCGACCCCGGCGGCCGCCCAGCCACCCCAGTACGTCAACCGAACCAAGCCTGCAAGCTGCATGGTTCCCTCCCGCGGCCGGCGGCGCGGCTTCCGCCTGCGCGGCCGGCGACGCCGCGTAGTCTATGAGCAGCGCGGGGACGGGTCAAGCCCGCGGGCGCTCTTGTCTCACGTTGTCATCCTGAGCGGAGTCCGCAGGACGGAGCGAAGGATCGTGCGAGGAGTGGCACCGATCGAGATTCTTCGTAGTTCGACTTCGCTCACCATCCCGAGCGACAGTCGAGGGACTTCGCTCACAATGACAAGAAGTGTGTGCCGGTTAGCGGGTGTAGCGGACGGGGGTGGGGCCTTCCTCGAGCAGGTGGCGGTCCCAGATGGCGCCCTGGCGGGTGTAGTAGGCGAGTTCGAAGTCTTGCGTGAGCTCGAGGGCGTCGGTGGGGCAGGCGTCCTCGCAGCAGCCGCAGAACATGCAGCGCGACAAATCGTAGGTAAAGTGGGTGAGCACCTTGCGGCGGCTCTTGTCGTCGCGGGCCCAGCCGACGACGATCAAGTTCTCCGGGCAGGCCAGCGCGCAGAGGTTGCAGGCGATGCAGAGGGTTTCGCTGGTTTCGGGGTTGGTGTTGAGGCGGGGCGCGCCGCGGTAGCGCTCGGCCACCATGGGGCGCTCCTGCGGGTACTGTTCGGTGTAGCAGGAGCTTGAGCCCTGGTAGCTGAAGGTGCGCCACAGGCCCGTCAGCAGGTCAATCAGGAACAGCCGCTTGAGTGTCTTCTTCCAGTCCATCGCCCGAACCAGGTCCTACCTTACGCGCTTCCCTTTCCCGCGTCAAGGAGGCAGAGGAAGCACAGGAAGCAAAGGAAATTCTCCAGTGGGGCAGGCACCCCTGCCTGCCCGTCCGGCAAGCGGGCTCCCGCGCGCAGACACGAGTGCCTGCGCCACCACTTGGGATGGCAATGGTAGAATGACAAGAAGCCATTGCTGCGGAGGGGTGCCAGAGCGGTTGAACGGGCCCGCCTCGAAAGCGGGTAGGCCTTTACGGGCCTCGTGGGTTCGAATCCCACCCCCTCCGCCACCCCGACGCCAGTCGGGGTGCCCTGCTTGCCCTGGGCGAAGTCGAAGGGAGCGAGCGAACACCGTGAGCGAGTCGAAGGGCTGGTCCTGGAGCGCTTGAATGCGGGGGTGGAAGCTTCTATGTCGGCGTGGCGACGACCTGATGGTGGTGAATGACAAGTCATTCACCAATCCCGCCCCCTCCGCCAGCTTCCCGTGAAACATCTGGCCTCTGTGGCGCGTCTTAGGAGTGTGATGCGGCGCCGCTCTCCTCCTCTGCTTCCTCTACTGCTCTGCCTCCTCCTTCCTGCCTTCTTGGCCTCGCAGGACTCCGGTCCCGAGCGCGACGCCTGGCAGCGCCCGGCGGAAGTGATGGACGCGCTCGGGCTCGGCCCGGGCATGAGCGTGGCGGACGTCGGCAGCGGCGACGGCTACTTCACGTTTCATCTGGCCGCGCGCGTCGGCCCGGCGGGCAAGGTTTATGCTGTGGACATTGACGACGGCGACCTGAAGAAGATCCGCCGCCGGGCGAAAGCCGAGGGGCTCGCGCAGATTGAAACCGTGCTGGGGGCGCGCGACGACCCGCGGCTGGCGCCCGAGAGCGTGGAGGTCGCGCTCATCGTCAACGCCTACCACGAAATGCGCGACTACGACCGGATGCTCGCCGGCCTCTTCCGCGCGCTCAAGCCCGGCGGGGTGTTCGGCCTCATCGAAGCCGAAGACGAGCCGGGGAAGTCCCGCGCGAGCTATCACGACCGCCACCGGATGCCGGCCGAGGTCGTCCGCGAGGACGCCGCCCGCGCCGGCTTCCGCTACGTCGGCGAGCGGCCCGGCTTCGTCCGCCCCAGCCGCGAAAAAAAGTTCTACTTCCTCCTTTTCGAGAAACCCCAGCCCTAACCGCATTGTCATTCCGAGGCCGGAGGCCGAGGAATCTCTTTGGTAGCCGACGGCACAGGGAAGAGATCCCTCGCTCCGCTCGGGATGACAACAAGAGGGGTAGCGCGGGTTGCCCGAGTCCCGACGCTTCGGGACGAGGGCTACCCGCGGCTCTTGCAGAAAAGCCCGCAGGAAGGCCTGCGGCCATCCTGCGCTACCGGTCGGAGTCGCGGCGGAGAGCGAAGAAGCGCTGGAGGAGCGCGGCGGCTTCGTCGGCCAGGACGCCCGCGCGGACTTCGACGCGGTGGTTCCAGTGCGGGCTCTCCAGCAGCTTCAGGCAGGAGGCGACGGCGCCGCCTTTAGGGTCGGCGGCGGCGTAGACGAGCCGCTGAAGGCGGGCGTGCACCAGCGCCCCCACGCACATCGCGCACGGCTCGAGCGTGACGTAGAGGTCGCAGCCCGCGAGGCGGTAGTTGCCCAGCCTCTCCGCCGCGGCGCGCAAGGCGAGAATCTCGGCGTGCGCCGTGGGGTCCTTCGCGGCGATGGGCCGGTTGTGGGCGGCGGCGATGACTTCGCCCTCGCGCACCACCACGGCGCCGACCGGCACTTCGCCTTCGGTCTCCGCCTGGCCGGCTTCGGCCAGCGCCAGCTGCATGAAGTGGGTGTCGTCAGGCACGATTTGAAGAGCAGATCCCTCGACTCCGTCCAGCCCTTTCGGCGAAAGGGCTGGCCTCCGCTCGGGATGACAGGAAAGCGGTGATGCCGCTTTCTTGTCAGCTAGCGGCGCAAGGCCGCTTCCACCTTGGCCAGGATGTCCCGCGCCGGGGCGGCATAGGGGCTCTGCGATTGAACCACCTCGGCGAGCAGGCGCTGCGCCTCCTGCAAGTTCTCGCGCCCGCCCAGGGAAGCCAGGGTGAACCCCAAGCGGTAGAGATTGCGAGCGTAGAGGGGAGGCTGGTCTTTCAAGAGCGGGGTGGCCGCGCGAAATTCGCGGAGGGCCGCCCCGGTGTCCTTTTCATGCAAGAAGATCTGGCCCAGGATGGAATGCGCCAGCCCTTCCCAGACCTGGCGCTGCACCGCCCACTGCTCATCGCTCGATCCCTCCGGGCGGACCTTGTCGGGCGTGTCCGTAAGCAGCGTGAGCAGGCGCGTGGCCAACTCGCGGGCGCGCCCGAGCTCCTGCCCGCGCTCGCTCAAGACGTCGGAGACGAGCATCAGCAGCATGGGGGAATCGGGGCTGGCCGCCAGGCCGTCGTCGGCGTAGCCCATCATGGCTTCGGCGTCGCCGAGCTGCAGGCAGGCCTGCGCCAGCGTGCCCAGCGCGTCGGCGCGGTAGGGCGACTGCGGGAAGATGTGGAGGTAGTGCTCGAGCAGGGCGCGCTTCGCGCCCGGATCGGCCACTTGGCTCAAGCCCACGTAGGCGGAGTAGGCCAGGCCGTTCCATTGGTTGCGGGCATCTTCCTCGGCCTGCTGTTTCTCCCGCCGCCAGGCCTCGGCGTCGCCGCCCATGGGCGGGACGGCCAAGGCGACGGCGTCGAGCAGAGTCCGCGCCTCGTCGGCGGCCTTCAGGGCGTTCTCCGCTTCGCCCTTGCCGAGATAGGCGTGGGCCTGGCGGACGCGGGCGGAGAAGCTCTTCGGGTCGCGCTTCAGGACTTCCTCGCCGGCGGCGAGCGAGTCGTCGTACTGCTGCTCGTCCAGGTAGGCCTCTTGCAGCATCCCGTAGCCCAGCAGGGCCAGGGGGCTCGAGGCGAATTCCGCCACCAGCTTCTTGAGCATTTCGATGCGCTGGTCGCCGCTGCGGGCGAATTCGAGCCCGGCCAGGGCGGCGTCGGCGGGCGTGCCCGCCTGCACGCTGACGCGGCTGCCGAGCGGCCCCGGCGTCAAGCTGACGGCGGCGCGCAGCGTGAGCTCGAGCCGCCGGGTCTCGCCGGGCTTGACGAGGAGCTTCTGGCTCGCGTCCACGTAGCTGTCGGCGCGCACGTCCAGGCTGTGCTCGCCGGGAGCGACGTCGCTGACCAGGGCGCGGCCGTCGGGGCCCGCCGCGCCGCGCTTCTCGCCGTCCACCAGGACGTCAGCGCCGGGGACGTTCACGGTGACTTCGAGCGTGCCCGGCTCGGTCAACGTCGCCAGCAGCCGCGTGAGCTTGAGCTTGCGCAGCCCCTCGTCCAACGCCGCCGAAGGCTTGAAGGCGACCCCGCGCTTCCGCACTAGCTCGATGAGCCTGTCCTCCAGCGTCTTGGCGTTCACCAGGCTGATGAGCTCGGCTTCGCTCAAGGGCCGGTCGGACTCCTGTCCCCGCGCCGCCGGGAGAGCGAGAAACACCAAGAGAGCGACGACCAAGAGTTTTCCTGCGCGGACCACCATAGTCACTCCTCCTTCTACCGCAGCCGGGGCAGAAAGCGCGGCACGCGCCGGCGATAGTCGGCGTAGGCTTCGCCCAGCCGCCCCAGCAGCTCCCGTTCTTCCAGCTCGGTGATGATGAAAGCCAGCCCCATGAACACCGCCACCAGCGCCGCCAGGCGGGTCGCGCCCGTCAGCAGCGCCGCTCCCCAGTAGGAGAGCATCATCCCCAGGTAGCGCGGGTGGCGGACGCGCTCGTAAATGCCGCTGGCCAGGGGCGCGGGCTGCTTTCGCGGCCCCCCTTCGCCAAGGCCTCGGGAGGCAGGCATCAATTCCGGCAAGCCCACCAGCACCCGCCAGCCCAGCCCGCGCTTCACTTGACGCAAGAGCCAGAGGTCAACGCCGATGAGCGCCGCACCAGCGAGCGCCAGCAGCGGGTGCCGCGAGAACCGCTCCGCCAGCCACCACTCCCGCCCGCCAAAGAGCGCGAGGGCTACCAGACCCCAGGACCCGAAGCCCACTCCATAGTAGCAGGCGCGGGGATGCCGCCGCCAGAACTCCACCGCCGGGTGGATGCAAAGCCAGAACAGCGGGATGGGCAACTGCACGAGCAGAATGAAAAGCGCCACTGCTTCCGCAATCGCCCGGAGCCATTCCACGGACGCCTCCCCACCTTGCCTTTGTCATTCTGCGCGAAGCGAAGAATCTCAAACGACGCTGACTGGCAAGATTGAGATTCTTCGCTCCGCCCTCGACGTTCACGCCAGCCGTTTCGCCGTGGGGGGCTCCGCTCAGAATGACAAGCGGTTGTTACCCCGCCTTCTTGCGGCTCCGCCGGAGCAGCCAGCAGGTCGGTCAAAACCCGAGCGCGCCTTCGACGATGACGATGACGCCCAGCGTGTCCATCACCACGTTCCACGGCGCGCGCAGCCAGGGCGCCCAGAGCCCCATGGCGATGAAGCCGACGCCGACCAGAACGTACAGGACGCGAGTGGCGTTGCCGAGATTTGGTTGGAAGGCCATCACCCCCCTCCAAGCCTCTTGCTTCTAGCCTCTAGTCTCCAGATACTATGCCGCGTCTCCGGCCGAGGCAACAGGAAAGCGAGAAGGAGGCCGCCACACTGTTCTGTCATTCTGAGCGGAGCCCGTCTACGGTGAGCCCGTTCAGGAGAGCGTCAGGGCGGAGCGAAGAATCTCAGCTTAGCGTGATGGCTACGTTGAGATCCTTCGCTTCGCTCAGGATGACAAGCGCGGGGAGTAGAGGTGTTGGTGAACAGTGGCGAAAACTTACTACGTTTACATCCTGAGCAACGCTGCGCGGATGCTCTACATCGGCGTGACCAACAACCTTGTTCGCCGCATGAGCGAGCACCGCCAGCGCTATGTGCCGGGGTTCGCCTCCCGGTACAACCTAACCCGACTCGTGTACTACGAGAACACAACAGACATCCGTTCTGCCATTGTTCGCGAAAAACAAATCAAGGGCTGGCTACGCTCAAGAAAGACCGCCCTGATTCGTTCCGTGAACCCCAGGTGGAAAGACTTGGCAGCGGACTGGTTCCGCGATAAGAAGACCTTGCCTGCTGTCATTCTGAGCGGAGCCGCACCCCGGCGAACCCGTTCAGCGTAGAGACGCAGGGCGGAGCGAAGAATCTCAGCTGAGATCCTTCGCTTCGCTCAGGATGACAAGAAAGATTCGTAGGAGGCGAGTATGGACTTGGGGTTGAAGAACAAAGTGGCCGTGGTGGCCGCCGCCAGCCAGGGACTGGGCCGCGCCATCGCCGAAGCGCTCGCCGCCGAGGGCGCGCGCGTCGCCGTCTGCTCGCGCGACCAGACCCGCATCGAGGCCGCCGCCGCGCACATCCGCCGCAAG
>Ga0209172_10008537_pt1 | contig 9979 bp, 8 predicted proteins | sample LarsenN4metaG_FD_184113 | JGI IMG/M metagenome (GOLD analysis project Ga0209172, IMG submission 184113) | Hot spring sediment bacterial and archeal communities from British Columbia, Canada, to study Microbial Dark Matter (Phase II) - Larsen... ...
AGATGATTTCTCGTAACTCATTACTTCTACTGCTTCAATTGCTCCAGACACTTTCGGAATAGGAACCATTATAGGGCTTCAGCCTTACGCCCCAAATGTGGCTGGCTGTCAGCGTAACACCCCCCCGCGATGCAACGCCACCCGGCCTGCAAATTCGGGCTGTTACCATTCGTACCTCTGGAAGGGAGGTGTCATAGCTGGTTTCCGTTTAATCCCCCGCCGACGGCGACCGACAAGCAATCTACCGGACTGCGGACGCCCAGCCCGCTCCACCACTTCGTCATTCGACATTCATGATTCGATATTCGACATTCCTCCGAAAGTTGAAGGTCACTGCGAAATAGGCTGTCCCGGGGCTGCCGCCTCGACCTCCTCGACGCGCTCCACGCTCCGGTAGACCATGATGGGCCCCATGGGGTCGGCCTGGCGCGCCGTGGCCAGGCGGCGGCGCAGCAGCTCCAGGAGTGCCAGGAACGTGACGATGATCTCCGTCCGTCGCCCGCTCCCTTCGAAGAGGCGGCTGAACTCCAGGGGGCTCTCGCTGGCCAGGCGGTCCAGGAGGAGGACGATGCGCTGGCCGACGTTCAGTTCCTCCGGGGTGATCTCCAGCGGCGAAGGCACGTCCGCCCGGCGCAGGACATCCCGGAAGGCCCGCACCAACTCCAGGAGGGACACCGTGAGCGGCCCCTCGACCGTGAGCTCGATGCTGGGGGCCCCCCGCCGGTGGAGCTGCGCCTGCTCCGCTTCCAAGAGGGCCAGTGTCTGGGCGGCTTCCTTAAACTTCTTGTATGCCAGAAGGCGATCCACCAGCTCTGCCCGGGGATCTTCCTCCTCGACCGGCTCGCCCTCCGCTCCCTCCTCCGGCGGCAGGAGCATCTTGGATTTAATATGGATCAGGGTCGCGGCCATCAGCAGGAACTCCCCCGCCACGTCCAGGTCCAGCTCCTGCATCAGGGCCAGGTACCGCAGATACTCCTCGGTGATCTTGGCGATGGGAATATCCAGGATGTCGATCTGGTGCTCGCGGGTGAGATGGAGGAGCAGATCCAGCGGGCCTTCGAACATCTCCAGCCTGATTTGGTAGGTCATGGCTCCTCCGCCGTCACGCGGATCGCGTGGCGCATCCGCTCCCACCGTTTCGGCCCGATCCCCGGCACCTGCAGCAGATCCTGCACGGTCTGGAATGGCCCGTGCTCCAGGCGGTAGGCCACGATCCGTTCCGCCAGGGCCGGCCCGATACCAGGCAACGCCTGGAGAGTCTCGGCGTTGGCCGTGTTCAGGTTGAGGGGACCAGCACGAGAGGACGGGGATCGGGTGGGGCTGGCACCCGTGCGTGGCTGTATCGCTTGCAGGTCCACCCGGGCAGCCCTTTCCGGCGGGCGGGGCGATGGGGGGACGCTCCGCAGGCTGTCGGCCGACGCGGGCACCCCGGGGCCCCCGGGGCCGAGGAGGGGCAGCGCCGTCCCCAGGCCCAAGGCCGCGCCCAGCAGCAGCACGGCCAGGGCATGGGCATCCCGGATGCCGCGAGCCCCGATCCCAGGCAGCGGGCCGGAGGGGTGGGTCACACCGTCTCCTGGCTGACCGCCTCCGCCCCGAGACCGAAGGCCTCGTGCAGGACGCGCACCGCCAGCTCGGTGTACTTGGCCTCGATTACGCAGGAGACCTTGATCTCCGACGTGCTGATCATCATGATGTTGATCTTTTCCTTCCCCAAGCTCTCGAACATCCGGGCGGCCACCCCGGAATGCGTCCGCATCCCCACGCCGACGATGGAGACTTTGGCGATCTTGTCGTCCCCGATGACCTTGTCGGCGCCGATCTCCCTGGCCACCGCCTTCACGATGTCCATGGTCTTGGCGTAATCCGCCTTGGGGACGGTGAAGGAGATGTCGGTGAACCCGTCCTGGCTGATGTTCTGGACGATCATGTCCACCACGATGTTGGCCTCGGCCACGCGCCCGAAGAGCGCGGCCGCGATCCCGGGGCGGTCCGCCACCCGGGTCACGGTGATCTTCGCCTCCTGCGTGTTGTAGGCGATCCCCGAGACCACCACTTTCTCCATGGCCGCGTCCTCCTTCACCACCATCGTGCCGGGATTGGAATTGAAGCTGGAGCGCACGTGAACCGGGACCCCGTAGTTCTTGGCGTACTCCACCGACCGCGTCTGGAGCACCTTGGCCCCCAGACTGGCCAGCTCCAGCATCTCCTCGTAGGAGATGCGCGGGAGCTTCCGGGCCTCGGGGACGATGTTGGGATCCGCGGTGTACACCCCGTCCACGTCGGTGTAGATCTCGCACACGTCGGCCGAGAGGGCCGCGGCCATGGCCACGGCCGTGAGATCGGAGCCGCCCCGGCCCAGGGTCGTGATCTCGTCCTCGGCGTTCACCCCCTGAAAGCCGGCCACGATGGCGATCTCGCCCTCGGCCAGGGCCTGCCGGACCCGCTCGGCGTCGATGCTCACGATCCGGGCCTTGGTGTGTACGTCATCTGTCTGGATGCGCACCTGGCTGCCGGTAAAGCTCCGGGCGCGGAGCCCCAGCCCCTGGATGGCCAAGGAGAGGAGCCCGATGCTGACCTGCTCGCCCGTGGCCAGGATCACATCCAGTTCGCGCTCGATGGGCCGTTCCGCGACCTTGTGGGCCAGGCCGATCAGCCGGTCGGTCTCTCCCGCCATGGCCGAGACGACCACCACCACGTCGTGGCCCGCCTGGCGGGCCTCGCCGACCCGCCGGGCCACGTTCTTGATGCGGTCCACATCCCCTACCGATGTGCCCCCATACTTCTGAACGATCAGCGCCATCTCTCTCCTCTGTCAACTGGTCAACCGGTCGAGTCGTCGATTGGTCACGGCTGAGATTCCGAAACGAATCGGCTACTTGACCATTCGACCATTCGACGGCGTCAGTCGCTGGCCGATCTTCCCCTCCGTCCCTTGCAGCAGGCGCCCGATGTTCTCCCGGTGCCGGAAGACCACGAGGCCCAGGAGCACGCCGGAGAGCGCCAGCATGGCCGGCCGACCGTCCAGGACCCAGGCGAGAATCGGCAGCGCCACCGAGGCCGTCAAGGCCGCCAGCGAAGAGTACCGCCAGCAGGCTGCCACGGCCAGCCAAATGAGGATCAGGAGGGCACCTACGGTTGGCATGGCTGCCAGGATGACCCCCAGCGTTGTCGCCACGCCCTTGCCGCCCCGGAACCGGGCGAAGACGGGGTACAGGTGGCCCGCCACGGCCGCCAGGGCAACCGCCGCCAGGACCGGCGGGGTAACCCCGAGTCCGCGGCCTAACGCGACGGCGACCGCGCCCTTGCCGATGTCCCCCAAAAGAGTCAGGGCCGCCGCACCCTTCCCCACGGCGCGCAGCACGTTGGTGGCGCCGATGTTGCCACTGCCCACCTGGCGAAGGTCCACCCCCCCCTGGGCCCGGGCCACCACCATCCCGAAGGGGATCGAGCCCAGCAGGTACGCCACCACCACCAGGATGATGTCACGAATCACGCCGTGTCGCACCCGTCAGGAGCTGGGAAACTGGAAATGGGTCAGGAAGAGCAACGGTGGCCCGCCAGTTTTCGCCTTCCCGTTTCCCATAGCCGGTGCCAGTTATTTGGCGAGGTCGATGTGCCGCCAGAATTTCTGGAAGTAGGCCGCCCCCGAGCCCAGGGACAGCAAGATGGCGACGGCCAGAGCCGCCTTTCCCAGGGGCACCGAGAACGCCGGCCAGTTCAGGATCAGCAGGGCCACGGCGATGACCTCGGCGGTCATGGTGGCCTTGCCGAACTCATTGGCCTGGATCACCACGTTCTGGGACGCTGCGATCCCCCGCAACCCCGTGACGGCCAGATCGCGCCCCACGATCAGCACGACCATCCAGGCTGGCACGCGCCCCACCTCGACCAGGGAGATGAGGCTGGCGGCGATCAGGAGCTTGTCCGCCACCGGGTCCAGGAGCTTCCCCAGGGTGGTGACCTGGCGCATGCTCCGCGCGATGCGACCATCCAGCCAGTCGGTCAGCACCGCCGCCAGAAAGACCGCCGCGGCTGTCAGGTTGTACGGCCGCGGCACGACGATCAGGAACACCACCAGGACCGGAATCAGGAAGATCCGGACCAGGCTCAGCGCATTGGGGAGATTCACATGTCCCTCGCCAGGGGCTCAGGCCGGAAGCCCCAGGTCCCGTGCCACGTTCTTGACGAGCTGCACGTCGATCTTTTCCTTCTTCAGGAGGTACCCTTCCAGCAGGACGTTATCGCCGATGGTATTGATCAGTCGCGGAATCCCCTGGGAATCGCTGGCGATCTGCGCGAGGACCTCTTCCGAGAAAAGCTCGCGGGTGGCGCCCGCGACCCGGAGGCGGTGGCGGATGTAGGCCTTGACCGTCTCGGGCTTGAGGGAGGCCAGGCGACACTTCAGCGCCACCCGCTGGACCAAGGGCGCGTCCTGCGCCAGGGTGGTCTCGAGGTTCGGCAGGCCAAAGAGGATGAAGGTGATGAGCTTGCTGCCGGGCACCTCTAGATTGAGGAACCCCCGCAGCTCCTCCATCAGCTCCTGCTGCTGCAGCATGTTGGCCTCGTCGATGAGGACCACGGCCTTCCGACCGATCTGGTGCAGCTCGACCAGACGCTGGTAGATCTGGGACAGGATGCTCACCTTGTCGTCGCCCACCTGCTCCACCCCGATCTGGGAGGCGATCTTGCGCAAGAGCCATTCGGAGGTGATGGCCGAGTGAATGATGACCAGGAGCGCCGACTCGTAGTGGTCATCGTCGAGCTGGTCCAGCATCCGCCGCGCGAGCGTCGTCTTTCCCGTCCCCACATCGCCGACCACCACCGCCAGCCCCTTCATGGTGTTGACCGCGTGCATGAGCTTCGCCAGTACCTCGGCGTGCTGGGGCACCTCGAAGAAGAAGCGAGGGTCCGGCGTGTTGGAGAAGGGCTGCTCCCGGAGGTGGTAGAATTGCTCGTAGCTCATCCTCGAGCCTGTCCTGGCGGCGGCCTCGGCAATCAAATGAAGGAGATTTTCGTCTTCTTGCCCTTGGCAGACTGCGGGGGGGCCTGCGCCTCGACCGGCGCCGCCGGGACGGCCGCCGCGCGCTGTTGCTGCACCCGCTCTCGCAGGCCCTTCACCCGGCTGCGGACGTCGCGGAACCGCTCGTCCTCCGCCATCAGCGACTCGAAGACCTCCAGGGCCCGGTCCAGGTCCCCGTGGGCCTCATAGGCCGCGCCCAAATCATACCGCAGGGCGTGGTACGCCTCCCGGGCGTGGCCCCGGACGTCGAGCCCCGCGCGAAACTCCCGGATCGCCGCCTCCGCCTCTCCCTTCGCGAGGTAGCACAGCCCCGTCAGGTTCGCGCAGGCTAACGTCCGCCCAGGATCCTTCCCCGCCAGCCGGAAGGCCTCGATCGCCTCGTCGTACAATTGCATCTCCTTGTAGGCGATGCCCAGGTTGTAGTGGGTCTCGAAGTCCTTCTCGTCGAGGTGCTCCCGCACCCCCTTCTGGAATTCCTTGAGCAGGTCCTCCACCAGGGGCCCCCTGGAGGCCCCGGCAGCCGCCCGATCCTCGGCCGCCAATTCCTCCTCCAGTTCGGCACCGAGGTTGACGAATTCCCCGCCACCCGGCTCCTGGCCGGAGTGCTGTATGCTGAACTTGGGGACCACCTGGTCGAGGGGCAGCCCCTGGGCCGGGGGGGTCGCTGGCTCGGGGGGCGCAGGCTCCCGTCCCTTCCCCGGCAGCGGCGTGGAGGTGGGGAGATCGGCCGACCCAAACAGGTCGGCGGAGGCGGACCCTTCGGGACTCTCCGCGACCGCGGCCGGCTCCTCCGGAGGTGCCCCGGACGGTTCGATCTTTCCCGCCGGCACCTCGGCGGTAGAGGTCGGGCCACCGACAGGCACAACCTGCAGCTCCCCGGCCAGCCGGGCAACCATCGGGTGCTCCGGCGCCCGGGCGTGCATGCGTCGGTACACTGCCCGGGCTTCCTCCGTCATGCCCTGCGAGAGGTAGAATTTGGCCTCGGCCAGATCGTCTGCCATCCCCTGGTCCAGGCTGGCTTCGTCTTCCTCGATGACCAGGGCCGGCTCCTCTGCCAGCCCCGGCTCCTCCAGGAGCGCGCGGAGTTCGGCTGGAAGCTCCCCTTCCAGGACAGAGGCCACGTTCCCCGCCAGGCTCTCCTCGGTCAAGAACGTATCCAGATCCTCCAGGGGCTCGACCTCCCCTCCCTCCGCCGGCGCCGGCGTGAACGGGGGTCCCTCGATCTGCGGGACCCCCTGCGGCGGCGGGAGGTCAAGCGGGACCACCTCCAACCCTTCCGAGTCCGGAGCCGCGACGTCGTCGAGGCCGGGCGCCGCCTCCTGGGCGGCCTGCTGGTCGAGGGGCGCGCTGGTGGCACCTGCAAGGCTCAAGTCTCCCGGGACTCCGGTCGTCTCCGGCATGTCAAAGGGCTGCACCAGCGCCTCGGGGGGCCGGACCGGGGGAGGCGCCGGAGGCGTCTTCGCGGGAGCGACTGCCCCCCCCGAGAGCTTGGCGGCGAGGCCCTCTAACTCGGGATGCTTTGGCACCAGAGACAAGCCCTGGCGGACAAGGGCCAGCGCCATCTCCCAGTGGGCGCGCGCTTCGAGGATCCGGGCGATGGCGACGATCTGCCGGCAGGCGTCCTGATGCTGGGACCGGTCAAGATGCAGATCCTTCAGTCGGACGCGGGCGGTCAGGTTCTCCGGAGCCAGACGCACGACCTCCAGGAGTCGTTCCCGCGCCTTCTCGGTCAAGCCGTATTTCAGGTATACCTCGGCCTCGGCCAGCTGCTCGGCCACTTCCCCCGCAGCCTCCTCTTCCGCGACCAGGGCTTCCAGATCGGCCAGGGCGTCCGCCTGCGGCTCCTCGGGGAGCTGGACCCCAGCACCATGCAACCCGGCCAGTCGATCCAGCGAGCCGCCGGCCGGCTCCGCGGGCGCGGAGCGGATTCCCGCCATCTCCCCGGTGTCATCCAACTCGATGACCCGACTCGACCGGTCCCCTGGTTCGAACTCCTCCCGGGCCACGAGGGACGGCTCCTCCAGGAGCGTCTGGGCATCCTCCACGGACAGGGGCAGATCCAGGGCCGCCGGCTGTTCCGGGACTTCGTCCTCCAGGAAGAGTTCCGGTCCCAGGTCCAGCAATGCCGATTCCGCGGCTGTAGCATCAACCGCTTCCTCGACCCCCGTCTCCGACGCCGCTTCCGGCGCCAATACCGGCGCCGGTTCCGCCGCCGGGGTCATTCCCTCGACGGGAACTCCCTCCAGCACCTCCAGCCGGGCCCGTGCCTCGGCGTCCGAGGGATCGCGTTCCAGCAGCCCGCGATAGACGTCAATGGCGGCCTCGGTCTCCCCTGCGGCCTCGTGCGCTGCCGCCCACGCCCACGTCGCCGCCCGCGCCTCCTCCGGCCGGCCGAGCCGTTCCAGGAGGCCGGCCAGATAGCTGTGTAGGGAGGTCAATTGCGGCGCGACCGTCAGGATGCCTTGACAGGCGGAGATGGCCTCTTCGGGCTCGCCCTGGTTGACGGCCTCCTCGGCGATGCGCTGGCAGAGCCTGATCCCTTCCTCGGTCCGGCCCGCTTGCACCAAGGCCGTCGCCAGCGGGCGCCCGACCCTGGCCTCGGGGACGCCGAGGTCCATGGCCCGCTCCAGGGCGCCGATGGCCTCGGGGGCCTGCCCCAGGTGGCTGTAGGCTTCACCCAACAGCCGCCAGGCTTCCCCATTCCTGGGATCGGTGCTGGTGATCTTGGCGAGCACCTCCACGGCGTCGGCGTGCCGCCCGGACCGCAGGGAGGCCTCCGCCAGGGTCAGGCCGCTCACTTCGGGGGAAGCCGGCCTGAGCTCGTGCGCCTTCTTCAAGAGGCGCTTGGTTTCCCCGGCATGTCCGGCGGCCTGGGCGGCCTGGGCGGCCAGCTCATACTGGGCCGCCGCCAGTTCCCGCTTGCCCTCGCGCAGCAGGAGATCGCCGAGCTTTGCGATCAGGACGTGGTTCGTCGGGTCGAGCTGCGCCAGGCGCTGGTAGACCTCGAGGAGCTTGGCCGTGTTGCCAGCCTTGCTGTAGTGCTCGGCGACGGCGGCCAGCTGGATCTTGGCTTCCCCCGAGAGCCCTTGCTCCTCGTACAGGTCGGCGCAGGCCAGGAGGGCGTCGATGCGGGTGGGGGCCAGCTTGACGATCTTCTTGTACACCGCGATGGCCTTCACCGCCAGGCCATCGGCACGGAAGAGCTCTCCCAGTTTGAGGTATTGCTCGATGGCCTCGCTGGCTTTGCCAAACCGGGCGTACAGGTCCCCGAGGCTGTTGCAAGCGGTGAGGTCACGGGGATCGGCCTTGAGGATCGCCTGATACTCGGCGATGGCCTTGTCCCACTTGCCTTGTTGCGTGAAGTTCAGGGCGTTTTGAAAGGCTTTGCGCTTGTCGAAGGCCATCCGCAGGAAACCCCGTTGAGCCGAAGAAAAACGACGGCTTACCCTAACAGAGCCCCCAGGGGGTGTCAAGCAGGTTCGCCCTCGCTCGCGCCTTCGCCCTCCTTGGGGGCCTCACCCCCCACGCATTTAGCTCCTGGCAGGCCTGGCTAGGTTTGCCACAAGCCAGTCCGCAAGACATGGGATACCCCTGCCTCTCTTGCCGCTTGGGTGGAGACCGTCGCCGGCCTGTCGCACCAAGCCTCAAGCCATCGCGTGGGACAGGGTCCCGCGAAGGGTCCGAACGAAGAGCGGAGGGGCGTCAAGGCGCGGGTCGCGGCTACCGTTCCCGGAAACTCTCCGTGGCATACTGGAGGAGCGGGCTCAGGAAGTATTCGATGACGCGGCGCCGGTCGGTCTGGATCTCGGCCGTGACCGCCATGCCCGGCGACAGGTTGACGGCGCTGTCATTTACCCGGATGGTGGATCGGCCCAGGGCCAATCGGGCCGCGAACACCAGGCCCCGTTTCTCATCCTGGATGGCGTCGGTCGAGACATGCACCACCTTCGCCGGGACCGTGCCGTGCTTGGTGTAGGGGAACGTCTCCACCTTGACCTCGGCCGGCTGGCCGGGGCGGACGAAGCCGATGTCCTTGTTCTCGATGAAGGCCTCGATCTCCAGGGGATCCTCTCTAGGGACGACGATCATCAGCGCCTGGGCCGGGGTCACGACACCGCCTACGGTATGCACGGCCAGCTGTTGGACGGTGCCGTCCACCGGCGCGGTGAGTGTCATCAGCCGCTCGCGCTGCCGCGCCTTGAGCAACTCCTGGGCGGCCGCGGCGGCCTTCCGCTCCCCCTCCTGCAGCGAATCCAAGGCGGCCCGCTTCGTCTCGGCCGTGAGCGCCGCGCGCTGCCGGACGCTCTCCAGCAGGGCCGCCTGGGTTTCCTGCACGCGGCTGCGCTGGGTCGCCAGATCCTGCTCCTGTTCGATGCGCTGCTGCTCCCGATCCAGCCAGATGCTCTTGGAAATACCCTGCTCCTCGAAGAGCTGCCGGAACCCCTCCGCCTGCTGCCTGGCGATGGGGACGGTCTGGGCCAGCTTCTCCACCACTTCCTGGGCGGAGCGCAGTTCCGCTTCCCGGCGGGCGATCTCCGCCTCCAGCTTGGCCTTCCGGGTCTGGTACTCCGCAAACTGCCCGTGCAGCAGCCGGACCTCCGTCCCCAGCCGGTCCGCATCCACCCCGTCCTGCGCGGCAAGCGTGAGTCCCACGCCGTCACCGTCAATGGCCCGCAGCAGGGCCTCGGCCCGGCCGGCTTGCAGGCGGGCCGTCACCCACTCCGCCCGGAGGCGCGTCACATCGGCGGTCGCCGCGGTGGCATCCAGCTCGATGAGGACCTGCCCCGCCCGGACCCTGCGGAATTCCGGGGACACCCTACGGAACTCTTGATCTAGAGTAGAGGAGGAGTACCCTGACCCCATGGCGCGGATTGCGCGGGTAGTCGCTCCTGGTATCCCGCATCGCATCACCCAGCGGGGGAATCGGCGGCAGGACACGTTCTTCTGCGCCGAGGAGTA
>Ga0209172_10008543_pt1 | contig 9972 bp, 5 predicted proteins | sample LarsenN4metaG_FD_184113 | JGI IMG/M metagenome (GOLD analysis project Ga0209172, IMG submission 184113) | Hot spring sediment bacterial and archeal communities from British Columbia, Canada, to study Microbial Dark Matter (Phase II) - Larsen... ...
ATCTCTCACCGGCCTTCAGCCGTCCCTGACGGGACTGAGTTGATTTTCCGCTCCGACCCCAGCAATCAATTGCTGGGCTACTGTCAGATGTCCCTGCGGGACAGAGAAAGCTATTGGCTCATGTAAACAATTGGTGCAAACTTGAATATGATCGTATCTACGGAATTACCGATACAGAGAGAAAGCTATTGGCTCATGTAAACAATTGGTGCAAACCGAACCCCTGTGTATGCGGATTGCTCTTTAAGCACTGATTGTTTACACAAGCCTCTTTGCCTCTCTCTTTGTCCCATTAGGGACGCTTGATAATAGAAGCAAGTCTGCCTGCCTCTGCTAGTGCCGTAGGCATGGCTGAAGGTGGCCTGGCTTATCTCTCACCGGCCTTCAGCCGTCCCTGACGGGACTGAGTTGATTTTCCGCTCCGACCCCAGCAATCAATTGCTGGGCTACTGTCAGATGTCCCTGCGGGACAGAGAAAGCTATTGGCTCATGTAAATAATTGGTGCAAACCGAACCCCTGTGTATGCGGATTGCTCTTTAAGCACTGATTGTTTACCTGAGCCGAAGATCAATTTCATACTATACTTTTGCAGTTTTTGCCAAAAACGCAAAACTGCAAAAGTATAGTTAATGCGAAATCTCATACATGATATAATCCGTGCCGTTTTACCGCTGCTGTTTGCAATACTTCTAAGACAGTCCGCTTGGAGAAATTCAATGATAGACCATACCCCTCATATTGGGAAGATTAAGCTATTTGCTGTGTTTATATGTTTGCTCGCACTCTTTGCGGTCAATGGTGTAGCTGATTATTCCTCATCAGATTCTTCTATTTTTGCCGCTCACTCCTTTCCAGCGAAATCTTATACGGGCGCTGCTCTTGCACTGCCGACTATCTCCAGCATTAATCCAAGCACCGCAACTATAGGAGCGACAATTAACGCAACCGTTTCGGGCACGGGTCTGAGTAACACTTTAAGCGTTGTCTTCAGCGGTAGAGGGGTTATTGCTACTATCAAAGGAGGTGGCACCGATACCAGTTTGCCTCTGTCTATTTTTATTGCCCCTGATGCATCTGCCGGTCCGCGTACATTTACAGTTACTACTGCTGAAGGATCTGTGACGAGTGGGAATATAACTTTAACCCTTGTTGCTCCTACTGCAAAAGTTGATTCGCTAAACCCGGACAGGCTTTTTGCAGGGGGCCCTGCTTCTGATATTAGGATCATCGGCAGCGGCTTCATTGCTTCTTCTGTAGTCAAAGTCAATGGGATTAAGAGAACTACAGAATTTGTTAGATCAACTCAATTGAAAGTCAGGCTTTCAGCAGAAGAGATCAAAACGTCGGGAACGTTCTCATTTAGTGTGGAGAATCCTCCGCCGGGAGGCGAGTCAAATATCAGGGAACTTCAAATCATCTCTACCGGATGCGGCGGCACCTTAAACGCGATAAACCTCAAACGCGACTCCGCGCCTCCCTGCGGCAGTATCATTACCATCTCTCCATCAAATGCCAGACAAGGCGATACTCTCAATGCCGTCATTTCAGTCTTTGGCTTTTTTGCTGTCGTAACCGATGTTGATTTTGGCCAGAAGATTACTGCAACTATCCAACCGGGAGCGACGGCATTCACTATTCCGGTGCAAATCAAGATTGACGAGAAAGCAGATATTGGGAAACGCTCCATTATTATCAATGGATTCAATGAACTCCAGGATGCTTTTGAGGTTCTCCCACAGATCACAACCGTATCCAGCATTAGCCCTGCAACAGCAGCGCAAGGATCAACCGTTGATGCGGTAATTACAGGCACTGGTTTGCAGAAGGTCACAGCAGTTAATTTCAACGTCAGCGCAGTAACAGCGAACCTGCTGCCTGGAGCTACATCAACTTCTCTGCCGGTTCGAATCGTGCTCGCCGCTGATGCCGCCACTGGTCCGCTGCCATTCACATTGCAAACAGCCAACGAGCCAGTCAGTAGCGGCAATGTAACATTTGAAGTTACTCTCGCAAGAGCAGCTACTATCAGCATTATATCGAGGGACCCGGTAGTCAATCGCGGCCAGGGTTTACAACTCCAGGCCGAAGTGCTCGATTCAACCGGCAATATCATCTCGAACGCAGCAATTCGGTTTGAGTCAGACAATACCGAGGTCGCCAGTGTAGATCCGACAAATGTAATCAGAGGCAATAAGGCAGGGGTTACAACAATAACGGCTAGAGCGCAAGTCTCTTCGCAGCTTGTCACAGATAGCGTGTCGCTTCAGGTCACCGAAATCGAAGACAATGACCTCGGCGATGCGGGAATAGGCGAAATCGTTATAGTCACAGATGAATCATCTCCTCTTCGCACTTTTATTCTTCGATCTGATTTCAGGCGCCACGTCATCAGGCAGGATAATCTATTTGGCGGAAGCTCTTCCGTTTTCGCTGGAACTGAGGATACGGCTGGTGGAGAGAAGGACCCCACTGAGCGACTGAACAGCCACTTTAACAGGCCCCACGGTATAAGCTTTGATAGATTAACAGGGGACCTTTATGTAGCGGATTCAGAGAACAGCGTCATCAGAAAGATCACTAAAAACGGATCGGTTGAAGTCGTTACAGGCGCATTAGGTCAATCAGGAGATCAGAATGGCACCCTAGCACAGGCTCGGTTCAACAAGCCACGCGGCATTGCATCTGATAGTAGGAACCGTAAGCTTTATGTCGCAGATACAGGCAATCACACTATCAGAGTCATCGATCTGAACACACAAACTGTTAGCACCATTGCAGGCAAAAGTGGCGATCCAGGTTTGTCAGATGGGCCAGGCGCTCAGGCCAGGCTCAGATCCCCACGAGGATTAATTATCGACGCTGTGGGATTCAATGTCATCGTTGCCGATAATGGAAACAATCGAGTAAGGTTGGTTTCGCCAGATGGCAATGTGCTCACATTTGGAGTTGTCGGTGGGCAGAGTATAAAACCGATAAACGAAACCCAAGAGGCGGCTATCGGATCAGGTGTAGGCATCACTTTTGATGGGCCATCAGCAGTAAGCATTGATGGTGCAAGTAATATTTACGTCGCAGAGAGAAATGGAGTGAAGAGGATAGCCAAGCTCGGAAGCACAGTAACTGATCTAGTGCAGAAAGCTACATTTGTAGAACCGACCGGGTTGGCCGCCAGCGGCAATAGCGTCTTTGTCTATGATGTGAGCAATAGCCAAACAGGCAGGAGCCTGCTCAACAAAGTTGTAGTGCCGGCAAGCATAACCGCCATTACTCCATCTTCTGGCAATGTAGGAAGCACTGTGGATGCGGTAATAACAGGAAGTAATCTTGAAGGAGCGATAGCAGTAGATTTCACCGGCAGCGGCGTGACAGCAAGAATACTTCAGGGGGGCACATCGACAAGCTTGCCTGTGCGAATCACCATAGCGGCTGATGCGGCTTTGGGAGCAAGATCGTTCACAGTAACTACTGCTGACAGTAAAGCAAGCAGCCCCGCAGATGCTGTATTCACTATCAAGAGGGTCAACCGTCCCCCTGTGCTTAGCCCAATAAATGATCAGAACGTCTCACTAGGTAGTACAATAACAATCACTCCATCCGCCACCGATGCCGACAATGATCGGCTAATCTACTCGGTTACTGGTTTGCCTCCGACAGCTACAATAAATGCTTTAACCGGAGCAATCACTTATAAAGGCGTGCTGGCGGATGCTGGAAAGGTTTTTAACGTCGTACTAACCGCCAGCGATGAGTTTGGCGGAGCGGATAGCAAGAGCTTCAAGATCACGGTTTCTATTAAACCTGGGGACGTTAATGGAAATGGCGAGGTTGATTCCAATGATTTAGTGTTGTTGATCCAGGTGCTACTTGGCAACCGGCCGCTTAGCGACGCTCCAGGGGCTGATGTCAACGGTGACAAGCGAATAGATGTCGCTGACTTGATCAGGCTGATTTTAATCCTCAACGGCAGGTTTTAGCTACACTCTACCGCGAATAATTTCCTATTGCCTTGTCCAGCTCTTGATGCTGGGCTATCTGTTAGTGGCGGCTGGGGCGAGTTGCTTGAGTTGCTAACCGGTCGCTCTCGTAATAGCCGATTCTCTTATTCCAATACCTAAATCCCCAATATGTGAAAGCCGCAATCGACATAGATGATCTCGCCGGTGATGCCGCGAGATAGGTGGCTCACAAGGAACAGCGCCGCGTCGCCTACTTCGGCCGGATCGGTGTTTCTGCGCAAAGGGGCCCTCTCGCGAAACATCCCCAAAATGCCGGAAAAGCCTGAAACTCCTGCCGCTGCCAGAGTCTTTATCGGGCCTGCTGAAATGGCATTGACGCGAATACCTTTGGGGCCCAGATCATTTGCCAGATACTTCACGCTCATCTCCAGCGCCGCTTTCGCTACGCCCATCACATTGTAGTTGGGGACCACGCGCTCGCCGCCGAGATAAGTCAGAGTGACGATGCTGCCCCCGCGCCCTTCCATAAGCGGCGCTGCATGCCTGGCTATCGCAGTTAAAGAATATGCGCTCACATCCTGGGCGATGTGATAGCCCTTTCTTGAGGTATTGACATAAGCGCCTTCCAGCTCCTCGCGCAGAGCATAAGCGACTGCATGCACGACGAAGTCGAGGCCACCAAACTCTTTTTTGATCTCGGCGAATACTGCTTCAATCTGTTCATCGCTGGTCACATCGCAAGGCAGCACAAGCGGGTTTTCCAGAGTCGCCGCCAGCTCGCGCACATTCTCTTCCAATCGCTCGCCCTGGAAAGTGAGCGCCAGCCGCGCGCCTGCATTGGCAGTCGCCTTAGCGATAGCCCAGGCGATGCTCCTCTTATTGGCAACCCCGAAGATGACTCCTGTTCTTCCACTCAGCATAAGATTCCCTCTTCTCCTCCTAAGATTGGCGTTATAGCGGATTTCACCCACGACAAATTACCACAAACGCCGGAATGCGCGAAGCGAAATAATCAAGGACTTCGTTGCAGAAAGATTGATGCTTCTTTTTGATCGGGCTGGATGGTCGCGTGTTTCGATCTCAACCTAGAAGCAATCGACTTGCGGCTCGCTGCGAGTCTCAGGTTTTGACCTAACCTAGCCACCTCAATCTGGAAGCAATCGACTTGCGGCTCGCTGCGAGTCTCAACTTTGACCTAACTTGAATCTCCACACGACTGAAGTCGGTGGTATCTGAACTTGTAAATTGACTCTTTCTGCGACGGAAGAGAGGGTTTTGTTCGACTCTGCTCATAGGATATGATTACGAAGGTGATTGGTTAGCAGGAGAGGAGACGGGTAAAAATGTCAGCTTTTCAGAACCACAGAGATAAGATTGAGATGTACGAGTTTCAACTGGGCACAACTCGCGGGCGATTAGCAGCAGCATTGGATGTATTGACAGATGCTCTGTTCCTGGTCGGTCAGCATGCCGTCTATTGCCGCAATTCCAGACGACCTGAACTACCGAAGATGGATATACAGGCGATAATGCGCGGAATAGACGAATCGAAAGAGTTGATTATAAGCGTAATGGAAGAACTCAAACGACAGAAAGAGGCTGAACGGCTTCAGTCTTGAGCTTCCGTTTTAAAATTGAGAGTGGATTCTTCGCACCCGATCTTAAAGAGGGTAAAGAGGAATATCAGCAGCGCTATTACTGCTAGAAGGATGATTTTGATGAAAGACATAATAATCTCCTGTCACTTTACTACGAGAGTCTGGAAACGCTATCAATAACTCAATTAAGGACCCCCTTCCCACCATTTTGTGGGCCCGGCGCTTTCCCATCAGCAAACAACAAGTCCTGGAGCTTATTTATCCCTATCTTCTTCTAAGCTACTCTCATTCACGATTCCTACTGCGATGCACCGGTTAAAAATACTCTTTTGCCGCAGACCGTCTGCTCGTCCCGCTGCTACCAGATAGCCAAACGCTGTGCCATAGAGGCTCTAAGGTTAATTGGTTAAATGATTAATGTTAGTTAAGGTATGATTAACCCGATTTGATTCTCAGGTGTTCGTTTGTGGAATCGGCCTGTCCGAATCCGGACACCCTATTCTATGTTGAAGTACCGCGCTTCTTCGTGATGAACCACAATCGCTGAAGTCGATTGCTCAGGATCAAGCTGATACTCTTCTGAAAGAGCTACATCTATCCTGCTCGGATCGAGCAGATCGAATATCTTGGTTTGATCCTCCAGATTGGGACAGGCGGGATAGCCTAAGCTGTAGCGCGAGCCTTGATAGCCTTGCTGGAATAGCTTCCGAATATTAGCCGCATCTTTGCCGGCAATGCCAAGCTCTTCGCGAATGCGCTTGTGCCAATATTCGGCCAGGGCTTCCGCCGTCTCGACGCTCAGGCCGTGAAAGTAGAGATAATCGGAATACCTGTCGGAATTGAATAGATAATGCGCATGCTCTGATGCCTTACGCCCAATTGTGACCAGAAAGAGCGCGACCGTGTCGATGCGGCCTGAATCGCGCGATGCAAAATAATCGGCCAGGCAGAGGCGCTTGCCTGCCGGCTGACGGGGAAACTCAAATCGAGTCCTCTCAGTCTTCTGATCATCGTGGTAGATGATCAACGAATTCCCCTCCGATTGGCAGGGGAAATAACCATATACTACGCGCGGCACAATCAGATGCTCGCGCTCGCTCTGCTCTTTCAGCGCATCAAAAACGGGGCGGATCTTCTCTTCCAGAAATGCCCGGTATTCCTGCGATGTGCGCTTCCCTTGCCGCACCTGCCACTGGCCCTTAAACAGCGCGACTTCGTTGATATACTTGAAGACCTCGCCGAGCGGTATGTCTTCGACTACCCGTGTGCCCCAGAATGGAGGCTTAGGAATATCGACATCGCGGCGGATGGCTGAGCCGGTAGTAGAATAGGCCCCATTTTTACTGATTTGCAATTGATCCGGAGGCGCAACAGCAGAAACGGGTATCACTGGAGATGAGACCAACTCAACGCCAAGCTTGGCCTCTTCGGCCAGTAATACCCGCTCCTGTTCAACAGGAGTAGTTGAAGCGACCGCTACTAAACCAGCAGCGTCATCTTCCGAAGAGCCGGTCAGCTTATCCATCGTATACAGCCCATCGAAAGCATCGTTGGCATAGAAGAGAGGCCCGTAGTAGATCGCGCGCAGATCCTCTTCAACATATCGGCGGGTGAGCGCCGCTCCGCCGAGGATGACAGGGGCCTTGATCTGGCGCTCGTTCATCAGCTCCAGGTTCTCTTTCATTATCAGCGTAGATTTCACCAGCAGCCCGCTCATGCCAATGGCATCGGCTCTGTGCTCTTCATAAGCCGTCAATATAGTCTCGATGGGGACCTTGATCCCCAGATTGACAACCTTGTAGCCGTTGTTTGTCAGGATGATATCGACTAAGTTTTTTCCGATGTCATGCACATCGCCTTTGACTGTAGCCAGCACTATCGTCCCCCTGGTTGTCGCGCCGCCTTTCTTCTCCATCAACGGCTCAAGGAATCGCACCGCCGCTTTCATCACCTCAGCCGATTGAAGCACAAACGGCAACTGCATCTGCCCGCTGCCGAACAGATCGCCGACCACGCGCATTCCATCGAGCAGAATGTCATTGATGATCTCAAGCGGTTTGTACTTCTCCAGCGCAATGCGCAGTTGATCTTCCAGGCCAACACGCTCGCCGTCAATTATATGGCGCTTCAATCGCTCTTCAACCGGCAGCTTGCTTTCATCTCTCTTTTCGCGTTTGGCAGAGGCCCCCTCGAATAGTTTGGTGAATTCTGCCAGAGGATCGTAGACGCAAACATCCCCTTCAAATTTGCGTTCGTCATAGATGAGTTGCCGGGCAATCTCGCGCTCGTTCTCGTTGATTCGATTGAGAGGCACAATTTTGCCCGCGTGAACTATTGCTGCATCCAGCCCGGCCTCGATCAGTTCATGCAGGAAGACAGAGTTGAGGACAACGCGGGCCGCTGGTTTGAGCCCGAATGAAGCATTTGACAGGCCCACTATAGTGTTGCAATCAGGCATCTCCGCCTTAATAAACTGCACAGCTTTGATAGTCTCGGCGGCGTTTCGGCGGTCTTCTTCGATGCCGGTTGAAATCGGCAGCACAAGCGGATCGAAGAATATATCGCGCGGACGTATTGCGCATTGCTCAACGGCCTGCCGGTAAGCGCGCCGGGCAATCTGCAACTTCTTTTCTGCTGTGCGCGCCATGCCTTCTTCGTCAATTGTGCCGATGACAACCCCTGCGCCGTAACGCCGGGCCAGCCCGAGCACCTTCAAAAAGCGCGGCTCGCCGTCTTCATAGTTAGTCGAGTTCAATATGCACTTGCCGCCTGCGACCTGGAGCCCTGCTTCCATCATCTGCCATTCGGTCGAATCGAGCATCAGCGGCAGAGTTACATTGGTAGCTAGCCGCGAGACTACTTCGCGCATATCGCGCGGGCCGTTGCGGCCTACTTCATCCATGTTCACATCGAGGATGTGGGCCCCCTCGCGCACCTGCTCGCGGGCAAGCGAAACAATTCCATCCCAATCCTCAGCGGCAAGCAGCTCGCGGCATCTCTTCGAGCCTTTGACATTGACTCTCTCGCCGACGATCAAAAACGAGCTGTCTTGTTTATAAGGTTGAGAAATAAAGAGAGATGATGCTGCCGGAGCAAGACTGGCGTTGCGAGGCAGCGGCGCGAGGCCCCCAACCGCTTCAACCAGAGCTTTGATATGAGCAGGCGTAGTCCCGCAGCAGCCGCCGATTATGTTAACGCCGAATTCTTTGACGAAATGAGCCAGATCGGCGGCCAGACTTTCAGGGGTCTCTTTGTAGTGGGCATGCCCACCAACATTTTCTGGAATGCCGGCGTTGGGAATGCACGAGACGGGCAGCGGAGCGTTCTGGCAAAGATAGCGCACATTCTCGCTCATCTGCCTGGGCCCGGTCGCGCAGTTCATTCCCATTGAATCAATAGGAAGCATCTCCAGCGCAGTCAGCGCAGCGGCAATCTCCGTGCCCATGAGCATTGTGCCGGTTGCTTCGATAGTCACCTGGGCCATCACCGGCAATCGCCGCTTGATCTCCTGGAGATAATCAAAGATAGCAAGAAGCGCGATCTTCGCTTGTAGCAGATCCTGGCAGGTCTCCACCAGCAGAATATCGACTCCGCCATCGACGAGGCCGCGCACCTGAACGTCATAAGCAGCTTTCATATCTTTGAAGCTGATATGGCCGAGCGAAGGGAGCTTGGTAGTTGGCCCAATCGAGCCGGCTACCCAGCGAGGCTTCTCCGGTGAAGAGAATTCTGCTGCTACTCGCCTGGCCAGTTGCGCCGCTTTGAGATTGAGTTCATAAGCCCGGTCGGCAATATCATATTCGGCCAGGACGATCGGCGTTGCGCCGAATGTGTTAGTTTCGATCACATCGCAGCCGACCTCTAAGAAGGAAGCATGAATCGATTCGATTACGTCCGGTCGCGTATCGACAAGCAGTTCATTGCAACCATCCTTGCCGGCGAAGTCATCAGGCGTGAGATTGCGCGCCTGGATGCTGGTGCCCATTGCGCCATCGAAGATGACGATTCGTTCTTTCAATGCATCGAGAAATGGATTGCTCATCGAGCTGAATGCTGTCCCCCCCCTCTCATCTACAGCGACACGCAATAACCAGGCGCAAAGATCATCAAAATCCGGTAAAACTAAAAAGCCCGCGCCAATCGCTGCGGGCTTTTTTAAGTGTATTCGCGCTGACTGGCTGTTTAGCACTTTTTTACGTGGCGCAAGTCGCCATAAATCGCCACGGATTAATATTCCAAGAAGCTTTATATCAAGCGCCACCCGGACTGTCAAGCAATTACTCATCTTACCGCTAGGGCAAACGCATTATAAGAAAAGCAAGGAATAGCTTTACAGATGTGGGTAAGCGTGGATAGTCTAATTGGATTTCATTGGGAAAGGACTATCCCACGATGAGCAACGACTTTCACACCCTCA
>Ga0209172_10008546_pt1 | contig 9969 bp, 11 predicted proteins | sample LarsenN4metaG_FD_184113 | JGI IMG/M metagenome (GOLD analysis project Ga0209172, IMG submission 184113) | Hot spring sediment bacterial and archeal communities from British Columbia, Canada, to study Microbial Dark Matter (Phase II) - Larsen... ...
CGTCGAGTTCGGCTGCGAGTGCGCGCTCGCCGACTGCGAGCGCTCGGTGCGCGTGCCGCTCTACGTCTACCGCCGTCTGCTCGAGGCAGGCGACCAGTACCTCCTCCAGGCGGGGCACCACGCGTTCACGACCTATCGCACGATCGTGAGCGTCGGGCTGATGAGGATCGAGGAGCGCGCGTAGGCGCGTCAGTCGAGCGGAGGGGGCGAGGTCGCCTCCTCCGGCGAGCCCGGGCCCTCCAGGCCCTCCTCGGGCAGGCCCTCGCCCTCGGGCGCGACCCCGAGCTTGCGCAGCCGCTTCTTCTCCTGCTTGCGCTCGCGACGCTCCTTGACCAGGCGCTCCCGCGCCGCCTTCGCCATCGTCTGCTGCCTCTTGCTCGCCATCCGGCCGTCCTCTCGTCGAAGCGCGCCCAGGCGCCTCGCGCTCGTTGGGGCACCCATCATCGCACGCGCGCAGGCGGCGGCCCGGGCGCGAATGACCGTTCGGGGGAGTCGCCGCGCGGCCGCGCGGCCGATAGAGGCGCGATGGCGGTGGCGAGCGCATGACCCTCCTGGCAGGATTCGGCGGCGGCGTCGCCGCCGCGGCCGAGCGCATGCAGGAGGTCGACCCCCGCTACGCGGGGATCGCGCTCGCGCTCCAGCTCTCGCACCTCGGGCTGCGGGCGCTGGCCTGGCGCGGGGCCCTCGCGGCCGCATACCCGCGCGCGCGGCCCGCGCTCTTCCCCGTCGCGTGCGCCTACGCCGCCGGGGTCGGGCTCAACGCCTTCCTCCCGGCGCGCGGCGGCGAGGCGGCGAAGGTCGCGCTCGTCCGCGCCCAGCTCCCCGGCTCGAGCGTGCCGACGATCGCGGCCTCGCTCGCGGTGCTCACGATGCTCGACGCCGTCGTCGGCGCGAGCCTGATCGTGGCCCTGTGGGCGACCGGCGTGCTGCCGGCGCTGCCCTCGGTCCCCGGGGTGGGGCTCGTCCCCGCCGCGGCTGCCGCCGGGATCGGCGGGCTCGCCGTCCTCGCGCTGGCGGCGCGGCGTCTCCGAGCAGCGCTGCGGCGCATCGTCGCGGCAGCCGCCCACGGTCTCGCCGTGCTCCGCGACCCGGGGCGCTGCGCCCGCACCGTGCTTCCCTTCCACCTGGCCGCCTGGGCGTGCCGGATCGGCGTCGTCTTCTTCGTCCTCCGGGCCTTCCAGGTCGAGACGGGGCTCGAGACGGCGGCGCTCCTGACCGTGCTCAGCGGGGCCGCCACCACCGTCCCGGTTCCCGGTGGCGCCGGCTCGCAGCAGGTGCTGGCGGTCTGGGCCCTGCAGGGGATCTCCACCGCCGCGGCGGTGTCCGTCTCCGTCGGCATGCAGCTGGGCCTCACGGTGGTCAACACCGCCGTGGGGCTCGCCGGGGCGATGCTCCTGCTCCGCACGCTCCGGCCGGCCGTTGCCCTCCGGGGTCTCCGGCGGCGCTCCTCGCTCCCGTAGCCTGCGGCCGACACGGACGCGAGCGCCGCGCTCCCCTCGCCCTGACCCGTCGGTGCCCTCAGGTCGCGAGCCGGCCCAGGCGCCGGAGCTCGCTCTCCGGGCCCAGCCGCGCCGCCGGCCGCGGGTCCGCGGCCGGGAGCTCGAGCGCGAAGCGGTACGTCCGGCCGGGCGCGTAGAGCCGGCAGGGCTCGCGGCGGCAGGGCGTCATCGCGAGCTCGCGCACGCGCCGCCCGCGCGAGTCGAAGAAGACGATCCGGAGCGGCACGAGCGTGTTGCGCATCCAGAAGCTGCCCGTCGTGTCCGAGGGGAAGACGAAGAGCATCCCGTCCGCGGGGGCGCGGCGACGGTGCATGAGCCCCCGGCCGCGCTGCGCAGGAGTGAGCGCGAGCTCGGGGCGGAAGGGAACGCCGTCCAGTCGCAGCGACGCGGCCGGGCTCGGGGCGCCCGCCGCCGCGAGCGCCGCGAGGAGCGCTGCCGCGACGAACGTGCCGACCGAGACCGAGGCCCGTGCGCCGAGCACGAGCAGACGATAAGCGCAGGAGCCGGCCCGCGGAAGCGCCGAGACGCCTCGACGGCGAGCCCGGCCCGCGCCGGCGCACGTCCGCTACCGTGCTGCGATCGACTGGACCCTCTTCCACCTCCTGAACGAGCCCCTGCGCGGGCACCCCTCGCTCGGGGACTGGATCGAGGACTTCGTCACCGTCTGGGCGGTTCCCCTGTACGCTCTCGCGACGCTCTCGCTCTGGCTCCTCGACCGTCCCGGGCAGCCGTACCGGTGGCGGGTCGCCTGCCTCTCGGGGCTCGCCGCAGCCGCGCTCGGGCTCGCGGCGAGCCAGGCCATCTCGCACCTGTGGGCGCGCGAGCGGCCGTTCCAGGCGCACCCGCTCGAGACGGTGCTGCTGGCGCCTCCCTCACCCGACCCGTCGTTCCCGAGCGACCACGCCGTGGCCGCCTTCGCCATCGCCTTCTCGGTCCTGCTCGCCGGCGGGAGGCGGGCGGGCTTCGCCTTCCTCGCCGGCGCCCTGCTCGTCGCCGGGACGCGGGTGCTCGTCGGCCTCCACTACCCTGGAGACGTCGCGGCCGGCGTCCTCGTCGGGCTCGCCTCGGCGCTGCTCGTGGCCTTCGCGGGCCGCGGGCGCTGGCCCGCGCTCCTCGGCCTGCTCGGCCGGATCGGCGATCCGGTGCTCGCGCCTGCCTGGCGCGCGCTCGACGCACAGCGGGCGCGGCGCGGTCGGGCTACGCCGCGACCGTGACGCGGACGCGCTGGACGGCGTTGTTGGCGTAGCCGCCGAGGTTCCACTCGGGCTCGAGCGGCTGGACGTTGCCGGCCGCGTCGCGGGCACGGCAGCAGAGCTCGTGCTCGCCCGGCTCGGCGTGCCAGGTGAAGCGCCACGCGCGCCATGCCCAGCGACCGAGCGAGGGAGGCTCCAGCTCGGCCTCCGCCCACGTCGTGCCGCCGTCCGTCGAGACACTGACGCCGACGACCTCGGCCTCCCCCGACCACGCGCGCCCCTCGAGCACGCAACGCCCGGCCGCGACGACGCGAGCGCGGGAGAGGAACTCGGGGATCCCGGGCGGGATCATCAGCGCCCGCACCCGGATCCGGGTCAGCGGCACGCCCTCCTCGCCCTCCTCGCGCCGGAGTCGGTAGGAGCTCCGCATCTGGTACCCGGCGAAGGGCTCGGCGAGGACGGTGATCCGCGCCAGCCACTTGACCGACGCCATCCCGTACCAGCCCGGCACGAGCAGGCGCAGCGGGAAGCCGTGCTGCGGGGGCAGCGGAGCCCCGTTCAGCTCGTAGACGAGGAGGACGTCCTCCCCCGAGGCGTCTGCGAGGGAGAGGCTGCGCGCGTACGCCTGCTCCTCGCCGCCCTCGACGCCGCGATCGAGCCCCGTGAAGAGCACCTCCCGGGCGCCCGCCCGCAGGCCCGCCTCCGCGAGGAGCGGCGCGAGCGGCGTCCCGCGCCAGCGCGCCGTCCCCACGGCCTCCTCCAGCCAGGGCTGGCTGACCACGTGCGGCTCGAGCCGCGCGCGGCCGTTGCCCGCGCACTCCATCGTCGCCACCACCTCGACTGCGGGCCTGGCCCGGAGATCCTCGAGCCCGAGCGAGAGGGGTCGCTCGACGAGGCCGTCCACCTGCAGCCGCCACGCCGCGGGATCGACCTCGGGAATGTCGTAGTGGATGAGGAGGTAGTGGAGGCCGACCGGGGTGACCTCGAAGCGCAGCGCCTCGAGCGGCAGCCCGTGGTTGCGCGCGGCGAGCTGCAGCTCCTCCCGGCTGATGGCCCCGGCCACGCCGGGACGGTAGCGCAGCGACCGCGCCCTCAGGAGCCGAGGACGTTCACGGCACGGGCGGCGACGAGCAGCAGGGTCACGATCGAGAGCACCGACTCGAGCCCCATCAACCGCTTCGCCCGCAGCGTAAGCGGCATCGCGTCGGTCGGGCTGAAGGCGACCGCGTTGGTCAGCGAGACGTACAGGTAGTCCCAGACCTGGGGCCGCCAGCCTCGCGCGGCCAGCTCGGGGTTCTCGTCCTGCGGGAACTGGAAGTCGGGCCGCTCCCGCCCGCGCCGTGCGCGCTCGGCGGGCCCGCCCGCGTCCACCTCCCAGTACCACACGCCGAAGACGACCACGTTCGTGGCCCAGATCACCGCCGCGGTGAGCAGGAGCTCGCCGCCGCCCAGGTTGCGCGTGCTCGTGGTCACGAGCCCCGCGACGAGGATCGCGAGCCCACCCAGGTTGGCGAGCACGAGCAGGCGCAGCAGGACGAGGGCGACGCGACGCGTGCGGGCCAGCCCGGCGCCGCGGGCGCCCGCGGCCAGGTCGGCGGTGAGGACGAGCGCGGGCACGGCCAGGACGAGCCAGATCCACCAGCCGAGATGCTCCAGGAGCCGCCACTCCTCCGCCCAGCTCACGAGCGCGAGCAGGCAGAGCAGCCCGAGCGCGACGGCGACTGCGGGGGCGGCCTCCCGCCGGGCCTCGAACCGCAGCACGGCCTCCTCACGCGCGGACACGGCCACCGTATTCGCGCGCGGGCGACGTGGCTCCTCTCCGGGCGCGCGCGGGCGACGGCGTAGGATCGCCGGCGTGGAGCGCCGGGAGCTGGGCCGGAGCGGGATCGCCGTCTCGCGGGTGATCCTCGGCTGCGGCAACTTCGGCGGCGTGGGCTCGGCCCCCGCGTTCTTCGGGCAGGGGATCCCGCGGGAGGAGGCCTTCCGGATCATGGACGCGGCGTGGGAGCTGGGGATCCGCGCCTTCGACACCGCGGACGCCTACGGAGGCGGGCGCAGCGAGGCGTGGATCGGGGAGTGGCTGCGAACGAAGGGCCCGCGCGTACGCGACGAGCTCGTCATCGAGACGAAGACGTTCAACCCCGTCGCCGAGGGCGCCGACCGCGGGCTCGCCCCGGCCCGGATCCGACGCCAGGTGGAGGAGAGCCTGCGCCGTCTCGGACTGGAGCGCATCCCGCTCTACCTGGCCCACGAGTTCGATCCGGACACCCCGCAGGAGGAGACCCTGCGCGCGTTCGACGAGCTCGTCCGGGCCGGGAAAGTGGGCGCCGTCGGCGCCTCCAACTTCACCGCCGAGCAGCTGGCGGAGGCGCTCGAGCTGTCTGCGCTCGAGGGGCTCGCCCGCTACGAGCTCGTGCAGAACTCCTTCTCCCTGCTCGACCGCGGCGACGCGGAGACGGTCTTCCCCGTCTGCCGCGAGCACGGGCTCGGCTACGAGGCCTTCGGACCGCTCGCCGGCGGCTGGCTCGCCGGGCGCTACCGGCGGGGCCAGCCCTACCCCGAGGGCTCGCGGATGACGCAGCGGCCGGAGGGCTACCGCCGCTTCGAGCGGGACGAGGTCTTCGACGCGCTGGAGACCTTCGAGCGGGAGGCGCGCGAGCGCGGCGTCTCGCCTGCGGGCCTGGCGATCGCGTGGCTGCTCGCGACGCCCGAGGTGACCGCGGTCGTGGTCGGACCGACGCGCGTGGAGCACCTGGCGCCGGTGCGCGAGGCGCTCGCGGTCGACCTCACGGCGGCCGAGCGCGACCATCTGCGAGGCTTGTTCCCGTGAAGGTCCTCGTCCTCTCCGAGCACGACGTGCGGCGGCTGCTGGACATGGAGTCGTGCATCGACGCGATGGCGGAGGTGCTGGCGTCGCTCGCGCGCGGCGAGCTGCACAACCCGCTCCGCTCGGTCGTCCGGCCGCCCGGCGCGGGGACGCTCCTCGGCCTCATGCCCGCCTACCGCGGCGGAGCGGAGCCGTCGTACGCGCTCAAGGAGATCGTGATCGTGCCCTCGAACCCCGCTCGGGGCCTCGACACGCACATGGGCGCGGTCCTCCTCCACGACGGGGAGACCGGAGAGCTCGTGGCCGTGCTGAACGCCTCTCCGGTCACCGAGATCCGCACGGCGGCGGTGTCGGCGGTCGCGACCCGGACGCTCGCCCGGCCGGACGCGCGGCGGGTGGCGATCCTGGGGGCGGGCGCGCAGGCCCGCGGGCACGTGCACGCGATGCGCGCGGTGCTCGACGACCCCGAGATCCGCATCTGGGCCCGCCGGCTGGAGGCGGCCGAGCAGCTCGCGAGCGAGGTCGGCGCAGTCGTCGCTCCCTCGGTGGACGCCGCCCTCTTCGGGGCGGAGGTGGTCTGCACGACCACGGCGGCGGCGGAGCCGATCGTCGAGCGCCGCTGGCTCGCCCGCGGCGCGCACGTGAACGCGGTCGGCGCCTGCTTCCCGACGACCCGCGAGCTGGACACCGAGACCGTGGCGGACGCGACCTTCTTCACCGACCGCCGCGAGTCCTGCCTCGCCGAGGCCGGCGACTTCCTGCTCGCCGCGGCGGAGGGCGCGCTCGGACCGGAGCACATCCGCGCCGAGCTGGGCGAGGTGCTCGCCGGCCTGCACCCCGGCCGGACGCGAGAGGACGAGCTGACCGTGTTCGAGTCGCTGGGGATCGCGGTCGAGGACCTGGCCGCCGCCGAGCTGGTCGTGCGCCGCGCCCGCGAGCAGGGCGCTGGGACGGAGGTCGCCTTCTGATCCCCTTGGCCGAGATCGAGGCCGCGCGCGAGCGAATCGTGGGCATCGCCGTGCGCACCCCGCTCGTGCGCCTGTACCTGGACGAGGCGCCGGCCGAGATCTGGCTCAAGCTCGAGAGCCTGCAGCCGATCGGCTCCTTCAAGCTCCGCGGCGCCGCGAACGCCGTCCTCTCTGCCCCGCGGGAGGAGATCGCGCGCGGGCTCGTGACGACGAGCGCCGGGAACATGGCCCAGGGCGTCGCCTGGATGGCCCGCCGGCTCGGGGTGCCCGCGACGATCGTCGTCCCCGAGCACGCCGCGCCGAGCAAGCTCGCCGCGGTCGAGCGACTCGGCGGCCGCGTCGTTCGCGTCGGCTGGGACGAGTGGTGGGCGGCGATGGAGGCCGGCGGCGCCGAGGGGGTCGAAGGGTACTTCGTCCACCCCGTCCGCGACGAGCCGGTGATGGCCGGCAACGGGACGATCGGGCTGGAGCTGCTCGAGCAGCTCGACCGCTTCGACGCCGTCCTCGTGCCCTGGGGCGGCGGCGGCCTGACCACCGGCATCGCGAGCGCGGTCAAGGCGCTGCGTCCAGAGACCGAGGTCTACGTCTGCGAGCCGACGACGGGCGCCCCGGTCAGCGCCGCGCTCGCCAACGGGGGCGTGCCCGTGCGGGTCGAGTACACGCCCTCGTTCGTCGACGGCGCCGGCGCCGGGGCGCTCCTGCCCGAGATGTGGGAGCGCGCGCGCCCGCTCGTGGCGGACGCGTTCGCGATCTCGCCGGCCGATGCGGCGGCGGCCGTCCGCCTGCTCCTCGAGCGCGCGCGGATCGTGGCCGAGGGCGCGGCGGCGCTGCCCGTCGCGGCGGCGCTCTCCGGCCGGGCAGGGAGCGGCCGGCTCGTCTGCATCGTCTCCGGCGGAAACATCGACGCCAGTCGGCTCGCGGCCATCCTCGAGGGGAGGGTTCCCGACTGAGGGCGGTCTCGGTGACGGCGCTGCGGCGCCTCGCGATCGGGGCACAGGGGTACGCGTCCCGGGCTCGGAGCGGCACCGCGCGCGAGGTGGAGGAGGCGATCCGCCGGCTCTCCTGCGTCCAGCTCGACTCCATCACCGCGGTCGAGCGCAGCCACCGGATCGTGCTCGGCGGACGGGTGGGCGCCTACCCGCGGCAGACGGTCTCGCGGCTCTTGGGGCAGGGCCGCATCTTCGAGTACTGGGCGCACGAGGCGTGCCTGCTCCCGGTGGAGGACTGGCCGCTCTTCCGCAGCGTCATGCGCCGCCCGCACCCGTGGCGCGGGGACGTGCTGGCCAGGGAGCCCCAGCTCGCGGAGGAGGTGCGGGTGGCGATCCGCGAGCGGGGCCCGCTCGCCTCCCGCCACTTCGAGGGCGAGGGCGGCGGCGGGATGTGGGGCTGGAAGCCGGCGAAGGTGGTGCTGGAGGCGCTCTGGCACCACGGCGAGGTGGTCATCGCGGGACGCGTGAACGGCTTCCAGCGCCTGTACGACCTGGCCGAGCGCGTGCTCCCGCGCGAGGTGCTGGAGGCGCCCGAGGCGGACGAGCCGGCGCGCCTGCGCGAGCTGGCGATGCGCGCCGTGCGTGCGCGCGGCGCGCTCACGGAGGCGGGAGTCGTCGAGCACTGGCGCCTGCGCGGCGGCACGAAGCGAATCGCCGGAGCGCTCGAGGCGCTCGTCCGCGAGGGTGTCCTCGAGCGCGTGCGGGTGGACGATGGAGGCCCACCCGTGCTCGTCCCCGCCGGGACCGACCTCGACCCGCCCCGCCCGCCCGTGGCCGTGCTCCTCTCCCCCTTCGACAACCTGCTCTGGGACCGGGCCTTCGTGCGCCGCGTGTTCGGCTTCGAGCACGTGATCGAGGTGTACAAGCCCGCCCCGCAACGGCGGTACGGCTACTACGTGCTCCCCTTCCTGTGGCGCGACCGGCTCGTCGGCCGCGCCGACCTGAAGGCCGAGCGAGGCGACGGTGCGCTCGTGCTGAAGACGCTCCACCTCGAGCCGGGCGTGCGCCGCTCGGCCGCGCTGGAGGAGGCGCTCGAGCGCGCGCTCGAGCGGCTGCGCCGCGTCGCCGGCCTCGAGCGCGTCGTCCGCTGAGGCTCGTCGCACGCGACGCGGCCCGGCGGATCGCCGTGCGTCGCAGCCTCCCGACGGGTCGGCGACGGGTGTCCTCGACACCGCCCGGCGGCTCGTCTCCCGCACCTGGGCGATGATGGTGCGCCTCGGCACGCAGCGCTAGTATGCATTCAGCGCATGCACTAGAGTGACTGCATGAGACATCTCACGATCAGACAGGTCCCGCCCGAGCTCTCCCGCGCCCTCGAAGAGGAGAAGCGCCGCCGCGGCCAGTCCCTCAATCGCACTGTGCTCGACCTTCTGGCGCGCGCGCTGGGGATCACCCCTGGCGGACGACGAAGCAACGGCCTGCGCCGATTCTCGGGCACGTGGACGCAGGAGGAGCTCGAGGAGTTCGAGAAGGCCATCGAGATCACGGAGCAGATCGACCCGGAGCTCTGGCGCTGAGTCGCTACTGCCTCGACACCTCCGCCTACAGCCGGCTCAGCCGAGGCGACGCGCAGATCACCGAGCTCATCGACGCCGCCGACTGGATCGGCGTCCCGTCGGTCGTCGTCGGCGAGCTCCTCACCGGGTTCCTGGCGGGCAGTCGCAGGGAGCGGAACGAGGCACAGCTCGATCAGTTCCTCGCGGACCCGATCGTCGAGGAGCTACCGGTCGATCGGGAGGTCGCGCGTATCTACGCCGAGATCATCGTCGCGCTCAAGGCTGCTGGCACGCCGCTGCCGACGAACGACATCTGGATCGCCGCGGCGAGCGCCCGGGCCGGCGCGCCGCTCCTCACCTTCGACGAGCACTTTCTGGCGATCGGCCGGATCGGGACGATCCTGCTCCGGGCGGCGCCGGGCTAGGTCTATCGTTCGCCGGGCATGCCCGAGGAGCCGCCGACCGAGCTCGCGTTCGAGACGCGCGCCATCCACGTGGGGCAGGAGCCCGACCCGGCGACCGGGGCGGTCACGACCCCCATCTACCAGACCTCGACCTTCGTGCAGGAGGCGGTCGGCGTCCACAAGGGCTACGACTACGCTCGCGTCGCGAACCCCACTCGGACGGCGCTCCAGGAGTGCCTCGCCTCGCTCGAGGGCGCCGCTCACGGGCGTGCGTTCTCCTCGGGTCTCGGCGCGGTGACGACGCTTCTGCACCTCGTCTCCCCCGGCGACCGCGTCGTCTGCGTGAACGACGTCTACGGGGGCGTCTACCGGCTCTTCTCGCAGGTGTACGAGCCCAAGGGCTACCGCTTCACCTTCCTCCCGCCGGAGGAGCTGTCCGGGAACCTCGCCGCCCACCTCGACGAGCGCACGCGGCTCGTCTGGCTGGAGACGCCGACGAACCCGCTCCTGAACGTGGTCGACATCGAGGCTGCCGCCCGGGCGGCGCACGCGGCCGGCGCGCTCGTGGTCGTGGACAACACGTTCGCCACCCC
>Ga0209172_10008548_pt1 | contig 9968 bp, 5 predicted proteins | sample LarsenN4metaG_FD_184113 | JGI IMG/M metagenome (GOLD analysis project Ga0209172, IMG submission 184113) | Hot spring sediment bacterial and archeal communities from British Columbia, Canada, to study Microbial Dark Matter (Phase II) - Larsen... ...
GTTCGCGTACTGTTACGACGTCACATCCCAGGGAAACTGGGAGCACCAGAACATCCTCAACCGGCCGAAGACGACCGCCCAGGCGGCGCAGTTGTTGAAGCGCGAGCTCGACGAACTGGAGCACATCCTGGAGCGCTGCCGGAAAAAACTGTTCGAGGTGCGGTCCCGGCGTGTGCCACCTGGCCGCGACGACAAGGTGCTTGCCTCGTGGAACGGCCTGATGATCGCCGCGATGGCCCAAGCGGCAAACGTGCTGAACGAGCCGCGCTACGCCGATGCGGCCCGAGCTGCGGCCGACTTCATCCTGTCCTCGATGCGTACGGAAGACGGACGGTTGTGGCACGCCTACAAAGACGGCCGCGCACGGTTCAATGGATACTTGGACGACTACGCCGCGCTGATCGACGGCCTGGTGGAGTTGTCGCAGTTTCCCGAAGCCGAGGGGTTGCAACCCCTCGGCTTCCGCTACGTCGCCCCCGCCGTCGAACTCGCCGAGCGGATGCTGGACCAGTTCTGGGACGCCCAACAGGGCGGGTTCTTTTTCACGGCGGCCGATCACGAAGCGCTCATCGCCCGCAACAAGGACACGCACGACAACGCCACCCCCTCGGGCAACAACCTCGCCGCTACCGCCCTCATCAAGCTGGGACGCCTCACAGGCCGACAGGACTTTGAGGACCGCGGCCGGGAGACACTGGAGGCGATTTCCGGTACGATGGCCCGCATCCCCATGGCCGCCAGTCAGGCGCTGATCGCGCTCGACTTCGTGCTGGGGCCGACGCGCGAGATCGTGCTGTGCGACGGCGCCTCGAAGTCGGACAACGACGCCGCCTGGAAGTCGCTGCACACGCGGTTCGTTCCGAACAAGCTGGCACTGCGGTTGTCGCCCGAGGTCGTCGTGCCGCCGATCATGGAGCCCGTGTTGTTTGGCAAATCGGCAGTCGACGGCGAGGTGACCGCGTACATTTGCGATCACGGTGCATGCCAGGCGCCGGTCTACGGTCCTGCCGCGGTCGCCGCCGCATGGGAAGAGCTCGGCTCGGTTGGAGCGTCCGTGTCTTAGCCCCCCGGCGAGTCGCCAGGGGCCGAGCGCCTAAAAAGACGAGTTTTCAGAAGCGGCGTGCCCTCGTGCCCAGTTCGATGCGTTCAGCCTCCCACGCTTGGTGGCGAGCTAGGGCGCGCAGTCTGCGGCAGAGACGGATTATCAAATTCCTCGGCTCCCGCCCCGATTTCCACGCACGTTCCGCGTCCAAGTGGGATTGAATCTGTGGCCGCTGGATGGTGAAATATAGTCCGGCTGGTCTGCACATCGGTGAAGGGCGGCCGGCACGACGTTTGAGCAAGTTGAGGACGACGGATATGTGCGTGTGGCGACAGGGTTTGCGGATCGCAGCGGCCGCCGCGATCACCGTGGCAATGCTGGCGTCGACTGGATGGGCGCAAAGCAAGAAGGCGGCAAAAGCCGCCAAGAAGCCCGACCCGCCGCCCCCCGTGCCGACGCGCAGAATTGAGATCGACAAGGTCGATCCCAGCACGCGGGCCGCAGCGGTGGCCTCCGCCGCCAGGATCGACCAACTCGTTGAGAAAAACTATGCGAAGTACAAGGTTCGCCCGAACGAACCCCTCACCGACGAGCAGTTCGTCCGCCGGGCGTACCTCGACATCGCCGGCACCATTCCCACCTACAAGGAATGCCGGCAGTTCTCCCTCAGCCTCGACAAGGAAAAGCGATCGCGGCTGATCGACACGCTGCTCAATTCCAAAGAGCACGCCGGCCACATGTACAACTACTGGGCCGATATTCTGCGCCTCCGCGAGCGCGAGGTGACCAACAACGCACCGGGCCGGCCTTACAACGAGTGGGTGCTCGAATCGCTGGAGCAGAACAAGGCCTACGACAAATGGGTCTACGAGATGCTCACCGCCTCGGGCAAGTATCTCGAGAACCCCGCCACCGGCTACATCCTCCGCGATTCCGGTATGCCGCTCGATGCGATGAACAACACCATCCGCATTTTCCTGGGCACGCAGATCGGCTGCGCGCAGTGCCACGACCACCCGTTCGACAAGTGGAAGCGGAAGGAGTTCTACGAGGTTGCCGCATTCACGTTCGGCACAGCCACCCGCCGGAACGGCGCCGACAAAATGTTCGGCGGCAACGGCAACGTGGTGAACCGGCTCCGCGAGGAGCTGAAGAAGGTCGATGAATCGTTCGATGGAGGCGGGAAGTACAACCGGTTCCTTCAGGGCAACCTGGTGGAGGTGTACGCCAACAACGCGAAACTCACGATCCCCGAAAACTACCAGTACGACGACGCGAAGCCGAAGTCGGTGGTGACGCCCAAGGCGATCTTCGATCCGCAGCCGGTGCTGGGCAAGAACGATTCGCCGCGCGAAGTGTTCGCCAGGTGGCTCACGTCTCCGGAAAACCCGCGGTTCGCCCGGAACATCGCCAACCGAATGTGGAAAAAGCTGTTCGGCATCGGGCTGATGGAGCCGGTGGACGACCTGAAGGACTCCACGGTCCCCGAAAACCCGGAGTTGATGGACTTCCTGACCTCGGAAATGATCCGGCTGAAATTCGACGTGAAGGAGTTCCAGCGGATCATTCTGAACACCCGGGTCTACCAGCGCGAGGCGACGCACGGGGATGTGACCCCCGGCGACGATTACCACTTTCCCGGACCGGTCCTGCGCCGGATGACGCCCGAGCAGGTGTGGGACTCGTTCATCACCCTTGCCGTGTGGACGCCCGACGAGTACCAGCACGAGCCGGCCCGCGTGCAGGCGAACCTGTTGAACCTCGACCTGAAGACTGCTACCGCGGAGCAGATTTACCAGCGCGATAAGGACCTGCGCGAGGCCACCAGCGGCAAGATACGGGATGCCCGCAACAAGAACTACACCTACAAAGGCGTGCTCCTGGCCCGGGCGTCCGAGTTGCCCTCGCCCATGCCGCCGGGCCATTTCCTGCGGCAGTTCGGCCAGTCGGACCGCGAGTCGATCGAAATGTCGTCCGAAGAAGGCTCGGTGCCCCAGGTGTTGCAGATGTTCAACGGCCCCATCACGCATATGATTCTGGACCCGAAATCGCTGATGTACAACACCGTGATGAAGGAAGATACGCCCGAAGACCGCGTAACGGTGATCTTCCAGACCATCCTGTCCCGCAAGCCCACCGACGAAGAGCGCCGCGTGGCCATGTCCGAGATCCGCTCCCACGGCAAAGACCTGGGCGGCTACGGCAACGTGATCTGGGCGCTGGTCAACACACGGGAATTTTTGTTCGTGCAGTGATCACCGAGTGAGTGGTGAACCGGTGAATGGTGAGTCGTCAGCCATGACTTCCTCACCACTCACCACTCACCACTCACCACTCACCGCTCGCCAAACCACTCTGGAAAAATCATGCTCGATGTCCTGAAACATCTCGACTACCTCTCTCGCCGGTCGTTCCTCGAGTACGCTGCGGCGTCGATGCTCGGCGTCACCGTGCTGCCGCGCGGTGCAGTGTGGGCGCAGGACGCTAAGAAGACCGCCGCGAAGCCGCCAGCGTCGGGAGGCGGTGGCAAGGCGCAGCACGTCATCTACCTGTTCATGACCGGCGCCATGAGCCACTTGGACACGTTCGACGTCCGCGGCCGCGAGAACGAGGCGCAGACCAGGCCGATCCAGACGAAGGTGCCCGGTTTCACCATTGGGAACTGGCTGCCGGAACTCGCCAAGCTGACCGACCAGTTTTCCGTCGTGCGGAACCTGCACACCGAGACCGCCGACCACGACCAGGGCCGGTATCTGATGCGCACCAGCTACAAGGCCATCGCGTCGATCCGCCATCCCGGTCTCGGCGCGTGGATGATGAAGCTGCAGGGGATTCGCAAGAACCGCACGCTGCCCGACAACGTACTGGTCAACGGCGACAACCGCCATCCCGGCGCGGGCTTCCTCGAGCCCAGCTACACTCCCATTCCCATTCAGGATCCCAACCTCGGCCTGCAGAACACCAGGCAGCCGGAATATCTCACGGCCGGTTCGTTCCAGACGCGGCTCGACCTCATCGACAAGTTTGATGCCGGCTTCCGCCAGAAGTACCCGCAGAAACAGGTGGAGGCCTACGGCGAGTTCTACCGCCAGGCCACCGCCCTGATGAACAGCAGCGACCTCAAGGCCTTCGACCTGAATCAGGAAAAGAAGGAAGACCGCGAGAAGTACGGCATGGACCGCTTCGGTCAGGGCTGCCTCCTGGCGCGCCGGCTGGTCGAGAACGATGTGAAATTCATCGAAGTCACGCTCGACGGCTGGGACATGCACACGAACATCTACGACAACATCGGCAACAAGACCGCCAATCTCGACCGCGCCGTGTCCACCCTGCTGCGCGACCTGAAAGACCGCGGCCTCCTGAAGAAGACGCTGGTGGTCATCACCACCGAGTTCGGACGAACGCCGAAGATCAGCGGCAACGACGGCCGCGACCATCACCCGGGCGTGTTTTCCAGCGTCATCGCCGGCGGCCCGATCAAATCGGGGATTCCGTTCGGCGTTTCCGACAAGCAGGGCCACAGCCCCGACGACGAAGGCACCACCCCCGCCGATTTCAACGCCACCATCGCCCAGGCGCTGGGGCTGGACATCAAGGAAGAAATCTTCTCCAAGTCGGGCCGACCGTTCAAAGTCGCCCACGATGGCAGCCCGATTTCCAAGCTGCTGGGCTGAGCTCTCTCGAGAGTCTCCACCACCGAAGCCCACGGGTTGCAACCCGTGGGCTTCCTGATGCGCAGCACGCCTATTTGACCCCCACCGGCTGCAGCGGGCATTTCGCGGCCACGAACGTCTCCTGACGGTCGTCGCTGTCGAATTGCACCGTCAGCGTCCGATGCCGCGACATGCCCGGCGAAACCTCGATCACCGTCCCCAGGCCATACCGCGGGTGACGCACCTGCATGCCCACCGTAAAGCCGACAGGTACGTTCACGGCATCGGTCGTCCCGGCAGCGAGCGCGGCGGCAGTGGTCAGGCGCGGCATTGGGGAAGCCCAGGGATAGCTATCCCTGGGCTTCTGAGGGATTGGCGCTTCAAGCTGCTCCGGTTCGAAGGATGCGTCGTCGAACCCGACGCTACCCAGCGTGCAGTCTTTCCATTCGAGCGGCATTTCGCCCAGAAAGTCGCTGGGAATGGTGCTCAAGCTGCGGCCGTGCATCTCGCGGCGCAGCGTATGGGTGAGCACCAGCCGCTGCTTGGCCCGCGTGATGCCGACGAACAGCAGCCGGCGTTCCTCCTCGAGCTCGTTCGGATCGTATTGCCGCAGCGACCGTTCGTGCGGGATGAGGTTCTGCTCGACGCCGACGATGGTGACGCTGGGAAACTCCAGCCCCTTGGCGGCGTGGAGCGTCATCAGCGTGACCGCGCCCAGATCGTTGTCCAGCGCATCGACATCCTGCGCCAGCGTCGCGCTTTCCAGAAAGCCGCTTAGCGAGCCTTCTGCCCCTTCCTGCTCGTCGTATTGACGGGCCGCGCTGACCAGCTCTTCCACGTTCGCGCGGCGCTGCAGCTCGTCTTCCGTGGCGTCATCGCCGCCGAGATACCCGGTGCGGGCTAGCACGTCTTTGAGCAATTCCTCGACGGGGCCGGTCGCCTTGCGCGAGAGCTCGTCGATCAGGGTCGCGAACTGATGCAGCGCGGTCGCGGCCCGCTTGTTGAGGCCGCCGACCTGCGCCGCAGACCGAGCGGCCTCCAACGGCGGCGTGTGCGTCTCGTCGCACCAGCGGAGGAGCTTCTCGAGGGACGTCTTGCCGATGCCGCGGACCGGGGTGTTCACCGCCCGCACGAATGCCATGCGGTCGCGCGGGTTTTCGATGAGCCGCAGGTAGCCCAGCATGTCCTTGATTTCGCTGCGCTCATAGAACGCTACGCCGGCCGCGACCTGATACGGGACTTTCATGCGCGACAGCGCCGTCTCCAGCGTCCGCGACAGCGCATTCACGCGGTAGCACACGGCGAAGTCGGACCACCGCCAGCCGCCGCCGGCCACCAGCTCGCGAATGTCCCCGGCAATGGCGTCTGCCTCCTGGCGGGCATCGGTATACAGCCGCAGCTCCACTGGCGGGCCGGACTCGTTTGCCGTCACCAGCCGCTTAGGCTTGCGGCGACGGTTGTGGGCGATGAGCGCATCGGCCGTCTGCAGGATCTCCGGGGTGCTGCGGAAGTTGTCTTCCAGCCGAATCACCGTCACCTGAGGAAAGTCGCGCTCGAACCGCAGAATGTTCTCGATCTGCGCCCCGCGCCAGCCGTATATCGACTGGTCGGGATCGCCGGTGGCGCACAGGTTGGGCACTTCCTGCGACAGGGCCGCCACAATTTCGTACTGCGCGCGGTTGGTGTCCTGGTACTCGTCCACCAGGATGAAGCGGAAGCGATGGTCCAGTTCGCTCCGCAGGTCGGCATGTTCGTTGAGCAGCACCGCCACGTGCACCAGCAGGTCGTCGAAGTCGACGGCGTTTGCGTCGAGCAGTCGTTGCTGATACTTCGGATACACCTTGGCAACGACGGCCTGCATGTGGTCGCCGACGCGCTCTTCGAACCGCAGCCGGTATTGTTCGGGCGTGATGAGGTCGTTTTTGGCCTGGCTGATCTGCCAGCCCACTTTGGCCGGGGGAAAGTGGGTGGCGTCGAGATTTTCGTCGTGGAGCACCTGCTTGAGCAGCGTGTGCTGGTCGCCTGTGTCGAAAATGGAGAAGTTCGGCCGGAGTCCGATCGCTTCGCCGCGCTCCCGTAATAGTCGCGCGCAGAACTTGTGAAACGTGGTCACCCACACGCGGCTGCCCGGCAGCAGCCGCTCCACGCGCTCGGCCATCTCGCGCGCTGCTTTGTTGGTGAAGGTGATCGCCAGGATTTCGCGGGGGGAGACACCGCGCTCGACGAGGCGTGCGATGCGACGGGTGATGACCCGCGTCTTCCCGGACCCCGGCCCCGCCAGGACCAGCAGCGGTCCCTCAAAATGCTCGACGGCGGCGTGTTGACTGGGGGTGAGATCGGCGACAGGCACGGCGGACGAACTCCCTTTCGCACGCTGTCATCATAGGCGGTTGGCAGAGCGTTCGCGAGCGGTTCGCGCTGTGCGCGTCGAAGCCCGGCTTTCGGAAAAGCCGGGCTTCCTGCGGCCAGGGTCTGGAAAAATCATCCGGCCCGCGATACGCTTTTCCCGGGGAAATGGCACAATGGAGGGATACTGAGTGCGTGTGCGGGCCGGAGGGGATGCCGGGCCCGTCAACTGACCTGCCGGTCTGTCTCCCGCAAGGGGCGCACTGCCATGATGTGTCCGTTCTGTCGCCACGACGAAACGAAAGTCATCGATTCACGGACGAGCCAGGATTTTTCGATCCGCCGGCGGCGCGAGTGCCTGCGCTGCGAGCGCCGGTTCACTACCTACGAGAAGATCGAAGAGTCGCCGCTGAAGGTCATCAAAAAGGATGGCTCGCGGGTTCCCTTCGACCGCGAGAAGATCCGCGCCGGACTCGAAAAGGCGTGCTATAAGCGGCCCATCTCAGCCGAGACCATCGAACAGGTCATCGCCGACGTCGAGGCCGACATCTACGAAAACTACGAGCGCGAAGTGCCGTCCCGCGCCATCGGCGAACGCGTGATGGACGCCCTGCGGAACATCGACCACGTGGCCTTCGTGCGGTTCGCCTCGGTGTACCGCGAGTTTAAGGACGTGAACGACTTCGTAGAAGAACTCGAACCCATCCTGCGCGGCATGCCGCGGTAGCGAGGTGTCAGCGGTCAGGTGTCAGGGATCAGTCAAAGACAAGAAGTACAAAGCGCGCCGTGTGTTCGCATCGTCCCTGACACCTGTCGGTTTGCGTGTGCCGGCATAGTCCGCTACGCTGCCGTCCATCACTTCCCGATGGACCCCCGGCGATGGCGATCGACATCAAGTGCCACGAATGCGGCGAGGAGTTCCGTCTGAAGGACAGTGCCGCCGGTAAGACGTTCAAATGCAAGGTGTGCGGCGCGTCGCTGAATGTGCCCGACCTGGACGACTCTGCCGAGGAGTTCGGCGTGGAAATTCCAACCGACGAGCTGCCCGAACGCCCTGCGAAGAAGCGAGGCAGCTCGCGACGCGAGGCCATCGCCTCGCGGTGCCTCGCGCCGGCGATCTTCCTGTCCATCCTGGGTGCGTTGTCGCTGCTCAACCACGGTGGCGGCGTGGTGATGAACGCAATGGGCATCGACACCAACCCGTTCACGCAGAACCAGCCGAACGAACGGCCCGAAGCGAAGCAGGCCCGGCTCATCGGCACGATGGTCTTCGCCTGCCTGTTCATGGGGCTCGATGTCGCCGTGATTTACGGGGCCTACTGCCTGCACCGCATGACCAGTCATGCGGCGGCAATGACCGGAGCCATCATCTCGTGCATCCCGGTGTGCTCACCGTGCCTGGTGCTCGGCATCCCGTTCGGCATCTGGGCGCTGGTGGTGCTGAACAATCCGGATGTCAAGCGTGCGTTTCAGAGTTGAATGCTCCGAAGCCGCGGGGTGGCGTCCCCGCGGCATGGGGTACGCGCCTTCGAGTGTGGAACGCGGAGGCACCGCATGCCCACGGGACGCAGCCCGTGGGCTTCTTTTTCACCACTCGACCCATCTCTAAACCGGCATTGACGGAACTCCGTTCCGGGACGATGATTCCGCCCACTAGGGGGTGCCACTGGCGGCAGCTTTGGGCCGCCAGTGTCCTGGCAGTTTTTGGAAGTGGCGATCTGAGATCTGCCATGAGAAACACTGGCGAGCGAAGACGCTCGCCAGTGGCACCCCAGCGTTTCACGGCCAGGGATGGCGGGGGCCATGTCGTATCAACTGATTGAAGTCATGGAGCGGCTGGGGCGGCCGCGCGTGCTGGTGGTGGGCGATCTCATCCTCGACCGCTACGTCTGGGGTGACGCCGAACGCATCAGCCAGGAAGCCCCGGTGATCCTGCTCCGCGAGGAGCGGCAGGAGACGCGGCTCGGCGGCGCGGCGAATGTCGCGCAAATGTTGATCGGTCTCGATGCCCAGGTCGATCTCGCCGGCGTGATCGGAGCCGACATCGACGGCCGGGCGCTCTCACTCGACCTGCAGCGCGCGGGCATCGGCGGCGAATGCGTCCTTTCCGATCCGGGCCGGCCGACCACCGCAAAAGTGCGGTTCATGGGCCGTGCGCAATACCGGCACCCGCACCAGATGCTGCGGGTCGACCGCGAGGTCCGCACGCCCATCGCCGCCTCGTTCGCCAAGCAGTTGCTGAAATCGATCCTGCCGCGAATCACCGAGTACTCCGCAATTCTCATTTCCGACTACGCCAAGGGCGTCTGCACGCCGGAGCTGGTGCGGCCGCTCATTGCTGCTGCGCGGCAGGCGGGCGTGCCCGTAGTCGTCGATCCGGCGTCGGGGGCCGATTATCGCTTGTACGAGAGTGCGACCGGCGTGACGCCGAACCGCTCGGAAACCCACAAGGCGACTGGTCGCGAAGTCCGCAGCATCGCGGACGCCTTCACTGCGGGGAAGCAGCTCGTCGAGCGATTCGACCTGGACATGGCCTTTGTCACTCTGGACCGCGACGGCATCGCGCTCGCGCGGCGGGATGCCGAACCGATGCATCTCCCCACGCGGCCGCGCGAAGTCTGCGACATCACCGGCGCGGGGGACATGGTGCTGGCGATGATTGGCGTGGGCTTCGCGGCGGGCGTCGATCCGGTCGATTTGTGCCGGCTGGCGAACATCGCCGGGGGGCTGGAGGTGGAGCAAGTGGGCGTGGTGCCCATCAGCCGCAAGCAGATCCTGAACGACCTGCTGCACGGCGCACGGCAGACCAGCGAGAAGATCTGCACGCTCGATGAGTTGTCGCGGCAGGTTTCGGCGCGACGCAAGGCGGGGCAGAAGATTGTCCTGACGAATGGCTGCTTTGATCTGCTGCACGTTGGACATGTGAA
>Ga0209172_10008552_pt1 | contig 9965 bp, 6 predicted proteins | sample LarsenN4metaG_FD_184113 | JGI IMG/M metagenome (GOLD analysis project Ga0209172, IMG submission 184113) | Hot spring sediment bacterial and archeal communities from British Columbia, Canada, to study Microbial Dark Matter (Phase II) - Larsen... ...
GAAGTAGGCGCGCCAGTTCTCGGGGACGGAGCCGGGGTTGTCGAGGTAGGCCTCGTAGAGCTCCTCGACGTAGGGGGCGTTGCCCCCGAACAGGTACGAGTTCGCCCTGTACTGCTGCATCATCGCTCGCTCACCTCTCGCCCCGGTCTGCAGGGCAGTCGATGGGTTGAACAACCTTCCGCGACACGGCTTGACCGGTTGGCGGATTGCGACCCGCCTTCACTGAGACCAGCAAAGGGGACGGGAAGGACCTGGAAGTCAGGCCGCGACTGTAACACCGCGCGCTTGACGCGGTGCTGACGCGGGCGTGGCGCCGGCGCCTCAGCGGCCGAGCAGTTCGGCACGCGCGGCGCGGTACTCGCGCTCCAGCCGCTCGACGAGCGCGCCGGCGGGCAGCACGGCCTTGACCGCGCCGATGCCCTGGCCGGAGCCCCAGATGTCCTTCCAGGCCTTGACCTCGGTGCTGCCGAAGCTCATCTTGCTCGGGTCGCTCGCGGGCAGCGAGTCCGGGTCGAGCCCCGCGTTGCGGATCGAGCCCTTGAGGTAGTTGCCGTGCACGCCGGTGAACAGGCTCGAGTACACGATGTCGGCGCTCGAGCTCTCGACGATCATCTGCTTGTAGGCGTCGGTCGCGCGCGCCTCCTCGGTGGCGATGAAGGCGCTGCCGATGTAGGCGAGGTCGGCGCCCATCGCCTGCGCGGCGAGCACCGCGCGGCCGGTCGCGATGGCGCCCGACAACGCCAGTGGGCCGTCGAACCAGTCCCGGATCTCCTGCACCAGCGCGAACGGGCTGGTCGTGCCGGCGTGGCCGCCGGCGCCCGCGGCCACGGCGATCAGGCCGTCGGCGCCCTTCTCCACCGCCTTGCGCGCGAAGCGGTCGTCGATGATGTCGTGCATCACGAGGCCGCCCCAGCCGTGCACCGCGTCGTTGACGTCGGTGCGCGCGCCCAGCGAGGTGATGACGATCGGCACCTCGTACTTCTCGCAGGCCAGCATGTCGTGCTCGAGCCGGTCGTTGCTCTTGTGCACGATCTGGTTGATCGCGAACGGCGCGGCCGGCCGCTCGGGGTGCGCGCGGTCCCACGCGGCCAGCGACTCGGTGATCTCGGCGAGCCACTCGTCGAGCTGCGACGCCGGCCGCGCGTTGAGCGCCGGCATCGAGCCCACGATGCCGGCGGTGCACTGCGCGACGACGAGCTTCGGGTTGCTGATGATGAACAGCGGCGAGCCGATCACCGGCAGCCGCAGGCGGTCGAACAGCGGGGGCAGCGCCATCAGAACGCCTCGACCGGCAGCGCGGTCGCGCTCTCGCCGCCGGCGAGGATCGCCTCGCGCAGCGCCGGCACACGGCTCAGGATGTGCTCGGCGTAGAAACGCGCCGTGGTCGCCTTGGCCTGCATGAAGGGCACGCGCTCGCCGGCCGCAGCGCGGTCCTCGGCCACCATCAGCGCGCGCGCCATCTGCCAGCCGGCCACCAGGTTGCCCGCGAGCATCAGGTACGGCACGCTGCCGGCGAACACCGCGTTCGGGCTCGCCTTGGTCTGGCCGGCGACGAAGTCGACCACCTGCTCGAAGGCCTCGCGCGCCGCGCTCAGGTGGCGCAGCATCGAGCGGCAGGCGGCGCCGGGCCGCCCGGCGAGCTGCGCCTCGGTCGCGGCCACGCGGCGCGCCACCGCCAGAGCCACCTGCCCGCCGTCGCGCGCGGTCTTGCGGCCGATCAGGTCGTTGGCCTGGATCGCGGTGGTGCCCTCGTAGATGGTGAGGATGCGCGCGTCGCGGTAGTACTGCGCGGCGCCCGTCTCCTCGATGAAGCCCATGCCACCGTGCACCTGCACGCCGAGCGAGGTGACCTCGAGGCTCATCTCGGTGGAGTAGCCCTTCACCAGCGGCACGAGGAATTCGTAGAACGCCTGGTTCTCCCTGCGCGCCTGCGCATCGGGATGCGCGTGCGCGGCGTCGTACGCGCTCGCGGCCACCAGCGCCATCGCGCGGCATCCCTCGGTCAGCGCGCGCATGGTCATCAGCATGCGCTTGACGTCGGGGTGGTGCACGATCGGCGCGGCGCCCGGCAGCGAGCCGTCGACCGGACGGCTCTGCACGCGGTCCTTCGCGTAGGCCACGGCCTTCTGGTAGGCGCGCTCGGCCACCGCGATGCCCTGCACGCCTACCGCGTAGCGCGCCGCGTTCATCATGATGAACATGGTTTCGAGGCCGCGGTTCTCCTGGCCCACCAGGTACCCGATCGCGCCCTCGCCGCGGTCGCCGTACTGCAGCACCGCGGTCGGGCTGGCCTTGATGCCGAGCTTGTGCTCGATGCTCACGCAGTGCACGTCGTTGCGCGCGCCGAGCGACCCGTCGGCATTGACCAGGAACTTCGGCACGATGAACAGCGAGATGCCCTTCACGCCCTCGGGCGCTCCGCTCACGCGCGCGAGCACCAGGTGGACGATGTTGTCCGCCATGTCGTGCTCGCCGTAGGTGATGAAGATCTTGGTGCCGAAGATGCGGTAGGTGCCGTCGGGCTGCGGCTCCGCGCGGGTGCGCACCAGCGCGAGATCCGAGCCGGCCTGCGGCTCGGTGAGGTTCATCGTGCCGGTCCACTCGCCGGAGATCATCTTCGGGATGTAGGCGGCCTTCTGCTCATCGGTGCCGGCGACCAGCAGCGCCTCGATCGCACCGTCGGTCAGCAGCGGGCACAGCGCGAAGCTCAGGTTCGCGCTGTTGAGGATCTCGCCGCAGGCCGCGCCGATGGTCTTGGGCAGGCCCTGCCCGCCGAACTCGACCGGATGCTGCAGGCCCTGCCAGCCGCCTTCGGCGAACTGGCGGAACGCATCGCGAAAGCCCGGCGTGGTGGTGACCTTGCCGTCGTGGAACGACGACGGGTACTTGTCGCCCTCCCAGTTCAGCGGCGCGAGCACGCCTTCGTTGAATTTCGCGCACTCCTCGAGCACGGCCTGCGCCGTCTCGACGGTGGCGTCCTCGAAACCGGGAAGCTGCGCGATCTGCTCGAGGCCGGCGAGCTCCTTCATGTCGAACAGCATGTCCTCGACGGGGGCGCGGTACGTCATGGTGTCCTCGGATGGAAAACGGGCTCCCCGCGGGAGCCCATCGCACGGTGGAAGTCAGAGACTCCTGACCAGCTCGGGCACGGCCTCGAACAGGTCGGCCTCGAGGCCGTAGTCGGCCACGCTGAAGATCGGCGCCTCGGGGTCCTTGTTGATCGCCACGATCACCTTGGAGTCCTTCATGCCCGCCAGGTGCTGGATCGCGCCGCTGATGCCGCAGGCGATGTACAGCTGCGGCGCGACGATCTTGCCGGTCTGGCCGACCTGCCAGTCGTTGGGCGCGTAGCCCGCGTCCACCGCCGCGCGGCTGGCGCCGAGCGCGGCGCCGAGCTTGTCGGCCAGCGGCGTGAGCACCTCGGTGAACTTGTCGCTGCTGCCCAGCGCGCGGCCGCCGCTGACGATGATCTTGGCCGCGGTGAGCTCGGGCCGGTCGCTCTTGGTGACCTCGCGGCCGACGAAGGCGCTCTTGCCGGCGTCGGCCGCCGCGGCGATGGTCTCCACCGGGGCGCTGCCGCCCGCGGGCGCGGCGTCGAAGCCGGTGGTGCGCACGGTGATCACCTTCACCTTGTCGCCGCTCTGCACCGTGGCGATGGCGTTGCCGGCGTAGATGGGCCGCTCGAAGGTGTCGGGCGAGATCACCTTGATGATATCGCTGAGCTGCGCGACGTCGAGCTTCGCGGCCACGCGCGGGGCGATGTTCTTGCCCCACGCCGTGGCGGGGAACAGGATGTGGCCGTAGGCGCCGGCCACCGCCAGCACCTGCGCGGCCACGTTCTCGGCCAGGCCTTCGGCGAAAGCGGCCGAGTCGGCCAGCAGCACCTTGGCCACGCCCTGCAGCGCGGCGGCCGCGTCGGCGGCAGCGCGCGCGTTGTGGCCGGCCACCAGCACGTGCACGTCGCCGCCGCAGGCGCGCGCGGCGGTGACCGTGTTCAGGGTCGAGCCCTTGAGGGTGCCGTGGTCGTGTTCGGCAACGACGAGTACGGTCATGTCAGATCACCTTGGCTTCGTTCTTGAGCTTGGCCACCAGCGTGGCGACGTCGGGCACCTTCACGCCGGCGCCGCGCTTGGGCGGCTCGGCGACCTTGAGCGTCTTGATGCGCGGCGCGACGTCGACGCCCAGGTCGGCCGGCTTCAGCACGTTGAGCGGCTTCTTCTTGGCCTTCATGATGTTGGGCAGGGTCACGTAGCGCGGCTCGTTCAGCCGCAGGTCGGTGGTCACCACGGCCGGCAGCGCGATCCTGAGCGTCTCGAGGCCGCCGTCGACCTCGCGCGTCACGACGGCCGCGCCGTCGGCCAGCTCGACCTTGCTGGCGAACGTGGCCTGGCCCCAGTCGAGCAGCGCGGCGAGCATCTGGCCGGTCTGGTTGCAGTCGTCGTCGATGGCCTGCTTGCCGAGGATGACGAGCTGCGGCTGCTCCTTGTCGACCAGGGCCTTCAGCAGCTTGGCCACGGCCAGCGGCTGCAGCTCGACGTCGGTCTCGACAAGGATGGCGCGGTCGGCACCGATGGCCATGGCCGTGCGCAGGGTCTCCTGGCACTGGCTCACGCCGCAGGAGACGGCGACGATCTCGCTCGCCGCGCCCTTCTCCTTCAGCCGCACCGCCTCCTCGACGGCGATCTCGTCGAACGGGTTCATCGACATCTTGACGTTGGCGATGTCGACACCGCTGCCGTCGGACTTCACGCGCACCTTGACGTTGTAGTCGACGACGCGCTTGACGGGGACGAGTACTTTCATGGCGCGCAACTCCTCGGCAAACGATCGATGGGAATGACTCGGGATCGGTCGGAATTCTAGGCGCCGGGTCCGGTATGCCCGGCCGGCCGGCCGCCGCAGCGACGGGCCGCACGATAAATCGAACGACCGTTCTATTCTAGACGGCGCTCTCCAGCGCACGCGTCGCGCGGGTGACTCGCGCGGGCAACCCGCGCCGCGGCGACGCGCCGGGCGACTCGCACGGCGCAGTCCATTGACCACTCCGATGATGACGACGGCTCGATCACCGTTCGGGCTGAGCGACCGCCGTTCGGGCCGAGCTTGTCGAAGCCCCCGTACGTCGTGAGCCTGTCGAACGAGCTGAGCCTGTCGCAGGCCCACCACCGTCGTCGCGAGGGCTTCGACAGGCTCGGCCCGAACGGGCGGTGTTGCCGTCCACGACGGTGGCGCGGCCAACGACGGTGGCGCTGCCAACGACGGTGGCGCTGCCAACGACGGTGTCGCCGTCGCGCGCGATGGAAAGCTCAATAGACTGCACGCCACCATGCCATCCGCATCGTCCTCCGTGCACATCGGCGTCTTCGACTCCGGAGTCGGCGGCCTCACCGTGCTGCGCGCGCTCGTGCGCGAATGCCCCGCGGCGGCCTTCACGTACGTCGCCGACGCGGGCCACGCGCCCTACGGCGAACGCGACGAGGCGCACGTGCGCGAGCGCTCCCGACGCATCGCCGCGCATCTGCGCGAGCGCGGCTGCGACGCGCTCGTGGTTGCCTGCAACACCGCGACGGCCGCGGCGATCGACGAGCTGCGCGAACGGCACGCCGGCTGGACGATCGTCGGCGTCGAGCCCGGCCTCAAGCCGGCCGCCGCGCTCACGCGCAACGGCCGCGTCGGCGTGATGGCCACACCGTCGACGCTGCGCAGCCCGCGTTTCGCGCGCCTCGCGCGCCTCGCGCGCCGGTACGCAGCCGGCGTGGACCTGCACGTGCGCGCGTGCGCCGGCCTCGCGTCGGCCATCGAGGACGGCGACCTCCGATCGCCCGCGCTGCGCGCCGAGGTCGAGCGACACGCGGCGCCGTTGCGCGACGCCGGCTGCGACGTCGTGGTGCTGGGCTGCACGCACTACCCGTTCGCCGCGCCGCTCTTCGAGCAGGCACTCGGGCCGGGGGTGACGCTCGTCGACACGGCCGATGCGGTGGCCCGGCACGTCGCGTCGCGGGTCGGTGGCGCCGTGGCCGACGGCGCCGGCGCCCGCAGCGGTCCGGTGGCCTTGCGCACCAGCGGCGACGTGCAGCGCCTCGCGGCGTTCGCGCGCCGCTGGCTCGACTTCGAGTGCGACGCGCGAGCCGTCGATCTCTGAGCGCCCCCGGGGCCGGCCCTGCCGGCCCGCCCCCCGCGGGGGTTCAAGTCGAGTGGCGGAGCCACATCGACTTGAGAGCGCCCCCAGGGCCGGCCCTGCCGGCCCGCCCCCCGCGGGGGTTCAAGTCGAGTGGCGGAGCCACATCGACTTGAGAGGCGACCGCCCGGTCGGCGTCAGACGGCGTGCGCCAGCGCGGCGCGCCGTCCGCGCTCGACATTCACCGGCCGCAGCATCACCAGCCCGGCGATGAAGAACACCGCCGTCGACAGGATCGCGAGACGGTGGTTGCCGCCGGTCGCCCAGGTCACGAGGCCGTAGGTCACCGGACCGACGATCGACGCGAGGCTCGTCGAGAACGCCCACAGCCCGTAGAACTCGGCCAGGCGCGGCGCCGGCGCGAACACGCCGGCGATCGCGCGACCGGCCGACTGGCTCGAGCCCATGCACAGGCCCGCGACGACGGCCGCGGCCCAGAACAGCGACTTGTCGGTGGCGAAGTACGCGAGCGCGGTCATCAGCACCCAGCCCGCGAGCGTGACGCCGAGCGCGCGCTTGTGACCGATTCGGTCCTGCCAGTAGCCGAACGCGAAGGCGCCGAGCGCGGCCGCGATGTTGACCAGGAACACGAGCATCATGGTCTCGGTCTGCTCGAAGCCCAGCGCCTGCTCGGCGTACACCGCCGCGAGCGCGATCACCACGGCGATGCCGGCCTGGTACGCGAAGCCGCACGCCAGCAGCCACGCGAAGTCGCGGTAGGCCGCTGCCTCGCGCATCGTCTCGCGCAGTCGCGCGAGCGACGCCCTCAGACCCGCCTGCTGCGCGGCGCCGGACTGCGGCACGGCGCGCTCGCGCAGCAAGGCGAAGGTCGCGATCGACGCGGCGCCGTAGATGGCCGCGGTGATGAGCATCGTGACCGGCACGTACTCGGTGGCCGGCACGCCGCGCGCCTGCGCGGCCAGCACGTAGGCGAGCCCGAGTCCGAGTGCCAGCATGCCGCCGAAGTAGCCGAAGCTCCAGCCCCAGCCCGAGACGCGCCCCACCGCGTCGGGCCGCGCCAGCTCGGGCAGGAAGGCCGCGGTCAGCGACTCGCCGTAGGCATAGAACAGGTTCGACAGCACGATCAGCACGATGGCCAGCGCGACGTCGCCCGAGCCCACGAACGCCAGCGCGGCGGTGGTGGCCACGCAGGCGGCCGTGCTCATCATCAGCAGCCGCTTCTTGGCCGCGCGCAGGTCGGCGAAGGCGCCGATCGTCGGCATGGTCAGCATGACCAGCGCGCGCGACACGCCGAGCGCCAAGGTCCACGCCAGGGTCGCCCACGCCGCGCCGCCGGCGACCGCGCCCACGAAGTAGGCGTTGAAGACGGCGGTCAGCACGACCGTCGTGTAGCCGGAGTTGGCGAAGTCGTACATCGCCCAGCCGAACACTTCGCGCTTGCGAACGCCGTCGTTCAGCGCCTCTTGGGGGAACCAGGCCACGCTCGCTCCTCGTGTGATCGACCGGCGCGCGACCGGCTTGGTGCCCGGAGCCGGAATCGAACCGGCACGCCCCCTGTCGAGGGCGGCGGAGTTTAAGTCCGCTGCGTCTACCGATTTCGCCATCCGGGCCGGCCGCGCGCCGCGAGCATACCGAACGACCACGCCGGCCCGAAACGGCGACGGCCCTGCGAGGGGCCGTCGGTTGCGAAGGGTGCGTGGGGTGCGTGGTGGGCGCGGCGATCGTTGGAGGCGCGGGCGGGAGTCGAACCCACCTGAACGGATTTGCAATCCGCTGCATAACCGCTTTGCTACCGCGCCGCCTGATCGCATCGCCGCAAGGGACAAGGCCCGGCGGGGCCGGGCCTTGTGTCCTGTCGGGATCTTGGAGCGGGAAACGAGTCTCGAACTCGCGACCTCAACCTTGGCAAGGTTGCGCTCTACCAACTGAGCTATTCCCGCCTCGTGCAGCGGGCTCGTTTCCGAGCCCGCTGCGGCGCGAAGTATAGCCGAAGCTTCGCGCCGTTCGTGCGCGCCGGGGGCTCCGGCGCGCACGCCGATCAGTGCGTGATCGCGTCGCTGCCGAGCGTGGAGTCGGCCTCGGGTTGCGGCGCGGCCTCTTCCTTGGCCGCGACGTCCTCCTCGGGCAGCGGCTCGGGCTGGCGCTCGAGCGCGATCTCGAGCACGCGCTCGATCCAGCGCACGGGCACGATCTCGAGCTGGTTCTTCACGTTCTCGGGGATGTCCTGCAGGTCCTTGATGTTCTCCTCGGGAATCATCACGGTCTTGATGCCGCCGCGGTGCGCCGCGAGCAGCTTCTCCTTCAGGCCGCCGATCGCCGTGACCTCGCCGCGCAAGGTGATCTCGCCGGTCATCGCCACGTCGGCCTTGACCGGAATGCCGGTCAGCGCCGAGACGAAGGCCGTGGTCATCGCGATGCCCGCGCTCGGGCCGTCCTTCGGCGTGGCGCCATCGGGCACGTGGATGTGGATGTCGCGCTTGACGAACAACTCGTCCTTGATGCCCAGGCGCCTCGCCCGCGAGCGCACCACCGAACGGGCGGCCTCGACGGACTCCTTCATCACGTCGCCGAGCTGGCCGGTGCGGATGATGTTGCCCTTGCCGGGCATGACCGCGGCCTCGATGGTCAGCAGGTCGCCGCCCACCTCGGTCCAGGCGAGGCCGACCACCTGGCCGACCTGGTTCTTCTTCTCGGCACGCCCGAAGTCGAACTTGCGCACGCCGAGGAAGTCGTTCAGGTTCTCCTCGGTGACGACGACCTTGCCTTCGTACTTCTTGAGCTGAAGGCCCTTGACCGTCTTGCGGCAGATCTTGCTGATCTCGCGCTCGAGCGAGCGGACGCCGGCCTCGCGCGTGTAGTAGCGGATGATGCCGCGGATCGCCGCTTCGGTGATCTCCAGCTCCGCTTCCTGCACGCCGTTGTTCTTGCACTGCTTGGGCAGCAGGTACTTCTGCGCGATGTTGACCTTCTCGTCCTCGGTGTAGCCCGACAGGCGGATGATCTCCATGCGGTCGAGCAGCGCCGGCGGGATGTTCAGCGAGTTCGCCGTGGCGACGAACATCACGTCGGACAGGTCGAAGTCGACCTCGACGTAGTGATCGCTGAAGGTGTGGTTCTGCTCGGGGTCGAGCACCTCGAGCAGCGCCGACGACGGGTCGCCGCGGAAGTCCATGCCGAGCTTGTCGATCTCGTCGAGCAGGAACAGCGGGTTGCGCACGCCCACCTTGGTGAGCGACTGCAGCACCTTGCCCGGCATCGAGCCGATGTAGGTGCGGCGGTGGCCGCGGATCTCGGCCTCGTCGCGCACGCCGCCGAGCGCCATGCGCACGAATTTGCGGCCGGTGGCACGCGCCACCGACTGGCCGAGCGACGTCTTGCCCACGCCCGGCGGACCGACGAGGCACAGGATCGGCGCCTTGAGCTTGTCGACGCGCTGCTGCACGGCGAGGTACTCGAGGATGCGCTCCTTCACCTTGTCGAGGCCGTAGTGGTCCTCGTTGAGCACGCCTTCGGCATGCGACAGGTCGTGCCTGATCTTGGTCTTCTTGCTCCACGGCAGGTTGACCAGGGTGTCGATGTAGTTGCGCACCACGGTCGCCTCGGCCGACATGGGCGACATCAGCTTGAGCTTCTTCAGCTCGTTGTCGGCCTTCTTCTTGGCCTCCTTCGGCATCCGCGCGGCCTTGATCTTCTTCTCGAGCTCCTCGAGGTCGGCACCTTCCTCGCCGTCGCCGAGCTCCTTCTGGATCGCCTTGACCTGCTCGTTCAGGTAGTACTCGCGCTGGCTCTTCTCCATCTGCCGCTTGACGCGGCCGCGGATGCGCTT